>Ga0206872_10024_pt1 | contig 52038 bp, 48 predicted proteins | sample Alteio_BWOrgCont_34_FD_152906 | JGI IMG/M metagenome (GOLD analysis project Ga0206872, IMG submission 152906) | Enriched cells from forest soil in Barre Woods Harvard Forest LTER site, Petersham, Massachusetts, United States -... | ecosystem: Environmental > Terrestrial > Soil > Temperate forest >... | reverse complement strand
CGTCATTCGTGGCTCTTCCATCGCCGCCCTCCATGATGCGCTGCAAGGCTGGATCAACGGTAATAGCATTGGCGGCCAAAGTCAATCAACGCACTCAGAACAAAACCAATGTCCGTTCTTACTCTTACTCTTGCTCTTACTCTTACTCTTCTTTTGGCCGTTGGCAGGCCTTGGCGGAGGGGAAGGAACAGAGAGCAGGAGTAAGAGTAAGAGCAAGAGTAAGAGAAAAAGAGCGTACCGATGACCCCACCAAGCTCCCCCCGTCCCCCCGCCGTGCAGGTCATGCGCCACCTCGGCCTGGAACCCGACCCCTGGCAAGTCGAAGTCCTCGAAGCCGGCCACGCTCGCCTACTGCTCAACTGCTGTCGCCAGGCTGGCAAATCCACCGTCGTCGCCCTCCTCGGCCTGGTCGAAGCCCTTTTCGTCCCAGCTACCAAGGTGCTACTGGTTTCCCGCAGCCTGCGTCAATCGGCCGAACTGTTCCGCATCGTGACCGACTTCTACCGCCGGCTCGGCTCCCTGATGCGCGAACGGCAAAATTCCGAAGAGTTGTGTCTTTCCAACCTGAGCCGAATTGTCTGCCTACCATGCAAAGAGGAGACCATCCGCGGCTTCTCGCGCATCGGCCTCCTTATCATCGACGAGGCGGCCCGCGTCCCCGACGACCTGTACCGCGCCGTTCGTCCAATGTTAGCCATCGGCAACGGCCGGCTTATCTGCCTATCCACACCCTACGGTAAACGCGGCTTCTTCCACGACGCCTGGGCCAGCGGTGGCGACGACTGGGCCCGCGAATCGAGGTCCCCGCCGAGCGCGTCACACGCATCACTCCTGAGTTTCTTGCCGGCGAGCGCCGCGCCATGGGCTCGTCATGGTTCCGCCAGGAGTACGGTTGTTCCTTTGAAGCTCTTGAAGGTCTTGTATATCCAGATTTCGCGCGTTGTGTGTATGCCGAGCCGGAAGCGTCAGCGACGGGTGATTGCGTATTTGCCGAGCCGGAAGCGTTAGCGACGGGAATTCCAGCGTCAACGACCAGAGTTCTCACCGGCCGCCTCGTCGGCGGCATCGATTTCGGGTTCCGCAACCCCTTCGCGGCCATCTGGGGCACTCTCGACCGCGATGGCGTGCTCTGGCTGACGGGTGAGCACTACCACCGCCAGAAACCGCTAAGCTACCACGCCCGCCATCTGCCGCGCGGCACAACTTGGTACGCCGATCCCTCTGGCGCCACGGAGCGCTGCGAATTGCGGTCGGCGGGCTTCACGGTCCACAAAGGCGATAACGCCTTGCGCCCCGGCATCGCCGCCGTGACGGCCCGCTTGGAAAACGGCACACTTCGTATCCTGCAGGGCCGCTGCCCCAAGCTGCTAGCCGAGGCCGCACTCTACCGCTACAGCGACGACCCCCGCGACCGCCACGCCGAAATTCCGGTAGACGAGAATAACCACGCCCTGGCCGCGTTGCGTTACCTGATCGCCGGCCTCGACACCCGCAAAATGGCCGGCCCACGCCAGCGAACGGCTCCTCCCCCACCAGCAGACGACCCGCTCGAAGACCACAAGAAACGCGCCGACCGCTGGCTGCGCTTGAGCAACGATGCACTATGGTCCCCGCTATCCGGCCTCACCAAACCGACCGAATAGCGTCCTACTCCTACTCTTGCATTTTGCTCTTGCTCTTGCTCTTGCTCTTGCTCTCGCTCTTACTCCTACTCTTGCTCTTGCTCTTGCTCTTGCTCTTGCTCTTACTCCTACTCTTGCTCTTGCTCTTACTCCCCCGCCGCGCCTCACATGAGAGTACGAGTAAGAGTATGAGCAAGAGTAAGAATGATCGGAGCGATCCTATCCCATTGGAGAAACGACGATGTCTTCCTTTATCCGCAATCGCATCAAATGCCACCGCCGTGTCCGCGCCGGCGACCTACTCCCCCACGAGTTGAACTTCCGCCTTCACCCCGACATGCAGCGATCCGCCTTGCAAGCCCTCTACGACCAGGTCGGCTTCGCCCGCAGCCTACTGGCCTATGAACTACCCGACGGCCGCCTCAAGCTAATCGACGGCCACCTGCGCCGCGACATGGACCCCAACATGGAAGTCGACGTGGAAATCCTTGACGTCAACGACGAAGAGGCCCGCGCCCTACTCCTCAGCATCGACCCCCTCGCAGCGCTTGCCGAAACGCAAACCCAGCTCCACAACCGCTTGATGGAGCTGACGCCGACGCCCTCGCCTGACCTTCAAGCGGCGTGGGAGGCGACGATTAATCCGATTCTCACAGCGCAAGCCAACGCCAACCTACGGCCCGCGGTGAAGGATATTCCGGAACAGTTCTTGATCCTGCTGACGTGCCGCGACGAGAAGCATCAGGTGGAGATGTTGGAGCGATTTCGGCGCGAGGGCATGGAGTGCAAACCATTGCTCTCGTAAAATGCCATCAATAGAAAATGTCGGACAAAAGGGGACCCATCAACCGTCCCCATTATTCTCCATCGTAGCGGCGTTATCAAGTAACAAATTGGCGACGACAATGGAGGCTTGCCATGGCCAAATATCACGTCAAGCTAACCGCTCCGCGCGGGCACGTTGTTCCGCCGCTGCTACAAAGCTTTGGCGAGTGGCTCGCCAAGCAAAAATACGGCGACGTGGGATGGTTCGAGCTTCAAGCGGCTAAAGTGCCCAAGGAGTGGAGTCCCGAGGCCGCAGAGCGCCTCCAGCGCGATGGGTTTTGTTTTCTGTCCTTGCCGGAAGGTTCTGAGTTGGTTCTGCTCAAGACCGGACAGGATGATCCGCCGGCTGTGGTATTGCTGGGCTCTGAAGGCGATTCGGCTTGCGTGGCTTCCTCCTTGGAGGAATTCTTCCATCTGCTTAGCCAGGGGGAGACCGGCATAGACGACCTCGACGACGAAGAGGCCGAAGGCCGAGCAAAGCTGCGCAGTTGGCTCAAGAAGAACAAGGTCACGGCCCCCAAGGCGAAGAGCCTCGACTTCGATGCCTACCTGGCCGGCATGCCTCCCTCGCCGCCTCCCGCTGCTACCGCAGCAGCTCCGATCCCTGAAGTGGTCGCCGATATGCCGCACGACAGATTCGCCGAACTTCAGGCATTGTTCGGGAAGACTTTGGATTCAAAGGAGGTCGTGGCCTTCCTGGCCAAATATCCGAAGCATAAAATCACCAAGCCGAGCGACGGTCAACAGCATGTCCTGGCTCCCACCCATGGATTTGAAATGAACTTCACTCCGCCGGACGGGGGATTCGCGGGTGGTCCAGCAAAGCAGCCTCGTGTCCTCACCACTCTCTTCCTCAATTCAACAGATGTGCCCAAATCCAAGAACTTCTCCGATCTACCGCTCGGATTGTCATTCGATGACGGCCCCGAGCAAGTAGTTGAGAAACTCGGGGATCCGCTTCGAACCTTCAAACGCGACAATGGGGAACTCGTTTCAATGATGTGGCGAGTAAAAGGATTGATGCTAACGGTGGGAATAAACAAAGATCGACCGACGATCAAGGATCTAACACTGATGTTTCCAACTCCGACTGTGTTGGCTGCCCTTGGTCTTTAAGGCCTCCATCAAACTGGATTTTGTTGGGTGCTGGATGCTGCGCGCCTTGTCACGTGGCCTGTGGGACATCCACTTGAAAGACGAGCCTGGTTTTCGTGAGTTTGCCTTGCTATTGGCTAGGCAACATGGAGGGTGCATCGAGTCGCGACGATTTGCAAGCGGTATTCGGCAGCCGAAAAACGGAGTATGGAAGCGACGAGCCAGACTTCGACGGCGAGGACACCTGGCAAAACGTCGACAAGGCAATCCCCATGTTTGACAAACGCTTCGCCCAGTGGGTGAAATAACGTGGTTGGCACCGTGATACACCGACCGAAACAAAAGGGGGTCGGGACGGTCGAGAACAAAGGTGACGCCTGGCGCCTTGCCTTCCTCAGGGTTTGGCCGGAGGATTTGGACGGACAATGCGGATAAATTGGTTGGTTAAGTTCGGCAGGACAGCAATGGCGCCATGCACACGCTGAGCGAGTCCCATGGGGTCATTTGGGTCCTGCGTGCAGGAAATGATGCCGTTGTGGGGCTGGCCTTGCCGATGAAGCCGTTTAAAATCGGAGTGGTTGTGGGTAAGCAGACTACGTTGGTCGGCAATGGCATCCGCGAGAACTTCCGCATCACCAATGCGCTGGCCAGCACGACCCGCGTCCTGGACCGTCCGTACGTCGTGTCCGAGGCGGCGCAGTTCCTGGACAACCGGCAGGGCAAAATCCTCGTCTGCATACAGCCTGGCCATGAGTAGTTAGTCTGCCTCATTGGCGCGGATGTCGTCGTCGATCTCGGCAGGATGCTCTCGGTAGTAGTCCCAAGCCGCCCGGAGGTCTTCGGGCGTGACCCCGACGATGTTTGCCAGGATCTGCTCGTCGGCCGCACCGAGCCGGCGCGAGTTTACAAGACCCCAAACCGTAACCCGCGTGTTGCGAATGCAAGCTCTCCCCCCACACACCCCTGGCGTTTTCTGAACCCAACTGTTGGCCGTCGTCAGATTGCTGGACATAAAACGCACCTCCTTCAACGGCATTCTACCAGATGGTCGGCGCAATGAAAAAAACCCCGCCGGGTCTTTCGACCCGGCGGGGTTATCTAGAACAACTGGAAGCACTTTTGCTTTAAGCGGGAGTGGACACGATATTCCGGTCCCTGGGACCGGATATGATAAACATCCTTAGAAAGGAGGTGATCCAACCGCAGGTTCCCCTACGGTTACCTTGTTACGACTTAGTCCCAATCAGAAAGCCCAGCTTCGGCGCTTATGAGGCGACTTCGGCTGGTCCTCCCTTTCGTGGCTTGACGGGCGGTGTGTACAAGGCTCAGGAACACATTCACCGCGGTGTTGCTGACCCGCGATTACTAGCGATTCCAACTTCATGCAGGCGAGTTGCAGCCTGCAATCTGAACTGGGGCGTGCTTTTTGGGATTGGCTCCCCCTCGCGGGTTGGCTTCCCTTTGTTCACGCCATTGTAGCACGTGTGCAGCCCTGGACATAAAGGCCATGAGGACTTGACGTCATCCCCACCTTCCTCCGGTTTAACACCGGCAGTCTTTCCAGAGTCCCCGACATGACTCGCTGGCAACTGGAAACAGGGGTTTCGCTCGTTATGGGACTTAACCCGACATCTCACGACACGAGCTGACGACAGCCATGCAGCACCTGTAGTAGGTTCCGGACTGGATACCGTTGGGGTAACGTTTCCGCACCCTACTTCCTACCCCTTTCGGACATGTCAAGTCCAGGATAAGGTTCTTCGCGTAGCCTCGAATTAAGCCACATGCTCCACCGCTTGTGTGAGCCCCCGTCAATTCCTTTGAGTTTCAGCCTTGCGACCATACTCCCCAGGCGGGGTACTTAACACTTTTGCTGCGACTGTGAACCCATGTCAAGTCCACAATCCAGTACCCATCGTTTAGGGCCAGGACTACCGGGGTATCTAATCCCGTTTGCTCCCCTGGCTTTCGCGCCTCAGCGTCAGAAAAGGTCCAGCACGTCGCTTTCGCCACCGGCGTTCCTTCCGATATCTACGCATTTCACCGCTCCACCGGAAGTTCCACATGCCCCTACCTCCCTCGAGATGACCAGTATCAAAGGCACTTTTCCGGTTGAGCCGAAAGATTTCACCCCTGACTTGATCACCCGCCTACGCGCCCTTTAAGCCCAGTGAATCCGAACAACGTTCGCACGGTTCGTCTTACCGCGGCTGCTGGCACGAACTTAGCCCGTGCTTCCTCCAGGGGTCGATCAACCTTGCGGCTTTCTTCCCCTCGACAGTGCTTTACAACCCGAAGGCCTTCATCGCACACGCGGCGTCGCTCGGTCAGGCTTGCGCCCATTGCCGAAGATCCTCGACTGCAGCCTCCCGTAGGAGTCTGGCCAGTGTCTCAGTGCCAGTGGCGCGGGTCGTGCTCTCACACCCGCTAAGCATCTTCGCCTTGGTAGGCCGTTACCCCACCAACCAGCTAATACTACATGAGCCCCTCCCGAGGCGAAATTCATTTCCTGGCAACAAGATGCCTCGTCGCCAGATCGCCAAGTATTACCCTTCCGTTAGGAAGGCTATCCTCGTCCCCGGGGTAGGTTACCCATGCCTTACTGCCCCTTTCGCCACTTCCCCCTTGGAGCAAGCCCCAAGGGATTCGTTCGACTTGCATGCCTAATCCACGCCGCCAACGTTCGTTCTGAGCCAGGATCAAACCCTTCAAAATATGTTTCCTTGAACCCTCCCCTCGCTTGCGCTCGGGGCTGGTGAGTAAACAAAAAGAAGCGCTTGAGATCGCCTTAATAGCATGACTCAAAGAACTCGCAACAATACCGCCCCCGGGAAGGGGCAGCATTGAGCAAGGATTGCGTCACGCAACTAAGGCGGACACATCCTCGCTTTTGGCTAGGTGCTTCCATGTTGTAAAAGAACAAAAACCTTCACAAAGTGCGACCCACGAAGCAAGTTCGCATGTCGTTAACTTCGTGAAATGGTTATCCCAAAGGGACAGTGTCAGTATAGACGGGAATGGATGCTTGTCAACGGGTCTGTCGCAAAAAAGGGAAAAGAACCCTGACCCCGCACACAAAACGCTTTGAGGGGTGGACGGCAGACCCACTTTTTTGACGGACCGCTCTGGCAATATGGGTGGGCGGTCACTACAACATACGATTATCAGCGAGGTTACGAATGCCGTCAAGAGGATTCGTCACCTTTGTCGAATCTTCTCGGCGGCCTCATGCGTCGGAAGCCTTTCTTCTTCAATTTTGACCTGGGCCGGACGATTTTGCCATGGCTTCACCCCGCATCCTCATCCTCCGAGCGCCGGGGGCCAACTGCGATCAGGAAACCGAGTTTGCCTTCGAAAGAGCCGGTGGCATCCCGGAACGAGTTCACATCAACCGACTTCGGGAAGCATCGGCCCTACTTCGTGAGTACCAAATCCTCGTCATCCCGGGTGGCTTCACCTATGGCGATGACGTCGGGGCCGGCAAAATCCTTGCCAATCAGCTGGCCCACTTCCTCGGCGACGCCCTGCGGCAGTTTCGCGCCCAGGAAAAGCTGATCCTCGGTATCTGCAATGGCTTTCAAGCCATCCTGAAGGCCGGGTTGCTGATCAGCGCTGACGAGGAAGGACCCGTGGCCACGCTGGCTCACAATCAGGAGGGCAAATTCGAAGACCGCTGGATTTACCTGCAAGCCCAGCCTGGCAACTGCCCGTTTCTCACCGGCGTTGAGCGATTGTATCTCCCCGTAGCGCATGGCGAAGGCCGTTTTCTCTGTCGTGCTGAGTGGCAGCTAAAGAGACTTGAGCAGTCCGGTCAGGTGGTGCTGCGGTACGTCAACGAAAAAGGCGGCCCAGCGTCCTATCCCGAAAACCCCAATGGTTCGCAGGGCGACGTTGCCGGCTTGTGCGACTCCACCGGGCGCGTCCTCGGCCTGATGCCCCATCCCGAACGCCATGTGCTGCCAACGCAGCATCCGCGCTGGACGCGAAACGGCCTCGCCCCGGAAGGCGATGGGCTACAGTTGTTTCGTAATGCCGTTCAGTTTTTTCAGTGAGTTCTGCCATGGATTTCGATCCGGCCGAGAGAACTGCCGTCAATGGCCTTGCGAACTTGGCACTTCAGGAAGACCTTGGAGTTGAAGGCGATCTAACGAGCCTGGCGCTCATTCCGGCAAACCTTCGCGGACAGGCTCTCTTCGTCGCGCGGGCCGCGGGAACCGTCGCCGGGCTGCCGGCCGCGCATTTTACCTACGAACTCGTCGACCATCAGGTGGCTTTCATTAACCTGATTGAGGACGGCGCAGTGGTTGAAGTAGGAGCCAAACTTGCTATCGTCAGCGGCAGGATGCGCTCGATTCTCACCGGCGAGCGCACGGCGTTGAATTTCCTTCAGCATTTGAGCGGGATCGCCACCCTTACACGCAAGTACACCTCCTTTGTCGCCGACTTGCCTTGCAAAGTCCTGGACACGCGGAAGACGACTCCGGGCTGGCGCTTGCTGGAAAAGTACGCGGTGCGTTGCGGTGGCGGCAAAAATCACCGCATGGGACTCCACGACGCCATCCTCATCAAGGACAACCACCTGGCGGCTCTTGGACCCCAACCGGATGCCGTTGCCAAGGCGGTGAAACGAGCGCGGCAGAAATACGATCACCGTTTTCCGATCGAAATCGAAGTCGACAACCTGGATCAATTTGACATTGCTCTGAGCACGGAACCGGACATCGTACTGCTCGATAACATGCAACCGGACCAGATGCGCGAGGCGGTGCGCCGTCGCAATTTGGCAAACCCGGCGGTGCTGCTCGAGGCCTCCGGAGGGGTGAACCTGATGACGATCCGTGCCATCGCCGAAACGGGAGTCGACCGCATCAGCGTAGGAGCGCTGACTCATTCAGCCGTCGCCCTTGACATTGCCCTCGATTACATCGCATGAACGCCCCACGCGAGACCTGGTTGCTCGATACTGTGGCAATCGGTGCCAAGGTACTCGTTTACGATCGTGTGGATAGCACCAATTCGCTGGCGGCGGCACTGGCTCAAGATCCCAAACGTGAGCAACTCGCCATCCTGGCCGACGGGCAAACCGCCGGGCGCGGCCAGCACGGCCGCACCTGGACTGCCGCACCAGGCACCGGTGTTCTCCTTTCCCTGTTGCTGTTTCCGCCCCCGGAATTACGCAGGCCGGCCGTGGTGACCGCCTGGGCCGCCGTATCCGTCTGCACCACCATCAACAAGCTTACGGGTCGCCAAGCCAGTATCAAATGGCCCAATGATGTCCTTGTGCAGGGCAAAAAGATCTGCGGCATTCTAATCGAGCAGGGAAGCGGCACTGTCGTGGGCATCGGTCTCAACGTTCGACAGGGAGCGGACGAATTCACGGCGGCCGGCTTGAACGCAACATCGCTAAACCAATTCGCCGCAGAGCCGCTCGAGACGGATCTGGTCGCCCGCACGCTGCTCGGCGTGCTCGACGAAGAGTATGCCCACCTCATTAGTAACAATTTGACACCTTTGCAGGCAGCGTGGACTTCGCACCTCGGCCTTGTCGGCAAGCCGGTCGTCGTCGAATGCGCCTCGGTGGTGCATCGCGGCCGCCTTTGCGAATTGACTTTCGAGAGCGTAAAGCTGGCACAAGCAGGTGAAAAGCTTCTCGTGCTGCTTCCTGAGCAAGTGCAGCACCTGTCCCTCGCCTGATTCATGAAGCAGCGCGGCAGGACTTTAGGCTATCGCGCAACAGGAGTAGAGATTCGGGCGGCGGCTAGGGCGGCACCAACGCATTTGCTGCAAGGTCCCATTCAGGGCTGCCACATCAAATGAGAGAAGCCGAAGACGGGCGAGACAGGAGTTTTCAAGGTAAAGCGATGTGAAACCGTCTTCGTCGGCAATCACAATCCAGGCGTCGCCGCGGAAACGCTGATCGAGAAGGGAAGGACGAACGCTTCGCAGCGGTTTGGATGCGCTGCAACCCGCGCTCGGCCGGCGCACAATCCGAATGTCAACATCCACCGTGGAAGCCTCAAGCATAGGAATCCATTTCCGTATTGCAACGGGCGGAGCCAAAACGTGGCGCCATCCTCAAGGAGCGGCCTGCGTGCATTCACAAACGCGAATAGGATGCCAGTGCCGGAAAAAGGGCGTCCGTCGGATCGACGTTGACCGAAGTGATTGTGATTACTACACTTGTACAATCGACACCAGAATCGAATCTAAACGGACCGTGCGTTCCGTTTTGCAACACGTGTGTCAACGTCGAACAGATTGACCAATCTCCCGGCCCAATCCATGAGACTCCGTTTCGGACCGAAAACAGCTTGGCGAACTCCTTTGTTGCTCGTGCTTCTCGCCATCGTTTACTGCACCCTCAACGCGTTCAAATCAGTCCAAATCGACGATGCCGCTTATTACTATTTTGCCCGCCAAATTCGCGCTCAGCCGCTGGATCCTTATGGGTTTCGATTGCTTTGGTATGAGGAATTCAACCGGGCCAATGACATCCTCGCACCGCCCCTTGTGCCGTATACGTGGGCGCTCGCGCTACGGTGGTGTGGCGACTCCATCGTGTTGTGCAAGCTGGTGTTGTTTCCCTGGTCGCTGCTCCTTGTCTCCGGACTGTACGGCCTGTTTCGCCGATTTGCCGAGAAGTGGGCACTCCCTCTTACGACATTCATGGTGCTGTCACCGGCCCTGCTGCCGAGTTTGAACTTGATGCTCGACATTCCCGCTCTCGGAATGTCTTTATTCGCGCTCCATCTGTTCTTGCGCGCCTGCGATGAGGACGATTTCGCCCGTGCCGTGGTTGCAGGGTTCTTGACTGGCCTGGCAATCGAAACGAAATACACCGGAATAATCGCGGTGTCGGCCATGGTGTTTGCGGGCGTACTGTTCCGGCGTTGGCGACTCATCCCGGCGGCGCTGCTCACAGCAGCCCAGGTTTTTGTCTCCTGGGAACTGTTGACCGCCGTACTGTATGATCATTCCCACTTTTTCAATACCGCATCGGGGCAGACGATCGCTACGGCCGAAGGTGGTTTGTTTGGAAAAGTGATGGCCGTATTCGAAGAAAAACAAGTTTTCCTACCCGTGTTGTTTACACTCGTGGGAGGAGTCAGCCCGGCTTTGATTGTCCTCGGCCTGGGAGCCCTGGGATGGGGCCGTCGCTGGTTGAGCCTGGCCGCCGGCTTGCTTTTGCTTGGAATCTTGGCTATCGCGATTGACTACACTCAGGTGGCTGCCCATCTCCAAGCCTGGCTGGAAATGCTCTCCAACGGCATCCGCTTTGGCTGGGAGTTCAAGCTCTCCGATGCGGTTTTCCTGTTTTTTGGCGTCACCCAATTTGCGCTGTTGATCGTCATCGTCCAGCGCCTCTTTCAGTCACAATCACCGGGCCAGGTCGATGCATCGCTCGATGCATCCTTGGGCCGCCCACTTATCGAGGAAAATGGGACAGGGGTGAAAGGGCCCGTCCCTTCGCACCGGCGAGTGACGATGTTCCTTGTGCTGTGGCTAGCGATGGAAGTTCTCGGCTACTTCATGATGACGCCCTTTCCAGCGGTGCGGCGAGTGCTCGGAATCACCGTGGTTGCATCTCTTCTGACTGGCCGCCTGATTGCCATGACGTGCCCCACCGGAGCTGCGCGCCGCAATTTGCTACTCATCCTTGGGGGTGGCGTACTCTTGGGTCTGGCCTATTTCGCGCTGGATTTCGGCAGTGCCAGCGCCCAACAAGTCGCGGCGAACGAGGCAGCAGACTGGATCCAGCAACGCGGTGGCACCCGTGTGTGGTACACCGGCCATTGGGGCTTTCAGTATTATGCGGAACATCGCGGTATGAAGCCGCTCTTCGTTGGCTGCGAAACGGTCCAACCGGGCGACTATTTGGCAATGCCGGACAAACCGCACAACCAACAGGCAATCGAACTGGACATGCGAAAGGTCGTCGAGGAACACCAGGTGATCGTGGGGGACATGATCCCGCTGCGCACGGTGCAGAACTTTTACGGGGGGACGTCAGCGCTCGAACATCATGACGGCCCGCGCATGGTCGTGCGGATCTACCGCGTCCTGGAGGCGTTCGACCCCAAAGCTCCGCCAAGTCCGCCGTGAGCCATGTTCGGAACCAACGCTGCAACGCATCACACCTCCTTTTCCGCGTCATCGGTGATGACCTCAAAAACGTAGCCGTCGGGGTTTAAAAAAAAGAACCGCTCGAAGGGCGTTTCCCTTAGCGGCGCGACTACCTCGGCCCCGAGTCGGCGCAACCGATCCTTGAGATCGGAAAAACCCGCGCCTGGGTAGCGAATGGCGATATGCCGGCCATATTCGCGCTCGAATGGCGACGGTGCAAAGTCCGGGATCTGGACCAGGTGAAGTTCCTGGCCAGGAGCGATCTCGAGCCAGGCGGCCGCCACAGCGATGTTGTTGGGTCGATTCAGCACTTGCCAACCAAGCGCGGAAGCGAAAAAATGACTGGTCCGGACGACGTCACGCGTGGCCAGAGTGATGTGCGCGATAGCCATTAGACCCGGATCCTCGAAGAGTCGTTGAAAAACCTGACGTTAGTCCACGGCTACGGCCAACCGCGGCTCGTACACTATTATCTGCGAACCAAGGCGCCCTGCCATCTCACGGATGTGATCAATGCGAACCGTTTTGAATTTCAATGCGGGGCCAGCCATGCTACCCCGACACGTCCTGGAGCGGGTTCAGGCCGAGTTACTGGATTTCCAGGGACGCGGCATCTCGATCATGGAGATGAGCCATCGCTCCAAGGAATATGAGGCGCTTAACGCCGAGGCGGAGGCGCGATTCAAACGACTCCTCGGCGTGGGCGAGGGCTTCCGCGTGGTTTTTGTCCAGGGAGGCGCATCCACCCAGTTTGCAGAGCTGCCGCTGAATTTCTTGCCGCCGGGCGGCACGGCGGATTACTTCATCACTGGTGCCTGGGCTGAGTCCGCACACAAGGAAGCCGCAGCCCTCGGTCTAGCTCACATTGCCGCGTCCACCAAGGCGGACGGCTACCGCCGCGTCCCTCGTGCCGACGAGATCAGACTTAGTCCGCAACCCGCTTACGTCCACCTCACCTCGAACGAAACGATCCATGGAGTCCAGTGGCAAACGTTTCCCGACGTTGGCGACCGCATGCTTGTTGCAGACATGAGCAGCGACATACTATCACGGCCAATCGATGCCCACAAGTTTGCCCTGATATACGCCGGCGCCCAGAAGAACCTTGGTCCGGCCGGTGTGACGGCGGTGCTTCTCCGGGAGTCGTGGCTGCCCGCAGCCAACAAGTCGGTTCCGACGATGTTACGCTACGCAACTTATGTGCAGGCCAATTCGCTTTACAACACGCCACCCACGTTTGCCGTTTATGTATTGGAGTTGGTGTTGGAATGGATCGAAAAGAGCGGTGGCCTGGCTGCGATGGCGGAGCGCAACGAAGGCAAGGCAAAGACGATATACGATGCCATTGACCGCAGCGGGGGCTTCTACCGAGGCCACGCCGAGCCGGCCTCCCGCTCGCGCATGAACGTCACGTTCCGGTTGCCAAGCGATGCGCTCGAAAAGCAGTTCCTTGCCGCGACTTTGGCCGCAGGCATGATCGGGCTGGCCGGCCACCGCTCCGTTGGCGGCGTCCGCGCGTCGCTTTACAACGCAGTGCCGCCTGAAGCCTGCAAGGCCCTTGCCGACTTCATGGACGACTTCGCGCGCCGAAACGGTTAGATGCGGACGATTGCAACGCCAAGGAACATTGACGTTGCATTGCCTTGGAAAAAAGCCTATAGCGCCGCCAACAACCGATCACTCTTCGCGCGAGGAAACAGTCATGGGGCGCTATTGGTGCCTGCCGGTGGGCGCTGTCATTCTTTTGCTGTCCGCTGGATGCGCCGCGGACACTGACAAAGCGCAATGGGACGAATTCTGGAAGGACTTGCGTGGCGACAACATGAAGATGCGGTCGGATCCTTCCGGCTCGCTGGATCGGGCACTACAGTCGAACGATTAGAGCACGCACTACGGCGTTTGGAAAAACTAACGAAAAAGCCCCCGATGGGTACTCCAGTTCGGGGGCTTTTTGATCCTGCCTCGGTAGCTCGCGCTCACGAACCGGTCGAGCCGATGCGCTGGCCGATGTAGCTGAACGTGTTGTTGGCGTTGGTGCCCAGCGTGGTGATGGCGGTAATGCAAACCACAATAATGAGGGCGAGCATGACGGCGTACTCGACTGCGGTCGGGCCGTCTTCGTTCTTCAGGAAACTGACCGCGTGCTGCATGAACTTCTGCATTGGAGCTCATCCTTTCAAAGACAATCGTACTTGAAATATCCGGTGACCACGAGACTCAACTCAGCTACCGGTGGAGCCGACGCGCTTACCGACGTAGCTGAAGGTATTGTTGGCATTGGTGCCAAGGGTCGTGACTGCTGTGATGCAGACCACCATAATCAGTGCCAGCATGACCGCATACTCGACGGCGGTGGGGCCATCCTCGTCCTTCAGAAACTGCACCGCTGCTGCGGTCGTTTGACGAAACGACAAAAGCATATCTTCTCCTCGAATGGTTGCGGATCGGAAGCGTCCCTGCTTGAACATACGGGAGGGAGCTGTACCGGTGCGGAAAACTACTCGAAGCGGTCCAAGATGCCACGAACCTGGGCTTGTTAGGGGTAGCCCCATCTGTTCGGCATCAAAAGCACCAGCCACAGCCTAATGAGCAAACGCACATCCGCGAGTTCGTATCAGCGTGCGTTTATGTGACTCAGGAATTACTTGAAGAGTAGGTCAGAAGCTGCAACTTGTCAAAGGGATCGGAAGAAATTGAACAAAAACTGCACACCGGCAACAGCGCCTAGACCATCGGCCGGGACATGCAATGACTCAAAACACAGGCCAAGCACGACATGCCTGCGCCCAGTCCGATCTCAAATAGCCTATCGTTTTGGCGAAGCGAGAGCTAACAAAAGCAGAGAGCGGGCAAGTGCCCGCTCTCTATTGCAAATCAGATGACCGGACTTGGCATTCCGGACGCCCGGCGTCAAATCAACGCGACGGGTGAGTTGATCCATTTTTTGTCGCGCAGTCGATCCTCAGCGAAACTCACCCAGAAGCCCAGACCGAGCAAAACGGCCGCCCCTTCGGCTGGCATCGAATTCTCGTCGGTGGCAATAACACCGTCGGCAAGCGGTGCGTCGACCCCCATGAACACTTTGTCTTCCATCGCGGGCTCGCTGACTGGCGTCGACCATGTTTCGAGAAGCACCAATTGGGTTGCCAGGTCGGCGCAGTTCTTTGGCACATAGCTCAAGAAACCAGCGCCCAAGTCCGCTCCCAAGTCGTCGCTGCCTCCATTGCCGCTCCCGGTCGCTGGACTTCCGGCGGCGTCCGGCTTTGCAGAGTTGCCGTTGCTGCTGGTGCCCATCGGGCCGTTGTCGCCACCCCCGTCCGTCTTGGGTTTGCTGGGGCTGTCACTCGGAGGTGGAGTTTCGCTCGTACCCTCCGTTACGGGGATACCTGATGCGTGGTTGGTTGGCTGGAAGGGAGAAACTCCGCCGGGCCCATTGTCGACGGCGGGTCCGTAGACATTCGGGTTGGCCGCCGTTGTCGTGTTGCCGTTGGCGACAGCGTTGGTCGTGAGAACGCCGCTAATGACTGGGACTGGAGCAGTGGCGGCGGCCGGCTTCGTGCCGGTCGTGCCATGGGATGGCGTGGATTCCGTGGATTCCGTGGATTGTGGAGCGGGCGGGCCTAGGAGAACGCCGATGGCGGTGTTGAAGCCTGCCGGGCCGTTGACAAACTCGCCTCCGCCGCCGGCCCCTACACCACCAGCACCGACACCACCGGCCCCTCCACCAGCGGCACCACCCCCGATGCCGGGGTTGCCGATGGTTATGCCTATGAGGAAGTTATTGGAAACGGTTGCGCTGGCCGTGCCCGGTGCGTCCTCAGACAAAGTTACGGTCACAAGTTCGGTCTTGGAAGGGCCGGCGTAAGTATGGCTGCCGCTTACGGTAAATGCCCCATTGCCGCCGGACACCACACCGGGGGTGGTAGTGCCGTCGCCCCAGTTGATCGTAGCGGTGAAATCACTGGCCACGTTTTCGACGTACGTATCCAGGAAATTGGCCACAGGGCCACTAAAGGGGACGCCGGCACCGGCCACCAAGATGGGTTGGTTCGGTGCGCCGCTGAGTTGATCGGCTTCGGTAACCACGACGGTCGTTTGTGCGACGGCGGTAGCGGTGCCGGGCGCATCGTCCTTGATCGTAACCTTGATGTTAAAGGAGCCCTCGTCGAGGTACATATGGGTGTTGGCCGTGTCGGCGACGACGGTGAGTACACCGTTTTGGCCGACCACGGTAGCGGCGGTCGTGGTGCCGTCGCCCCAGTCAATCGTGGCGGTAAAGTCGCTTGCAGGGTTGGCCTTGTAGGTGTCATTGAAGACCGCGACCGTGCCGCTGAAGAATTGACCCTCAGGCACCGTGATCGTTGGCTGGACCGCCGCCACCGTCAGTTGGTCGTTTTCAATGACGCCGATCGAGGCCGATCCCGAGGCGACAGCCGTGCCGGGCGCATCATCGCGAACCGTCACGGTCACGTTGAAGTTGCCTTCATCCGCGTAGGTGTGGCCAGTGGCACTCACCACAAAGTCACCCTTGGCCCCGGTGATGGTGCCCACGGACGTGGTGCCATCGCCCCAGTCGATCGTGGCCGTGAAGTCACTTGCGGTATTGGCCGCGTACGTGCTGGTAAACGTGGCCACCGGGACTTTGGCAAGCGCCACGCCCTCGATTGCGGAGAACGGCGTGACGGCTACAGCCAGTTGATCGCTCTCGGTTGCAAAGTTCACGGTAAAGGCCGAGGCTGTCGCCGTGCCCGGGGCGTCATCCGAGACCGTGACGGTCATGGTGAAGCTGCCCTCATCGGCGTAGGCATGCGTGTTCGCCCCGGTGGCGCTGACCGTGAACTTGCCGTTGCCGCCAGTGATGGTTCCCTTGGTCGTCGTGCCGTCGCCCCAGTCGATCGTGGCGCTAAAATCGCCAGCCACGTTGGCCAGGTAGGTGGTTGTGAACGTCGCCACGGTTTGGTTGGCGGACGTGCCTTCTGGTGCGGTGCTGGAGACAGGATTCACCGTCAGCTTATCGCCCTCCTGGACCGTGGCTGCAGCAGAAGCAACCGCGACTGCGGTGCCGGGAACGTCGTCCGAGATCGTAACGATGAAGCCATAAGTGCCTTCATCGGCGTATATGTGGCTGTTGATTCCCGCCGCGCTGACGGTGAACCGACCATTGCCGCCCGTAATCGTGCCCAGAGTCGTGGAGCCGTCGCCCCAGTTAATTGTGGCGCTGAAATCGGCGGCCACGTTGCCAAGATAAGTGGTGGTAAACGTCGCCACCGGACCAGCGACGGCCACGCCCTCAGTTGGCGTGATTGGTAGCGCGGTGGCAGCCAGGACGTCTGCTTCCCCGACTGTGACGGGATTCGTCGTTGAGACAACGGCGGTACCGGGAGCATCGTCCTTGACGGTGACGGTTAGCGGGTAAGCACCTTCGTCGGCGTAGATGTGACCATTGAGGCCGATCGCGCTAACGGTGAACACGCCGTTGCCGCCGGTAACCGTACCAACCGTCGTCGTGCCGTCTCCCCAGCCGATGGTGGCCACGAAGTCAGCGGCAACGTTGCCGAGGTAGGTCGTCGTGAAGGTGGCCACGGGACCGACAATTGCCGTACCTTCCAGGACGGACAGTTTGGCGCCGACGATCGCCAGTTGATCGGATTCCTGAACCTGAGCGACGCCGTTGCCGGTGGCGGTTGCCGTTCCGGGTGCATCGTCTTTTACCGTGACTGATATCGGGAAATTGCCCTCGTCGGCGTAGGTGTGGCCATTGGCCCCAACCGCGGTCACGATGAAATTGCCGTTCCCGCCGCTGATCTTGCCAGTGGTAGGCGCCGAGCCGTCGCCCCAGTTGATCGTGGCGGTAAAGTCGGCCGCGGTGTTGGCAAGATAAGTAGTCGTAAAAGTCGCGACCGTGCCTGTGACCGGCAAGCCCTCGAACGGCGTGATGGGCGGCACCGTAACGGCCAGCTTGTCGCCTTCACCGATTGTTAACGCATAGGAGACCGTGGCCGTTGCCGTGCCGGGTGCATCGTCGTTGATTGTCACGGTGATATTGGCGGTGCCTTCGTCGGCGTAGGCGTGGTTGTTGGCTCCGACGGCGGTGACCGTGAAATTGCCATTACCGCCGGTGATGGTGCCAGCCGTCGTCGTGCCGTCGCCCCAATTGATCGTGGCGCTGAAGTCGCCGGCGACGTTGCCCAGGTACGTCGTGGTGAAAGTCGCAACCGGGCCGTTTGCCGGCTGGCCTTCGATTAGGGCTATCGTTCCGGGGCTGGCGGTCAGCACGTCGCCCTCGCCAACTTTGACCGCATAAGTCACGCTCGTCGTGGCAGTTCCCGGCGCATCATCCTTGATCGTGACGGTCACATTGTTGACGCCCTCGTCGGCGTAGGCATGGCCGTTAGCGCCAACCGCGGTAACAGTGAAATTGCCATTGCCGCCGCTGATCGTGCCGGTGGTCGACGTGCCGTCGCCCCAGTTAATGGTGGCGCTGAAGTCGTTTGCAGTGTTTCCCAGGTAGGTAGTCGTGAAGGTCGCCACCGCTCCCGTAACCGCGATGCCCTCGACTGGGTTGACTGCCGCGGCGGTTGCCGCAAGCACGTCACCTTCGCCGACGTTGACGGCAAAGGTCGAACTCGCGGTCGCGGTGCCGGGCGCGTCATCCGTCACCGTAACCGTCACATTATTCAAGCCCTCGTCGGCATAGGTATGGCCATTCGCACCGACTGCAGTAACAGTGAAATTGCCGTTGCCGCCGCTGATCGTGCCGGTGGTCGATGTACCGTCGCCCCAGTTGATGGTGGCGCTGAAATCACTGGCCACGTTGGCCAGATAGGTGGTCGTGAAGGTCGCGAGCGTACCGGTGACGGCGATGCCTTCGGTAGGCGCGATCGGCGCCGCGGTCACTGCCAGGGTGTCGCCTTCTTGCACCGTGATGTTTGTCGCGCCGGTGGCCGTCGCGGTGCCCGGATTATCGTCATTCACAGTCACGGATAGGGTGTACGTGTTTTCATCGGCGTAGATGTGGCCGTTGCCACCGACCGCGCTAACGGTGAAGTTGCCGTTGCCGCCCGTGATGGTCCCGGTCGTCGTGGTGCCGTCGCCCCAGGTGATCGTCGCACTGAAGTCGCCGGCCACGTTGCCCAAATACGTCGTGGTAAAGGTGGCCACGCTGCCGGTCGCGGCTATGCCTTCAGTCGGCGTGATGGGCAGGACCGTCACGGCCAGGTTGTCCCCTTCGCCGATCACGGCAGAGTAACTCACCTGAGCCGTCGCCGTGCCGGGCGCGTCGTCCTTGATCGTCACCGTAATGTTGGCTGTCCCTTCGTCGGCGAAGGTATGATTGTTGGCGCCGACAGCCGTGACTGTGAAATTGCCGTTGCCGCCGGTGATCGTGCCTGCCGTCGTTGTGCCGTCGCCCCAGTTGATGGTGGCGCTGAAATCGCTGGCCACGTTGCCGAGGTAAGTAGTCGTGAATGTCGCCAATGTTCCCGTAGCCGGAGTCCCCTCGATCAGTGACACCGTACCCGGGCTGGCCGCCAAGACATCGCCTTCAGCCACCGTCACAGCGAAATTCGCGCTCGCGGTCGCCGTGCCGGGCGCGTCGTCCTTGATCGTGACCGTCACATTGTTGACGCCTTCGTCGGCGTAGGTGTGGCCGGCCGCACCGACTGCGGTAACGGTGAAATTGCCGTTGCCGCCGCTGATCGTGCCAGTGGTCGACGTGCCATCGCCCCAGTTGATGGTGGCGCTGAAATCACCGGCCACGTTGGCCAGATAGGTGGTCGTGAAAGTCGCGACCGTGCCGGTCACGGCGATGCCTTCGGTCGGCGCAAACGGCACCGCGGTTACTGCCAGGGTGTCGCCTTCCTGCACGGTAATATTCGCCGAGCCGGTGGCCGTCGCGGTGCCCGGCGCGTCGTCCTTTACCGTCACCGAAAGCGAGTAGGTGTTTTCATCGGCATAGATGTGGCCATTGGCACCGACCGCGCTCACGGTGAAGTTACCATTGCCACCCGTGATGGTGCCGGTAGTCGTGGTGCCGTCGCCCCAGGTGATCGTCGCACTGAAATCAGCAGCGACGTTGGCAAGGTAGGTCGTCGTGAAGGTGGCTACGGTGCCGGTTGCGGCGATGCCTTCGGTCGGCGTGATGGGCAGGACCGTCACGGCCAGGTTGTCGCCTTCGCCGATGGTCACTGCCGTGGTCTCGGTCGCCGTCGCGGTGCCGGGCGCGTCGTCCATCACGGTTACGGTGATGTTGGCCGTGCCCTCGTCGGCGTAGATGTGGCCGTTGGCGCCGACCGCGCTGATGGTGAAATTGCCGTTACCGCCGGTAATGGTGCCGGTCGTCGTGGTGCCGTCGCCCCACGTGATGGTCGCACTGAAGTCCCCGGCCACGTTGCCCAAGTAGGTCGTGGTAAAGGTCGCCACCGGTCCGGTTACCGCGGTGCCCTCGATGGGGGCCACGGTAGCCGGCGCGATCGTCAGTGTGTCGCCCTCACCCACCGTGACGCTGTAAGTTGCAGTCGCCGTCGCCGTGCCCGGCGCGTCGTCCTTGATGGTCACGGTCACGGTGGTGTTGAGGCTTTCGTCGGCGTAGGTATGGCCGCCGGCCCCTGCGCTGACCGTGAATTTGCCATTGCTGCCCGTGACGACGCCTGCCGTCTGGGTACCGTCGCCCCAGTCGATCGTCGCGCTGAAATCGTCGGCGGTGTTGGCCAGGTAAGTCGTCGTGAACGTCGCCACCGTGCCCGTTACCGGCTTGCCTTCGGTGGGAGTGAAGGGCACGCCCGTCGCCGCCAACGTGTCGGCTTCGGTTGCAGTAATCGTCGTGGTGGCGGTGCCGACGTCTGTTCCCGGCGAATCGTCGGTCATGGTCACGGTGATGGTGTAGGTGCCCTCATCCTTATAATAATGAGACTCACCGCTGGCCGACGTGACTACAAAATTGCTGCCGTTGCCGCCGGTAATGACGCCCGCGCTCGTGGTCCCGTCGCCCCAGTTGATGCTGGCGGTGAAATCTGCGGGAGTGTTGCTCGGGTAACCGGTATCGGTGAAGGTCGCAACCGGGAGACCGCTCAGGGCCTTGCCTTCCACAATGCTTGACGGCGACGCTCCGGTGCCTACCAGGTTGTCGCCTTCTTGCACCTTGGCGGTGGAATCGATGACGACCGAAGCGGAGCCTGAACCGTCGTCCAAGACGGTTATCGTCACCGCGTAGGTGTTTTCATCGGCATAGGTGTGGGGATTCGTGGTCCCGGCACTTACGATAAAGGTCCCAAGATTGGCAGGATCGACAGTCACGACGCCGGGGGTGTCTGGCGTGCCATCACCCCAATGGATCGTGGCCGTGAAGTCGCTGCCGGAATTCCCCGGGTAGCCTGTGTCTGTAAAACTGCCGACAGCGCCGGTCCACGCCGTGCCTTCCGTCGGCTTGAATGTCGTGGGGGGAACCGACGCGACGAGTACGTCGGCTTCGGCGACGGGTGCCGTGCCGGTCCCGCTCCCGCCAGTGGTCGTGGGCGGTGCGGAAATAATGACGTTAAGGTTGCTATTTTCATCACCAGGCGCGGCGGCGGACGCCGGGCCGTCCCATTCGAGGACCGACCCGTCGGAGTTGATTTCCGCGGGGACCAGCGAGTCAGGGATGAGTGCAGCGAAAGTGGGGTCGAAAGCCGCACCAATCTTGACGAGCTGCGGCTGCGTTTGGTTCCCGCCGCCCGCGCCGATTGGCGTAATCGTCACGGTAAATGTGTAGTTCCCTTCGTCAGTGTAGGTGTGCGTCCCAGATACCGTGAATGAGCCATTACCGCCGGTAATCGTTGCCGTGCTGGCTCCCGTACCATCCCCCCAATCCACGCTAGCCGTGAAGCTGCTAGCAGTATCGGATGTGTTGGTATCGCTAAAAGTGGCGAGCGGCGTGTCGGAATAAGTCGTCCCTTCCAGCACTGAGGTCAACGTATTGCCGGTAACCGTGACACTAGCAGTGGTTTTCCTCGGCGTGCGATTATACTCCCATAAGTAGGCGGCGGGGGTGAATGGCGAGCTTGGGTTGTTAGTCAGCGCAAGGTCGATAAACGCGACGGAACTGCCATCGCCGCTGATATTGGGAGCACTACCACCATTAAGGTCGGGCGTAGTCGAAGTCGGTGACGATCCGTCGTTACTGACGAGGGAGTTCAAACCAAAGCCCGCGTCGGTGGGGTTATTGTCGTAGAGGTAAGCGTTGTCCTGGCCGTTATATCCTGCCAGCCCGGCGCCAAAGAGATTGGTCGAATTGTTGGCATAGGCAACGTAATTGCCGTCCGCGCTAATGGAAGGGCCAATCGCTTCTCGCTGGTTCTGGTTCGCCGGATTGTCGCCCGCAGTTGATGGGCTCCCCTGAACATGGCTGACGAGGACATTGGTCCCAAGCGTGGTGTTATACAGGAACACATTTGCGGGATTGGCAGTGCCGGCCTGATTGACTACCAGGTCATCGCCGCCGAAATAATACGCGATGAAGTCTCCGGTCGCGCTGAGCGACGCGGGCAAAGGGCCCCACTCCGATGTGTTCGATCCGGTTGCGGCTGTAGTGGTGCTCGCAGCCGAATGCGTGATAAGGGCGATTTGCCCTGCCCTCCAAACGTACAACTCATCGCCCTTGTTTGTAGTCGCCGTCGAGAGCAGGTTCGTGCTCGCGTCGCTGAAAGCGACTGTGCTGCCATCAGCACTGATCGCGACCGTGTCAGCATCCATGTTACCTGCGTTCGTGGTGCCCGCCGTCCCGCTGACTAGCGTGTTACTGCCGCTGGCCCGGTCGTAATAATAGGCATTGAGCGTCGTCTTGGTATTGGTACCAGCGATGTCAGTGGCGTCGCTCAGGTATGCAATTTTTTGACCGTCTGCGCTAATGCTGGGAGCAGCCAGGCCCGAGGGGACGACTCCAAGGCCCACGATATTGACGGTGCTATACAGAAACGTGCTTGTAAACGCGATTGGGCTGCCCCCAAGGGCAAGGAGGAGGGGGTCAAGGCTGGGGTTTTCGGGCCTTGTGCCGTTGGCTGCCTGCAATGGATTGCCAGGAGTGTGGCTGACCAGCGTCAAGGTGCCGTATCCGGCGTCTTTTGGGTTGTTGTCGTAGAGGTAGAGTTCCACGTCTTGACCAGGGGTGCCGGCCCAGGTTTCGCCGCTGATCAGGTTGGTCGCATAGCTGTAAAACAAGACGGTTGTGCCGTCGGCACTAATGACCGGGTTGGTCGATTCGCCCTGGCCGGTCGTGGCCGGCGAACCGGCCGCGTGGCTGAGCATTATCTTGGTGGCGGTCTTGTTGTCGTAAAGATACACGTCCATGTTGAGGTTCGTATCGACTTCATTGGGGACGAGATTGGGCGCGTCGCTGATGAACACCGTGAAGCGGCCGTCGTCGCTCACCGAGTGCTGCGGCATGACCTCGCTCAAGCCGTTGGCCGTCAGGGATGGCAGACTTGGGTCGTGCAACGTGACGGTGGCGTTATTGCCCGGGGCGACCAGCGGCGTGTAGCTTGCCGGCGGGTTTAGGCTGTACGCAAAGAGATCGGTGCCGTCTTCGGGCATCGCCCCGTTGAGGTCGTGGCTGGCGTGACCGTTGACCGTCGGCGGAAGCAAGTTGGTCGCATTGTCGAGGTAGAAAACGGCATCGCCACCTTCGTCGATGACCGGCCGAAGCGCGAAGTCGTTTCCGGTGGTGGTTGCTGAAGCGTATGGATGGCTTAACAGTGTGTAGGTCGAGGCTACCCGGTCGTAAACCAAGGCGTCCAGCCCTGCGCTTCCATTGAGGTTGGTGAGGCCTGACACGTCGGCATGGGCGAGGCCAAGATAAGCAATGTAACGGCCATCGCCACTGATGCTCGGCGTCAGAAGCGGGTAAGTGAGGCTACTCAGCACGCTCGGGACAGCAATGCTTTGTGTCGTAATGCGCGCGACGTTGTTATTTGAGTCGGTTGCTAGCCGGTCAAATAGGTAGATGTTGGACCCAGCCGAAGTTGCGGTGCTGGTCAGGTCCGTGGCGTCGCTGGCGAAAGCTACGTAACGGCCATCGTCGCTGATCGCTGGAGCCGGCCCGGTTGTCAAAGCCCCAGACAATAATCCCCCAACGCCATCGTCGGCATTCCCGGGCGTCGTGGAGTCACCGGGTATATGGCTGACAAGGGTGTCGTTAGTAAAGCTTTGGGGATTGGTTGTATCGTAAAGGTAAACGTTATCGCCCATGCCCGCATTGGTGCCTGAAATCGGATTTTGGACAATTGCGTTGTCGCTGACATAAGCAAGCCAATGGCCATCTGGCGTCAAAACCGGTGCTGGATAATCAAGGGGCCCGCTGACATTAGAAGTGGACTCAGATGTTGGCAGATGTTGCGCGGTATCGCTAAGGTCGTGACTGGCCAGTGCGGTGGTTTCGTTCGACCAAGAACCGCCGGGGGCAATCTTTGCCACGAAAACCTGCGTGAAAGATCCCTGGGGGAAACCATAATTTGAGTTAATCGTTTGGCCATGTACGATGTCGGTGGAAACACTTGTGAAAGCGATCGTATCTCCGTTTTGATCAATCACGGCAACATACGACTGATCGTCGCCCGGAGTCGTCGCTTGGCCTGCTGCGTTGGTCGGAGACCCGTCTTCGCGGCTAACAAGGTAATTGGTGTCCGTTGTGCGGTCGTAAACAAACACATTGGCCGCGAGATAAATTAGGTTGCTCGCGTTGGCATTAAGCTGCTGCCCATTGACCAGATGAGTTCCCGTGCTGAGATAGGTGACGTACTTGCCGTCGCCGCTGATCGACACACTGGTGTTGAGGGAGGCCAGGCTGCTTGCGCTGGGCAAGCTGCTACCTGTACTGCCTACCGCGTCGAGGATGCCATTAGCGCCGTCGGTAAACGTCGATTGGTACCCTGCCCCCTGATCGGAGGCGACGTGGCTGATGAGCGTGTTGGTGTTAGTCGCGACGTTATACAGATAAACCTGGTATGAGTCGCCGACTACGGATGTGTTGTTGAGGTTCGGATGAGCAATTAGATTGTCGCTGTCGCTCACGAAGGCGATCCAGCTGCCGTCGGCGCTAATGACGGCGTTCTCGGACGTCCCATCGGCCGGCGTATTCAATGCGAGCGACCCGTTGGAGGGGTCGGCATGGCTGACAAGCGTCGTTGTACCGGTAACTCGATCGAATAGGAAGACGTTCATCACGGTCTTCGCGTTAATGACCTGGCCTGGCGACAGATTAGCAGCGGTGTTGGTGTAGACGATATAGCGGCCATTAGCGCTTGTCGAGGCGGGACCTTCCGTGTTGCCGGCTGCGGTGTCGGAGAGCGTTGCTGCCAAGCTTATGAAGCTGGCCGACAACAAATTGCGTGCCTCAAGATGCTCCAGGCTCAGCGGCAAAGGCTGCTCGCGGAAGCGCGGTTTTCGGGGGCGGTGGGTGCGGGATTTGGGGGCGGTTTTACGGGGAGATCGGAGCCAGTGCGTCCAGGAAGACATGGGGGAACACCTTCCGAAGAATGATGAAAAATAAGTGTCGCGAACAGCCCTGGGCGAACCCGGAGAGCGAAGCCCACTATCGGCGGCGGCAGCAGCTGACGCCGCACAAAATAATGCGACCGATGGTTGAGAGACGCTTCGGAACCCGTCCCGAAGAGCCAGGCACGGCAGCATTTGGGAGCGTACTGCCGGCCAATCGGCAAAAAAGATCGAAGAAACAACGCCGACATCCCCGAGTGGGAACGTACTGCGTACGAGCAAAGGTGCGGCAGCGCCGTCCCTTTGCACGGGTTTAGCTCAGTAATCTAACTGGGAGTGCTTCCGCGGTCAAACGAATTATCCGGCAAAGGCGATGGAAAAAAGTGCGAAGCCCGCGACCTTGAGGGCGCGGATGGGCCCAACGAGAGCTAGCCACAGAGGTCACAGAGGACACAGAGAAGAGAAAACTATCGTTCACTGAAACAGAATCGTTCGGGATTCAAAGGATTTGTCTTCTCTGTGTCCTCTGTGACCTCTGTGGCTAGCTCTCGTTGATTGCGTCGGTAAGGCGCGCTAATCAAGGGGCGCGATGGGCCGTGTTCCATTGGCCATAATGCCGCCGCGGTCACCCGGTGTGGTCGAACCGAAGCGTTCGGCAAATACGGGTGGCAGCGGCCGCGCTTCCGGTGGTGCCAACCATAACCGGAGCAGGTGACGCTTCCGCCCGGACTCCGGCCAATCCTCGAAAGCCGTGCGATCGTGCAGCAAGGTGTGATTGTGAACCAACTGCACATCGCCAGGCAAAAACTCCATCGCCAGGTTCAACGTTGGATCCTCTGCCAATGCATCGAATAGGTCCAACGCCTCGATTTGCTGTGGGGTAAGCGGCGCACCGAGGAAACGGCGAGCCGAATCGATGTACTTTCGCTGATAAATGGTCGACAGGAGGCCTGCATACCAGGTGAAAACGGGGATTTGGAAATACGGCTTTTGCCCCTCGGCGACTTCACCGCGACGGTCGGTTTCGATGGGCTCAAACAAGCAGGGCTGCAAGTCGGGCCGCCGCCGGCGCATCTCGTTGAATAGGGTGACGGAACTTACCAGACTCGACAGCCCACCCGCTTTCGCCGGCCGGAGACAGAGTAAACCCACCACGTCACACGAGTCAGTGTGATAGCCTTGGCGTTCGTGAGTTTGGTAGATGCGCACATTGGGATCGCTGCTCGATTTGCCCAAATCCCTGACGTGCCCGAGCACATGGCCCTGGGCATTTTGCATGCGGGCGTTGCCGAGGTGCGACCCCAGTCCGAAAAAAGCCATCGCCGCCTTCCGCATTGACCAGTGTTCGACGGGCAGCCGGCGTAAGAGCGCGAAGCCGCGCCCGGTCAAGACGTCCTCCAGAATCCGTCGAAGCCTCGGCCCCAAAGTCGGCAGCGGAAAGTCCTGTTGCCGGATCGAGGCGATATCAACCTCGGTACGTGCCAAACGCTCCGCCGCGCTGTCAACCTCGGCAATCTCGCGCTCCGACAGCACCTCAATCCAATAGCCGCAAGCAGCCATGGCCGGGCCATACCAGGCGGAGGGTCCCTCGATCACCGGCGGCAATTGGTCAATTGAGACTGGCATCGTGGAAGCTGACATGCACAAACCCTTCCCGCAGAATTCGGACCTGGGACCCTCAGTTTAGCCGCACAGCGGCATTGGTTTTCTACAGAACAATTGGGACCTTGGTTTGCTAGCACACGCGATGGGAGTTGAATGATCTGGCCCGCCGCTTAGTTGAAGTGGCGAGCGTTGATGAGCTGCTGCCCGCGCTGATCAGCGCTGGTCTGGCCCGATACCGATTACTCATGAATAGGAGCCAAAGCGATGAGCATCATCACGACAAAAGACGGCACCGAGATTTACTACAAGGATTGGGGCAGGGGGCAGCCGATTGTTTTCTCGCACGGCTGGCCTCTTTCGGGCGACGATTGGGACGCCCAAATGATGTTCTTCTTGAATCACGGCTATCGCGTCATCGCCCATGACCGGCGAGGCCATGGACGCTCCATCCAGCCCGGCGACGGACACGATATGGATCACTACGCCGACGACCTGGCGGCGCTCACCGCGCATCTCAATTTAAAGAATGCCATCCATGTCGGCCATTCGACCGGCGGCGGCGAGGTCACACGATACATCGCCCGCCACGGAGAAAGTCGCGTCGCCAAGGCGGTCCTGATTAGCTCCGTGCCGCCACTGATGGTAAAAACAGCGGCGAATCCCGGCGGTCTGCCCAAAGAAATATTCGACGGCTTCCAAGCGCAGGTTGCCGCCAACCGGGCGCAATTCTATCTGGATGTGGCGAGCGGACCCTTTTACGGTTACAACCGGCCAGGCGCAAAAGTATCCCAGGGTGTGATTCAGAATTGGTGGCGCCAGGGTATGATGGGCGGTGCCAAGGCGCACTATGACGGCATCGTGGCCTTCTCCCAGACGGATTTCACGGAGGACCTGAAGAAGTTCACGGTGCCGACTTTGGTCATGCATGGCGATGACGATCAGATCGTCCCCTATGCTGACTCTGGCCCGCTGAGCGCCAAGTTGGTGAAAGGTGCGATATTGAAAACCTACAAGGGTTTCCCGCACGGCATGCCGACAACGAACGCGGATCAGATCAATGCCGATCTGCTCGAATTCATCAAGTCGTAAGACGCATGGTGTGCTCTGGGCCATGATCCACGCGTCTTCGTGAAGCACACGGCCCTGCTTGGGTCCTCGTCAGGACTCAGGAAGAAATGAGCTTTGACGAGCCGCCGGGCTTGTCCCGGCGGGGATGAACCCCGCCGCTCGTTCATTGTTAGATTGGGCTTTCAATCGGTTTTTGTGTAGGCATTACACCAATTCTGTCGCTTGGGCGCTTTGTGCGGGCGAGCTGCTCCGCTTCCTAGGGTTGCTCATCACCAATTCATTTGCCACCTCAGTGCCGGCCGGTTAGTTTTCGCGGAGTACTTCGGACGGTTGGCAGGCTAACCAGGCAGGAGCACGGAGAAAATGCACCCTTTGCTTGTCGTGGTGCCGCTCGGCACGATAGTGATTGGAGTTTGTGCCGGCGCGATTTGGGTGTTTCGGCCCAAGCCGCGGAGCAAATATCTGTCCAGGCGGCGCTTGCCCCATGAAACCCGCGATCCTATTCCCTTTGCCACGCTCAATTCCCTGTGGGAGCAGTCAAGGGCTGCGCCCGATGCTGCCAAGGAAGAAACCGAACAGACGCAACCAAAGTGAAGGCCGCTAGAACCAGTAGGTGCCGCGATGGGCCACAAGGGCAAGTATAGGGGGGGAGGGCACGTCGGGAACCACGAACTGCTGGAGGGTGGAAAGAAAGCTATCCGGTGGGCTAGAGATCTGCCCAACTTGAGACGCCGAGGCGAGGGGCCACGCGGTGCTATACCAGGATTTTGCTCGATGCGCCAGCGATGTGCAAACCAACTCGTTGATGCGAGATAAAGCGCGGAAGCATCCAATCTGCAGGAATCCGTGAAGCTTCGCAGGTCGGCCGCGCAAGCTTGCCCGACAACTGGCCGCGGTTTGGCACGGCCTCTGCGTTAGCATTAGCACGAGTTTTCGCAAACCGACACTCGTGAGAGACCGACCCGATGCGTTCTTTTCAGAGCCTCAACGAGCAAGAGATTCTGGCGTTGGCCATCTCCCTCGAAGAAGAAGACGCCCGCATCTACGGCGACTTCGCCGAGGGGTTGAAGGCGGACTTCCCGGCCACCGCAAACATTCTCAAAGAGATGCTCGCCGAGGAAGACGGACACCGGCACCGGCTCATCGAGCTCTACCGCCAAAAGTTCGGGGAGCACATTCCCCTGATCCGGCGCCAGGACATCAAGGGATTTGTCCAGCGCAAACCCATCTGGCTGGTTCGTCCCCTGGGGCTCGCAGCGGTCCGCAAACAAGTCGAGGTGATGGAACTGGAAACCAAGCAGTTTTACGAGACCGCCGCGCGGAAGGCCACCGACGCGGGCATCCGGCAACTGCTGGGTGACCTGGCCGGTGAAGAGCGCAAGCACGCCCAGCTGGCCGAGGATCTGGAGAGCGCGCAACGGTCCTCTGGTGCGGGGGAAACCGAGGCGGCAACCCAGAAGCGCCTGTTTGTGCTCCAGGTCATCCAACCCGGCCTTGCCGGGCTGATGGACGGCTCGGTCTCCACGCTGGCCCCGCTCTTCGCGGCCGCGTTCGCCACGCACAGCAGCAAGGAAGCCTTCCTGGTGGGCTTGGCCGCGAGCCTGGGCGCCGGCATCAGCATGGGCTTCGCCGAGGCGCTGTCCGACGACGGCAGCCTGACGGGTCGCGGCCGGCCGTGGACGCGCGGCCTGGTATGCGGCCTCATGACCGCGATGGGGGGCCTCGGCCACTCTTTGCCCTACCTGATCCCGGACTTCAACATTGCCACCGCCGTCGCCATCGCCGTGGTGGCGGTGGAACTCGGGGTGATCTCCTACATTCGCCACCACTACATGGACACGCCGCTGCTGTCTGCGATCTTCCAGGTAGTCCTCGGCGGCGTACTGGTGTTCCTGACGGGGATCCTAATCGGCAGTTCTTGACCCAGCAGCTGGGAGCCCCACATTGTCCCAGTGAGGTGTCCTGACCACCTCTCGGCTCATGGAAGTCGAAATAGGGTAATACCCCCGGCAGGATTCGGACCTGCGACCCTCGGTTTAGGAAACCGATGCTCTATCCCCTGAGCTACGGGGGCGAATAATTGCCGATTCCCTATTTTTCTAGCCATTTCTCCGTTGACAACCGCTTTTCCCTTCCCTACGCTATTCTATGTCTGACAACCGTTCTGACAACCGATTGAGTTGTCCGGTTGTCAACAAGATCCTGACAACCCCTGACAACCGGGCGGTTGTCAAATGGCCCCGGCAGCGCTACCAACGCCCCGAGGCCCGGCAAGTGCCGTAGGAGGGCACCCACATGGCCAATTCTACTCGCAAGCGAAAACCACGCAACCACCAGTCCGCGAAACCGCATCCCGATTATCCGCTCACTGCCCATCCGTCCGGACGATGGTGCAAGAAGGTCAGGGGCAAGATTCATTACTTCGGCCCGCTTAACGATCCGGATGCCGCATTAGCAAAGTGGCTCCGGGAAAAAGATGAACTGTTGGCCGGGCGCGTGCCCCGCTCCCCAGTGCCGGACGGGCTGACTTTGAAGCAACTCGCCAACTCATTCTTGAAGCACAAGCGAACGCTGGTGACGGCCGGCGAGTTGAGCCCGCGCACATTGGCTGACAACTATCGCACCTGTGCTGCGATGATCGACCACTTTGGCCAGGCCCGGCTGCTCGACGACTTCCGGCAATCGGACTTTGCCGCCTATCGCGTGGCCCTCAGCAAGCGTTTGGGACCTGTCGCCTTGGGCAATGAAATTCAGAGGGTGCGAAGCGTTTTCAAGTTCGCCCTGGACTCCGAAATGATCGACAAGCCTATCCGGTTTGGACCGGGCTTCGCGCGGCCTACGAAGAAAGTGCTGCGGTTGCAGCGCGCCAAGAAAGGGCCGAAATTGTTCTCTGCCGAAGAAATCCGCAAGCTGCTCGACGTCGCTAGCGCCAACGTGAAGGCCATGATCCTGTTGGCCTGTAATGCCGGTCTCGGAAATGCGGATGTTGCCTGCCTGCCGATCACTGCCGTGGACCTGGAAACCGGTTGGTGCAATTTTCCACGTGTCAAAACCGGCATCCCGCGCCGGTTTCACTTGTGGCCCGAGACCGTTGAAGCCTTGCAGCAGTCGCTTGCGTCCCGACCCGTACCCAAGGACCTCTCTGCGCAGGGGCTGGTGTTCGTAACAAAGTATGGCGGCGCATGGGCCAAGAGCATTTTCGAGCAGCGCGCCGAGTTTGGAGCCGATGAGGGCCAGCAGGGACCCCAGGGCAAAAAGCACAAGATCAACGTCGATAGCGCCGTGGCAAAGGAGTTCGTAAAATTGTTCGCCGCTGCAAACCTTCAGCGGGGCGGTCGCGGATTCTACTGCTTGCGGCATGTTTTCGCGACCGTCGCCGGCGAGAGCAAGGACCAGGTGGCCACGAACTTCGTTATGGGCCATGTCGACGACACGATGAGCGCGGTATACCGTGAGGCAATTTCTGACGAGCGGTTGAAGGCTGTCACTGATCACGTTCATACGTGGTTGTTCCCCGTGGCGAAGCACGAGCCGACCGCAATTGCCGTTGCCCCCACTGCCGCCGTCTGCGAAGAAGAATAGGACTCTTGATCGCGCTGCCGGTACCGAAGTGATGAGCGGTACCGGCGGCCGGTCTCATCACCTGGAGTTCATCATGTCCACCACGGCTACCTTGTCACCGCAAGATCACGTCCTGGTCTTGAAATGGATCGACAAAGTAATGCGATGCGTCAAAGACGCGGTCCGCTCCAAAGCGCAACAATTCCCGTCTCCGGCATTTCACGAACTGAAAGACTTACTCAGTACCGGCCAGCCAAGTGCGCTACACGACTTGAAGCACGCTTTGCGGTCATCCCAACACATTGAGGTTGATTACCTGGAGGAACGGCTTCGCGCTGTCGCCGCGCTCGGTGACCTACCGCGCGCGCCTGTCCTCTTCGGGTTGCCAGGACCACAACCGAAGCTGTGGGCCGTACATGCGGGGCACCTACGTAGGGACGCGCTCAAGTATCTGCAAATGCTGAGGCAATTTGTAGCAAAGGAAGACAAATACGCGGTGCTGCGCGCGCTAGCGAAAAAAATGGGCCCTACATCGCGCCTCATGCTCGAAATGATACTTGACAAAGACGGAGCTTGTCCTTTGAAGGACATCGCCCACGCCGTTGAATGGGAAGGACTTCCCGACGAAGCGTACAACTCCCGGCAAAAAGCAATAAACATCAAGCTAAAGCCGAAGGGCTGGAGAATTAAGCGGGACAATAACACCGCAACGCTAATCGACCTAGCAAAAAATAGGACGAATAAGTCCTAGGTTTAGTCCGAGAAATAACCCCAACTCACGTCTACGATGCCTTCGTGAATCAAACGGAGGCACTATGAAAAACAAGCCCTACGACCCTCTTAATTGCATCCCGTCGCCGGATGTGATTGAGAAAAGCCTCACAGAAGCCGAGCAGCTTGCAGCCCGGTTGCGCGTGCTCTTGCGCGTGTCGCGCGAGATCGAGGCCACGGCATCGGGCGACAACTCGCGTGAGCAGACGGAGGCGCCGCCGTGCCGCGCGTAACCGCACCAACTACTCGCCGCCCCTACATGACGCCGCCCGAGCTGGCCGCCGAGCTGGGAGTTGAGGCCCAAAAAATCGTCGACTGGATCACGGCAGGCGAGCTTGCCGCCGTCAATGTCGCCGCCGATGCCCACGGCCGACGTCCCAGATGGCGCGTCAGCCGTGAAGACTTGGAGCTATTCCTACGCGGCCGGGCCAACAAACCACGGCCTGCACCACGGCCGCGACGGCGAAAGCTGCCGGTCGATTCGTCCGGGGACTTTTTTTGAAGGAACGGAAAAGCGACCGCGGAAAGTCATGACCTCCGCGGCCGCGAAAAACGGAACCTCTGATGGATAGCCTACCTGTTCAAGATGTGAGCGTCAACAACGCCGCTCCATCTCATGAGGACGAGAAGGCAACCGACCTCGACGGCCGCGGCGACGCATGGTTGCCAGGTTGCGACGCCCGAACCAAGGCCGATTTCGATTCATGCAAGGAACGGCCATTCCCCTTATCGATTATCGCCGCGGGCATCCCAGCCGAGTTAAAGGCCCTTCGCCAATGGGTTTGTTGGAAGCTAGTGTCGCGTGATAGCAAATGGACTAAGGTTCCCATCGACCCGAAGAACGGCCGCCACGCCCGAGCGGACAACCCTTCAACCTGGACAACATTCGACGAAGCGCTGGCCCACTACCTAAATCCAGCCAACGACGTCCAAGGTGTCGGTTTTGAGTTCACGGCTGAAGCTGATTTCTGCGGTGTCGACCTCGACGACGCAATCGACACCGCGACCAACCGACTAAGACCCTGGGCCGCCACCATCGTAGATGAGTTCGAGAGCTATGCGGAAATCTCGCCTAGCCGAACCGGCGTGAAACTCTACCTTCGCGCCACGAAGCCCGGCGACAAGTGCCGCAAGCCCTACCACGATGGTGAAGTTGAGCTTTACGACCGGGGCCGCTTCTTCGCCATGACGGGTGCACGTTGGCCAGGAACGCCCGCGACCGTCGAACCACGGCAAGAGCAGCTCGACAAGCTTTACCACCAGCTTTTCGACGGCGAAGCGAACGAGGAAAAGCAACCTTGCGAGCTGACCAATGGACACCTTGTCAGCCCTTCGTCTTCCCAAGGGAATCGCCTGGAAAACCAACCAGATCATGCTTCAGACCTCACGGACGATGAGATTATCACCAAGGCAAGCCGTGCGAAAAACGCAGCGAAATTCAACGCACTAATGGAGGGTGAGACCGGTCTGCACGAAGGTGATGACTCCAAAGCAGACTTGGCCCTACTCAGCATTTTGGCTTTCTACACCCGCGACCATAGCCAATTAGAGCGTTTGTTTTGCCGCTCCGCTCTGGCCAGTCGCACAAAGTGGACCGAGCGACCGGACTACAGGGCAAGCACTTTAGCCCGCGCCCTGGAACTTGTCACCGAATCGTACAAGCCACGACGACGCAAGGCTGAGCATGCCACCAATGGCGTCGCAACCGCCAAAGTGCAAGCGGATGACAACGACCCGGTAAACCTGACCGACAAGGGCAATGGCATGCGGCTTGTCGAAATGCACGGCCTGAACCTTCGCCACTGTTGGCCTTGGAACAAATGGCTCACATGGGCTGACGGGAGATGGGCGACCGACGATACCGGCGCGATAGCCCGCTGCGCCAAGAGAACCATTGCCGAGCTTTTTGCATGGGCGACTCGACAGATGGAAGCGATCTCCAAGCAACTGGAGGAACTAGGTGATGAGTGAACGAAGCGACGCGCTTAAACGGGAGCTTAACAAGCTGCAAGCCGTGCAAAACTGGTGTCTAAAGAGCGAGGCCGCCCCTCGACTCAACGCGATGATTGACCTGGCCCGGAGCGAGCACGGAATTCCCATCCAGCCCCAACAGATGGACTCCAACGCTTGGCTGTTCAATTGTCGTAATGGCACCCTCAACTTGGAGGCGGGCAAACTCGGTGAGCACCGCCGCGAAGACTACATCACCAAAATGTCTCCCACCGAGTTTCACTCGGATGCGCCCTGCCCTCAATGGCTGAATTTCCTCGACTCGATCTTTCAGCGCGATGAACCCCTAATCGGCTACATGCAAAAGCTGCTCGGTTATTGCTTGACGGGCCACATCACCGAGCAAATCCTGCCGATTTTTTGGGGCAAAGGGGCCAACGGCAAAAGCGTCCTTGTGAACATCATCGGCGAAGTGATGGGGAACGACTACGCACTGAAAGCCCCCAACGAACTCCTAATGGTCCACCGCAGCGACCGACACCCAACCGAACTGGCTTCCCTTCACGGAAAGCGTTTTGTTGTCACATCAGAAACCGCCCAGGGCGGCCGGCTGAACGAAGCCCTAATCAAAGACCTAACCGGTTCCGAACCAATTACCGCCAGAAGAATGCGAGAGGATTTTTGGACCTTCTTGCCAACGCACAAGGTTGTCTTGCTGACCAACCACAAACCCATCGTCAGAGGCACCGACGAGGCAATTTGGCGCAGACTGAAACTAATCCCCTTCAATGTGACTTTTTGGGACCCCGATAATCCGGCAGCCGTGAACTTACCCGAGCAGCACCGCCAAGACAAGCAATTACTCGACAAGCTGCGCCAGGAGCGGGCCGGCATCCTGGCTTGGATGGTACGGGGTTGTCTCGACTGGCAGCGAGAAGGACTCTCCAACCCACCGACAGTTCAGGAAGCAACTTCAAACTACCGAGCCGCCGAGGATTTACTCGCCCAGTTCATCGCCGAATGCTGTGACGTAGAACCCCAAAACTTTTGTCGCCGAAGCAACCTTTACTCCGCCTACCAAAAATGGACCGAAACCCAAGGAGAGAAACCCCTGAACAGCAAAACTTTCGGGGAGTCCATGACGGACAGAGGTTTCGAGCGCTACACAAACAACGGCGTTTGCTACAAGGGGCTCGCCCTTCAATTTATGGACCACAGCGGGGGGGATTAACGGAAGGAACGGAACTTCCGTACCAGGTTGCGCCAGATTTCCACGCGCGTAAAGGCGGTTATGCCGGTACGGAACCTCCGTCCCTTCCGTGAACCACGCAAAGCCAGCCCAATGGGGATCGAGGATGAAACGTATGCCGCGCACTAACACGAGGCCCCAACCGTTAGATGGCAATAAGTGGCCCAAATAGGCCGCGTTGCACCCACCGCTCGCCACCGCGTGGCGGACGGCACTGAGGGTGCCCGCGTGGGGAGGTGTTTGTCGGGTTGTACTTGCCGTGCTAAGCGGTCCGAATGCCGCAAGCTTGTGGCTATCAATGGGTTGTATCGCAGTGCCCGAAAGGTGTCGGAGGTGACTACCCGCCTGACAACGGTTGTCAGAAAAACGGGCGACGAATGCAACGCGATGGTAATTCAATGCTTACGACGATAGAGCAGCGGTTCACTGAACCGTGGACATCACCGCCGGACCGGGACCGAGGCCCCACAACGCAGCCCATAGGTGCAAATATGCAGCCGATAGGTGCAAATATCTGGATATGACTGGAGCCGTCTGTGTTGACGGGAGTTGGCCGGGAATGGTGTGCCGCTTCATCCCCAATTTTCGCGTTCTCCGGGGACATCCGGCACACGGGGAACGCGGCAGAGCAATTGAAAGGAACAGACCATGGCTCAGCAGAATCTGACAGCGACCACGCTAACCCCGCCGCTCAAATGGCATGGGGGCAAATCGTACCTGGCCCGGCGTATCGTGGCCCTGATGCCCCGACATCTGCACTACGTCGAGCCGTTCGCCGGCGGCCTCGCCGTTCTCCTGGAACGCGATCCCAACGACAGGAAGCTATGGGCTTCGGATTGTGCTCAACGTGGTGGGGTGTCAGAAGTGGTCAACGATCTGAGCGGCGACCTGACCAACTTCTGGCGGGTGCTGCAACATCCTGGGCTCTTCCCGGTGTTTCAGCGGAGGTGCCAAGCCACGCCGCTGTCGCGTCTGGAGTTCGACCAGGCCGACCTTCTCGACGACACCGACTCCGTCAGCCGAGCCTGGGCATTTTTCGTGCGTTGCCGTCAGTCCCGCGCCGGGACGTTCAAGGGGTTTACCTCACTTACCCGTTCGCGGACCCGGCGGCATATCAACGGCAACGCATCCGAGTGGCTCGGTTCCGTTGAGGGCCTTGCTGCGATCCATGCCAGGCTCATCCCGGTGGTGGTCGAAAACCTCGACGCCGTGAAGCTGATTCCGAGAGAGGATACACCCGAGACGCTGTTTTACTGCGATCCGCCCTATCTGCACGAAACCCGAGTATCCACAAACGCCTATGCCCACGAGATGACAGCAGAGCAACACCGGCAGTTGCTCAACGTCCTGCTGGCGTGCAAGGGCAAGGTGATTTTGAGCGGGTATCCCAACGAACTTTACGACCGTGCTTTGTCGCAATGGCGACGCGTCGATGTTGACATCGCCAACCACGCTGCCGGGGGCGAGAGCAAGCGACGGATGACGGAGTGTCTGTGGCTCAATTACGAGCAAACCGGGAGTAAACCTGCAACCAACCAAAGCCGCGGCGACCTGTTCGGGGCGGAGGCTTAGGAATCAGTCGGCACAAAGGGAGAGGTGAACCGATGAAACCGCAGGTTGCGACATTCGCATCGAACAAATTCGCTCAACTCGACCTGGACGGCATCGACGTCGCCGCATTATTCGCCGATCCAACGAGCTTTGGATACGAGGCCATCGGCGGTTCACGGCCGAATGTCGTGGAATACACGGCCTACAAACGCATGAGCGGCCAGTTCGCTTGGCAACTTCATTACCTAGTGCGTGTCCACCGTCCGTCGCCGTTATTGGCATTCGCAGACTCTGAGGCGGATTTGGCTGAACTGATAATGCGAGTGCGGCCACAACCCGTATTGCCTACTAACCCTGGCAACTATCGTGTCTGAGGTGACCTATGGGCAAAATCCTTAGCGTTGACGACCGGCAGATGGCTCGGTTGCGAAGATTCAAGGCGCAGGCACTCGAATTCCGCCAACTGGTCCATGCCGCCATGCGGGATCCTCAACCATGGCGACTGAGACAGTTAGATGTTAGAACCGAGCGGTTCATCGAAATTGTTGCTAGGCTTATTGATATTCCCGATGATGATGAAGGAGAACAGCATTAACGACTTCATTGCACTATGCAACCAAGCCGGTGATGTTGCTCCTCAGCGGCTTGATTCTCTACTAGGGGATAGGCTTGAGACTCTCTTATACACGCTGCCCTTTCGCGGTGCGATTCTCTGTGTCGAACTGGCCGCCGCACTCCAAATGTCTGCCGGCGAACTCATTCGTGCCGTTAATGCTTTGCAGCACAGCGGCACAGCCCACGTCGCCTTTGCTGGGTCCGACCTGATTATCGTGTTACGCTCCAGCCGCTTTTATTATCCCAGCGAGAATTGAGACCGCCATGGACGAAATCTTACAGATGTTGACACTGCATGCCGACAACGTCACCAATCGTCCATACGTCCCCGGCTGTGTCATTAGATTTGCTGGACGCCGCGGCCGCGACTTGCGTAGCGCCAAACTTATCATGCAGGATGCGAAGCAGAAAGTTTACGAGTGCACCAACTGCTACGATGAGAGGCGAACCGTTAGTGTCTGGAATGGATCACTCACACTGTTATGAAAGGAAAATCCCATGAGCGACTTACTCGCCGAACCGTACAACCCATACAGCGGCAAACCGGCTCCACTGCCGCCGCCGGAACAGCCAGTCAAGCTACACAACTACACAACGACGCCCGGCGTTAACAAGGGTTACACCGTCATCAACCTTGTTCTGCACATCCGCCACGACATCGCCCAAAGCTATTTCGACAAGGCCGGCAATGTCGAGGCAGAGCTTCGGACCACCCTGGATGAGAAGCTACGAGCGTCATCGGAATTCGGGGCATTCGAGACGGCCAATCGCCGCCTTGACGACCTGCAGGCGGAGCACGCCAGGTTGAAGGAAATCATCGACAGTACAGAGTCCCAGCTGAAGTCCAACGACTTCCCCATCGGGGAGTTGGCCGCCATGACGGACAAATGCTCGTCCGCTCAGCAGCAGTTGACGCAGTTGGCCAAAGCGCAGCAGGCCGCACAAGACGCCAAAGACCGGGCCGCCCGCACCGTCCATGGACTGGCCGTCAAGCTTGCCGATGAGGCCCGGCGAGAGGCATTAGAAGAAGTCTATCGTCAAGAGCGGCGGAACGACCTTATTGAGTTGGCGGAGGAGGAGCTAGGCAACCTGTTAGCGGTCGGTGCAACACGTGGCCGAATTGCGGCACCACAATGGGCACAGTATGCAGGCGAGGCGTTGGGCAATGTCCTCGTCGGCCCGAAGATGCCAGCACCGTTCCAGGTGGATCCGCCCAATCCGCTTGTCGGCCTCGTGCACCCAGTCGATCCGGGAGCCGCTGCATTCGCCGAAGCAGCCAAACGTGCTGCTGCTGTCGAGCAAGCCGCACCTGGACCCGTTGTGGTTCCAATGGGTTGCATCGCGATCGGTGTGCCCGAACCAAAACCTGCCCGAGCACCAAAACCGCCGCCAGGAGCCAATCTCGAAGCGTGGGAAGCAAGTCGGCCGAGTGAGTGATATCATGATGGGACCAATATGGTATTGGCCCCTATATAAGATTTCCACGGAGAACTAGCTATGACCGCAGCATTGACCAAAGACTTGGCAGCCGCAATCAAGGCAAGAGCTGATGAACTCCGAAATGCCAAGGAATCGACGGACCTAAACAACGTGCACCCATTTTTCCGCGATGCAATCCGCGAGCACCGAGAGGCGGAGGCCAAGGGCGGGGCGGCGTTGTCAGCAGAGGAACGCAGCACGAATCTTTCCAGCCGCAAAGGTTGCTTGGAGGCAATCGTCGAGGAAGTGCGGGCCGCGACACCGGCGTCAGGGGCGTTTTCGATGAGTGAGGAGCAGCTACGGCAGGCCATGCAGTCGCCTGCACCATTGACCGACGAGAGGGCAGAAACGCTCGCTCGACAGCTGATGGGCGAGGTGCCCAGGACAGCGACGCCAGGCCAGGAAGCGGAATTTCAGGCCAAACTATCGCAGGCCATGCTCAGCACGGAGGACTTACAAACGCTGTCGCCAGAGCGGTCCGATTTGTTGGCTGACCAACTCGCAGGCCGACGTCGCCCCAACCCGTTCAAGGAGAACCACGAGGAATACGAATGGTCCGACGAAGAACGCAAGAAAGTGGAGCAACTCGAATCCTTGTTAGCCAAGAAGCGTGGCAACCGGCCGAGTTGGCTGGCGTTGATTGATGATTTAATCAAATTTGCCCAAGGTTAAGGAGTTCAAACGACATGGCAGATAAACCCAGTCCGTCGCCTTGGAGCATTCTTGCGAAAGCGAACAAGAAGGCCAAAAAGAAGGGCAAGAAGGGCACCAAGCAACCCAAAGGCGGAGGCAGCTAGCACCACATGGTTACACAGGCTAATATTGCGGTTCTCACCCCAACGGATGGGCAAAAGTATGCCAATCCGGCGGTAACGATTCCATCAACGGAAGCGGACCTTAGCAACCAAACGTCAGCCAATCAGACCACATCATCGCCAGTGCCGACGCCGTTCAAGGCGGGCATGCTGGCCGAGGTTCAGCTAACCGTCAGCGGCGGACCATCAGGGAACACTACGTACGTTGTGCTCCAGACCGACCTAGGCGACAACAATTGGTGCGATGTTGCGTGGTGTCTTTTGACCAGCACGTCAAACGGTGCGTACAACTTCTTTCTCTCTGCTGGTGTCGCGGGAGCAAACGCCGTCCAACAGACTCGTGTTTTAGGAACAGCACCAAGCCTCAATGGAAGCAATCAGATGATGCTTGGCAGTCGCATCCGCTTCACGGGACAAGCCACTTTGACGGGGGGAACCGCTCCCAAAGTGACCGCCTTGATTGTCTTTCGTTTCCTTCCCTTGCACTGACATGATACCCCGACCCAGCTTCAACATAGGCCGTCACGACAAGCAGCCGCCGACAGACACCACGCTTCGCGGGAAAGCCTTGATTCGCCGCATGCTGCAATTCAAAGAGGCATCGGCGTTACTCGAATGCCTTCCAGGACCAGGGGAGTCCACTTTCTGCGTGTGTACTGGTCGCTGGGATTTTTGTCTCCTTCTTTCAGCTATCATCGAGCAGCGTCCGGCCGTTTCAATGCACGTCGGCACATTGGCATACAATCGGCGTAATATCATAGAACTCGTGAAGTTGCTGGAGTCTAAGAAGCTAGACCGCCTTATACTTCTGGCATCTGCTTTTTACGAGAGACACAACAAGGAAGTGGCTCAATGGACACGGGAGACGTTGAACGCCTTTCCCGGTTCGGTGGTAGCGTTCGCCCGGTCACATGCAAAAATCGTAGTGATAGAATTCAAAGACGGAGGGACGTTAGCCCTGGACGGGAGTTGTAATCTTCGCAGCAATGGAAATATCGAGCAGGTCTCGGTCCACAACAGCCCCGAGATTTCAACGTTCTACAAGCACTTTATCGACGCCACCATTGCAAAGGCGACAGGCGGGTAAACGATGGCAGAGAATCGGAGCGGTAAACCGCGTCTGAGAGCGACGAAGGCGGAAATCGCCCGCCGCTGTGATCAGGTTTTACGGCTTCTCCTCGACCACGCCCTTTTCCAAGATGTGGTCGATCATGCCGAGGCCGAGAACTGGTGTGTCCACCCTCGCACCATCAGGCGTTACATCGACATGGCCAACGACCTCCTTGCCAAGCAATTGGAGAACGACAGGGCCAAGCTTATCGCCCAAGCCCGTGGGCGCCGGCAAGTACTCTACACCAGGGCCGTCAATGCCGGCGACTTGGCCGTTGCCCAACGCATCTTGACGGACGAGGCACAGCTGTTGAACCTGTACCCGCCCAAGACGACCATTAATGCCAACATCACATCGCCCTGGCAGCCGCACCTCGCAAAGCTGACGGACGAGCAGCTTGCCGCATTCATTGAGCAAGCCGAGCGCGCCGCCAAGCCGCGACTGGAAATTGAGGCCAAGCCCGCAATCGATGTTGTCCCCAACGGAGACCAACAGAATGAACCAATCGGAATCGGAAACGCTTCCGCCGCTAACGGAGTTGAAACGCGAGCAGTGCCGGCGTTCATTCGTGAAGTTCACGAGCCATTGCCAGATTCTCAGCGAGACTCAGGGACCGGCACAGTCGTGGATACCGTTCCAGCTTTGGCCAGCACAGGAACAGGTAGCTCAGACCTTCCAGGACCATCGGCAGGTGATTGTGCTCAAGGCCCGCCAGCTGGGGCTTAGCTGGGAAGCTTTGGGCTATGGGCTACAGCGCTTGACGCTCCATCCCGTCGCCCAGGTTTTGCTGTTCTCCCGTCGCGACGATGAGGCAGTCGATTTGCTGGACCGCCTACGCCAGATGCACCAGCGCTTGCCGGACTGGCTCCGATGCGGCATCGAGATTGACAACGATCACGAGCTTAAGTTTGCCAATGGCAGCCGGGCCATGGCGTTTCCCTGTACCGCTGGCGACAGCTACACCGCCAGTCTGGTAATCGTCGACGAGGCGGATTTGATTCCCGATTTGGGGCGTCTGATGAGGCAGGTGAAACCGACAGTAGACGGAGGCGGCCAACTTTTTCTCATCTCAAGGGCTGATAAGCTGCAGCCCGAGAGTGCATTCAAGAAAATCTACCGAGCCGCCGCCAGCAGCGAAGGCGGGGCGTGGAAAAATGTCTTTCTCCCTTGGCGCTCAAGGCCCGACAGGGATGAGTCCTGGTATCACCGCCAGGCCGCGGATTCTTTCGCGAGAACCGGCAGCTACGATGAATTGCACGAGCAGTACCCCGCGACGGAAGCCGAGGCCCTCGCCCCTCGCGAGCTTGATAAACGTTTCCCGCCATCCTGGATTTGCCAGTGCTATTCGCCGATGCGACCCCTTGAACACTATCGGGCCGCACCCGGAGACCCGGCACACAAATGGCCGGCCATCCCCGGCTTAAAGGTGTGGAGCATGCCGAAACCGGGACGACGTTACTGCGTCGGAGCCGACCCGGCCGAAGGCAATCCCACATCGGACGATTCGGCCGCGGAATTCGTCGACCTCGACACCGGCGAAGAAGTAGCAGCGCTGGCGGCCCACTTCGAACCCTCGACGTTCGCCGCCCACGTTGCCCAAGTCGCCGCTTGGTTCAACCACGCTGTTGTGTTGGTCGAAAGGAACAACCACGGTCATGCCGTACTGCTTTGGCTACGGGATAACGCACCCCACCTACGCCTGCTAACCGGCAGTGACTTGGCCATCGGTTGGGCTCAATCCAGCAAGTCAAAGGCAATCCTGTACGCCGCCGCCGCTGAGGACTTCCGCGACGGCGAGGCGGCCATCCACGATTTACAGACGTTCGCCCAGATGTGCTCAATCGAGGGTAGCACGCTGAAGGCCCCGCCCGGCCAGAACGATGACAGAGCCGTTGCGTACGTCCTCGCACTCATGGCACGCTCGAAATTGCTGAGGGTGCAAGTCGGCAACTCGCCTGATTTTGGTGTGGTGCAATTAACCCCCTGCCGCGGTGAGACGCAAGCCGGCCCGTTCGGCGTCGGCGTGGGGCCAGGTGGTAGACGAACAGGCGCGATCGGCGGAACGGAGCATGACCTCGATTGGGGTTTAATCCAGGACATGGCACCGGATTTCTTCCGGCGACAGTGAGCACACCACCCGTGGCGATGGGCTACGGTTGCTCGACGATGTTGATCCAACCGCCATCACGCTTGAATTGATAAAGCGTTTCCCTTGGTTGCATCCCAGGCGATTCCACTCGAATTCCGATTTTGGCTGAGAAGAGATACTCATTCGGGATGGAGTAGCCAATTCCACAACCGACCACGCGCAATGCCTCGCCGAAGAGCGGCGGGTCGTGCGGGACCATCCAGTTGGACCGCAAGCGGGTTGCAACGAATTCTTGACCTTTCACTCGGACCTTTTCTTGGTTTATATTCAGCCAATTCCCATGCCCACCGATGGTGATTGATTCTTCAAAAAAGATCCAAATTACCGCATACAACGCCACCCCAGGCCCTTCGTTTTTGATATTGGCGTACAAGTGGCAAGGTACCACCTCTGACGTCAGCCTTTCTTCATCCGCATCGAACGACAAAAGTACGCGCAGGTCTGGGGCTTCGAGCCGCCGCGCGCAATCACGCACTTCGTATTCTTCCATCGGCACGGACTCGAAGTTGTACCGCTTGTAGTACCTCCAGTCTTTCGCCTGGTGCGGCGCGCGGTAGCTTTGGGGGATGTGGACGATGTAGGCCACTTTGCCCGGCGCGTATGTGGCCAGTTGGACTTGGTTGATTCGCACCCCGTCGATCTTCCGCTGGATGCTTGAATTAATGACCTGCTCAAGCCACTCCTTTGTAATGTCATTGGGGTCGTAGCCTACATCGAGCGCGGTTGGAATGTGGCCATTCTCTTCCATGCCGTAAACGATGACGCCCCCGGCAGAGTTGGCGAAGGCCGAAACGTCTTTGCTGACCTCCTTCTTTTTTCCATCGGTTTTGGCAAGGGCATCGCACTTCTTGTAATCCAGAGTCAGGCTTTCCTGCTCACCATTGGCTATGAGCAACAACAAGTCGTCTTCCGTCCAGAGCCAGGGCTCGCGCATGTTTTGTTCCTTCGCCGCGCTCAGCAACGCACACGCAATTACAATGCTGTCGCTGCGGTTCGCCGGCCGGACGGCGCGACCGTTTATGTCAGCCCGTTCGGATTTGGGCCTGGGGTATCGGCTGTTGAGTGCGCCGTCCCGCCGATCCGCCATGCGTGACACTCGCAGCTTGTCGTTCGCCTTGCGACGGCGTTTCCATTCTCCGACATGCCGTTGCGCTTGGCAACGGTGTCGCCCGCCTACTGACCTGTTACCCCACCCCCAGCACCGCTACACTCCCGATAGGGAGACGACATGACCGCAGCTGTAACGCGCAAGCGGATCGAGCGGTACGACGAACAAAGAGTGACTACGATGTCAGAAATTCGCCCCTGGGACTCCCAGTGGAAAGTGGTTGACGACAACTTCGGCGGCGGAGGCCAAGGCATAACAATGCTCGTGTCCCGCGTTACAGATCCACAGTCGAGGGGGGTGCTGAAGCGCCTGAGGTACCCTAAGCGCGCCAAAGACCGATCGAGAATGCACCGGGAAAGAAGTGCGCTGGAAACACTTGCGCAACAGGGCTTGAAAGTGCCCCATGTCCTAGGCGGCAATACTCACGAGCATGAAGATCTTTCCGCTGAACTGTACTTTGTCATGGAGCGGATCGAAGGGCTGACCGTCGCCAAAGAAATTGAAAAGAGGGGTTCGTTCTCTCTGGAAAAAGCGGTTGAAATGACACTTGACCTCTGCGCGACAGTCGCTGGAGCGCATGAAGAGGGAATACTCCACCGGGACCTTAAACCTGCCAACATCATCGTCCGCGATTACGACAAATCCGACATGGTGATTGTTGACTACGGCCTTTCTTTCAACAAGGCGGAGAATGAAAGCGAAGGTGTAACGGACACCAACGAGACTATCGGCAACAAGTTTTACAGGAGTCTTGAATGGACATTGCCCGGCGCCGACAAACATGACCAACGCTCGGACGTGGCTTCGCTTACCGCAATCTTTTATTACTGCCTCACCGGGCATAATCCGGTACAGAGCCTGGATGGGCATGGCAAAATGCCGCACCAAAGAGCCGAAAGCGAATTGAAAGCAAGACTCAAAGATCACGCCAGGCTGAAAGACATCTTGGCAGTCCTAGACCGCGGTTTTGCGCCGGATTTCGATAGTCGGTTTCATACCGCTGGGCAATTGGCCGAACGGCTCAACGCGATCCTCCAACCGACAGGGATGCGTGCAAATCTTAGTTTAGAGGCAAAGTCTCGCGATGTAGCCAACAAGGTGCGTAAGGCAGATCGTTCCGCTCGTCTATTGGAAGTCGCCGCGAAGCTTAAGCCCGTCGGACCGCAGTTACTCAACATAGCAGCCCAAGCTGCTCAGCGCCTTGATCCGTTATTCAGTTTTAGTCCGGGCGGCACCGTGCAGGCACCCAAGCTGCCCGGCATTGACAACCTGGCTATCCCCATTATGTCGTTTCAGATTTTGGTGCATGGAATCCTGCCGCGCATGGTTTCTTTTGCTTTCGGGGCCGATGGGGAGCAAGTAGTCTTAATGCGAAATGTTGTTCGACTCAACCCGCAAGGTCAACCACTGAACCCGCAAGGGCAGGTACTCGGTAAAGCCCACGCCGCCTCAATCCCATGGGACAAAATATCTTGGTTTGCTCCTGAATCGCCTCCGGGGCAGGTAGAACTTCGCAGGGTTGCTGAAGACAGCATTGACATTGTGATGAACGATTTTGAAGACGCGATCTCTGGCCCGTGATCGTGACCTACCCACAATGGCCGCACTTCGCCAAGCAGCCGGCTGCACCACCGCCCCTAATGCAAACCAGGGGAGCAACCCGAAGGTCCTCCCCTGTCGCGACCGGTTCGCCGTCGTCACTAGGACCGTTTCGCCGTCCCCGCTAGCACCGCTCACGACATCGACTTGCTTACAGCCGATTTCGCTTGCAACCCCTCTAGCCCCATCGCACAATCGAACCGCTGAGAAGCATCCCAACGAAAGGCGGCCGCAGTGTGGTCAACTTCGCCTGTCCGAATTGCATGAACCTATGCTCCCACACGACCCCCGGCGAGAAGGTTTTGTGCCCCAAGTGCGGCCAGAAGATCTTTGTGCCCTCGCCGCCGATTCCTCCGCCGCAGAACCAGACCGTGTTTGCACCTTGGGTGCCTCCGCCGAGCCCTCTGGCAAATCCGCAAAACTCAGCGACGCCGCCGCTTCCCGACGCGTTGAACATGGCGGACATTTTGGCAACGACGGCTAATGATTCCCGCACGTCGAAGAAATCGGCCCATGAAAAGTATTGCTACGAATGCGGGGCCGCGATTCGCTCACGTGCCGAAATTTGCCCTCGCTGCGGTGTTCGTCAACCCGATGACCCGTTGGAGCGAGGCCGGGGCCGGCTGGAGCCACACCGCGCGACGACGCTCTTGGTTCTCGGGATAATTGGTTTTTTCACCATCCCGTTTGTGTTCGGCCCCATGGCGTGGTTCATGGCCAAGGAAGATTTGGAAAAAATGGACAAGGGCGTTATGGACCCCACGGGACGATCATCAACGGAGATGGGGAAACTGCTGGGAATCATCAACACCGTTTGGTCTATTGTGGTCCTCGCTTCACCTTTCTTTGTCATTTTCATGTTTTGGGGTATCTGCTGCCTGGGAGCGGCAGCGAGGCCGCACCACTAATCAAACGGCGGGCGAAGAATACAGCGGGGTAAAAGCGAGGTGGAAGTGATTGACCAGGCCCTGAGATTTGTGTTCAGCTTAATTATGAACGCAATTGGCTGGATTTTAGATAACCAGAAACTGCGTAAGGTCGCCGCCACCGTTCGTGAGCGGAAACCCAAGCAAGACGACAAAAAGTCCGGCCAGGGCGAAGGCGAGGGGGCGAAGCAAATGGAGGAAGTAACAAAGCTACTAATCAAGCTGCCCTATTGCATCGATTGGACCGACCGTTGGTTGACGGTCCCCCAAATGGCCGAAGAACTGGAGCGCATAGGATTCTGGAAGGAGACCGCCGTTTCAACCTTTGACCAGGACCAGCGGTTGCAGTGGTTACAACAACAACTCAATTCCACAGACGAAGAAGGATCGCCGATCTGGTGCGAGATCGGCGGCCAATACAAGCACCCACATCAAATGACCGACGCGGACTGGGCGGACAATAACGAATTTACCGAGGACCAGAAAGCCAGCCTTTTCGACATGATGTACCGGGATTTCGTCCTGGAAGAACCGTTGCCAAACCGGCCCAAAAAACCGCGCGAGCCTTTAGTAACTCCGGAGGATTTCGTAACGCAAATGAACGGGAATTTCGCAGAGATACAGCGACTTGCGGAATTAGTCGGCTTCAAGGCCGCACCCGAGGTAGACACGCCGCAAGAAAAAGCCGCAACGCGGGCCGCCAACTTCGTTTACTGCGCTGCGCGCGCGAGCTTTCTAATCTCCGAACGAATACGAACCGGGATTTGGTCCAGAGCCACTATGCCGGAAGAGGCGAAGCAAATCCAACGACTTACAAAGCAACTCATCGAACTTTACGAGCACGTGCCGGAACCAGACCCAGAACCAGAATAAAAAGTGACCCAACCCCGGTTGTCTTGACAACCGCAAACGCCATTTTCTGCCCGTTTTTGCTAGTTCGCGATTAGCGGCAAAGAAGTGAAAAATCGCCTGAAAACAAGCCGTTTTGCTTCATTTCCAGAGCTAATCGGCAACCCTACTTTTTACTTTAGGAAACCGATGCTCTATCCCCTGAGCTACGGGGGCAAATACTCTTGAAACCGGCAGCGCCTGGTGCCGGGTCCTACCCAATGTCTCGACACCTGGTCGAGCGGCTGGTTCAGGCGCTAAAGCCAATTTACAAGAACCGTTCGCTCGAACAAGGCTGGCGTCGGAGCTACCGTGTCTCCTCGGAGCAAGAGCTCTACCGCCCATGCAGCGTTCACAAGATGTATTGGCGGATGGCTGGCGCTTCGACGTCCGTGAATAGCCAAGGATTTTCGGCAGGGCTATCCGCCCGCGTTCTTCCACGCCGCCTTCGTATGGTCCGAAATTTTAGTGGGTGACGGACAGTGTGTCGGACCGGAGAGTGCAACACCAAGGAAGGGTGGGGATTTGGAGTGTTGGCACGTTCGGATGCCGCGCCGTTTCCAAGCTTGTTGGCACGGATCGGGCGCTGGCTTAGTGAATGGAATGCGGTAGCCAAACGATTGCATAGCGAACGAAAAGGCTTCCCACCAAGACTAACAAAACGGCACTCAATATTGTCAGCGCGGTGTTGCCAATGAGTAACAGGCCCAGCGGGAGCAGCATTCCGACGCCGAAAGAGACGGCAGCGGCGCGGCCGAGCTCTCTGGGGTTGTAAACTCGCGCGAGGGTCGTGCGCAGATTCACTAGCAACAAAATGAACGGAATCACGTTGACCACGATGAGGGCCATGAGGGCGGGCCGCAGGATAGCGACTGCGCTTTCGCGCTGTGCAAACACCGACAGAACGAGCATCTGCGCACAGCCCAAAAGGATTGCTGAGCTGGCAAGGTAACCGCCAAGCCAACGTGCGTCTCTCCAACCCGGTTGCGCGTTGGTACTAAGCAGAACGCCTTTGTAGACAGCAGACGCGAGCGCGGGTGGGATTGCGACTAGGACTGCAATCTGTCGAATCCAACCCAAGGCCGCCCACTCTAACGGCAACAAATCGATCGCCACGATTAAAGTGAGCGGCAACGAGTAAACTGTCAGGGCCCAGGTGCCAAGCGACATCGGTGAGCTGGGCTTGAAAACCCGGAGCATGTGGTGAAACCGCATCGGGTCACCAAGGTCCAGCACCAGGCATACCAGGTCAGCGAGCAACACGATCAGGGCGATTAGATAAGCCACCGGTGTAAGAGACATAAAGACGGTCGGATTCACAAGTCCAATGAGCGCCGCAACCAGAAAGAGGCCGGTCGACAAGTTGTTGAACAGCATGTCCCAAGCGACGAGTCCGTGCCAATTAGGCGCCTTGGTCACCGGGCCATTCGCATAGCCGACACTCTCTGACGGTTGAATCAAGTCTCTTCTCATCTTAATGCCCCAACGCAAGCAATAGGATGAGCAGGACGGCAAGCGTCCCGAGCCCGCCGATGATGGAGCGGACGTAATCTCCATTCATGGTAAGCCAGGGGTTGAAGGGCTTTTCAGGCAGGCCATACACCGAAGGGCGGTCAATCAGTAAGTAGAACGAATTCAACTCGGAATAGGTATCGGTGGGTGCCGCGCCATAGAGATAGGCTCCTGGAACGCCGCGGCGGTGAAGGTCATCGACTCGTTTTCGGGCTCGCTCGCGCAATTCATCCACTGGGCCAAACTGGATCGACTGAGTGGGGCACGCCTTGGCACAGGCGGGCACGAGGCCGTCCTTTTGGCGGTCATAACAGAGCGTACATTTGTGCGAATGGCCGTCGAAGGAACTGCGGGTGATAACCCCGAAAGGGCATGCGGCTATGCAGTAGGCACAGCCGTTGCAGATGTCAGGCTGAATGTAAACGCTTGAGAACTCGGTATGGATGATGGCACCGGTCGGGCACGCTTGCTGGCAAGGCGCAGCGTCACAGTGTTTGCATACGTCGCTCATCATGAGCCAGCGGTTGGCCGGGGGAGGGCTGGGGACCAAGTCCAGCGAAAGCCGATTGACGGGAGGCTCGGTATGGAGGGGAGGCGGTGGCGTGAACTGCTCGATGAACTTCACGTGCCTCCATGTTGAAGCCGAGAGCGCCTCTGTATTGTCGTAACTGTTGCCTGACCAATGAAAGCCATCCGATGGGAGCTGGTTCCATTGCTTGCAAGCAACCTCGCAGGCCTTGCAGCCAATGCAAACCGTAGTGTCCGTATAAAAGCCCGTGGCCGTCTGGGGTGCTGGCGGCACACCGCGTCGGAACGGCCCAACGACCCGATCCAGGAGTTTTGTCAGCGGGCCTCGGTGCGGGTCGTTGGCTTGTGCCATGTGTTCCAGATCTAATTCCTTAACTTTCATGCTCAAACCTCCCCTCAGGCTGGGCGGAAGCCGGCGTGTCGGGGATTGGGTCAGTGGTCGGCCAAAGCGCGGCGTGAACCGTCGGTTCCGCAGCACGGCTGTCGAGTCTGCCGGGATGCAGGCGACACGCAAAGGCTTTACACTCGTGCATGCTCACGTTGGGCTCCGCCAAGATTGCGGTAAGGTCATTGGCGTTGCCGCCGACTACTTCACCGGCGAATGCCCAGTGGAACGGGATGCCGATTTGGTGAATTACCTTTCCCATGATGACCAACGGTCGCAACCGCCGAGTTACCATTGCCCGAGCCTCGATTCGTCCGCGCGCTGACTCAACCGTCAACCAGCCTCCATGGACGATGCCGCGCTCGGCAGCGAGTTCTGGACTCAACTCGACAAACATCTCGGGCTGCAATTCGTTGAGCCAACTATTGAAACGGCTCATCGGTCCGCTGAGATAGTGTTCGGTAAGACGGAAGGTAGTAGCCACTACCGGAAAATCCTTTGTCGGCGTATGTGCGAGTCGGTTAAGTGGCCCATCAAACATGCGAACCGTCGGATTGATGATGCACTTGGGATAGAGCAGATTTCCGACCGGTGACTCGACCGGCTCGTAGTGCGCGGGCAGAGGGCCATCCTTCAGAAACCCAGGCGAGAACAGCCAGCCAACGCCGTCGGGCTTCATGATAAAAGGCTGGTCGCCCGCCAGAGCTGCCATGCCCGTGGCACCGGGTGGAGGCCGGTAATCGGGCGGCTTTTTTGGATCGAAGTCCGGCACATCGGGTCCCACCCACCGCTGTACTTCAGCGTCCCACCAGATGAGCTTCTTGCGCTCCGACCAGGGCCGCCCGTCTGGTGCGGCTGACGCCCTGTTGTACATAATGCGGCGATTTTGCGGCCAGGCAAAACCCCAATCAGGCTGTACCGGATTGTCCGACAGCTTGCGTTCACGTGCCCGGTTGCGACCTGGCTCGGGGAACACGCCACTATAGATCCAGCAGCCACAAGCGGTCGTGCCGTCATCCTTCAGGTCTGCGAAGCCAGAGACCAATTTGGGCTGGCCCGTGCGTTCGTCCACTTGCTTCAAATTGCACCCATTGACCTCCATTAACACCTTTTCGAGGTCCGGCTCCCCTTCGATTCGGCTATGCGTGCCGTCAGGCAGTTTCTCCGCTTCGTCGAAATCATAGTCCCAGGTGAGGGCTAGCAGTGCTTGGTCCCTTGGGTCCGTCGATCCCGCATAAAGTTGCTTGAGTCGTTGACCGAGTTTGTAGACAAACCAGGCATCGGAACGGCTATCTTCGAGCGGGTCCAGTGCCTTGTCGTGCCACTGCAACATGCGCTGCGTGTTCGTCAAACTTCCCTGTTTTTCCGGCGCAGCGGCCGCGGGGAACAAAAAGACTTCGGTCTTGATGTCGGCCGGCGGAGGGCCGGTAGGATCACTTTTCCAGAACACTGCACTCTCAGTCTCGAACCAGTCCAGGACCACCAGCCAGTCCAGGTTGCGCAGGCCGGCGCGGTGCAAGCCAGCGTTGGGCCCTCCGCCGGCTGGATTCTGTCCAAAGAGAAAATAGCCCTTCACCTCGCCTTTCGCCATGCGGTCGAAGTAGGCCAGCTGCGAATAGTCGGCATCCACGCGCGGTAGCCAACCAAAGCCGAAATCATTCTCGGGAGTTGCTGCTTCACCGTACCACGCCTTCAGGAGGCTGACAATGAACTTGCGGAAGTTCGCCCAATATCCGGTTGGCAAACCTTCATGTTCGACATACGAGTCCAAACGCTCGTGCTGTTTATCGGCGGTCGGCTGCGGCAAGTACCCTGGCAGCAGGTCATAAAGAGTAGGGATGTCGGTCGAGCCTTGGATGCTGGAGTGGCCGCGCATGGCCATGATTCCGCCGCCGGGCCTTCCCATGTTTCCGAGGAGGAGTTGGATGATGCCTGCGGTGCGTATCATCTGGACACCAGTGGTGTGCTGAGTCCAGCCCAAAGCGTAAATGACTGCGCTCGTCCGCTCGGGGCCGGAATTTGCGCATAGCAGTTCCGC
>Ga0206872_10022_pt1 | contig 52507 bp, 40 predicted proteins | sample Alteio_BWOrgCont_34_FD_152906 | JGI IMG/M metagenome (GOLD analysis project Ga0206872, IMG submission 152906) | Enriched cells from forest soil in Barre Woods Harvard Forest LTER site, Petersham, Massachusetts, United States -... | ecosystem: Environmental > Terrestrial > Soil > Temperate forest >... | reverse complement strand
GTCATTCCCCAACTGATGCCCTGCAGCCCGGCGCCGTCGCTGATGAACGATTGCCCGAAAGGATCGAACACGTCTCCCCACGGATTGCAAAAGCCGCGCAAAAAAACGTCCAATTGCATGGTGGGCGGGCGCAGATGGAAAACGCCTCCGCTATTGAGCCGGACGACGCCGTGCGGTGTTTCGAGATGGCTGTGAATATAAATGGATTGGTTGAAATAAAGCATGCCATCCGGCCCCCAGGCCAGGGTATGGACCATATGATGGGTGTCCTCGGTCCCGAACCCGGACAACACGACGCGCCGCTGGTCGGCCTTGCCGGTGCCATGAGTGTCGGCAAAATGCAGCAATTCCGTACTCTGCCCGACATAACATCCGCCGTCGCCCGGCTCGATTCCCTGGGGGATGAACAAGCCATCGGCAAACACGGTTGATTTATCCGCGTGGCCTAGGCCTTTGGTGTCTTCGAGGATGACAATTTTATCATCAGCCGTTTGTCCGGGAGCAATTTGAGGGTAGAGGGCCGAACTGGCGACCCAGAGGCGTCCCTGCGGATCGAAATTCATCTGGATCGGTTTGGCCAGCAACGGATCTTCGGCCCACAAATTGACTTCAAAGCCGGGGGCAACAGTAAAGTTGGGCAACGGTTGATGAGTGAGCGGATGGGCTGGCGCGGGAAAGCTGGAAATCACCGGCGCGCATTTGGCCCCGGTGTTCAGCCAGTTTTGGAATTGGGCGATGCTGTCATCCGCCGCCTGCACCAGTGGATCAAATTTAGGTATCTCACCGCCGTTTTTTCCTTGCTCATAATTGCGGAAACCGAAGAGATACGTTTCGTTTTGCGGCCGCCAGCGATCAAAAAAGAGCTGGTTCTTGCGAATGATCACCTGTCGCAATGCGCCGACCAAGTCCGGGCCGGCTTTCGCCAGATGAGGGGGCCAGCCCGATTGCCGCGCCACCTCCGCCGCCATGCCACGATAGCCGTCCGGTGTGAGATGGATGCCGTTGTCGGTTAAATCGCGCGCGCGCAGGGAAGGCTTCCAATCGTAAAGATCGACAAACGGTACGTCCCGCCGAGCCGCGATTTCACGCAAGGCTTCGGTGTAGAGGGAAAGTTGGGCGTTGTGCCCGGACGGATCGGGCAGCGGCGGCGGCAGCTTTTGATGGCGAATGGGGCTGATGATGACAAAGCGCACGCGGTTGGTTGCCTGGGTTTGAACGGTGTCGAGCAACCGATTGAAGTCCGACGTGAATTGCGCCAAACCGGCCTGGCCCGCAAACGAACTTGCCATGCCATAACCCAGCACGACGACGGTCGGATGGACTTGGGCGATTTCCGAGGTCAGAAGGTCGAAACCCTTTTTCGGATCGGTAAAATCAAAGGAAGCCCGCGAGGCTCCCGCCGGGGTATCGGCGCTCCAGCCCAGGTTCCGCACGATGAAATGGCGGTCCGCAAAATCGGCGGCCATTTCCGTTTCCAGCCAGCCCGATTCCTGTTCCCGCTCAATCAAGGTATCCCCGACGAGGGCAATGCGGTCGCCGTCGCGTAACTCGAATTTTTCGCGCGCACCGGCCAGGGTGGTGGAGAGAAAGAGTAAAAAAAGGACAAATTTATGCATGCAAACGGCTGGCGGAAGGAACTACATTATACAGGAACTATCCATGGTGAGATATGAAACCGGGTTTAACGGGCCGGCGCAACGGTAAATTTTTTGCTCAAAAGAGCAGTTCCCTGTTGAACATCCCACAACCGGGGTTACATTGGGAGCAAGCAGTGTGAACCAAGAATTCAAAGAAGTCGCGTGGCTTTTGATGCTGATTCCGTTTGGGATCGTTTCGGGGATAGGCTTTTTTTTCATCTATTGCGCCTGGCGCCGGGCGTGCCAGACACGGGATGCCGGAGGCTTCAACCCTTCGCCACTGACCGCGAATATGGGTTTTCATCCGTCGGTTTTCGAGCAACCCGGCCGCTGGCTCGTGGTCAAGGCCGGCGACCCGTCCGTGGTGCAAGCCGCATTGCGTTTGCATCATCCGACGCCCTGTTCATGGGAGGAAGGATTGATCGAGGCGCGGGAGGACAAGCTGTTTATTTCCCCGTCCATTTCCGGCTGGGTGCTGGTGATGGGCTCCGGTTTGCCGGGACCTTTCGAAGATGTGGACGTGTGTTTTCGTTTTCTGACCGACCTAAGCCGGAAGCTGGGCCAGGTGCAATTTTTCAGCGCGAGCCGTGTGGTCAATCAACACGCCTGGGTGCTGATGGATGACGGCCGCGTTTTCCGCGCCTACGCCTGGGCGGGCGAAACGCTTTGGAACCAGGGCCCGTTGACCGCCGCGGAAAAGGAATTGGGCCTGCGCTGCTTCGAATACGGCAGCGAACAAAATATTTTCTCGATCAAGGACGAACTGGCCGCCAATTCAGAAAAAGTCGGCCAACTCGCCGCGCGCTGGAGTCTGGACCCGGCGGCGCTGTGCCCGGGTTCGTGGAGCGGTCACGGAATAGTCGGCGGCCTGTCCCAATCGAACTCGCATTAAGCAACGATTCAGATTTCAAAGCCTGGCAACTGTAATACTCCGTCCCAAAAGCCGTATCGGAGTTTCGGAGATGGTGTCAATAAACAAGTAACAAACCGTAACTATCTTTACATTTTATGCATTACATAATTCGCAACTTGTTATCAATGAGAACTTTGAGGATTTAATGGAGTGGCAATACGGTTCATGCATTGATCTGAAATGAGTCATTGGGGGTTATTTCTCCTCGAGTTTTTCCAATCTCTGCTTTCTTTCGATTGTTGGCGGATGGCTGCTAAAATAATTCTTCAACTGGATTTCCAATTTGGAGTCGGAGTCGGATGGTTCGGATGAAATCCCTTTGCGGCGTTCATAGGCGTCCAGCTGGGTGAAAAGAGCGATGAGTTCGACGGCGTTCCAGCCGGCTTTCCGACAGGCTAAAAAGCCATATTCATCGGCGGCGAACTCCTGATCTTTCGTGTATGGGGTGGTTAGGGTACTGTAAAGAGCACCGCCAAACATAGCGATGTCGCCGATGGCCTCGCTGCCAATTCGCGTGTACTGAACCTTTTCAGCGCAATGGCGCAGTTCGACATGGCCGACTTCATGCGCCAAAGCCATAACCAGAGATGCATCGGAGGGGAATTCATGGAGGAATGCGGTGGTGATATAGATATAGCCTCCGGCCAGACTGAAGGCATTCACGGATTTGGAGTCGATGATGTGGAAGGTGTAGTGTATCTGCTGGCGTTTGCGCTCGTCGAGGATGGGCGCCATCAGGCGGGCAATTCGTGAATATTCGGGACTTTCGGGGACGATTTTAAATTCATTTGTGATGGACTTGGCCATTTCAGCGCCAAACTGGGACTCCTGCTGGTCAGTCATGCGGGTGGCATCCAATCCGATCCTATCAACCTTCCGGGCGGTTTCGGTCGCGGCACCAAGGACTCGCACACCCAATCCTTCAAGGTCGGGGTTGTTGGTGTTTGTCGTAGCGGAGCCGCCTGGTTCGACTGTCTTCTTGAGGACGCTCGTAATGTCATCAATGACACCTCCGGGTGAAGCAGCAGAGTCGTTGGTTGCCCTTTGAGAAGCAGAATCCATGCTGTCCGCAGCCTTTTTAACGGAATCGCTGACAGCATTTAGTATGCGGACGGGAACCTTGATGATTTCATTATGAAGATTGGAGGATAGTTGGCGCTCCATTTTCCAACGCATGTAAAAACAAAAAAAAATAAAACACGCGAAAGCGGTGAGCCCGACAATATTTCCCCGTTTCATAGCGATAACATGAATTGATTCATCTCAGGTGGACTTGTCCTTGATTTTCAAGGCCAGAACCGCGGCGCCAACAAACACTGCAAAAAAGAGACACAGCGAGAAAACATCGAGTGGCAAATCATAATGTGGCTTTGGGACAAAGTTCCGGCCAAGACTGTGTAGTAATCCGTCAAACGACCAAAATGAAACAATCAAATAATATGCGATGTTCTTGGCAAGGCCGGAAAGTTGCACGACGGCATCGGCAAATAGAAGTTGTGGAATGAGCAGTACCGGCACAATGGCCATGGCAATATTGTCGCTAGGCGCACAGGCGGAAACGAGCAATCCGAGCATCATGGCGCACAGAGCGGTAATGACGAGGATGCCGACGAACTGTGGGACGTCAGGGCGAAACTCAGTCAACGCCGACGCCATGAAAAACATCATGATACACTGAAGAAGACAAAGGATGCTAAGCACGGCCATTTTGGAGCCGAGGTAGGCGGGCAGGCAAAGGTTGATCGCGCGTTCGCGAAGATAAATAGGCAATTCTTTTACTATCTCCCTTGCCGCATTGGAGCAACCAAACCAGATGGCCGAAACCGTCATGAAAAAGGTAATCATGGTTTGCTCCTTCATGGTCTGTTCCACCGTCGTTAGAGATTTTTTAGGGAAGGCGATCGCGATGAGAAGGGCGACGACCGGGGCTTGAGCTAACAAAAGAAATATGTTCTTTCTATCCTGAAAGGTTACGGTGGCGTAGCGTTGCGTGAGAATCAAGAATTGTCGCAACCCGCCGAGGAAGCCATTTCGCCTGGCTCGTCGAGAGGCGAAAATGGTATTCGTGGCTGGTGGTGCTTTTTGTTGCAAGCGGAGGGCAACATAACGCTGGTAATACTCGCTGGAGCGATAGCGGGCGGCCCATTGCGCGGCGAGTTTCTTCTTGAGCGCCTCATCGGGGGGGTCAACGCCTTCGCCCAAAGCCTCCTGAAAGATATCTTTGAGAATTCCAACATTGAAGTAAGTCAACAAATCCCCAGGCGGACCGTAGTAAACAAGTTTACCGCAGGCAAGAACCACGGCCAAATCACACAACCCCAAATTTTCCAGGTTGTGAGTGATGCAGACAATTGTTTTTCCTTCGTTGGCGAGTTTGTCGAATAGCGTCATCATTCTGGCCTCGGTTCCAGCATCCAGCCCGGAAGTTGCTTCGTCTAAAAACAGAAGTGTGGGATTGGCCAGAAGCTCAACGCCGACGCTGACACGCTTGAGTTGGCCTCCGGATAGATTCGCGTTTCGCGTGCGTTGTCTTTCCTTCAAGCCAATTTTGACTATTACCTCGGATACAATCTGGTCGATGGTTTCCCGGGGCATTTCGGCGGGCAATCGCAATCTGGCGACAAACGTCAACTCCTGCCTCACGGTCAATGGAAGATGAACAATGTCCTTTTGTGGAACATACCCGATGCTGTCGCGCAGCTGGTCAAACTCGACATGCAAGTCCCTTCCGTTGATAAAAACCGAACCGCTGGTTGCGCATCTGCGTCCGTTGATGGCGTCCATCAGTGTGCTTTTGCCGGAACCGGACGGGCCGAGGATGGCGACGAATTCATTCGGCTCGATCACAAAAGTGATGTTTTCGAGGAGGGTGATTTCCTTTCCGGACGACACAACCGTTTTTGTGATTCCATGGGAAGCCAGCCGCGCGCCTTCCTGTTGGCGCGAAGACGGGCTCCTGTCTGTGGCGCGGGATGCATCGACTCCAAGGGTTGGAGATACTGCGTCCCCATTGAGTTCGACTTCGGCCGCCTTGCGTTCGCGACAGATTTCGACAAAAAATTCGCTGAGTGTTTTCCATTGGTTGTCGTAAAAAATCTCGTGGAGCATCCCCAGTTCCTGATCTTCCAATTGTTCCTCGATGGCCTGCAACGTGAGGGGGCCGATCTGCCGGCCACGCCAACGAAGTTTGTAGGAATCTTGCGTCTTCATTTATTCAGCAACGAGAGGACACGCAGCTATCGACGGGGCGGTTCTTTCCAGACCAGCGGCTTCGCAAGCCTGTTCCACATCCAAATGATAGTCCTGCGCAAAACAAAAGACAGGTGAAAATGGCAGGGGTGTCTGCTCCCGGTCATATCCTGTGGCTTGTGGATTGAGCTTGTATAAAAGTGCCAATTTTCCATTTTTGCCAAAGCCCCAAAGAGAGGTGCTTTTCGCCTTCAAAGCCGTGATCAAGCCGCGGTCCGGATGAACGTAGCCGGCGAAAGAAAAATCCGCAGAGTCCAGCCGCTGAGCCAGGGTCTGATAGAACCGCGCCTGCTTCATATAGGAAGTGGCCCGGACACTCTCGAAGTATTTCTCGAAACGATCGCCTTCGCTCTGGATCAGGCTGGGAACATACCAATTTCCGCTCTGGAGCCGCCCCGCCCCAAGATCAACCAGCCGCTGGCGGTCGGCCGCGGCCGCCGGGCACCAGATGTATCCCCACTCCACCGGACGCACGTCAATTATATTGTAGAGTTTCATCGCCAGAAAAGCCCGAAATAAAGGGCTTGAATTGGTTTCCTGGTTCACGCGATCCAGAATCTCCAGCAGCGCGGTTTGATAGGCGCCGGTTTGAGAATCAATTAAATTGCCAAAGCCAATTTTTTCATAGGCCCAGTACTCCAGAGCGTGGCGGCCTTCTTCTTTGAAGTGGGTTTCATCAATATAATTCGAGACATTCTTAAAATTGAGGTCGTCCGGAGAAGCGACCGGATCATAGACGCGGCCTAACTGCTTGTTGGCTTTCGTTACGATTGGACCTATGGAATACACGGTATACTCCCTGCCGGCCGTGAGGGGCGTGAAATGATCCTTGTCCATGTTATACAGCCAAACCTGGTGAATCTGCTCATCATCCCGCAATTCGAGATAACGATCTTTCTCCGCCGGCCGCATGTCCGCCGGATAAAAAGCCGCTTTCTCCGCTGTGTTATGATTCGTCAGTTTTGCCAACTCTCCTCCGGGCAGGATGAGCGAAGCCTTGAGATGCCAGGCATCCATATCAAGTGAGGCAATGGTGGCGGCGGTGGAGACCGATTTTGTGCTGAAATATCCACAGGTTTGCAAGCGGCGCAATGCATTAAGATACGCGGCCAGGGATTCCGGCGCCCGCAAAGAAGCGGTGGTGGAGCGCCACGTCTCCCATTCCTCGCGAAATGTATGAAAATTGTCCGCCGCAGTCCGGTCAATTTGCAATGCTGGAACGGCGCTGTTAATCAGGCCCTCCAACATTGATTCCAGCGCAATAATTTTCTGTTCGTCTTCGGAAGGCCCGTCTGAAAGGGAAGAATCAGCCATGCTTTGGACCCGGCTTTTGGCCTCCGCGAAAAGCTTGTTAAATTTTGCAGAGCGTTGCGGCCCTTCTTGAGCGAGGAAGCTGTTCCAATGGTTCTCGAATGGAGAAAGACTGAGCCGCGGATCGATTTGGACGTCAGCCGGGAGGGCTTTGATCTCCTTCAGCAGATCCGCACGACGGCGGTAAATTTGTTCAGGGTCGGAACCGGCCAGGTCATTGTTGGAATAGGCATTGAGTTGCGCGACTCCCTGGACGCATTGCTCGGCCGCCTGTCGTGTTTGTTTCAGATAATCCCCTGCTGTCTGGAGCGTTTTGGCTAAACGGGGCGAGATGACGTGCTGATGGCTCACGGATGGGATCAGCTTTTCGATGGTCGTGATCTGCCTAGATTCGACCAGGCTTTGCAGGGCCGTCGCCATGCCTGTTTCGCGGCGCCATTCGAAGCAAATCAACGCGGATGCGATCAGGACCATCGTGCCGGCGGCAAGGCCAAGCCGGAACATTCTGGCCTTGCGGGTTTGTTGTTTGTGGATGTTGACCCGTAAATCCTGTAGAACCTGGTTTAGGCGGTTTTCCAGATCCGGCGGAATTGTTTGGGCAAATTGATCCAGTTCGCGCCGTTTGCTGCCCAGGATTTTTGTTTCCTGTTTTAGATCTTCCAGCCCGAGTTTAGACACTGGGCCAAAGCGGTCGGAGTCCAGGAGAATGCCGAGCTCGCCCATGATGCGATTGAAATTATCCTGTTCCGCCTGGTTCTTGGCTTGCTGACGGGCCCACTGTTCGATTTCAGACATTTCCTGGGATGAATGCCCGGTTAATTCGACGGAAAACTCCGCGCAGAGTTGGCGAATCTGGCTGAGGAGGGCGAAGCTGTCAGCCCAAAGATCCTCGCGGCGCAGTTCTTGAAGTTCGCGGAACAAGATCTTGCAACGGATGGCTTGGGCCTTCCGCCAGATTTCGTTGTCCTTGGGAAACGTGGGCGCGAGTGATTCAATCTCCTGAATCTGTTCCAACACGGCCTTTTGATCGGCCGCTTGAATGGACACACCAAGGCCATGCAGTCTGGCTGCCAGATCTTTTTCTTCCAGCTTCTTCAACTCCTGGATGGCGTTGGAATCGCCGGGATTCAATCGGACAATCATGCGCAAGACAGCCATGGCCTTGGCATCATCGTTCTGCATCATGGCCTCACGGTAATTCTTGTAGAGCGGAGTATTTGCCGCGATGCCTTTGCTATAGATGGCGTTGAGCGACTTGATTGACCTGGCATCCAAAGGTTCGGGTATGGGAAGGTGGTTGGTTCGGCAGCGAGCGCACCATTCGTCAGCCTGTTTGAATGCCAAAAGCGTAACCAAATCCAGGAGTGGTGGGCGAACCTCGGCCAGTTGTAGCGCTTGGTGAATATCAGCGGCATCGATCATGGAAGCGCACTGGAGCAACCGTTGGTTGGCAAGAGCGCACAAGTCCGAGTATTCCTTCGCTAATTTTGCCTCCTCCGGCTCCATCTGCGCCCGGCTCAGACATTCGGTCATTTTTCGCACTTCTCGCCCGATCTGAATCAAGTTCATTTTGTCCCCTCCAATGCCCCTGCCGGATCTTCAAATCGAATCAATTCTACCCTCTCCCCCGGTTTGCTTTCGCTCCCCTGAACAAAATACAAAGCAACGTGATTCAATTTCGAATCTTTAAGGTCGATAGGAATACTGTCGAGACATCTGCGATACTCGAAAATATTCTTGTTATCTGATTGCTGACGTTTTTTTGAGGAGTCAATCTTTTGGTTGAGTGCAATTAACTCATCTTGACTTTTCATTAAAGCATCTTTCTTTCCTTGATCGTCGGGTGACTTATTAGAATCTGCTTTTTGACTGTTAATTTGCACTGAAAGACCAGGGCGTTGACCTTCAGAGTTCGCAATCTCGGTAGCAAGACTGTTAGTCTGATCTTCAAGCCGCTTTGCCTCTTCATTTAGCAATTTACGGAGTTTGTCAAAATTCAACTCATTCCCATTCTTGGTCGCGGATTTCGCTGTCGCGGGCAACGCATCAATCATATCTCTCACACCGTCATTGATCTTGACGAACGGCCGAAGTTGCAGGAAGGCTTCACGCATCTCCAGCTTGGCAATGCGGCTTGCGAGTGGTGCCTTAAACGATGCATCGAAGCTACTTTGGTCTGCCTGCAAAAGTGATTTTGGGAATTTGACGGGTTGATTCGTAGTGCCCAAGGGGAATGTGACAATCCGAAATTTTTTGAACTGGTTGCTCGTCGAGCTGAAGTCAATAACAGCCATACTCGTTTGAGGCAGATTAAGGCTGCGCCATCCATCGAACGCGAATCCCAACCCGAGGGAATTCTCGCCACGAAGCCCGCCGGCTGGAAATCTAAAGGAAACCATTGAGTCGGTCGGCGATTCGTCGGCCGAAAGGGGGTCATTGGAGCGAATACGACATTCCATGATAGCCTTAAATTCGTCAGGGGTAAGGGCTTTGGCCTTTTTCAATTGGTCGCAGACTTTGTTTAGATCAGCGATGCTTTCGACGCTGACGCGGTTGTCAGAAGATAGGGCTACGAGATAAGTCGTAAATTCCGGCAAGTGGTCAACCCGGTTCTTGTAAGTGTCTGGAGGTGGATGTTGGGCTGAATTTGTTTGCTCTGGGGGAGCAGTTCTCGCAACTGCTACAGAAACTAAATTTGTTCGGCTAGAGTTGGTGCCTTTGTTTCCCACATTGCCAGCATTTGCACGCTGAAGCTTGTGCGAACGGTACCAAGCCCAGCTGCCAAGAACAATGACGAGCATCACCAACAGCGAAATCCAAGACATCCAGCGGGAATGTGAAGCCTCCTGCGCCTCTTCCTCATAGTGCTCCTCCTCAAAGCTGCTGGGGGCCGGATCCCATCCTCTCAACGGGACAGTCGCAGGTCTGGTTGAGGGCGGCCCGGAAGGCGAGGTTGCCGGTGAGATTCCTGGCTTTATCGGCGTTTTGACATGGGTTACGGGAGTTGGCAATTTTCCCGTTCGAGCGTATTGGGCCAGATCATTGGCCGGAGCCTTGATGGAATTGGCCGCTGTAAATGAGGCCCCTTTGCGCACTGCCGCCTGATAGGCCGGGCTGTCCCGTTGACAGCCGCGCCACCGGAAGTCATTAGGATTATCTTCCGGCTGCAAGCGCGTGGTAAAGGTGTATTCCCAGAAGTCGGCCCGGGATTTTCCTTTTAGAGTAAGCAATTGAACCGACTCGGCGAAGAGTAAAAGTAAAACCTCCGCACTGGCCAGAAAATAGGCGCCGTTGGCGAACCCGCGCTCCAGCAGGCCCGCCGCGGAACCGGCGTCTCCAGTTACGCTTTCCCAGTTCTTCGCGGGCAGAGACATTGCGCAGGGCAGTTGGGAAAGATTTCCCCAGTCCGATGGGCCGAGGAAGCGGGGGGCCTCCTTCCATTCTTTTCGCCAACCGTTCCAATCCCGGAAGATGAGCGCTGGCAAAGGCAGATTCGCTATCTCATGCGGCTCAAAGACAAGATGGTGGGCCAGATTATTGGTGCGGTTGGTAAAATCCAGCCCCGCATCCTGAATCCTACTCAATACATGGTATTTGGCGCCGCGCAAGTCAAGTATCCGGTAGGCTGATATCACCGGTTCGGTTTGTCCGCCGGAAGTCGCACGATGATAGGAACTCAATTGTTCCAGTGGCCGGATGAGCGCTTCGCGCAGGTCGCCATCGCGAGCCACAGTGCAGTAACCGGACTGTCCGGCGGCCAAACCTTGCGGCGCGCTCGTATATATTAATTGACCCGCCATGCGAAAATTTGTGGTTACGAGCAAGGAACCAGTTGTGGTGTGATTTGCGCCAAGAGCCACAGCGGCGGAATCTCGACCATAAACGGCCGAAGTTTGCCCGGATTTGGCACACATGCGCCCCCTCCGATTTTCAAAGGAGGATGGCCGAAGGAACTGACGGGAAAGTACATGACCGATTCGCTGATGTCCTCCGCATTGGCGACAATGGCCGGACAGATATCGCAGATTAACGAGCGAACCAGCTTGGAGTTGTGCCGCACAGCGGTCATGTTGAGCGCGTGGTTTTCCACCGGATCGCGAAACGGCTCCTTGCCCAAAAGATGCATCCACGCATCGCATTTGCCAATCATGATCGCCAGGGGTTGCTTCATTTTGCTGTTCCGGCTCATGCGCAGCAGCTTTTGAACGCGAATTTTCATTTCAGACAAAATCACATCCTGTTGGTCGAGAATGGCTATTTCCAATTGAGGATCGGGCTGAGTGGAAATCCGGGCGCGAAATTCCGAGTTGTTGAATGGGTCAAACAGAAATAGAACGCCTGCGGAACTGGCAATATGTTGCGCGCCGGGAGATTCCGCCGAATCGCGGCCTGGCTGAAAATGTTCACCGGCGTTATCGTAAAAAACAATGGAGCATCGTTCGTCAGGATGAGAAACGGACTTCATGGAAAATATAAACGGTCTTGGCAATGCCACCGTCCGGCCATAGCGAGGAAGCCGTTCATACATCGCTCCTTCCAATTCTGTTTTCGCCAGTCGCGCGTGTTCCGGGCTTTGCGCGCTGAACAGCTTCTTTTTCATGTCGTTCAAAGGAGCATTTCCAGCCGGGTCGGCGTCTTGGAAGACGATTTCAAAATCCTGAAAAAGACGATTGGGCAAAACTTTGACGAGAACACTCAAGTAATAAGACTTTCCTGCATTCCAATCTCCGACGATCGAAAAAATGTGATGCGGAACCTCCGCAAATCCATACGGAAGAGTGCGCCGGCAATGCGGGCAGGCAATCTCAGTGCAAGGCAGGCCAAAGGCATCCAGAGGTTGGCGAAGATGGTTGAATCGCGAGGCTTGAAACCGTTGCTGAGCGTCCTGACCCAACACCGGATCGCCGCGCAGTGAATCATGGACCGCCACATTCATGATGTCGCCCGCGTCGAATTTCAACCAACAAACTGGGCAGGTGAGAGCGCCGAATTCCGAGTTTATGACCACGTCACCTTGGAAGCCGGCCGGGCTGGAATCTTCACTTTGGGAAGCGACGGCCTCAACGCTCGCGGGTTTGCGCCCGCATAGAATCTGCGGCAGGAAGAACCCTCTTTCCGACCCGCCAACGAGCGCGACGGCTTGAGGGTTGAAATGCGGCTGCTCAGCCAATTGATAAACTTCGTCCAAAGATTTGGGCCCTTGGGATGTTTGGGTTTCAAGATCGAAGATAAACCATTGCCGGTAATCCAGGGAACTTTGCCACGCATCCAGTTTCTTGGTTCCGCGAAAAAGGAATAAGTGGGCGCCGATTTGCAAGGAATAGTCCTTTTCTGATTTCAGTTCCGCGTGGTTCACCTCCAGGCCGTTGAGCGCCATCTGCGCAGCCTGATCGTTTTTGATTAAACAAATGCTGTTGTCCTTCGTGTCAACCAGGGCACAATGCTTTGGTAATACGTCGCCCATCAGTGTCAGCTCGCAACCGTCGCCCGATCCGATCTGAAAAGGGAAGCGTTCAATTCTGGTAAATGTCCCGGTTAGACAATCGAGAATTCCCCAGCAGGTTTTTCCAAATAACGTCATTTTAGCCATTTTTTTGTAGCCCGTTCCTGACGAAAGCCCATATTTATCCAGCCAACTGAATTGTCAAGCGCAGAAAAGATGAAAAATAAACGGGATGTGCCTTGAATAACATTCCTTGTGTCACACGGGGTGCTGGTGCATTCTTCGTTTGTTCGCTATAACTTCTCCTGCCATGACGCCACAGACTTTTGACCTGTCCTTTCACCGCATCGCATGAAATCGGCCCTTGTCGTTCTTATCATTGCCTTCGCCGCCAATGCGGCCGTTCCACTGCAGCCGCTTCGCGGGGAACTTATCATCAACCGCACGAACTCGGCTTGGGAATCGCAGCAGGTGCAAGAGCCGTGCATCCTACCCAATCCGAAGGATCCGGCCCGGCTCGTGATGTTTTACTCCGGCGTGCCTGCGACGAACCGGAACGTGTGCTTCATTGGCAAGGCGTGGGCGCTCAAGTCCGACCCATTCACGTGGCATCAGGACGAACACAACCCGGTGTTCGGCCCCGGGAAACAGGGTTGGGATTCCGGGAACATCCGGCTCGACGCCGTTTTGTATATCGAGGAGGAAGATGCCTACTACATTTACTATTCCGGCACCGCCGCTTCGATTCAGGATCGCATCGGGCTGGCCATTTGTCCCGCCGGGCACAACGGATATTCCGGCATCACTCCCGCAGCCATCCGACGCGTCGGCACGCAGCCGGTGCTCTCGCCCGAGCCGGTCGCACCGTATTTCGAGCAGATGGCCTCGCAGGCGGCGGTGTTGCGCGAGTGGAATGCACAGGAGCGGCGATGGGACTGGTTCATGTATTATTCCTACCGCGGCAAGGACGGCGTCCTCCCCGGTCTCCGGCTGGCGACGTCGCACGACGGCAAAACGTGGACGCGTCACTACAACGAGAAGGACCCGCGCGGCATGGGCCAGATTTTCAAGTCCACGCCCGGCGCTTACTACGAGTGGCACCAGGCCTTTAAGGTCGGCAACACTTATTTCCTCTCGATGGAAGTCGGCATTTCGGCCGGCAAACGTTGGCGTCCTGTCATCGCGGTGAGCAAAGACCCTGCCACCGGTTGGACGCAAACGGACGTGGACGCCGTGCTCCAGACAAAGTGGGAAGGTTTGTATCGCGACGACACGATTTACCATGTCGCCACGCCGGCGTTTTATCAGATCGGGGGTAAGTGGTATCTCTACGCACAAGCCTGTCCGCTGCCCGGCAACGGCAACTACATTGACGGCCATTGGGACCTCTGGTGCTTCGCGTGCGATCGCTTGATTCCTACCCTGCCGGGTTACGAAAGCATTTACATCCCAGGCCAGCCAAATGCCGCAGGCGCGGGGCGCTGATTTGCGCCTCTAAAAACCCGTTAAAAAGTAGGAGACGACGTAAGGAGTCTCAAATTTGCTCGAAAGCAAGGGATTAATTAGAGCCTCCTTATGTCGTCTCCTACAAGAATGAGTTGTATTTAAACGATCCGCCAACGAGTGCTGGCGCGTTCCCTGTTTGTTCGCTATAACCTTTCCTGCCATGACGCCAGAGACCTGCCCAAATTGCGGCGCGGACGTTCCGCGGAACGCCAAGGCTTGCCCCGAATGCGGCGCGGACGAAAAAACGGGCTGGTCGGAAGAGGCCCATATCGGCAGCCTCAATCTGCCGGATGAATCGTTCGAATATGACGAATTTGTCGAGCGCGAATTCGGCAAAAAGAAGGCGCTGCCTTACGGCGTAAAATGGTTTTGGTGGGCGGTGGCAATTGTTTTGGCTGCAATCTTCATCCTTGGAATATTTAAATGGATTCACTGAAAAATTATAAAGCTCCGCTGCGATTTTGCCCGGCTTTGGCTTGTGCAATCTGGCTGGCGACGCTGGCGCTTCAAGCCGCCGATTGGCCGCAATTTCTCGGGCCGGACCGCAACGGCATTTCCGCCGAGACCAATCTGGCCGGGGCGTGGCCGCCCAATGGGCCGCCGGTTCGTTGGGAAAAGCAAGTTGGCCAGGGCTTCAGCGGGCCGGTCGTTGCGCATGGAAAATTAATCCTGTTCCATCGCAAGGTGGACCAGGAAATCATCGATTGCCTGGATGCCAAAACCGGCGGTGACATCTGGCACTTCGCTTATCCAACGTCTTATCAGGACGATTTTGGTTTCGACGAGGGCCCGCGCGGCACGCCCGCCATTGCGGAAGGCAAAGTTTACACCATGGGCGCGGAAGGCGTCGTGCATTGCCTGGATTTTCAAAGCGGCAAGGAAATCTGGCACGTCGATTGCAAAAAAGCGTTTCTATCGCCCAAGGGTTTTTTTGGCATGGCCTGCTCGCCGCTGGTCGAGGGCGGCGCGGTCATTCTGAACATCGGCGGAACGGACGGGGCCGGCATCATCGCGCTCGACGCGGCGACCGGCGCCTTGCGCTGGAAGCATGGCGACGTCGAAGCGGGCTACTCCTCTCCCATCGCTGCAACCATCCAGGGGAAACGTTATGCCTTGGTTTTTACGCGGGCCGGTTTGGCCGCGGTCAATCCAACCAACGGCGCGGCTTATTTTGATTTTCCGTGGCGCTCCCGCGAAAACGCTTCCGTCAACGCCGCCACTCCGGTGATTTCCGGCGATTTGATTTTCCTGACCGCCAGTTACGGGACGGGCGCTGTTTTACTGCGGGTCGAAAATGGCGGGACGCAAAAAATCTGGTCGGGCGATGAGGCGCTTTCCTGCCACTATGCCACGCCTGTATTGTTTCAGGGGCATTTGTACGGCATCGACGGCCGGGCCGATCCCGGCATGCAACCGCGCCCGAGCCTGCGCTGCGTCGAATGGCAAACGGGGCGGGTCTGCTGGTCGCAGGAGGATTTTGGCGCGGCCACGGTCACCCTGGCCGGCGGGCAATTATTCATTTTGACGGAACAGGGGGAACTGGTGCGCGCCCCTGTCAATCCGAAGGAATTCCACGTCACGGCGCGGGCGCAGATATTGCCCATGGGCGTGCGCGCCTATCCTGCGCTGGCGGACGGCTGCCTCTACGCGCGGGCCAAGGACAAACTGGTCTGCGTGGGCTTAAAGTAAGTCTCCAGGGAATGACGAACAATTCATTGGGCCGGGCGGGAGCGCAGGGCGGGGAGATGCAGCAGAATGGCGGTGGCCAGCACGATTCCGGCGTAGCGATGCGTCAAGTAGAACAAGCGCTGTCCACCGGTGCCAAACAGCGGGTACATGGGCAACACCCCGGTAAGAATCACCACCAGGCCGCAAAACAATATGATCCAAAACAATACTTTGGCCGCGGCTCCCAGTCGCGGGGTGGAACCTTTGCGGCAGAGATCGGCCCAGGTCAAAGCCACCGCCGCCAGACCAAGGGCGAAGACCGGCGCTGCCATCATGTGGAGTATCAGCACCCAATGGGTCATGGGCGGTTTGCCGAAGGTGAAAACGCCAATGCCGGTCGCGGTCAGGACCGCCACACCCAGGCACATCACAACGTAGGAGAATTTGGCGGAGAACTTCATTGCGGGGGTTTTTTTGCTGACAGGGCGGCGGTGATTGCGCCCACGCCGCGCGGCACATAATGGACCAGCACAACAAGCACCACCAGGGCAGCGCCCAGGAGCGTGAGTTTGAAAAAAGGACGGACTTCAAAGCCCAGGGCGAAGGCTTTGATCCATGTTTTGTCTTCGCCGCGCAATTGCCACATTTCCTTGCTCACGCCATTGGTCAGCGCGACGGGGCCGCGCGCCAGCGTTGTGCCAAAGAACGCGGGCGAGTCGCCGGAGTGGCAGTCGGCGCAGCCTTTGGCGCCCAGAGCCTGGCGGGCGGGGCGGACATCATGGGCCAGGGCCCAGGAGTAAGGCGCGGCGGCGGCGGTTTCCTCCGCGACCAGCTTGTCCTTTTCCAAACGATACATCTTGCCGGCGGCGATGAAGACGGGTTCGCCATTGGTGGAAGCCTCCGCCAGGGATTCGAGCGCGTCGGCAATTTGTTTGTCGGTGAGGGGTTTGCTGTTGAAGGGATCGCGCACGGCGTCTTCGGCTTTTTGTTTCGGGAGGTCGGCGTCCCGGGCTGCGTCCGCTGGCAAAAGCGGCGTCAGCTTGCCGGCTTTAAGGCGAGCCCAATAGCTTGGCCAGACCATTTTGTAGGGGGCGATTTTGCCATTGGCGTCGTAGAGAAAAACCGGTTCGACGATGACGGGCGCCATGTTTTTTCCGCGCGCGGGCAAGGGCAGTCCCAGCTTGTGCGCCAGGGAAGTTTGCACGATCTCCGGCTGCGATTCGGGCAGCGGCCCCGAGTGGCAGGCGGTACAGGTGAGTTTCTGAAAATGGATCGGCGGCATACCCTTGTGGATCGGCCGGGGCGAACCCAAACGTCCGTTGGCGTGGCAGCCGCTGCAAGTGAGTGTGTCAATCATTCCCGATTGCGATTCGAGCTGGCGCCGGGCGAGTTTGTGGGCGTCATCGCTGCTGATGGCGGCGTCGTCGCGCTGGATGATTCTGGCGCGGAGGGCGATCGCGGCCTCTGAAATGATGCGGTCTTTGGATTCACCTTCGTAGCCGCGGACAATCATGTGATCGAGCCCGTTGCGATGGCAATCGACGCAGATCATCCCGGCGCGCAGATGAATGTCCTGGTCGGAATGCCAGCGGGCGTCCTCGAGGGCGGTTTGGCTGGTGTGGCAATAGTAGCAATTGCCCGAAGGCGCGCGGCGCGTGACCTGGAAGAGGACGTTGTCATCGGCGTCAAATTTCGCGCGGTTATATTTGATGGCAGGCAGCGTGGCGGGGACGGGTTTTCCGGGATGCCATTGGTCGGCCATGGCGCCGGCGTTGCGAAAACTGCCGTAGGTGCCAAGGCCGGCCGCGATGGTTGGCGTCCAGCGAAAGTTTTGGCCCTTGAGCGCGGTGGCGCGAGCTTCGACGTTGTAGTTGCCGGCGGCTTGATGACAAATCAAGCAATCGTTTTCCATTGTGCCGGTGATTTGCATGCGGCCCATTTTAGGATCGGCGGGATCGATTTTATCGGGGTCCCCCACGCCGCCACCGGGAAAATGACGCGCGAAATTGGTGAGAAAATCGAGATCGCTCAAGCCGAGGTCGGACGGTTTGAACGTTCCTTTCCAACCGCGGTAGGAGAGGGGAATTTGCGTGTGCGTGGCCGGATCGGTCAGAATCCACGGCTCACCCGGCCGGCCGGGTTTGACAATGCCGCTGGCCTCGTTGAAGTGCCAGCCCTGGTTAATGACACTGTAATCGTGGCATTTGCCACAGGTCATCTCAGTGGAATACGGCGGGGCCTTTGGGTCCTGTGGTTTGCCGTTGTCACCCACCGTTGCCGGCACGGAAATGACTTTTCCTTCCGCGTCTTTCAAGGGGATGTTATGAAGATAGGGCGTGCGGCTCTCGGTTTTCAAGAACTCCGCATGTGCCCCGGCCACTCCAATGAATAAAGTCGCCAATAAAAACAGAGTCAAAAATCCGGATGGGCACTTGCCCGGCTTTAATTTCGAGGATTTGGCGGCTGGTAGCATTACTGTTAGCGCTTCCTTTTTCGGATATTTGAGGAATTCTCCGGCTGACGCAACGAAAATCGGCGGAAAAGCGGAAAGTTTGCAATCTTTCGCGGGTTGACATCCCATTTTCGGCCATGAGATTATCGCGAGCTTGAATATGCGCCCTAAGATTATCGTCGGGTTGAGTGTGAGATTATCAAATTATTCCGCGGCAAGAGGTGTCGGAGCGTGTCTGGCTTTTGCCACAATGCTGGCTGCGGCCGCCCCGGTCGATTTTGTGACGGAGGTCAAACCCATTTTGGAGCAGAATTGCGTGTCGTGTCATAACGCGCAAAAGGCCAAGGAAAATGGCAAGTTCCGGCTGGATGTAAAATCCGAGGCGTTCAAGCCCCATAAAAAAGACAACACCATCAACCCCGGCCATCCCGAGGACAGCCTGGTCTATCTCAACACCCAGTTGCCGCTGTCGGACGATTCGCACATGCCGCCTAAACAGAGGGATCAACTGTCAAAAGCACAAACGGAAACACTGAAACGCTGGATTGCCGAGGGCGCCAACTGGCCTGAAGGTGTCACACTGAAAACCGTGCAGAGGATCAATTTTGTCCGCGACATCCAGCCGATTTTGGAAAATGGCGGACCGCTGGAGGCAAAGGCGAAGGATACTTTGAAACTCTGGCTCGAACAAGGCGCACCGTGGCCCGATGGGCTGAAAATCGGCGGCGTCAAGGGAGGCGGGGAAAAACCGGCTGCGGTTGCCGCAGGGCAGACGGTTGATTTTGTCAGCAACGTGAAGCCCATCTTGGAAGCGGGCGGGCCGTTGGACGAAGCCTCGAAAGCCACCCTGAAACTCTGGGTTGAGCAAGGGGCGAAGTGGCCCGACGGAGTGACCATCGGTGTCAATAAAAAGGCGGCCCTGATCAATGACATTTACAAAAAAATCCTGGCCAACAGCAAAGAGCAGACCGAGGCGGAGATGAAGGCCTACACCAACACGATTCCCGACACCAAAGTCACTTACGCGATGGTGCCCATTCCAGGCGGGGAATTTGTCATGGGAAGCCCGTCCAGCGAGCCGGGCCGCAACGCCGACGAAGGCCCGCAACACAAGGTGAAAATTGAGCCGTTTTGGATGGAGCAATGTGAAGTAACGTGGAATGAATACGAACTGTTCATGTATCCGGACGAGAACAAGCCGGCCCCGCCGACCGATGGCACCACCAATTATACGAGCGACCTGGCTGATGCCGTGTCGCGCCCCACCAAGCCGTATACGGAAATGAGTTTTGGCATGGGCAAGGACGGTTATCCTGCCATCAGCATGACGCAACATGGCTGCAACATTTATTGCCAGTGGCTCAGCGCCAAGACCGGCCATTTTTACCGGTTGCCGACCGAGGCGGAATGGGAATACGCCTGCCGCGCCGGCACGACGACCGCTTATTTTTTTGGCAATGATCCGAAAGACCTGGGCGATTACGCATGGTTCGCCGAAAACAGCGATTCAAAGTACCAGAAGGTTGGGACGAAAAAGCCGAACCCATGGGGGCTTTATGACATCATCGGCAATGTAGATCAATGGACGTTGGATCAGTACGATCCGGATTATTACAAAACATTCACCGGCACAGTGACTGAACCGTGGAACAAGGCCACCCAGCCCTACCCGCACGTGGTCCGGGGCGGATCCTGGCAGGATGACGCGGACAAATTGCGCAGCGCCTGCCGCCGCGGTTCCACACCCGATTGGAAAGTGCAGGACCCGCAATTGCCCAAAAGTGTCTGGTATCATACGGATGCCCCATTCGTTGGTTTCCGCATCATCCGCCCATTGAAAACGCCGACGGCCGCGGAGATGGAAAAATATTGGCACAGCGGAGTTGAAAAAGATTAAGGCTAAAGGCTGAACGCTAAAGGCTAAAGTAAAGGCCGGGGCTTGCCTTTGTTTTTTGAATAGGACATTCTTCTCTATAGTCCAATTTTAACACTTATGACCCAAAAAATAGTTCGTCCTGACTTCACCCGCCGCGATTTTATCAAAACATCCTCGACCATTGCCGCCGCTGCGGCGCTGGCGCCGGGGGTATTCGCCGCGAACGACGAAACGTTAAAACTTGCCTTGGTTGGTTGCGGCGGGCGAGGCTCAGGCGCGGCCAGCCAGGCCCTGAGCACCGCGGGACCAGTCAAACTGGTCGCGATGGCGGACGTCTTCAAGGATCGTCTCGACGACAGTTATGGCAACTTGAAGGCCCAGCATGCGGACCGCGTTGATGTGCCGGAAGAGAACAAGTTCGTCGGATTTGACGCCTATAAACAAGCCATCGCCCTGGCTGATGTGGTCATATTGGCCACGCCGCCCGGGTTCCGGCCGCCGCTCTTGGAAGAAGCAGTGCGGCAGGGCAAAAATATTTTTACAGAAAAGCCGCTTGCGGTGGACGGGCCGGGCGTGCGCAAAGTGCTGGCGGCGGCGGAAGAGGCCAAAAAGAAAAATCTCAAAGTCGGCGTCGGCCTGCAACGGCATCATCAATTGGGCTACCTGGAAACCATCAAGCGTTTGCACGATGGCGCCATTGGTGACATTACGGCCATGCGTTGCTACTGGAATGGCAGCGGCGTTTGGACGCGGGCGCGCCACGAGTATGAACAGAAGGCCGGGCGCCCCTTGACCGAAATGGAATACCAAATGCGCAACTGGTATTACTTTGTCTGGCTGTGCGGGGACCATATTGTCGAGCAACACATTCATAATCTTGACGTGATCAATTGGGTCAAGCAGGGACATCCGGTCAAGGCCTGGGGCATGGGTGGTCGGGAAGTGCGCAAAGGCCTGGATCACGGTGAAATCTTCGATCATCATTTCGTTGAGTTTGAATATGCGGATGGCAGCCGGTGCAGCAGCCAGTGCCGCCACATTCCGGGCTGTTGGGATTCGGTGTCCGAGCACGTGGTGGGCTCTGATGGAATTTGCGATGTCAGCGGCCACGTTATTCGCAGCGGATCGCCCCGTTATGTGCAAGAGATAGGCTCGCGCCGGGAAGCATCCTGGCATTTCACCACCCCCGGGGCAAAAGACCCTTATCAACAGGAGCACGACGACCTTTTCGCCGCCATCCGCAACGATACTCCCTACAACGAACTCGAGTATGGAGCGCACAGTTCCATGACGGCGGTCATGGGCCGGATGGCCACGTATTCGGGCAAGGAAATTTCGTGGGACGAGGCGCTCAATTCAAAAATCGACACCATGCCCAAGGAACTGTCTTGGGACACACCGCCGCCCACTTTGCCGGACAAGGAAGGCCATTACCCGGTGGCTGTTCCGGGTGTCACGGTGGCGTGTTGATTTGAGTCAAACAGAAATCAGGCGCTTTCCAGAATGGCGACGGCGGCGGCTTGTTTGAGGGTGTGACTGAGGCTGAGGTGCACGGTGTGTCCGCCCCGTTCACGCAGGAGGGCTTCGCCCTTGCCGTGGAGAACGACATAAGGTTCGCCGGATTCCTTGCGGCAGATTTCGATGTCCTGCCAGCCCAATTGCCCGCCGATGCCGGTGCCGAAGGCCTTCGAGACGGCCTCTTTTCCCGCAAAACGCGCCGCCAAAAACGGGCCGGGATTTTTGTGCGAGTGGCAGTAGGCCAGCTCGGAGGGGAGGAAAATTCGTTGCAGAAACCGGTCGCCAAATTTTTCGCAGGCAGCTTCAACGCGCTGCACTTCAATAATGTCAATGCCGCAACCAAGGATCAAGGTTGGCCACTTTCTTCCATGACGAGCAGCATCTCGCGTACGGCCGTGGCCAGGCCGACGACGATGGCGCGACTGATAATGCTGTGTCCGATGTTGAGCTCGACCAGGTGGGGCACCTGGCGGAGGGCGGGAAGGTTGCGATAATTCAAGCCATGGCCGGCGTTGACCTGAAGACCCAATTGATGAGCTTGCGTGGCCCCAGCGATCAGGCGCTCCAGTTCCGCGGCCCGTTCGCGCTTGCGATGAAAGTTTTCCGCAAATGCGCCGGTGTGCAATTCGATGAACTGGCTGCCCACGCGCCCGGCGGCTTCGATTTGCGCGGGGTCTGGCGCAATGAAAAGGCTAACTTCGATGCCGGCGTCGTTGAATTTTTTACGCGCATCAGAAAGGGCCAGCCAGTGGCTGGCCACGTCCAGCCCGCCTTCCGTTGTTACTTCCTCGCGCCGTTCCGGAACCAGGCAAACGATGTCTGGTTTCACCTGCAAGGCGATGGACAGGATCTCGGGCGTGTTGGCCATTTCGAGGTTGAGGCGGGTTTTGACGACTTCGCGGAGTTTTCGAATATCGCGGTCCTGCATGTGCCTGCGATCTTCGCGCAAATGAGCGGTGATGCCATGCGCGCCGGCGGATTCGCAAATGAGGGCCGCGCCGATCGGGTCCGGCTCGCCGCCCTCGCGCCCGCGATACCGTGCTTCGCGCAAGGTGGCGACATGATCAATATTGACTCCCAATTTCAGCATAAGCCTGTCAATGAGAAGGCAGCCCCGGCCCGGACATCTTCGCTTGCGGCAGCAATTGCCAGTCGATTGGGCCGGCGGGCGTGTCCGTAAGCCAATGGGAGAGCAGGACCAATTCCAGGCTGCTGAAAATGAAAGGTGAATTGCGAAGGACGGTCAATTCGTTCGGGCCGGTTTTGGTCACTTCCGTGACTGTATTGCCTAGGTAGGGGGTCAAGCCGGCCAGCCACTGCTCCTGGATGTCCAGACGGGATAGAACATCGAGTACGGCAGGAGTCTTGGCATTGAAATCGAATGTTTCGCGCGGCCCCATGTCCAGCATTTGCAGAATGGGCAGCACCTGCACCAGAGTCAATAAATACTTTACCCGGGGGCCGGTCAGTTCCCAATCGTAATAAACCAAGTCGGTCCGGCCCTGGAATTGTTCCCACAAAGCCTGCGGGGCGGGGCCTTTCCCCGGTGACCGCGAGAACATGGCGCCGACTAAATACGAACCGTCTTTTGGCTGCACCGGCAGCACGACAGGAGTGATTATTGGCAGCTTCATCCACTTCAGCTCGTTTATCTTGGAATTCCAACTGAGTTCTGTTCCGTTGATTTGTTGCAGCTTGGGATTCAGCTCGTTGATGGCGTTGGTGGATGCTGCTATCATTGTGTTGGTGGGGTCTTTATCCGGCCACACCGCATAACTCTGGAATGCCATCTCGCCCATTGACCAAAAATAGAACTGGTCGTTGAACGGATTGACGCCCAATCGCGAGAGGGTTTCATTCGATTTCAGGAAGGGTTCCACATTCTGTCCCGTGACAAAACTGGTCAAGGGTTCTCGCACCAGGTTGGTGGGGATGTTCATGGGATGGGGCTGCCATTCAATCGCCTGCGGATAAGTCACCTGACAGTTCATACGAAGATTCCCATATTCCGTACTGATGGACAGTTTCGTCTGGCCCAGTTTTAAGGGGCACGAGGACAGCGGAAGCCAATTGGACAACCGGAGCCAATCCACGTCTGCTTCGAAGCAGTTGACTTCGAGGGCCGGCCCGGGCCGCCCGGATTTTTGAATTTGTTGAAGATAATCGGACCGCACCGCCGCCAGCCGTTCGCCATTGCCCACCACCAACCAGTCCTGTGCCGGCACTATCCAAAATGAATTGCTTGTGCCTTTGTTCCATTGCCGGCCGGAGAACGTTTCCACGGGCAGTTCTTCCCCCGGCCCATTTATGTCCTTCAAATATTTCTGCCAAGTCTGCGCGAGCGGGGCGTCCAGGTGGATGGCGAGAACAAAATCCAGCGGCTTGTCGGAAACCCCCCAGACACTGGCCATGGATTCAGACAACAAAAGACTATCCAGCAAAGGTCGGAGCAAAGCCGCCGCCCCGGCGTTCGTGTTAAAATGCAGGGATTCGGCAATCTTTGCGGACAGCCGGTTGAGAACCAAATTTTCAAAGTTGATGGTGGATTCCAACTCGAAGACCTTGGCGGCGGCGGCGGCATTGGTGTTTTGGGCCAGTTGTGTTGCGCCGATAAAGTGGTATTGCAACACCATCATTTCCGGCTCATCACCTCCGCAGCAAAGGAGAGGTAGCGTCACCGCGGCTACCCACGGGCAAAGCCACCTGGAAAAACTCCTGAGCATTCGCATATAAGGTGGCATTGATTGCCAGAAACCGCGCGCCTTGGCAAATATTTTTGCGGTTGCTTTTAAGCAGTGGCCACTGTTCCTTTGCACAGATGTTGCGCCGCTTCATGACCCACTGGGTTCCCTTGTTGCTCTGGATGAGTGTCATCTTCGGCGCTTCCACCGGGCTGGGGACACCCGCCCACACCTCCCGGTTTGTCCGGCCTTTTTTGTTGTGGCTGGATCCGCACATGTCCGAGGAAACCATTGAGCTGGTGCATCATTGCATACGGAAAACCGCCCATGCCGTTGAGTATGCCATCCTGGGTTTTCTCGTCTGGCGCGTCGTCCATTCCACACCTGCGCTGGCCTCGCATTCTTCCGCCCATCATTTTCGCCTCGCTCTGTTGCTCGCGGCCTTGTACGCGGCGACGGACGAAACACACCAGCTTTTCGTTCCTGGCCGCGAAGCAGCGGTCCGCGATGTGCTGTTGGATACTTGCGGCGCGGGATTCGGGTTGACGCTGACGTGGCTGGCCGTGCGGGGGCGAAAATCCGCATAGATATGAAGCGGCCGCTTTGTCCAGTGGCGTTGTTTTATATTGGCCGCATTCTTTTGGGTCAATGGCTCCATCCTCCGCTCATTGGCTTGTTTGCATTTTCGTTTGTATGCGCCCTGGCCGCGCTGCTTTGGAAACGGGGGCGGATTTATTTGTTGCAGTCGCTGTTGGTGCTGGTCGGCTGGACCAATCTAAACTGGCACAGCGCGATCATTTCACCCAATGATTTGCGCTTGCTGCTAGGCGATGAGATGGAGGCCGTCACCGTTCGGGGGACTCTTCGCGCTTCACCCATGCCGCGAATTTTCGAGCGGCAAGGCCGGGAGCTTTGGCATTCCTCCGTTGTGATTGACGCCGAACAAATTCGCCGCCCTGGCGGATGGCAGCCCGCCTTTGGCAAAATCATCGCCTACGCGCCAGGACTCCTGTCGTCGAACTTCTTCAGCGGCCAAAGTGTGGAAGTCGCCGGCGTCCTTGGCCCGTTGCCGGGGCCGCGGGCGGATGGGTTGTTCGATGCCCGTTCCTATTATCAGCACGACGCCATTTATTACCAGTTGCGCACCGAATCGGTGACGGCGTGGAGCGTGGGCCAGGAAACGCCTCCCCGCCGGATGCCGCTTTCGGATCGCTTCACCGCTTGGGCCAGGAAAACTTTGGCGTTGGGTTTGGGCCCGGAAGACGCGGCGCTGCGCTTGATTTGGACGCTGGCGCTGGATTGGAAAGCGCCGCTGACCGAAACCGTCGAGGAACCGTTCATGCGCGCGGGAACGTATCACATCTTTGCGGTGGACGGATTGCGCATCGGGCTTTTGGCTGGAATCGGGGTCGGGCTTTTGCGCTTCCTGCGATTACCGCGCGCATTTTGCGGATTGCTGTTGATTCCGGTTATTTGGTTTTACGTGGCCATCACCGGCTGGCCGGCTTCGGCGATTCGGGCCGCCATCATGATGAGCATTGTCATTGTCGGGTGGGCCGGGCATCGGCCGACCGACCTTGTCAATTCACTTTTCACGGCGGCCTTCATTATTTTGCTCTGGGATCCCGCGCAGCTTTTCCAGCCCGGCTTTCAACTTTCATTCCTGGTCGTTTTCTGCATCGCCCTGCTTCTGCCGCTGTTCCAAAACTTCTTTCAATCCTGGGCTTTCAAAAAAGACCCGTTCCTGCCCGAGGCATTGCAACCGCGCTGGCCGCCGCCTGTGCAAGCGGCGGTTCGCTTTGCCCTCGATGCCTGCGCCCTGTCCCTGGCGGCGTGGCTGGGGTCGATTCCGCTGGCGGCGGCTTACTTTCACCTCTTCACCCCGGTCAGCGTTCCCGCGAATTTCCTCGTCGTGCCTATCACGGCACTGGCTTTGATGAGCAGCATCGGCAGTCTTTTGACGGGTGGCTGGCTGCCCGGACTGGCGATACTGTTCAATCACGCCGGCTGGTTTTTCATGAAGTGCATCATCGCGCTGAGCCATGGGGCTGCGCAATGGCCGCCCGGCTCCTGCAACGTCTCCACGCCGTCGCCCGTCACGTTTGTCCTGTATTATCTGGTGCTTTTTTTGGTCCTGACTGGCTGGATTTTTCGTTCCCGGTTCAAACGGGCGGCGGCCCTGGCGATCCTTGGCTTGGGCGTCTGCTGGCTGGCGCAGCGGGCCGCCGAAAATAAAACCGCCCGCCTCCACTTCCTCCCGCTCAATGGCGGCTCGGCCGTTTTTGCCGACAATGCCGGCGCTGGGAAAAGTTTTCTGTTCGATTGCGGCAACGCCGGCGCGGCGGAGTTGGTCGTCAGGCCGTTCCTGCGCGCGCAGGGCGTCAACACGCTGGACTCCTTCGCCCTGACCGTCGGGCACGTGGCGGATGCCGGCGGGGCGGAGGTAGTCTTGACAAGTTTTTCTCTGCCCCACGTCTTCCTCAACCCGGCCCGGGACATTTCGTCCGCCTACCGCAAAACCATCGATGAAATCAAACCAGCCGTCCGCTGGCAGGCATTGCAGGCCGGCGACGACGCCCAAGGCTGGTCCGTGCTGCACCCGGAGCGGGCCGTCCAGTTCCCCGATGCCGATGATAACGCGCTGGTTTTCTCGCGGGAAATCAACGGCTATTCTGTCCTGCTGCTTTCCACCCTTGGCCGAAGCGGCCAGGATTCGTTGGTGGAACATCATCCGGATTTGCGCGCGGACATGGTCGTAGCCGGCTTGCCGGCGAAAGATGAGCCGCTCTCCGAACCGCTCCTGCACCTGCTGCAACCGAAATTGATCGTCATCATGGATTCGGAATTTCCCGCCACACGACGGGCCTCCGCCAAGCTGCGCCAGCGCCTGGCCACGCACAATGTCCCTGTCATCTATTGCCGCGACACCGGGGCGCTTAAGCTCACGCTTTGGCGCGGCGGCTGGGACTTGAAGGATGCCAGTGGACAAACGGTGTCTGTCTATTAACATTTGCCATGATACTGGAAGTTGCTATTTTGGACATCGGCAAAGGAACTTGTGCTGACTTCGAGGAGGCCTTTCGCGAAGCATCACCGATCATTGCCTCATCGCCGGGCTGCATCTCGCATGAATTGCGCCGCTGCCTGGAGAAACCAAGCCGCTACATTCTGCTGGTCAAATGGCAGACATTGGAAGCGCACACGGTCGGATTCAGGCAATCCGCCGCGTATCAGCAATGGCGCAAGCTGCTGCACCATTTTTATGAACCGTTCCCACAGGTGGAACATTACGATTTGCCCCTGGCATGAACATGACCATTACGCCTTACGTGGACGCCGCCCATCGCAGCCAGGTGATTGCGTTGTGGGATGCCGTCTTCGGTTACAAAGCGGCGCACAACAATCCGGGCGTGTCCATTGACAGGAAAATTGCAGTTGACGACGGGCTTTTCTTCGTTGCCGTGGAGGGCACGACGGTCGTTGGCACAATCATGGCCGGCTACGACGGTCATCGTGGCTGGATTTACTCCGTGGCAGTTTCTCCGGCGCACCGCAGGCAGGGCATCGGCTCACGTTTGGTTGCTCATGCGGAACGCGCCTTGATGGCTAAAGGTTGCGTGAAGATCAATCTTCAGATCATGGAAGGCAACGAAAGCGTCACGGAGTTTTACTCATTGCTGGGTTACGTCGTGGAAAAACGCGTCAGCATGGCCAAGCGATTGGTGTGAGGGGGCGTTGCGGGCGCAAGGTTGGGGCAGACGCATCTAGGTTCTCAAAAAACTGCGTCCGGTTTTCATTAACACCGTGGCTTCAGCCCGGTGGACAGGAGAAGCAATACAAACCCCAGCCGTTTTAACGGCTTTCCAGCTCTAGCGGAAAAACCGTTCGAAACGGTTCGCCAGAAAAGAGGCCAGTCATCACACCGGGCTGAAGCCGCGGTGTTAATGAGAATGCGGGCAGACTTAGATGCATTGGCCCCGGGCGCAAAGCTGGAAAACTTGATTTTCCAATTCTCTCGTTGCAACATCCGGCATCGAAAACGAATTGCCCATGAAAAGCCGGCGCAATTATCCGTTGCTGCTGGCCAGCCAGTTTCTCAGCGCCTTCGGCGATAACCTCATCCTCATGCTCATCCTCGGGCCGTTCCTGATCCAGTTCCAAAACGGCAAAATCACGGCGGAAGCGCAAAGTGTCGCCAATATTTACTACACCAGCCTCTTGTTCCTGCCTTATGTCCTGCTCGCGCCGCTGGCCGGTTATCTAAATGACCGCTTTTCCAAAAACCGCTGGTTGCTGGGCGGAAATTTTATCAAACTGGCCGGCACGGGCATGGTCTGGCTGGGCGCGGTGTCCGGCTCCGCCTGGCAGGGGCTTGGCTACTTCATGGTCGGCATCGGGGCGTGCGTTTATTCCCCGGCCAAATATGGCATCCTGCCGGAAATTCTGCCGGTGGAACGGCTGGTCAAGGCCAACGGCTTGATGGAATTGTTGACGCTTATCGCCATTTTGACGGGCAACATCGCTGGCTCGGTCGCGTTTGGACTGTATCCGCTCAGCCTTTGTTATCTCATGACCATCGGCGTCTATGGGCTGTCGCTGGTCCTCAACCTTTTCATGTCCCGGACACCCTCCTACCGGGAAGTGCGGTTGCGCGGCAGCGTCCGGGAATTTTTCTTCAACCTGGCCGAATTGTTTTCGCAAAAGCGGCTGGCCCGCATCCTGGTCGGCACGGCGTTGTTCTGGATTTGCGGGGCGATCCTGAAAATGAATTTCCAACCCTGGGGCCAGCAAATTTTGCAAATGACAACCATGTTGCAGATCAGCCTGCTGGGCCTCTGGCTGAGCATCGGCGTCATGCTGGGCAGCGTGCTGGCGGGGCAGCTTTATGCCGTGGGCGATCTGCATGCGACGCGGCGTTACGGGTGGATGCTGGCCGTCGGCGTTGCCGTGCTGGGCAGCGTGGGCTGGCTCATGGGCCACGGCTTGAGCCATCCCAATAATTGGGCCGCGTTTTTTTTAATCCTGACCGGCCTGGTCGCCGGCCTGTTTCTCATTCCGCTCAACGCCGCCCTGCAAGCCGAGTCGCACAAGGACAAGCTCGGCAAAACCATCGCCACGCAAAACGGTTTTGAAAACCTTGCCATGCTGGGGGGCAGTCTGCTGGCCTACGTGGATGTCAAAGTGGGATTTAACCCATCGGAACTTTTTCTTGCGCTGGCCGCGTTTGCCGCCATCGTCGTGATCTGGCTCAAAATTCCAACCGCGAACAAATGAAAACAATTCTTCGCTTTTTGTTGCGGATGTTGTTCGGTTTTCGCGCGCATAACCCGGCCGCGTTGGCCGCGCCGGGGCCGGTCATGCTCCTGCCCAATCACTCGTCCTGGCTGGACTGGCTGTTCCTGATCGCGTGTCTCGACAGTCAATGGCGCATGGTCACCTCCCGGCAGGCCGCGCAGGTCAGTTGGGTGCATCGGCTCATCATGATCAACCGGTTTACGTTTCCTGTGGACACCGATTCGCCTTACGCTGTCAAACGCATGGCGGAATATTTGCAGACGGGCGGGAAACTGGTGCTGTTCCCGGAGGGCCGCCTGTCGCGCACCGGCGCGCTGATGAAACTCTTCGATGGCACGGGCTTTCTGCTTTTCAAAACCAACGCGAAAGTCATCACCTGTTATTTGCGAGGCGCGCACCGGCTGCCTTTCTCACCCAATCCGAATCGAAAAAAATGGTTCCCGCGCATCACCGCCCATTTCGGCGATCTCCTGACGCCGCCGCAGTTGACCGGCACGAGCACGATGCGCGCGCGGCAAAAACTCAGCCGCTGGCTCTACGACGTGATGGTCAGGCAACAATTCGACATCGAACTGGCGGCCACGCCAAAAAACGTCCTCACCGCCATCCTGGAAACAGCGCGGCAATGCCCGAACGTCGTCGCGCTGGAAGACGTGACGCGCCGGAAGCTGACTTACCGGCGTTTGCTGGCCGGGGCCGGCGCGATGGCGCAAGAGTGGCGGCATCGCTGGCCCGATGACAACGACCCGCGCATCGGCGTGATGCTGCCTGCCGCGCTGGCCGTGCCGGTGACCATGCTCAGCCTGTGGGCGGCGGAAAAGGTTCCCACGATTTTCAATTTTTCCACCGGCATTCCCACCATGCTGGCCTGCGCCCAACTGGCCGGCATCAAACAAATCATCACCTCCAAAACATTTCTGGAACGGGCCAGATTAAACGTGCAGCCGATGCAGGAGGCGGGCATCGAGTTTATTTATTTGGAGGACGTTCGCGCCGCCATGCCGCGCTGGCGGCAATGGCTCTCCCTGGTGCGCGTCACCTTCAATCCGCGCGGCCTGGCCCCCAACCCGCGCTCAGAAACGGCGGTGGTCCTTTTCACCAGCGGCTCGGAAGGCGTGCCCAAGGGGGTGGAATTGACCCACATGAATCTGCTGGCCAACATTCGCCAATTGCTGGCCATGTATGATTTGACCGACGCCGACCGTCTCTTCAATTCCATGCCGTTGTTTCACAGTTTTGGCGTCATCGGCATGGCGCTGCCGTTGATTCATGGCTGTTATGTTTTCCTGTATCCATCGCCGCTGCATTACCGGGTGGTGCCGGCGCTGATCTACGACCTGGATTGCACCGTGTTTTTCGGCACCAACACCTTCCTGAACGGTTACGCGCGCAAGGCCAGCCCGTTTGATTTCCGCTCGTTGCGCCTGCTCATCGCCGCCGCGGAAAAATTGCAGGAAGCCACCGCCAACACCTGGGCGCGGCAATATGGCGTCCGCATTTTGGAAGCCTACGGCGCGACCGAATGCAGCCCGTGCGTCACAGTCAATACTCCGGTAAACCCGCGCTTCGGTTCCGCCGGAAAATTCATGCCGGGGATGGAATACAAATTCGAGCCGGTGGAAGGCGTGGCCGAAGGCGGCCGCCTGTGGGTGCGCGGCCCCAACGTCATGCGCGGCTATTTGAACGCGGACGCCAACGCAAAATTCCTGGCCGGCAACGGCTGGTACGACACCGGCGATATCGCGCGTGTGGACGAAGACGGCTACCTTTACATTCAAGGCCGGTTGAAACGATTCGCCAAAGTCAGCGGTGAAATGGTCAGCCTGACCGCCGCCGAGGAAGCCCTGGCCGGGGCCTTTCCGCAGTATGGCTTGCGCCTGCAAATCGCCGTCCTGGCCCGCCCCGACGCCGACCGCGGCGAAGCGCTCATCGCCGTCAGCAACGAGCCGAAAGTGCAACTGGACGAAATCCGCGCCGCCATCCGCGCCAAAGGCTTAAGCAACCTCTACGTGCCCAAAGAGATCAAATACGTGCGGGACATTCCGAAGTTAGGCACCGGCAAAGTAAACCACCGCGAATTGCAGAAAATTATTTCAACCACGGATAAGCCAGGATAAACACGGATCAAAGCCACCAGAATTAAGATTAGGATTACGATTAAGAGCAGAAAACTGGCCAATGGTCGAAGCAGTGACGCTCACAAAAGCAAGATTAAAACTGTGCTCGCCCCTAGGGGCGCAAAGGAATATGTTGGGGCATGGCTGATGAGGTCAAACGAGGTGGGACGAAAGTATTTCAAAGGATTTTCCGGTCTGACTCGTCGTATGTTGAAGGAATGCCGCACGTTTCACAGTCAATTGGCAGCTCTACGGCTTTCCCGGATAGCATGAGAACGATGAGGTCGAGAGCATTCACATTGGTGGAACTGCTGGTGGTGATTACCATCATCGCCATTCTTGCTGCCTTGTTGCTTCCGGCCTTGTCCAAAGCTAAAGCAAGCTCGCGGGGCCTCGCCTGCCTCAATAATGGCAAACAAATGATGACGGCTGTAATCATGTATACGAGCGATAACAGCCAATTTTACCCGCCCAACGCCGACGGCGGCACGACGGATCCAGGCTACAATTGGTGCGCTGGAGAAGCGGGAATCGGTGGCGCGGCCGAGTTCAATCCGGACTTGATCGCAGACCCGACGACTTCATTGCTGATTAATTATCTTGGCGGAGTGATCTCCCTTTACAGGTGTACGGAGGATGTTCGCGTGGGGACTTATCAGGGAACAAATGCGTCACTCATTGGCCAAACCGTCCCTGCCGCCAGAACTTTTTCGATGAATAATGCGGTTGGCACCATTGATCCCGGTTTTGACGAGACCGGTCCAGGGCCGACAGGCTCGCACAGCGGGGTTCCCAATCTTTCGGTCAACGGCCCGTGGCTGAACAATCAGGACAATCATCGTCGGGACACGCCCTGGCGCACTTTTGGCAAAGCCACCACCGCCGGCACACCCGGACCATCCATGCTCTGGGTGTTGGTGGATGAAGACGTCAACAGCCTCAACGACGCCGCTCTGTGTTTCGGAATGCAGCAACCGGTATGGTATGACTCTCCGGGTTCAACTCACAATGATGGCTGTGGCTTTGCTTTTGCGGACGGACATTCCGAAGCCCACCATTGGATGAGCCCCGTTGAAAAGGAGAGTAATGGATACACCATTGATACTTTCGAGGATTACCAGGATTGGGTTTGGATGCGGGCGCGGACTTCGGCAGACACCACCGGCACCATGCCGATGCCGCCTCCACCTGTGAATTAAAGGAAAATCCACCACAAAGAGCACAGAGATCACAAAGAACGGGTTCAAAAGGAGCAATTATTCTTTGTGCTCTACGTGGTTAAAAAGCTCTTTTCTGTTGGAAAGGGGTTACATGTTGCTGGTGCGTTGCTTTTCGTGTTGGGTTCCTCGCTGTTTTCAGTGGAATAGGGGGAAGGTTTTTTTTAGTTTTGGGGGATGACACCAGAAATGCTTTTTCATCAGTTGTTGGGTTTGGGTCAAGAATGGCAAGTAAGTCAGAGTCGGTTTGAGGCGGAGAGTGGGACGGTTTATCTGGAGATTGAGGAAACCCGTGGCTTGTGGCTTGCCACTCGGTGTCCGCACGATGGCGGGGCGGTCTTTTGTTACGATCACACTGAAGCGTTAAGCTGGCGACATTTGAATATATTTCAGCATCGGTGCGAAATCACCTGTCGATTGCCCCGAGGCAAGTGCCGCCACTGCGCCAAGGTGTTCCGGGTGGTGCCGCCTTGGGAGGGCTTGAGCTGCCATTTCACCAAGGAATTTGAGGCCTATGCGCTGTTATTGTTGCGGGAAATGCCTGTGGCCAAGGTGGCTCAAATCACTGGGGAAAAGGACACCCGGCTGTGGCGGATGATTTTCAAACATGTGGAGGCGGCCTATGCCCAGGCCAGCTTCCAGGGTATAGCGTGTGTGGGCGTGGATGAAATGAGCCTGCATAAGGGCCAGAACTATTTGAGTGTGTTTGCCGATATGATGGAGCGGCGGGTGCTCTTTGCCACGCCCGGACGGGACGCTGGGACCTGGGACCATTTTGCCCGCTGTTTGGAGGCCCATCAGGGGGATCCCCGCGCCATCACCCAGGTCAGCATGGATATGAGCGGGCCGTATCAAAAGGGGGTGGCGGAGAACTGCCGCAACGCCCAGATTATATTTGATAAGTTTCATGTGCTGGCCAAGGCCGGCCAGCGGGTCGATGAAGTGCGAAACGCGGAGATGCGTTTGAACCTCCAGGAAGCCCGCCAGAGGTTGCGCGGCAGCAAATGGCTTTGGCGCAAAAACCCGGAAAACTTGCGGGGCGACGAGCAGGAGCGCCTGGCCAAAATCATGGACAACCCCCTGGTCACAGCCAAGGCCTACCAGATGCGCCTGGTCCTGCGCGACATTTATAACAGCCCCACCGCCGGGCAGGCCCGCTGGCGATTGCGAGTGTGGTGTCGGTGGGTGCACTGGGTGGCACGGCATCAGCGCTGGATCTTCAAACCCATGGTGCAGCTGGCCAAAATGATCGAAGATCACTGGGAAGGCATCGTGGCCCACTGGAAATGGGGCCTGACCAACGCCTATCTGGAGGGCCTCAACAGTGTCTTTAGCGCTGTCAAACGCAAGGCGCGCGGCTACCGGTCCCACCACTATCTCATCACCATGCTCTACTTCGTCGCCGGCAAACTCCGCCTGCCCCATGTCCCCAAACCTTCATTCCACTGAAAACAGCGAGGAACCTCGTGTTGCCAGTTAAGTCGTTGACTCTAAGGACTTGTTGCCGTGTTGCCGATTTTCCGGAGCAATGTATCAATTGTGCGGTTTTTGCGCTTTTTCGCGGCCAATGTGCGTTTTTCTTCTCCCGGCATCTGTGGCCAAAATTACACACCATCAGAGATTAAGATTAGGATTACGATTAAGATTAAGATCGGAAACTGGAACTCAAGGACCGCTGATCTTTAGCGGCAGTTGTGCCTTTTTTACGTACACGCCCTGAAAAGCATTTGCGCTTTTGATGCCGGCACGGTAATTACATCGCCTCATTGCGGGCAGGCGGTTGGGATTGCGGCCACGACCTGCTCAATTAATGAAATATTGGAATTTGTATAAATGCCGATGCCTGACGCTTGCGCTCGCCTTCGTCCTCTCTGCCGCCGCCGCCATTGCCCAGACGAATGAAACCGCCCAAGCCGACTTGAAGGAAAAGTCGGCCCTCGACAAGCTCTGGGACCTCCCCGTGCTCTACAAGAACGACCAGAACCCGTTGATCGAGGAGTTTGATTTCACGGGGCGCCTGCAGGTTGACTACTTCAACGTCAACTCCACGCGGGGCTCGACGAGTTTCTTGGAAATCCGCCGTTTCCGCCTGGGCTTTGATTCGTGGTTTGCCGACCGGCACGTGGAATTGAAGGTCACGCTGGACACGGCGCTTCTGACTTACAATGCCCCGAGCATTTTCTACAACCGCTTCACGGATTTCTTCCTGAAATATCATGTGAACGACGCGTTGAACATCCGCGCAGGCAAGTTCGAGCCGCACTTTGGCTACGACCGCGAGTTCTCCGACATCCAGCAGAAGTTTTTCGAGCGGGGCATCTTTGACGACCAGGTTTTCAACAATGTCGGCAACGACTATGTCACGGGCGCCGCGGTATTGGGGAAGATCGGCAACTGGGGCTATCAGGCAACGGCTTTCTCGGACAACGTGGACGATGAGTTCGGCCAGTTTAACGGCGGCTACAGCGAGTTGTTCGAGCTGAGTTACGACTTATCCAAAGCGATGGGCGCGGACAAGGCGCTCCTGGCGGCGGATTACATGCACATGGAGAACAACGCGCGCAGCGATGTTTTCAACACGATGCACAATGCAGCCGCGACGTACTTCGACTACCAGCCGGGCCGGTTCTGCCTCGTGGCGCAGACCGGCTACGGCAATGGTACGACGGTCAAGGGCGACGTCTACGCGCTGCTGGTCATGCCGAGCTATTATGTCATCCGGAACAAGCTGGAGGCCATTGTCCGTTTTCAGTACGGAACCGCAGAACAGAGCAACGGCATCGCTCTGATGAACCGCCAGGACAAGACGGTGGGTTCCTTTACCGGCGACGCCTACGATTCCGCTTACGTGGGCCTGAACTATTATATCTACGGCCAGAAGTGCAAGCTGATGCTCGGCGAGCAGTTCGACGATCTTACGGGCGGCACAGGCAAGCAAGCGGGCTTCCGGGGCTGGACCACGCTGGCCGGCTTCCGAACGTATTGGTGATTTTTGAATGGGATCTAGCTTGGATTCCTATTCGGAACCAGAACTCACAGGCCGCCAATCTTCAGTGGAAGTTTCGCCCGGATATCGTCTGAGGCCGCGCCCACCAAAATCTCGTAGTCGCCTTGCTCCACCACGTATTGCTTCTTGGTCGTGTCCCAATAGCGCAGTTCCTTGACCGGCACCGCGATGTCCACGTGGGCCGATTGCTGGTGCGTCACCGGTATGCGCTGAAATCCGCACAATGCCTCCAACGGTTGCGGCACGGCGGATTTGACGTGCCGGAAATAAACCTGCACCACTTCATCGCCGTCGCGTGCGCCGGTGTTGGTCACGTTCAGTTGCACGTGGAGGGTATCGTTCGTCTTGACTTGGGTGTGGTCCAGTTGGGCGGGGCCGTATTTGAATTGCGTGTAGCTCAGGCCGTGGCCGAAGGCGAACAGGGGTTTGCCGGTGAAGTAGCGATAGGTGCGGTTGGACATGGAGTAATCGGTAAAATCCGGCAGGTCCGAGGTGGAGCGGTAAAAGGTTACCGGCAACCGCCCCGCCGGGTTGACTTCTCCGAACAAAACTTCCGCCAGGGCGAGTCCGCCTTCCTGGCCGGGATACCAGGCCTGCACAATGGCCGGCAAATGCTCCGCTTCCCACGGCATGGCCATCGCGCTGCCGCTGCAGTTGACAAAAACCAGGGGCTTGCCCGTGGCTTGCAACGCTTTCAAAAATTCGGTTTGTATCGGCGGCAATTCGATGCGGGTGCGGTCGCCAAAGAAAAATCCTTCGAACGGCACGCCCATGGATTCCCGTTCCAGATCCGAACAAATGCCGCCGCAGTATATAATGGCGTCCATATTTTGCGCCATGTCCAGTGCCTTGGCGCGGGCCTCGTCATAGGCGGCCTGGTTGGTGTCGTCCGTCCGTCGGGCCAGCGGGCAGCCGGGCAGGTAATAAACCTGGGCGTTGTTCGTGCCAAGATATTCCAGGATGCCTTGCGCAAATGTCACCGGATGCGAGGGCTCCCCGTTGTAATTGCCCAGCAGCGTTCCCACATAATTGGCGTTGATGCCAAACACCCCTATCTTATGAATCTTCGCGCGGTCCAGCGGCAGCAATCCATCATTCTTCAACAACACGATGCTTTCGCGCGCCATGCGCAGGGACAGCTTGGCGTGCTCCGCTGTGTCGTAATTCGTTGCTGGAATTTTCGCGTAAGGCACCAGAGCGGGCGGATCGAACAGGCCGAGGCGAAAGCGCGCTTCGAGGAAGCGTTCCACCGCCGTGTCGAGTTCCGTTTCCTTGATCAACCCGTCTTTCACCGCGTCCGTCAACGCCCGATATTCCACGCCGCAACAAAGATCGCAGCCCGCCTTGATGGCGGCGGCCGAGGCGGCTTCCAGCGTCGGCGAATAATTGTGCCCCATGAAAATATCGTAAATGGCGCCGCAATCCGCCACCACATGGCCTTTGAAGCCCCATTGTGCGCGCAGCAAATTGCTCAACAAAAGGGGGCTGGCGCAAGCGGGCGTGCCATAAAGCCGGTTGTAAGCGCCCATGACCGCGCCGACATGGCCTTCGCGTACCGCCGCTTCGAACTGGGGAAGATAGACCTCGTAAAAATCGCGTTCCGGCGGCGCCGCGTCGAAATTATGCCGCATCGCCTCCGGCCCGCTGTGCACCGCGAAATGTTTGGCGCACGCCATGGCCTTGACGTATTTCGGATCATCCCCCTGCAACCCCTGGATAAACGCCACCGCCATTCGGCCTGTCAAAAAGGGGTCTTCCCCGTAAGTCTCTTGTCCGCGGCCCCAGCGCGGGTCGCGAAAGATATTGATGTTCGGCGTCCAAAACGACAGGCCCGTGTAAATCGCGCTGTCGCCGTCATGTGCTTCGGTGTATTCGCGGTTCTTGGCCCGCGCCTCCGTGGCAATAGTATCGGCCACCGTGTGCAATAACGCCGGATCAAAGCTCGCCGCCATGCCGATGGCCTGAGGGAAAACCGTGGCGAAACCGTTGCGCGCGACGCCGTGCAGGCATTCGTTCCAATAATTGTAAGCCGGCAGGCCGAGACGCGGAATGGCCGGCGCCTCATTGCAGGCCTGCAGCGCCTTTTCGTCCAGCGTCATGCGCCCCACCAAATCGCGCGCGCGCAACTCGAACGGCTGGGTGGGGTCCTTCCAGAGCGGGGGTTTGTTGGTATCGGCCGGCGGGTCCGCGGCGACGGTGATACGCGGCAGCGGCCACAAAATGAAAACGAGCAGCGCGAAAACAGGCAGACGCCAACGAAGCGCTGTTTGCGCTTGGCCGGGTCCGGATTGTTTCAGGGACAATCTCACTACCTGAAGATTGTTCCCTCTCTGCCGCGCAGTCAATCCTTGGGTAATTGTCCTGACTGATTGTTTATGACGCCAAAATTTCTTGCCATGGTGAAAACAACTCTTTAGCCTTACCTCGATAGCTGAGATAGCTCTGCGCGCTTAGCTCAGTGGTAGAGCATTACCTTCACACGGTAGGGGTCGCAGGTTCGAAACCTGCAGCGCGCACCATTTCTTATTCGATTTTTTCAACCTCAAGATGCAGACATTCGCGGAGCCGGGTCGTTTGGTTCAAGGCATACTGGATGGCTTGCGACGACGTATCAAAACCCCCCTTCGCTGTGCAAAAAAGCGGGATGGAAAACTTTCGCCCGGGGAACACGAGCCGGGCAAAGGAGCTTCCACTGCCAACCATCCCTAATTTGATTTTTGACGGCAACTCCGGCACGGGCCGATGCACCATTCCCAAATACGTCACAATCGTTTTTCGGTCGGCCATCAGGAACCGCACATTCGAAATCGCCTCCGAAGGTATAATCCAGCACAGCAGGAAGACAAAGAACGAGAACCCCATGAGAAGAAGAATGGGGATCAGCCTCCACCAGCCTTCCGGCCAATCTCCCTTCTTAAAGATCGAAGACACCAAGAGCAGCAGCAGAAGAACACAGGCTCCGCTAAATATCACCAGAAAGACGATGAGTATAGGCAAATCCCACCATGAGATGCGTTTCAGGCAGACGAAGTCGTTTTCAGTCAAAACGTGCCAGTCCAGGATACCGTCAGACCCATGGTGGTGTTTTATGACCGTCCATTTTGGCAGACGCCTGCGAAGGCGATGCTTAAAACGGGCAAAGAAAACGTCCAACTTCCAAACGGTCTTCGTAAAAACAACATGGAACACCCAAACCATGACAATAAATGCCTCCAACCAATGAAGCATGCCGGGGAACCATTGTTCTATGTTGTTCACGGGCATTGTTTTGCCTGTCCGTTTGTGCTTGGGCAAGCTGGGTGATTTTTACTAACGATTGACGGGAGACAATTCAGATGTGCAATATATTTTATAAAGTAAAATACTTTATATATTGTAAAATCATTGACATAAGAAATTATATATGGCCACATTGCTTGTATGAGGATATTTTTTAACCGCTGGCACCCTGTTGCAGCGGCGGATGTTGCAGGCAGCGTCTTTATCGCCCAGCGCGATTTGCTTAAATCGCTTCGTGCCGAGGTTCTGCCCGGTTCGGGCCTGACGGCGGAGGTTGCCGAGATATTACTCGAATTGTATCTGGCGGAGAGCCGTCTTTCTTTCCCGGAGCATGTCGATACGGACCGGTATGTTTCCTTCCGGGATTTGAGGGCCGCGCTTGGCTATAGTGCGGGATTGCTCTCCCGTCGCATTGGGTGGTTGTGTCAACGCCGCTGGGCTGAGACGAAGCGGGCCGCCCCCAATGTCGCCAAGGGTCTGCACGGCAACTGCCAGAAAGTCCGGATCACCGAGATGGGCAAGAGCATCATGGGCCCCGTTTGGCAAAGGTATGAAAAGTTGGCGGAACGTTTGCTGGCCGGCATTGCCCCGTCGGATTTGGCGGCCCATTATCGCGTCAACGAACTCATTTCAAACAAACTTCGCGCACCCCAGGTTTGGATGAATGACAGCGTGGCGCCAGTCGAGAAAACTTCCCCGGCGACGCGTCCAGCAAGGATTTCCGTGCGGAAGCCAAAACCGCCAGTTGCAGCCAGGAAGCCCGCGCCCGCGCCGGAATCCGCGCCGAGGAAATATCTTCTCGAACCTCAAAGTGAATTTCTCGACTGAAGATTTGCATCGAAGACGGCAATTGTCAGAACAGCCCCGGTTTCATAATCTGCGCATTATGTTATTTGCCCGCAGGTTTATTATTGGCAGTTTGCTGGCCGCCATTCTTTCCACCGGAACGTTAGTCCGGGCGGCGGATGATTACGTGCCCGGCCCGGATTCCAAGCCGCAGGAGGGTGTGCCCAAGGGTGAGGTGACAAAATATAGTTTTGACAAAAGCGTGGTTTTCCCGGGAACGACGCGCGATTACTGGGTTTATGTGCCCCGGCAATATGACCCGGCCAAACCGGCCTGCCTGTACGTCGGGCAGGACGGCGTCCAGTTCAATGCTCCCGTGGTTTTCGACAACCTCATAGCGCGGCATGAGATGCCGGTGACCATCGGCGTTTTTATCATGCATGGACGCGTCAAGGCAAATTCGACCAACGCCCTGGATCGGTTCAATCGCAGTTGCGAATACGACGGGCTGGGGGACAATTACGCCCGGTTCGTGCTGGAAGAAATCCTGCCGGAAGTGGAAAAAAAGAAAACGGCGGATGGCCGTCCGATCCGGATTTCGAAGGATCCGAATGACCACGGCATCGGCGGCTCCAGCAGCGGTGCGATTTGCGCGTTCACCGCAGCCTGGGAGCGGCCCGATGCGTTTCGGCGCGTCTTCAGTTCAATCGGCACATATGTGGACCAGCGCGGCGGCAATGATTATCCGGCGTTGATCCGCAAGGCGGAAGCCAAACCGCTCCGGGTGTTTTTGCAGGATGGGAGCAATGACTTGAACAAGGTTGGCGGCAATTGGCACCTGGCCAATGAGGAGATGCTTTCGGCGCTGGAATTTTCGGGATACGAGGTCAATCATATTTGGGGCGACGGCGGTCACAACGGCAAGCAGGCCACGGCCATTTTCCCCGATGCCATGCGCTGGCTGTGGAAGGATTGGCCAAAGCCAATCGAAAGCGGGGACACTACCAACCAACCCGTGGCGCGAGTCTTGGTGCGAGGGGAGACATGGGAGGAGATTGGCAAGGGCTACCGTATGGGCGATTTGGCCGTCAATACCAAAGGGGAGGTGTTCTTTTCTGATTTGGTGCAAAAGAGCATTTTGAAAATCGGATTTGACGGCGACATCACGACCTTTGTACAACACACGGCAGGCACCCATGGGATGATGTTTGGACCGGACGAGCGTCTCTATGCCAATGAAGGCGGTGATCAAATCACCGCCTACGATTCGCAGGGCAAGGCTAGCGTGATCGTCAGTAATCTAAATGCGAGAGCCCTGTGCATTGGCCACAACGGGAATATTTATACCGCAGACCAGATGCAGGATCTGATTTGGCTGGTTAATGGCAGTGGACGGATGGCGGTTGCGGATAGGATGACAACACGATTTTCCGGCGGTATCTGCCTGACGCCTGACCAAAGTTTGCTGCTGGTGAGCGACAGTCGGAGGCAGTTTGTTTATTCCTTTCACATCAATCCCGACGGCACACTGGCGGACCAGCAGCCGTATCATCATTTGCGCATTCCTGATGGCTCGGAAAGGAGCGGGGCAGAAGGCATGGCCGTGGACACGCATGGCACGCTCTACGTCGCTACAGACTTGGGCATCCAGATGTGCGATCAGGCCGGGCGGGTGGACGGAATAATTTCCGCGCCACGCGGCGCAGTGTTGTCAAGTATTGTCTTTGGTGGGGCTCGTTTCGATGAAATGTTTGTCTGTGGCAGCGGCCAGATCTTCAAACGCAAACTCAAGGTCAAAGGCGCGCCTTCCTTTCAGCCGCCAATAAAACCGGCCGCGCCCTCTTTGTGAGAACGCGGCCGGCTTGACCGATTAACTGAATTATTAGCGGCGAAACCCGTAATGCGCATAGCCCCGGCCCCAGCCCCAACCCGGACCCCAGCCATATCGAACATAGGGATATACATATGGGTAGGGGGCGGTATAAACCACGGGACTGGAATAATAAACAGGAGCAGGTTGCACATAAACCGGCGGCGGCGGCGCTACCGTCTGCACAACTTGCGGAGTGGCAGTTTGCTGGACCACCTGGGTCGGTTGACCTACTGGCGCGATGGTGTTATATGCGGGGGCGGGAGTTGCTGCATATGTGGGATAGGTCGCATAGGTCGGATACGTTGGGTAAACCGGATAAGCGTAAGCCGGTGTATTAGCGGCAGCCACGGTGGCCCCGATGGCCGTGCCGACGGCGAGTCCTCCCACAACACCGGCGGCAATCGGCCATCCCCGTACCCAAGCCCGCGCATTGGACGTTCCAAAAGTGGCCATCGCCAGGGCGAGAGCCGCGATAATCGAAGTTTTCATAAATGTTTTCATATAAAGCCTTTATGTATAATTTTCTCTTTCGTTTACCACACTAATTTGACGGCCTTTGTCGTCATCCTTATTCACCCGGCAGATAACCTCCTTGGCGTCCCTGCATTAATCCCAGTTCCTGCCATCTTCCTATACGAGGCCCGGGGTTGAATCTTGCAAAGAAGTTTAACGAAAACGACACGAAGTTTTACAAGGTGGGGCGAGACTCTGTCGAGCCGTGACAAAATCGATCCGGGGTTCGACGGAGGGCATGTGCTCAGCGGATGGGTTACAGACTATCCTCACCGCATGGGTGACACTTCCTGGCAAATATGCCTTGGAAAAGCGACTCCGATCAGGAGCAGCGTTGGAGATTTGTCCAATTAGTCATGCGGGCCAAAATGAGCCTGGCCGAGCTATGCCGACGATCTGGAATCAGCAGAAAAACAGCTTATAAATGGATGGCTCGCTTTAAGGAGGGCGGACGTCGAGGGTTGCATGATCAAGAGAGGTCTGCGCACCGACTCCACAATCGCCCCAAGAATAAATGGCTGAATCGAATTCGACGATGTCGAAGCCAACATCCGAGTTGGGGAGCGCCGAAAATTCATTGGGTATTAAAAAAGCGTTTTGGCTGGCTGGGATTGCCTTCCGAGTCGGCGATCAGCCGCTGGCTCAAGAGCTGGGGACTCACGCGGCGACGGCGCGCTCGTGGGCGCAAAGGAGTCGCCATGGTCCGGCCCGGCTTGCAAGAAGCCCGGCATCCCAACGACGTTTGGACGGTCGATTTTAAGGGCTGGTTTCGCACGGGGAATGGCACCAGAGTGGAACCCTTGACGGTCCGGGATTTAGCCAGCCGCTATATTTTAGATTTTTGTTTGCTGCCGCGGCAAAATGTGGAGGCGGGGCAATTGGCCTTTGCGGGGATTTTCCAGAAATATGGAATCCCTGCTGTCATCCGGGTCGATAACGGTTCTCCCTTCGGCTCCACCGGAGCCTTGGGCTTGACCCGGCTCAGCGCTTGGTGGGTCAAATTAGGCATTCGCGTCGAGTTTATCGAACCGGGACACCCCGAACAGAACGGGGCGCACGAACAAATGCATCGGGTGTACAAAGCAGAAACTTTGAACCCTCCTGCCGTCAGCCTGCGGGGACAAAAGGGAAGGACTCGGCGATGGTGTTGGGAATACAATTACAAACGACCGCATGAGGCTTTGGGAATGAAGGTGCCAGGAGACTATTATCGAAAAAGCAGGCGCAAGATGCCGGATGGGATGAAGCCTTGGCAATACCCGACGGGATGGCAAAGTCGGCTGGTAAAAGGCCAAGGAATGATTCATTTGAATGGCCGCTCCCGGTTTGTGGGAGAGGCGTTTGAACGGGAGCGTATTGGTTTAAAACGGGTGCCGCCAAGAAAGTGGGAAGTGTACTTTGGGCCCTGTCTGGCGGGGGAACTGCACGATGCGGACGCAGGGGGCATTCGAGCGGTGGTTTACCGGAAGAAAAAAGAAACATGAGAAGATGTTGCCATGCTCCGCTTCGCGGCGCCGCTCCGGCTCGCTACGCTCGCCTCCGCTCTGCCACGAAGCGGAGGACTTCTCCTCAAAGTGTCACCCATGCGGTGAGGATAAAGTGTTACCTATGCGGTGAGGAGCAGCCGAGTCTCACCCTACCGTAGAAAAAATCAAAGTTCGGTCAAGGCCTTTAAATGGAATTCCAAACCTTCAGCGACGCCGTGGCCGTGGCTCAATTCGCTGACAAACCCATTTTGGCCGCGCACAACTTCTTTGATGGCAAGGATGGCATTGGCAGGCGCAGCCAGCCAACGGGCATGACTCAGCGATAGCATGGGCAAATCGTTGAGATGATCCCCGGCGGCGAAAGTTTCCGCGGGCGTGACTCCCACCTGTCGCGCGATTTCCGCCAGGGCCGTGCCTTTGTTGAAGGCCTCATGACTGAAGCGCGAACAGACGTCGTTGCGCACCAGGGTGAGGTGCGGCACGGTCCGGCAATAATCGCTGAGATATTCGTGGATGTCTTCCGCGTCCTTGTTCCGATCGACGATCAGGCAAAACGGCGAATAGGCGTCCTCGTAGAACACGGCGCTGGACCGTTCCTCGATCCAGGCGCGCAAACGCGGCACATCGTCCCGCACCCGCAGGAACAATTCGGCGTGTGCCCGGGTGCAATCCTTGTTCCAGGCGAAGTCTTCGATATATTGCGAATGGACATGGCTGTAAATCTCCCGTTCGACCAGCACGAGGAAGTCGGGTTTGACCAGCAATTGGGCGCGGCCCAAAGACTCCATCAAACTGGAAAGATCGCGCCCGGTGTTAATGACCCATTTGGCCCCTTGTGCTTGCAGGCGGCCGATGAGGTTTTGCAAGGCGAGCGGCACCGGCGGATCCTCAAATTCAGCAAAGAGCGTCCCGTCGAAATCGGTTGAAATCAGTTTAATCATCGCTGCTCAAAATAAAGGCGCGGAGGGGGAGATGTAAAGGCTTCCGCCGTCGCTCCGCCAAGCGGAGCTATGGCGGACTGGCGAAAGGATAAAGTTCAGGCTGGCCATTTGACTGGCGGTCTCCTAACATTGGCCGAATGGCCAAACTTGTCTTTGACATCGAAACCTCAGCCCTGCCACTTGAACAGTTTGATCCGGTGCAGCAGGAGTATTTATTTCGCGAGGCGGAGAATTTGCCTGATCCGGCGGCCCGTGAAGCGCGCCGGGCGGAAATCCAACGGCAGTTCAGCCTCTGGCCGTTGACGGGACAAGTGGTGTGCATCGCCATGATCAATGCCGATAGCACCCGGGGCAAGGTCCTGTTTCTGGCGGACGATGGCGGTGACGAAAGTCATGTCGGGGGAGCGGTGGAATTCATGCCGTGCTCCGATGAGGCGGATTTGCTGGCCGAGTTTTGGGAGGTGGCGGAGCATTATGATTCCATTGTCACTTTCAACGGGCGGGGCTTCGATGTGCCGTTTATTTATTTGCGGTCGGCGGTGCTGAATGTGGAGGTGTCGCGCAAGGATTGGCTGGGCTACCGTTATCAAGTGGAACCGCATTGCGATTTGCTGGAACAGATGACCTTTTACAACATCAGCGGGCGCGACGGAGCGGCGCGACGGTTTAACCTCGATTTTTACTGCAAAGCGTTTGGCATCGAATCTCCCAAAAGCCACGGGGTCACCGGGATGGACATTAGCCGGATGGTGGCGGAGGGAAGAGGCCGTGAGATAGGGGAGTATTGTTTGGGAGACGTGCGGGCAACGCTGCTGCTTTACAGGATTTGGCAGGAGCGACTGGCGGCTGTAAAATAAAACGATTATGCTGAAAATGAGCAATGGATACGGACCGGTGGGCCGCCTGGCCAGCCCGCCGATCGGCCTGCTCCTGTGCTTCGCCGTGGAGGAGGAGACGAAGTTTTTCGCGCCGCATCGCTCCGGCGACAAGGGGATCGAATTGGCGACGACCTTCCAGGTTTGGATGACCGGGATCGGCCGCAAAAACGCGGCGGAAAATGCGCGCAAGGCCATCACCCACATGCGGCCCGACCGAGTCATCACCGCCGGATTTGCCGGGGGATTAAACCCGCAATTGAAGTGCGGAACGGTGGTTTATGAAGAGGATTTTGACGCGGGCTTCGGGCCGGACCTGGAGACTTTGGGAGCGGTGCCGGCCAAATTCCACTGCCACCGGCGCGTCGCCATCACCGCGGAGGAAAAAGCCGCGCTGTGGAAGGAGACAGGGGCGGACGCGGTGGAAATGGAATCTTCGGTCATCCGCACCATTTGCCGGGAGTTTCACATTCCGAGCGCGACGATTCGCGTCATTTCCGACGACGCCACCCAGGACCTGCCGCTGGACTTCAATGCGTTGATGACTTCGGAAGCCAGAATTAATTACCTGAAGTTGTTTGGCGCGGTGTTGAGCCGGCCGAGCCGGATTCCAAAGTTGATCGAATTCCAACAACAGACCATCGGCGCGGCGCGAAAGCTGGGCGCAGTGCTGGAGGAGTTATTGGGAGTGGAGCGATGATGCCGAATCAACGGCGGCGTGGGGCGGCGAAGCCGGTTTTTTGGCGGTTTCGCTGGAGCTGATCAGGCTGGCTCCGATGGCGATGAGGAGCACACCGGCCCAACGCATGGGGCTGACCTTTTCATGCAGGAGAAATTGGGCGGCCAGGGCGGTGACAATAAAACCGAGGGAGGTCAACGGCCAGACGAAGCTGACGTCGCGAATGGACAGCATATAAAGCAGCGCGCCAAAGAAAACAGCTTCGAGGGCGATGCCAAGAAGAACTTTACCGTTGCTTGCGCCCTCCTTGATGACCCGGATGATTTGACCGGGGGAAATTTCAGTCGCGCCGTTGATTTCCTTCAAGCCGCCGCTGAGGATGGCGATGCCAGCGGATTCAACAATCGAGGCGACGATCAGAATGAGAAGAATTTTGGTCATGATTCATAAATCCTGGTAACGGATCAACTGGATGTCCAGTTGCCGGACCAGGGCGCGGACCGACGGATTAACAAGCGCTTCATATTCGTTCTTAAAGTGGTCGAGAGAGGGATGGGAGTAAAGCTCGGAATCTCCCGGCGGCAGGAGAGGCAGAAGTTTTGTGACGTAGCTGTCATCGACGCGGGCGTTCTGCAACAGCCCGAAGACGGTTCCGGTATGGCGGATATTGCGCCGCGCCAGCATGGGCCGGGCCCGGGCGGAAAGGAGGCCGAAGATGGCGGCGTGGCTGAGGCGATAGACCCAGTGGCCGGAAGCAAGCCGGGCATTGAGCAGGAACGGGTCCCGGGTCAAACGCATGGCGCGAATGTCCCAGCGCTCGGCGTTGTCACAAAGAATTTTTAAGACAGCAGGATGCAGGTGGAAATGCAGATGGCCGTTGACATGGTCGAGGGGCAGGGCGGAGGCGCGGAATTTTTCGAATTGGGCCGCGATTTCTTCGCGCAACTGCGCCCGGCAAGCGGCCGAGAAAAAGTAACGGAACCCGGCGGCGGCCGGGTTGCCGGAGAATTGAGAATCATAATTGACAAGCTGGGGAATGGCGGACGGCGGCAGGGCGGAACGGCCGCAAACCAGGGCCAGATGCAAACCGACGCCCAGGCCCGGATTCTGGCGCGCCAGGGCAATGGCTTCGTCCGCGGCCTCTTCATTGACCATGAGGCTGGCCGTGGTCAGGATGCCTTCGCGATGGGCGCGGATGACCGCCTGGTTGATGGCATGGGAACGGCCAAAATCGTCCGCATTGACAATCAGGCGACGCCTGGCTTCACGGGATGCCATAGTTGGGCGTGGCCGCGCCGGAGAGCAGGCGGCACCAGGTGCGGAAAATGAGAAGGATTTTCTGGCCTTTGCCCACGCGTGTGGGATGCGGCCCGAAGACTTGGAAACGCCCGCGCTCCAGCTTGCGCAACAACCGCCAATAAACCGAACCCATCAACTCGGCGGCGGCCATGGAGCGACGGTCGCCGGCTGGCAGCGTTTGCCGGGCCAGGCTGTAAAACTTCCGGGCCTGCCGGGCCGCATTTTCGGCCAGTTGCTCGAAGCGTTCGGACCAGGCCCCGCGCAAGATTTCCTCGGGCGTCACCTGGCAGCGTTCCAATTCGCACAGCGGCAGGTAAATGCGGCCACGCTCGGCATCAGTCCGGATATCACGCAGGATATTGGTCAATTGCAGCGCCTTGCCGAGATAAATGGCGTAGTCGCGGCAGGCGGGATCCTTGTAGCCGAAGATTTCGACGCTGAGCAGGCCAACAACCGAGGCGACACGGAAACAATATTGTTCCAGTTCTTCGTAGGTTTTGTAGCGTTTGATGTCCAGGTCCATTTCGACGCCGCGAATCAATTCGTCGAAATGGGCGAAGGGCAAATGGTACTGCGCAATGACGGGTTGCAGTTCGCGGTTGACGGGGAACTCGGGCAAACGGCCGTCACAGGCGCGCCGGACATCCTCGCGCCAGGCGGCGAGAGCGGCGCGGCGTTTTTCCGGCGGGACAGATTCGTCGTCCGCGACGTCATCCACCTCGCGGCAAAAGGCGTAGAGAACGGACATGGCGTCGCGCCGGGCTTTGGGCAGGAGAACGAAAGCCAGCGCCAGGTTGGAGGCGCTTTTGCGCGTTATAGTTCGGCTCTGTTGAGTCATGGATGACCATCACGCCGCTTCAGCTGTCTTTGGGTGGTGAAATAATGGTGGTGTCGTCTTCATCGGTGCCCGGGGCAATATTGAGGCGCTGCATGCGATAGCGCAAGGCATGCCGGCTGATCTTGAGATGCTCGGCCGTCTTGGAAATGTTGTAGCGGCATTGTTCGAGGGTGGAATTGATTAACTGGCGTTCGAAATCAGCCATGATCTCGTCCAGAGATTTATTGCCGGTAACGACGGTGGTTTCGGATTTGCGCAGGCGGCCTTCGAGATTGAAATCCGGCATGCTGGCCGGCTGAATCTCGGGGCCTGGTTCCAAAATGACGGCGCGCTCGATGACATTGCGCAACTCGCGGACGTTGCCGGGCCAATGATGGCCCAGCAATTTGTTCTTCGCCGCCGCCGTGAAGCTGCGAATGTGTTTGTTCATCGTGGCGTTGAACTGGCTCAAAAAATTCTCGGCCAGGATGATGACGTCGTTGCCCCGCTCGCGCAAAGGAGGCGGGCGAAATTGCACGACATTGAGGCGGTGGTACAAATCTTCGCGGAAATTGTTCTGGCGAATCGCCTCGTGGATATCGCGGTTGGTCGCGGCGATGAGGCGGACGTCCACGTGCAATTCATCGTTGCCGCCGACGCGGGTGTAACTGCCGTCCTCCAGGAAACGGAGCAGTTTGGCCTGGAGCGGTCGGCTCATGTCGCCGATTTCATCGAGGAATATGGTGCCGTTGTGGGCTTCCTCGACCCGGCCGAGTTTTTGTTTGATGGCGCCGGTGAAAGCGCCTTTTTCGTGGCCGAACAGTTCGCTTTCCAGAAGGTTTTCCGGAATGGCGGCGCAGTTGATGCGGATGTAATTGTTTGAACGGCGCTGGCTCAAACTGTGCAGCGCGCCCGCAATGAGTTCCTTGCCCGTGCCGCTTTCACCCAAAATCAAAACGGTGGCATTGGTCGGGCCGAATTTTGTGATCAACTGACGCAACTCCTGCATCCGGGGTGATTCGCCGATGATCTCGTCGAGTCGGTAAGGTTCGGTGACGTGGGCGCGCAAGGCGGCGTTTTCACTGAGGAGGCGATGGCGTTCGGCGCAACGCGCGACGGCGTGCAGGAGTTCCTCGGGGGCGAACGGTTTGGCCAGATAATCGATAGCGCCCGCCTTGATGGCTTCGACCGCCAGTTTGGGAGTGGCGTAGGCGGTGATCATGAGGCAGGGGGTGTTGGGCCAGCGCTTGTTGGCGGTGGCCAAAAACTGATACCCGCTCATCCCGCCCAAACGGGCGTCCGTAATGACCATGAAGAACGCCTCTTTCTCCAGCAGGGCGATGGCTTCTTCGGCCGATTCGACCAGCTTGAGCTCGTAACCTTCGCCGGACAGGATCGACTTCAACGAAAGACGCATGTTCTTTTCGTCGTCGACCACCAGGACAGGAGGAAGGGGCCAGTTCATTTCGATAACCTCATCAATATTCTTGCCGGGAATTCTAAGGTGAAACGGGTGCCTTTTCCAAGCTCCGATTGCACGTGGACGGCGCCGCCGTAAATCTCGGTGTTATGCTTAACAATGGCCAGGCCCAGGCCGGTGCCCTTTTCGCGCGTGCTGAAATGGGCTTCAAAAATCTTGTCGATCTTGTCGGGGGCGATGCCGGGTCCATTGTCCGCGATGGAAATGATGACGGAGTCTTTCTCCCCGTAACGCACCGAGACTTCAATTTTGCCCACGCCATGCATCGCTTCGCGGGCGTTTTGCAGGAGGTTGACCAGCACGCTGGAAAGATGCCGCTTTTGCATCAACAACGCCGGCAGGCCGGGCGCGTAATCCTTGATGATCTCGACCCGGTATTTTGCGGCGGGCGGAAAGATTTCGAGGATGGCATTGTCCACTTCATCGCCTACTTCGAGCCGCTCGACTGTTCCCTCGGCCAATTGCGCGTAACCCATCAACTCGGTGATGATGCGGTCGGCGTGCTCAACTTCATCGCGGATGATCTGGACTTGTTCATCCACCGCTGTTTCGCCATCGTGCACGGCCTTTTGCAGAGAGAAAGCGGAATTGGTAATGATGCTGAGGGGGTTTTTGATTTGATGGGCGATTTCGGCGGCGAGGCGTCCGGCGGTGTGGAGGCGCTCCTGGCGGACGGCAAACTCAGTCGCCTCGGCTTCGGCGCGTTTTTGCTTTTCGAAAAGAACCTGGATGCCGTAACAACACAAGGCCCATGCCACCAGGACGATCAGGCGCTCCGCCGGATTCTCGAGCCTCGGGTCCGCATCTGCGCCGAACATACTCTTATCCAGGGGGACGATGATTTTCTGATCAAACAATCCGCCGGCCATAAACGCCGCGCTGACGAAAAAGTTGAGCAGAAGCTGGGGAAGTGCAACCGGAATAGCCAGGGCATTGTGCAGAATCAACGCGAGGAACACCCAATAGAGATTGCTGTCAAAGCCCGTGCTGAGCAAGGTCAGGGTGCCCATTAAAAGCGCATCCAGCAACCCGATGGAAAAGACCATTGTTTGGATTTTCTTCAATGACAGTGGCGGCGCCCAGACAAGGATGATGCCGACGATGATGTTGAGAGCTGTATAGACCAAAAACCAGGTTTTGATCGTGTCGGCATGGCGGAGACTCCACTCCTGAGGTTGGTCGGCATTTGATTGGTAGGTGTTTCCCTTGCTCGAGGCGACATGGGGGTGGTTCGTATCGGCGATCTGGACGGTATTTGTTTGGTGAGTTCCCGCTTGATTCGTGGCGGCATGGGTGGCTTTCTTTTCGAAGTGGTTGATTGCGCCCGGGGTGATTAACCAACCGGAAAAAAAGAAGTAAGCAGCCAGAATTCCGATGATCAATACCCTGAGCGGCAGAACAATGTCTCGTTCGACCGTTTGAATGCGGGCGGCGCGCTGGGCTGGTTCGATGGTTGGGGCGGCCAGCAGGCGCGTCAGTTTTTGAATCGTGCCGGCAGCTCCCGCTTTCGTCTTGTCTTCGGGCTTCACCGTAATAGAGCAGCGGCCTTTTTGGCGATGTCATCCACCGGCCACAAGCGTCCGATGCCTTCGTAACCGCAGGAGAGCAGGCCCTTTTCCGGGCCGATGAATTGTGCGCCGCGCTGCTTGAGCTTGGCCACGTTGGCCTGGGTGGCGGGATGAAGCCACATTTTCCCATTCATGGCGGGTGCGATGAGCAGTCTGGCGTCGGTATTGAGAGCCAGCGCGATGCAACTCAAGGCATCATCGGCCAGGCCGCAGGCGAGTTTGGCCAGGGTGTTGGCCGTGGCCGGGGCGATCAGGAGTAAATCGGCCTGGTCGGCCAATTGAATGTGGGATGGTTTCCAGCCTTCCTCTTCGTCGTAAAGATCCGTCACCACGGGGTGGCGCGAAAGGGTCTTGAAAGGAAGCGCGGTGACAAAGCGGAGGGCATCGGCGGTCATCACGACATGCACCGCGCAGCCGGCCTTGACCAGCATGCTGGCCAAATCGACCGCCTTACAAGCGGCGATTGAGCCGGTGACTCCCAAAATAACCGTTTTGCCTCTCATCGTATTCGTTTTCAGTGTGCTGTGTCAGACGCAAGGTTTAAAGGTTAAAGTTTAAACTGCCTGGCGCGCGCCAGATGGCTTGACGAACGGCGTCAGATTCTTATTATCACCCACGTGACCGAGAGCCAAACGCGTTATGGGCAGGGCCTCATCGTGCTGCTGGGTCTGTTTGCTTTCGCCAGCATCCTCGCTTTTCATAATATTACCGACGGCGACCTCTGGGGCAAGCTGGCCATTGGCGCGTCGGTCTGGGAAGAGGGCCATCTTCTGCGTCATGACGTCTTCGCCTTTACGCAAACTTTGCCGGAATACATCGATCACGAATGGGGCGCGGGCTTTGTCTTTTACGGTCTTCTCAAAACATTCGGTCCGCCAGCGCTGATGATTTTGAAAATTGCGCTGGCCATCGGCGCGTTGGGGTTCGGGCTTGGCACGGGCCGAAAACAAGGTTGCGACACAAACATTCTCCTGCTCCTGGCCGTCCCTGCCGCCGCTTGCATTCTGCCCGGATATATAC
>Ga0206872_10021_pt1 | contig 53274 bp, 46 predicted proteins | sample Alteio_BWOrgCont_34_FD_152906 | JGI IMG/M metagenome (GOLD analysis project Ga0206872, IMG submission 152906) | Enriched cells from forest soil in Barre Woods Harvard Forest LTER site, Petersham, Massachusetts, United States -... | ecosystem: Environmental > Terrestrial > Soil > Temperate forest >... | reverse complement strand
TGCGCCCATTCACACGCGCGGTTGCTAAAGTTTTCTGAGCAGGCTGAGATTTGGCAAGGGTCGGTCTCGAGCGCGCGACGGGATGGAACTCTCGATGACATTGCAAGTTAGGCGAAACCAATTCCATTTCAACTTTGGCCCGGCAGGGCACCCTTGCCAAAGTGCGTGGAAATTGGCAAGGGTAAGTGAGCGACAGGTAGTCTGCAAACGGTCGGGCATCCACGCGTCGAAAACCAGGGGCAGGCTGACTGTGATGTCGAGTACAATTGGCATATCGCCAAGGTCGGGAGGAACATCATGAACCGTGTCGTGGTCGAACGGCGTGTCAGAGACGACGGGTATCTTCAACTGACTCTACCATTGGGCAAGGAGCAAGCCGGCCGGGACGTGCGAGTCACAATCGAGCCCGTCGGCCCAGTACCCAAGATGACGGCTGACGAGTGGCGGGCCGGCATCCTGGCGACGGCAGGCGGCTGGCAAGGCGAGTTTGAGTGCCCCTCGCAAGACGTGTTGGAGGAGCGGGATCCACTATCGTGAGCCATCTGCTGGATACGAATGCCTTCGTGGACCACCTGCGGCGAGGACCCAAATCCAGGGTCACGGCGAGTTTGCTCGCCGCCGCGCCAGGTACCGTTTATCTCTGTTCCGTTGTTCTTGCCGAGTTGATCTTCGGTGCGGTCCGAAGCGGAGCGGCAAATGAGGCTGCGAACCGGGCGCTGATCTCCGGCCTGATGACGCAATTCCCGCCGCCCGCAAGCGGCAAAAAAGGGCACATCACAAACGAGCAGATAGCGGCCCTATGGCTTGACGTACATAAACGGAGCGACGCATGTCCGGCCATGATCAACGGTTCAAGGTATTGCTAAAGGAGTTTTTCCCGGAGTTCCTTACGCTTTTCTTTCCCGAGCGCGCGGCGCGATTTAATTTCAGCAGGATCAATTGGCTGGACAAGGAACTCTTTGCCGACCCACCGCAAGGCGACTTACTTGAAGTCGATCTCGTCGCACAGCTCGTGCTGCGCGATAAGACCTCCGGTTTGCCTGCCGAGGCGGTTGCGTTGGTCCATGTCGAGATTGAATCGCGCGATTCCGTCGAGACATTACGGCGGCGCATGTTCGAGTATTATGAGACCCTGCGGCGGCGACACAACTGCCCGGTTTTGCCGATCGCGGTTTACCTGCGCGTCGGATTGGACGGCATCGGCGTCGACGGTTACGAGGAGCACTTCGACGATCTCGACGTCCTGCGCTTCCGCTACTTATACGTCGGCTTGCCAGGGTTGGACGCGGAGTTGTACGTTCAGGGTGGCAACTGGCTGGGCGTAAGCCTATCGGCGTTGATGCGAGTTCCGCGTTTCCGCCGGGCGTGGTTGCGTAGTGAAGCGCTCCGACGGCTTGTGGTAGAATATCGGGACAATGAGTACCGGCAGCGGTTGCTGCTTGAGTGCGTCGAAGCATACGCCGAGTTGGACGAGGAGCAGCAGCGGGTTTATCAGGAACTGCTCCAAACTGAGAAATACAAGGAGATCCAACCGATGATGATGACGACGTATGAGAAAGGCGTGGCCAAGGGGCTGGAACAAGGCGTGGCCAAAGGGCTGGAACAAGGCGTGGCCAAAGGCCTGGAAAGTGCCCGGAGAATGCTTCAGGGGCAATTGGCACAGCGCTTCGGTCCACTTCATGCGACGACATTGGAAACAATAAACTCTCTGCCGCCAGAGCGGCTGGAGCAAATCGGCATGGCCTTGTTGAACGCCAAGTCCCTGGAAGAGCTCGGCCTGCCCAAGTAGGATTCATCGGGCCACGGCGACACTCTGCCCGACTCCCGGCGTCTTGTCTGATCCAGTTGACAGCGTCATGAAGGCGCGCTAGTGTGCCGAGAGCGGTGGTGCAGCGCAACCATCCTGTTCAAGGGGTGTTCTGATGAGTGACTTTACGTTCTTGCTCATGGTGTCCGGCATCGTCGTTGGGATTGTCATCGCTTTGGTGCTGCGCTATTTCATCTTCATCGCCAGCTGCGCTCTCGTGGATGTGGACCCGTCGACTTTCAAGTCCATCCTCATCGTGCTATTTGCGTTGACCATATCGCTCATTATCGGCGTGCCGATGTATTATTTCGGCCAAACTCTGCTCAATCCGCAGACCCAGACGTCGTTGTATATCTTGTGGTGGGTCCTTACTCTGGCAGTGGTTTGGGGCGTCCTGGGGCTGTTGTACATTCCTGCCTTGCCGGTCCCGTTCACAAAGGGACTATTGCTGTCTGCCTACGAGATTGTCCTGGGCGCGCTGGCCAATGCCCTGCTGATTGGCGCAATACTGGTCGTATTTGCCACGGTGCAGATTCTCACAAAGACCAACCCAAGCCAGGGGACCCCCACACGCTCAGCACGGGCGACCGAGCCGTCCGTCACCTTGGTTGGCGAACTGGCATCATGATTCTCGAAGGCGTGGTAACCACCGTGGGGCCGGACGGTGTGGTCAATATCAAACCGATGGGGCCGACCGTGGACACGGACATGCGACGGTTGGTGCTTCGCCCATTTCGGACATCACTGACCTATCGCAATCTTGTACACCTTGGCGAGGGAGTGCTGCACGTCACCGATGATGTTCTGTTACTGGCAAAGGCCGCCGTCAATCGGCTGGAACCTCCTCCGCCATTGCGGCCCGCGGAGCACGTGCAGGGTTGGATTCTGAGCGACGCATGCAGTTACTACGAATTTCGAGTGCTTTCCCGCGACGACAGCGGCGAGCGCGTCCGGCTGGAGGCGGAGGTCGTGCACGCGGGCCGCCATCGCGATTTTTTCGGCTTTAACCGTGCCAAACATGCCGTTTTGGAGGCCGCCATTCTCGCAACCCGCACCCACCTCCTACCGCTTCCTGACATCGAAGCCGAGTACCGCAAACTGGCGGCAATCGTGGACAAGACGGGAGGCCCCGCCGAGCGCGATGCATTTGCATTCTTGCAGGCATATTTGGACGAACAGCGATTGCCGGCGTCTCAGGAGCCGGACGAATATTAGTGGCTTTGGCATCCAATGATCTGCGTCCACGCCCCAAGCCGGTTGCATTTCGGGCTGCTAAGCCTGGGCGACGCTGCACCGTGGACAAACTTGGAAGGCTTCCCAGTGTTGCCTGGCCGGGCTTTTGGCGGCGCCGGCTTGATGGTGCAAAATCCGGGCATTACGCTCACGGCGCGCACCGCACCGCGATGGGGAGCGGAGGGGCCGCTGGCAAATCGGGTCCTGGCCTTCGCCCATACCTATGCCGCTGCCGTTCGTCAGCATCCCTCACGCGATCTGCCTCCGCAGCATTTTGTAATCACGGACGCCGCGCCCGAACATGCCGGCCTGGGCACAGGCACGCAGCTCGGGCTTGCGACGGCAGCCGCCCTTGCACGTGTCTGGGGCATGGCGCAACCGCCCCGGGTCCTGGCACAACACGTCGACCGCGGACATCGTTCGGCTGTCGGCGTGCACGGATTTGAACAGGGCGGCTTCCTGGTCGACGCGGGCAAGCGCTCTGCTGAGGAACTGGCTCCGCTGGCTGCTCGGATCGTATTTCCCGAAGAGTGGCGGATCGTTCTGGTCCTGCCGGCAGAGACAACGGGCTTGCACGGACCGTCGGAGAAGGAGGCATTCTGGCGGCTGGGGCAATACGGCGCCAGCCGGAAGCAAACCGAGGCCCTGTGCCGAATCGTTTTATTGGGGCTCGTGCCGGCCCTGACCGAATGCGATCTCGCAGCGTTCGGGGAGGCGCTTTACGACTTCAACGTCCGTTCGGGGGAGATGTTCGCCCCGGTCCAGGGCGGTGTGTATGCGAGTTCGGCGGTCGCCGAAGTAGTTGCATTTGTCCGTGGCCTGGGAATCGCTGGAGTCGGCCAAAGTTCGTGGGGGCCGAGTGTGTTCGCCATTACGCGGGATCCCGAACATGCTGCGGAATTGTCCAACCGGATTCGCCAGCGCTTTGCCGGTACCGGAAAGATCGTGATCACCAAGGCTTGCAACCGCGGAGCAGTGATCGAGTCGGCCGCGGCAACCTAAGAGCGTTTGGAAAAACTGACGAGCGGCGGGGTTTATCCCCGCCGGGCCAAGCCTGGCCAGGCCCGGCGGCTTGTCAAAAAACGACCCGTACGGGAGGATCTGCTGGCCTTGAAGATCTGCGCCCCTGTGGTATTATACTTCCGTACACTACCGCGCTCCCAGCAGCGGTACGCTGACGGAGGGAATTGGGAATGCTACAAATCAGCCAATTGCTAAATCAGGCTCATCGGACCGCACAAGACACTTACCGACCGAACCCATGCCCGGCCTGCGCTGGCCAGTTACTCCCGGTCCGAAATGTGTTACGTTGCGTTCGATGTGGTTTCAGCTTCTGCCCCGGTTGTGACTCGTGCGCGGCAGATGCCATGGACGAGCATGAGGCCTGAACTACTCCGGCGCGAGCCACCCATGCAGTGGCTCGCGCCAATGAATCGACCTTGCAAATACACCTCAAGACAGCACTTCAACCAGCTTCCGCAGTTTCCCAATACCCAGGCGTCCTGCGAGCGACTTGACATCCTGCAAGTCTTTCATGCTGATGTTGCCGCCCGCGTCCTTTGAAACGGACGATTCCCCGGCCGGCGGCCGACCTCGGCGCCCGCCCTTGCCGCCTTTTTTCAGTTTTCCTTTCAACTGGCTCTTGTAAGACGAGATCATGTTGTGCGGGATTTCGAGCCCCCACGTCTTACGGATGTGATCGTCGAGGGCGGGCGGTTTGGCGTCGTAGCCAAGGGTGCCCAGCGCCAGTCGGACGGCAGCCATCTTGCTGGGAGTTTTGGAGCCATTCTCATTGTCGGAGGGCGCGCTATCCGGGTTCGATTTGGCTTTGCCGCGCGGCATTTCGGATCTCCTGTTTATTTGGATTCGCGAAAAAGGTCATGGGATGGATTCGCGCCTTCGTGGTTGTTTTCCATTTGCCAGCGCTGCGCTATGGGGGTAGCGACTGCGCTATGGCGGTACGCTGCGCTGTGGGGGGACTCCTCTCGCGATTGCACTATTCACCCCGGCCTTTATCAATCACATCTTACATTGCTCTTTTCATTTTTCAATCGCACCTGTTGTAACATTTCCAAAATCCTACAACGTACCAATCCGGGAGAGCCGCGCGTGCATTGAGACTTCGTTGGAGCTTTTGGCGTTCCGGCTCATAATTAATGCATGGACGGACTTGTTTCGCACGTACCACATGCAACGGTGGAGCATCAATATGCTGCATTTGCGGTTACTTGGGGGCCCGTTGATCATTGTCTTGCTGACTTTGAATTCGCTTTTTGAGGAACCCGCAGAATTGCCGCAGACGGGACCCAAGGACGCTAACCTCGCTAGTTTTGACAAACTCATGACGACCTTCGTGCATAAAAATGACCTGCCAGGCGCAGCCCTTGCAGTGGCGAAAGACGGTCGCGTTGTTTACAGCCGTGGTTTCGGCTTTGCAGACCGAGAAAAGAAAGAGCCCGTGCGGCCGAATTCGCTTTTTCGCATTGCCAGCATCTCCAAGCCGATTACGGCCGCTGCAATCTTGCAACTTGTCGAGCGCAAGAAACTCAAACTCGACGACAAGGTCTTCGAAGTGCTGGAGCTGGTCGAGCCCAACGGCGCCAAGTTCGACGGGCGCTGGAAGAAAGTGACGATCTTGCAACTATTGCAGCACACCGGCGGTTGGAACCGGGACCGCAAAGGCGCTTTCGACCCGATGTTTTATTCACCGGAAATCGTCAAGGAATTGAAGGTCAGGACGCCTGCCGATGCCCACGCTATCATCCGCTTCATGCTGCGCCTGCCACTCGATTTCGACCCCGGCACCGAGTATCACTACTCAAACTTTGGCTACTGTCTGCTTGGTCGCGTCGTCGAAAAAGTAAGCGGCCAATCTTACGAGGACTACGTCCAGAAGCATGTATTGGCCCCTCTTGGTATTGAAAACATGCGCCTGGGACACACCCTTTTGCGGGGCAGGGCGGAAGGCGAAGTGAAATACTACGTCCCGGAAAGGGACCGGCCATTGGCGATCATGGGGACCGATGTAGGCAAACCGGTGCCCGAGCCCTATGGAGCGTGGAACCTGGAGGCAATGGATTCACACGGCGGCTGGATCGCATCGGCAGCGGATCTGGTACGATTCGCATCAGCGTTTGATCATCCAAAGAAGTGCAAGATTTTGAACGAAAAAAGTATCGAGATCATGTTTGCCCGGCCGGAGGGCGAGCCGGGTAAAAACAAGTCGGGCAATCCAAGCGGGCCCTATTACGCATGTGGGTGGGAGGTTCACCCCTTCCAGGACGGTACCAGGAATACCTGGCATGGTGGTTCGCTTCCCGGCTCCTCTACCTTACTCGTGCGCCGGGCTGACGGCCTGACATGGGCGGTGCTGTTTAACTCTCGCAATATGCCGGGCAAGGTTGAACCCGCCGACGCCATCGACCCCTTATTGCACGACGCTGCCGACGCGGTTAAGAAGTGGCCAAAATAATGCAATATTTGGTAGAGTTAACGAGCGGAGGAGTTCCGCCGGGACGAGCCCGGCGGCTCGTCAACCGTCATTGATTGCGGCGCCTCGACGTGGCAGCCGTCACTTCCACACAAAATCACCTTCTGGGACGCGCCAGTTATTGCCAAAGAAGCCCGCCACGCGCACGCCGTTGATACCCTTGGTCAGCGACTGGGCGTCGACTACGATGCAATCGGGATAGGCCACGCCGGACACGAAATACGGCATTCGATCCGTCAATCGCATTCCCGACAGGCCCGTGCCGCCGACAACGCCCACCGATGCCGTGTGACTGCCCGGACGCGGTCGCACGAATAGACAAGCCAGGTCCTCGCCTGCTTCCTTGCGATCATCGATCGTGACACTGCCGCGTTTGACCTGCACGGGACTGTCTCCGAGTAACTCTTGCCACCGGGCATGACTGTCCGAGTTTCCGTATACGATCACATTGCGATCCGTGTCCTTTTTTGGATCGAAATCCATGTCGGCGATCACGTCTATGGAGCTGTTGCCGCGATACCAGAGCGTCTCTGCATCGAGTCGCGCTTTGGCAAAAGCCCAGGCGGTTTCCGCCGCTGTGCCCTTGGTGCCGTAGACGAAGACAACGCGATTGCGAAATGCTTCTTTGAATGGGCCGCCCCGTTGTGGGTTCTTTACGCTTGGGTCCGGCCGGCCACCCACTTCCCATTTGTCTCCATTGCGCCGCAACCAAAGCCGTGTCACTTTTTCCGGCCAATCACTTAACTCGATCTTGGTGCCATCCAACTCGACGTGGAACGGCTCGCCCGGCTTGAGATGGGCCAGATCAAGCGACAACCGTTCGACATTCTCCGTCTTGCCGCTGAAGCGGCGACTTTTCGAGTCGTAGCGCAATTGCATTGAGCTCGGCTCGAACGGCTTGACCTGTGCCTCGATCGTGGCCCAGTGGCACGTCGCTGACACGGCCGGGCTGGCGGTCACAAAATCTACTTTGGGCATGGATTTCGGGTCGGGCAGCTTGTGTTCCAGCAGAAACTCAAAAAGCGGCGGCCAATCGACGCAAGCGTTGCCCCACCAGTGGCCGGCCCCGGGCTGCTCATGATAGGCAAAATCGGGATGAAAGTTGGCCAATTCCTTGCGCATTTTGCGCGCCTGGTCGACCGGCACATTGTCGTCGGCGTCGCCGTGAAGGACAAAGATGCCGAGATTGGCATAGTTCTGTTTCAGGGTCAGAGTCTCATTCGGCAATCCAGCGCGAGCGAGCATGGCCTCCATCGGCGTCGGGTTCTCCCGTCGGCCCATGCCGCCGGCGTAGGTGGCGAAACTGATCCAGCCTGCACTCGGCGCGATGGCCGCGAAGCGGTCCGGAAAAGTCACCCCGACATGCCAGGTACCATGGCCGCCCATGGAGTGGCCGGTCAGATAGGTTCGAAGTGGATCCGTCTTGAATTCCTTTAGGGCAAGGTCGAGAACTTCCATCGCGTCGAGGCGGCCCCAGTCCTCCCAGTCGAACCCGTAAGGCCGGCGATTGGTCGGCGCGACGATATAACCGCCCTCTTTTCTCCCGTAAGCAGCTGCCTGACCTCTGCCCTCGACCCCTGCGCCGTGCAGCGTCAGGAAAAGCGCCGGGCCGTCCATGAATTTGGCCTTGTTCGCGTCGGCGACGGGGAGCGCGGGTTGAACGGCGTAATACTGAACACTTCCGTCGATACTGCTGACAAACGTGTTCTGGCGGAGTTCATCGGGAGATTTTTGATTGATGTTGACCTTCGCCGTGTCGAGCGGCTCCTTGCCTTCATTGGCGGCACGTAGCTCCAGCTGAACTGCAGGCTTGTTCGATTTTGCCGCCTGCGGTGTCATGCTGAAGGCCACTTTACGGACGCTCAAAGGAGCAATAGAGGGCAATTGATTGCGGAGTGGATCACCGCCGTCTAGTGAGACATCCAGGAATGGATGTTCGAGCGTCTTGGTATCGGCATTGATGACCACGACCGCGCCCCAAAGCTTGTCGTTGTTGCCAACAATGCAATCGGGCAAGGTGGCATCGCGAGTGTCAATGATCGCACTGGCTGTCGGCCTTACCAGCTTTGCATTGAGTCGGCCGCGGCCCACGGCGAACAGCAAGTCATTGTCCCCCTTCTTGAGCAAAACGGGCAGGCGCACGATGCCGTTGGAGTACGGGTCGCCGACGCGGGGTTCGCCATTGACGTAAACAAGCGAGTGCCCAGCTGCTTCGAGCAGCACGACTCGATCCGTATCACATTTGACGTTCCAGTAGAGGTATCCACCCCTCAACGCAGCGTGCTGGAGGGCGCCATCCTTGGCCGTCGCGCTTTCCCAGGATTGCTTTGAATCGTTGGTCAACTGTACGGAGTCGCCGGCGCTGGGCGGCTTCCAGCGGCCGGCCACGATTTCCGCCTCGATTGGGTCGGTGTGCAACGGCGTGCGGCCCGAACGGCCCACTGGCCTGATAACGAGGCACTCTTTCAGCACCATTTCATTCACGGCCGGCTCGTCTGCCTGCGCCTGAGCCGTCGTCAGCAGGGCTGCCAGGGACGACAGGACCAACAACGTATTTTGCACTCTCCCGCGTTCGCTCATGGTGTTTTCCTATCGTGCCAAATAGCAATTGGGACGAAGCCCTCGTGGAAGGTCACTGGTCATTTCTCTTTGATAGCCAAATCATGGCGGCAATCCACTGGCAGAAGTTAATACCGCTATCTGGTCTTGCACCTCTGGTAATTCACCCCGCCCCTCGGTATCCTCCACAGCAAGGATGTTGTTCCCAGGTCAATGAGGTCCCCCCGTCATGGCCGTGAGCCTGCCGGTCGTCAATCTCGCCACTGCCACATTTGAATGTATCTACGGTCGCGGCTGCGATGGAATCTGCTGCCAAAACGGTCGACCCAGCGTCTATCCCGATGAGCAAAAACGCATCGCCGACAACCTTAAGAAGTTTTTGCCGCTCCTGCGTCCGGAGGCGCGCGAGCTGGTCGAAAACGTCGGCCACCTGAGCAATCGCCGCAAGGACGGACTGCCAATGCTGCGCGTCGTCAAGGGCTGGTGCGTCTTTTTCAACGAGGGCTGCGTTCTGCATAAGGTCGGCGCCGCAGAGGGCGACAAGTACCGCTACAAACCGGCCCCGTGCTCTTTATTTCCGCTGGCCCGCAATGACAAGGGTGATTGGTATGTCCGCCAGCACGGCGTTGAAGGGGAGGCATGGGACTTGTTCTGTCTGAATCCGCAATCCAGCCCGATGCCGGCGGCCGAATCCCTGGCCGACGAGGTTGCCCTGGCTGAGCGGTACATGGCCGAAGATGCCGCCACTGAAGAGAAGACCAAGAAAGCGAAATAAAAAAATGCCTGGAAGGACGGCGGAGAACGGAAACCGCCCCTCCAGGCCACGGGAGACTCGCCGGTATGAAGAATGATGAATCAAATACGATTAGCGGACATTTCTCCAATTGATTCGTCATTCTGCATCATCATCTATTTCCATAGGCCCGATTGTACAGGCTCGTGATTGCACTGCGGGCTTCGCCCCAATAACGCGTGCGAGCCAGTCGTTCGAGCTGGTCGGCGACCGACTGGCGATCTTGCGGCGTCGCTTCCGCAAACGTGACGCCGGCTCGTCGCAGGAGCGGGTCGTCGCGCAGCATGTACAGAGGCACGGCCGTGCTGGTCTCGAGGTAGCGGCCGCAGGTTTGGAGGCCGAGCACCTGCTGGGTCTCCAGGTCGATCACCGGCGCGCCGGCTGTCAGGCCCAATGGGGCACAGTCGTGGCGGAGGAGTTGCACCTCGGCAAAATTGAAGGTGCCGCGTAACTCACCCGGCTGGACGCGCTTGACGTTGTAGACATCGCGGAAAATGCGCGTGACGGGCTCCGGCTCATTGCGGCGAGCGTCGCGCACGGGGTAGCCGATCAGGTAAACCGGGCGGCCTTCGGTCCGCTCGGGCGGCAGGGCGGCTAGCGCCAGCGGCGTCGGGGCCATGCCATTGACCTGCGGCCGTTCTACTTCGAACAGAGCAAGGTCGTAGCGTTCGTGAACGCCGGCAACGGCCCGGACTCGGTAGCCGGCGCTGGCGACGCACTGATACGGCGAGCGGTAATCCATCCAGGTGGTGATGCCGGGCCGGAACTGCCAGGCGGCGCCGCGATTCTCAATGAAAAGCTCCGCTGTGCGCCGGGTCGTCATGAGTAAGTTTTCACTGACCAAAAAGCCGGTGCCGGCCCAGTCGTATTCGGGGTGGCCAAGCAGTTCGATGCGGCCAACGCCGCGCTGGGCCATCTCGATGTCCTCTCGCTGATCTTCGAGCAGATTCCAGAATGGCGGAACGGCGGCCAGGCTGTTGTCGCTGACGAGCACTGCGGGTCGACCGTAGAGCAGCAGCACGCATTCCAGTGCGAACGCTTCTTCCGGAGTGATGTCGCCCGGCGTCTTGCGGATCGCCTTTTCGAAACCGTTAGCGCCGATTTCGAGCAGCTGGCCCATCGCCTCGCGCTGCTGGCCGCGATCCGGTTCGCCGGCCGCCCGGCCGAAATCAAAGGTGGTGGCAGTCAGGGTCGTCTCAACGGTTTCGCTGCCGCCCTGTTCGCGGATCGTGCGGCGAACGGCCGCGCGCAGGTGGGCGGGTTCCTGCCAGCCGCGCATTTCCTGCCGATCCTGCCGAATCATGTGCAGCACGTCGTCGACGCGCTCGCCAAAATACTCGCCCACCCGTTGCACAACCATCTGTCTACGATCCATGAGGGCCCCTCCGTTGGGAAGGAAAGATTGATCCTTCCGATCCTGGTGCAAATCAACGTGTGCCAAACAACGACGATTGTGGCATAAGGCGGTTCGGAAATAACAAACTGTGGCGAGCCACCGGGTATACCCGGTGGGGATATACCCCGCCGTTCGTTTAACATTCCGAACGCTCTGAGAAACGAATCAACTGCTAACCGGGAACTGAATAGGTTAGCAATCGTGCGGGAAAGGCCGTGACAGAGATGGCAGCAGCGACAGCCCGCCATCCCGGCGACGCTGGCAACGAGGCATTCCATTACCACCGAAAAAGTGGCGGAAGCGCTTCCTGCACGACGGTTGAAAACCGTTGATTCCAGCGTCCTGGCTTTTTTCACATTTTCAACCGTGCATATATTAATGGACAAAAGAAGGATGTCAAGCGAATAGTGGAAAAAACATATAGGACTGGAGTGTTAGCGACCAACAGCGGTGTATGTCCGGCGGTGCTTGACCTTGTGCGTTGCGCGCGAGAAGATCGTCGGGTCTAAGTCCCACAGTTCAGCGGCGAGCCGTGCTAGGAGGAATCGAATGCAGTGGCGTGAGTTCGTTTTCAGGCAGACGTGTGTGCTCGCACTTAGCCTGATGGCTGTGGCATGCAAACGCGCTCCGCAGGGTGTAGCCACGGTGCCGGCCATCGTACAAGAGCGCGTGGAATGGGTCGATCCGAAAACCCTACAACCCGGACCAATTCAGCGGGACTCCCTCACTGACGAGCAGATGGCTCGCATTCGCACGCTACAAGCAACTTTCTTTGAGGTCGATGGTCAGACCGTGGAGAAGTGGGTCGATGACTTTAGGCGGGACCAGGATCCTGATCGTGAGTTGCGTGTTTGGGAGCGGATGGCGAAAGCATACCGCGACTACTGCGACGGCCGAAACTTGTCGGGGGTCGCCAAAAAAGACGTGTACCGCATTGTTTTGCTCCGCTCAATGGCCTCGGAACAAGAAGTTCTTGACCGCGCCAAACTTAAGGAGCTATCTCGTGAGGACGCGATCAAAGTGATGAAAGGCTATTGAGCTTCTTCCCCATAGCGCATTGAGAGGATTTCTGGCGAACCTGCCGTGATGAGTTCCGCCTTACAGTAAAGCCGGCCAGGCTTCCTGAAGTCAGCTAAATGCGCCTCCGTGTGTGCTAAAGTTTGCACAGGTACGCCATTCAACCCGGCCGCATCGGGGTAGCACATGCACGACTCCAGTTTTTCCCCGCGAGTGTGGGTGGTTTCGTTGGTGATCTTCTTGCCGCTTTTCTTCTTGTACGAATGGGGCTTCACGACTGGCACCTTGTGGGTGACCCTTGGCGCAATCGGGTTTGGGATGACGGCAGCCTTCGTATCGTACCTGGCTCGGCCCACGGTCCTCCAAACTGTGGCGTTTATGCGCACGCAATACCTTGCCAATCGCGCCCGAATTTGTGGCGATTTCGATGCCGAGGAAAGGCTCTGTACGCTTGCGGTCGAGCAGGCGGAGGACAGCGTCCGCAATCGCGATTATCGTTTGGGCACGGCCCTGGCGCAACTCGGCGAGCTATACCGAACCCAAGGGCGGTTGGCCGACGCCGAGCCTCTCTTTTTGCGTGCGATCGCCCATTGCGAAGCTGCCGCCGTCCGCGGCCCCCTGGCCACTCTCGCAAGGCGCAATGCTGTTGTGGTTACAACAAACCTGTTCAGCCTGTACATCAACCAGGGGCGGTTCGCGGAGGCTGAGCGACTGTGTGATGCCGTTGATGCCGCCTTCAAAAGTGACCGCAGTGCTGGCCCGCTTCATAAATCCGTGGGCCTGTACAACCGGGGCCAGGTTCTTGCAGGACAAGGCAGGCTGGACGAAGCCGAGGCGTTGACGCAGAAGGCATTGACGCTGATTGGCCCTTCGCGAACCGCGGACAAGTCGAGTTTGGCAGTAGGCCTGGCTGGCCTGGCCGAGCGATGCCGACGTCTAGGCCGACTCGAGGAGGCAGAAACGCTTGCCCGTCAGGCAGTCGCAGAAGGCGAAAAGTGTGTGTTTGGCCCGCAACACCCAATTCAAACCCGCTTTCTCAGTGTCTTGGCTGAAATCCGCCGCGCGCAAGGCCAAATCGACGAGGCCGAGAAACTGTGCATGCAGGCGCAGGCGCTGACGGAAAAGGCGTTCGGCCCGGGCCATTTCCGGCTCGATGGCTGCCTCGCCACACTGGCCCGCATTCGGATTGCCCAGGGCCGGCATGAGGCGGCAGCCGAATTGCTGCATCGTTGCGTCGGTATCCTTGACAAGGCAGTGGTTCCTACGCACCCGGACCTGGTGGCACGCCGAACCGAGTATGCGCAAGTGCTGCGCTTGCTCGGCCGACACGAAGATGCCGCGCGCTGGGAGCGCGGTGAGCCGGACGTGCCCGTGCTCCAACCGGTAGGAACTTCATTGCTCGTTCACAAAGAGTAACCCTACGCTTGGTTGGGTCGGTCATTTCGCGCTTCGTCGATCAATTCTTCCCGGCATTCCGTACCTCTACTTGTGTCCGATTATCATCACGTTTATCGACACGAGAGGAGATGCAGATGCGCTTCAAGCACGCCGGGCCCGTCATTGGGACCCTACTTTGTTCCGTTGCGTTGGCTCAGGGCGCCGACGAGGAAAACACCGAGGTTCGCAAAGCCATCGACAAGGGCAACGAACAATACATCAAGTCGATGAAGGCGGCGGACGCAGCCGGGCTGGCGGGCGTCTATGCGGAAAACGGTGCGCGCTTCCTCGACAAGGGCAAGATGTCGCGCGGCCAAAAGGCGATACTGGCCGACATCGAAGGGCTTTTCAAGAAGACCGGCCCAATAACGGTCACAATCGACACGCAGGAACTCTGGGTCGTCGACGATCGGGCCTATGAAAGCGGCAAATGGTCGTACACTTTCCAACCGCATGGCAAGGAGCAAACCCGCCTGGCAGGTCAGTACGTCACCGTGTGGCAAAAACAGAAGGACGGCGGCTGGAAGATCATCGCAGATATGGCCGTGCCCAAGGAGTGATGAAGCTGAGTCGAAACCACGAAACACACGAAACACACGAAAAGAAGAAACCACACGCTGTGGCGCGGTCTCCGACCGTGCCACTCGCTGTGACCGAAGGTCTCCGCTTTTGTAGGGGTGGATCGCCTCAACACCGCCTGCCATCAGCGTTAATATTGAGACCTGCGGTCGCGCCGGGTGGCACGGTCGGAGACCGTGCCACAGCTGTGAGCCCCGGGAGTCAGTGGTGATTCTTGTCCGCTTTTTTCGTGTGTTTCGTGTGTTTCGTGGTTTCCAATCTGTTTAGCGGCGAACAATTTTTTCAATCGGACGGACTCCCTGGGCTGCGCGAACCGTCTTACTCGTACGGACCCGGGGACAAGCCATGCAAATTAGCGTTCAGGTGACAATTGGCAATCTGCAGCAGCACAAGAGCGGCGGTTTGACCGACGGCCAGTTGCTGGCTCGGTTCGTCGCGGTGCGCGACGAAGATGCGTTTGCCGCGTTGATGCGCCGGCACGGGCCCATGGTGATGAGCGTCTGTCGCCGGGTGCTCGGCAACGTCCATGATGCTGAAGACGCCTTTCAGGCCAGTTTCCTGATCCTGGCGCGTAAGGCGACAACGGTGCTGCGCCGCGGTGCGGTTGGCAGCTGGCTGCACACCGTGGCGTACAACACCGCGGTTGAAGCGGTCCGCGCGAATGTGCGGCGGCGTGCGCTCCAGAAAGAGGTGATTGACATGCCCCAACGGCAAGTCACGCCCTTCGAAATCGTTGATTGGAGGTCAGTGCTGGACCAGGAACTTACTCGCCTTCCGGAAAAGTACCGGGCAGCATTGGTCGTGTGCGACCTGGAAGGCAAGTGCCGCAAGGAAGCAGCCGCTGCACTCGGCATCGGCGAGGGCACGCTTGCCAGCCGGCTAGCCCGGGGTCGTGCCCTGCTGGCGCGCAAGCTGTCGTCCCGTGGAGTCGCTTTGTCAGGCGCCGCGCTGGCAGCGCTGGTCGCGGCAGAGTCGGCATCGGCTCGTGTGCCGGCCACCCTCGTTATTTCCACGGCGCGGGTCGCTGCCCTGGCCACGATCGGCCAGGCGGCGCTGACAGGAGCGATCTCAGGCCCCGTTGTCACGTTGATGCAAGGAGTATTGAAGACCATGTTTCTGAGCAAATTGAAGACCATCGCCTTGCCAACCCTGGTCCTGATCGTCGCGGCAAGCATCGCAGGTGTGCCGATGTGCAGGCTGCTCGCAAGCGCCGCGGCCGCGCCGGCTGTTTCCTCAGGGCAGTCAATCAGCGTGAAACACATTTTAACGAAAGAAGTCACTAATGGCGTCTTGCCTGCGGCCTCGTCCGTGGAAGCGGACAAGAAGATCGTCGGCTCGGGCAAGCTTGAAACCAAGATGTTCGACGTGGCCGACTTCTCTGCCGTAGGCGCCACCTCTGCGTTCACCGTCGAGCTTACCAAGGGGGACAAATACAGTGTTTCCGTCACCGCCGACGACAATCTGTTTGAGGTGATCAAGGTCGAGAAGAAAGACACGGCGCTGCACTTCTCCCTGGACGATAATACCGCGGTCGAAACCAAGAATCCGCTGCGAGTCGTAATCGCCATGCCGGCACTGAAAGCGGTCGAGATGAGCGGGGCCTGCAGCTGCACTCTGAAAGGCTTTGAAACGAAGGGTGAATTTGTCGCCAAGCTCAACGGAGCGAGTTCGATCACCGGCGCAATCAAGGCGGATAGCGTGAAACTGGAGTTGAGCGGGGCAAGCAAAATAAAACTGGAGGGTTCCGCGAAAAACGGCACCGTGCGGTGTTCGGGAGCAAGCAGTGTCACATTGAATGACTTTGCCCTCGACAATGCTGACGTCCAGCTTTCAGGCGCCAGCCATGCCGTGGTGCGCTGCAAGTCCATGCTGGATTACAATGTAAGCGGTGCTTCCAAATTGATGTACCTGGGCGATCCCACCATCGGCAAGAAGGAATTGACCGGCGCGTCATCCATAATGCATGCAAAGGAAGAAAAGTAGCGGATCCTGCCATCGACACTTCGACAGCTTGTGGCCTTGACCGCTATAGGCTGTCGGCGTATCGGCTTCCACTTCCCCTTTATCACACTTTGATCGTTGCACCGCACGCCTGCGGCCAGGCCGCCGTGTGCTAGAATTGCGCGGGTTTTCCGTTCCACGACTGCTCGAGGGACGCATGAACACGTTCAATATGTCTGCGCGCACGTGGGCCGTTTGGCTCGTCCTCTCGGTGTTGTTTTTCTTCATATTTGCATTCGGCTTTACTGACGCTCTCTGGCTCGGTCTCGGCGGAATTGCACTGGTCCTCGCAGTAGCCGGCGTCGCGTACCTGGCTCGCCCATCCGTACGCCAAGCAATGACTTTGACGCGCACGCTGTCCCGTGGCCACCGGGCGCTGATTCGAGGCGACTTTGCAGGCGCGGAAAAGTTCTATGGACGTGCGATCACTCAGGCGGATTACCTTGGTCCAAATCGCGATTGCAATCTCGGGACGGCCCTATCCCACCTCGGCGAGTTGTACCGCACGCAAGGCCGGTTTGCCGACGCCGAGCCCGTTATCTTGCGTGCGATCACCCACTACGAAACGGCCGCCCGCCAGGGCGGCCTCGTTGGCGCGGCTGCAAGCCGTGGTGCCTTTGTCGTGACTTCGAACCTCGCCAGCCTGTACATCAATCAAGGGCGGTTTGATGAAGCCGAACCGCTGTGCGAAGACGTGGATGCGTCTTTCAAAAGCGACTCGAAGGTTGGCCCGTTCCACCGTGCCGTGGGCTTGTACAACCTCGGGCAGGTGCTGGTTGGGCAGGGAAGGCTCGAAGCAGCGGAAGCATTGACGCGCAGGGCGATGATGCACCTGGACGATTCGTTAGGTCGGCGCCTGGCGGTTCCAGCAGTGGTGATGGCTGGCCTGGCCGATATTTGCCGCCGCCAGGGCCGTCTCGACGAGGCGGAAACGCTGGCGCGCAAGGCCCTGGAATCCGGCGAAAAAAGCGCGTTTAGCCCAATACATGCGGTCCAAAGCCGCTTTCTCAACGTCCTGGCCGAAATCCTGCGTGCCCGGGGCCGACTCGAGGAGTCGGAGGAATTGTGTCTGCGATCGCAGATGCTAACGGAAAAAGCTTTCGGCCCCGACCATCCGCGACTCGACGGCTGTCTCGCTACGCAGGCCCGCATCCGCGTCGCCCAAGGCCGGCACCAGGAAGCAGCCGACTTGCTTGAGCGCTGTCTAGGCATCCTTGACAAGGCCGTGGTTCCTACCCACCCGGATCTGCTGGCTCGCCGTGCCGAGTATGCAGAAGAGCTTCGCCTCCTCGGCCGATGTGACGAAGCAGCCCGCTGGGGGCAGTTAGCCCAGGACGTGCCGGTGCTGCAGCCAGTGGCTGCATCTTCCCTTATTCGAGGCAGTGGGCAGTAGGCAGTGGGCAGTAGGCAGTAGGCAGGGCGCGAGCCACCGACCGCGGCGGAAGGTGTCCTACATTATCCGCGCGTTGTGGCCGGCCTCCGAACGACCGGCCGCGACCGAAGGTCTCCCCGCGCTGTGGCCGGTCTCCGACCGAGCCACCGGCTGCGACCGAAGGTCTCCTGCACCATCCGACGCGTTACGATTTAGACCGTGGCGTACCAATTATGCCATAGCGAGGAAGGGAGACCTTCGGTCGGCGCCGGTGGCTCGCTCGGAGACCGGCCATAGCGCGGGGACACCTTCCGCCGCGGTCGGCGGCTCGCCCCCTGCCTACTGCCCCCTGCCCCCTGCCTACTGCCTACTGCCCTCTGCCTACTGCCCACTGCCATCCTCACTCCGCCTGCAGCAGTAACGCCCAATCGTCCTTGTCGGGCGCATCCGGCGACGTCCATGATTCGCCTTCGCCAGCCGGCAACGGCTTGGTTTCGCTGTTGCGTGGGTTGAACCAGTGCGCCTTGAATTTGCCTTTCCCAACTTTGACTGTCGTCTTGCCTCCGTGTTGCAAGTAAACCGCGTAGACCTTGCCAGGTTCGGCCAGGCAGAAGGCACCGTTGTCGACCAACTCATCATGCGGATCGGTCCGCCACCAGTCGAACGATGTGAAGAAGTCCATGATTCGGGCGTAACCCTCTAGCATCTTCATGCTGCCATCGCCGCGCCCGTTGACCCAGCCGCCGCCGGTGTCGGGCCAGTAGCCGGTGCCGCGCCGAGCGGTCTCGCCGGTCGTTTGATAGCACCCGGCCATGTATATCTCCCAGGCGGTGCGACGCATGTTGTCGGCCGACGCACCGTCGGGATAATTCTGCGCCCACTTGGGATAGTGGTCCTCGTAACCATATTCCTCGTTGGCCTGGGGGATGATCCTGCCCGTCTTGGCCTGGACCTCGCGTTGCCGCAGCATCCAGCCGTGTTGGGGACGCGACCACTCCTGGAACGACGTAAAGCCGAACCACGCGGCTGTGCGGTCTTGATGCTTGTTGTCCACGGGATGGTCAGTGGCCAGATGGCGATAGGGGTCCGCTTCATACAGATACGTGCCGGCCTTGTGGGACCAGTCGAGGTCGCGATACAGGCTAATGTCGTCGCCGAGGTCCCAGGTAATGTTGGAAAACGCACCAAGCCGGTTGGCGGCGTAGCGGAAGTAGCGACGTTCATCGTCGCTGCCGGCGGCTGGGTGGACGCGTGAATCGTTCCAGTCTAGGACGACGGAGATGATGAGGTCCAGGCCGCGTGCGTGGCGGAGCATGCGTTCGAATCTTTGCCAGTGGGACACGTTAAAGCGGCCGTAGTCGAAACCGGGGTGGGTCGGATCGTCGGCGTGCTCGGCGATCCAGGGCGTGAGGTAAGCATGAAACTGCTCATTGGGGATGATCGGCTCACCCCAAAAGCTGCTGGAACGGCCGCCTCCGAGTAGCACGCGCAGTCGATTGACCTTGAGGCGATGCTGTCGATCAAGCGCTTCGCGGATTACCTTTTCGTCTTGCCAGCCCATGAGGAGGAAGGCGGTGTTGCCGTTGAAAAAGTAGTGCTCGCCGGTGCCTTCCCAGATGAAGTGCCATGGGTGATCCTTGTCCACACGCAGGACGCCAGGCCGTTTGCCTGCTGTCACTTCGAACTTGCCGAAATCTTTGTGGGCGATGTCGCCTTGGCTAAAGAACACAGAATAGGTGTATTTGCCCGGCTTTGAGGGCATGAAGCGGATGCGATAGGCGGTGCCGTCGGCCGCATCGCAAAAGCCCTCGACGCCTATCTCGTCACCACCCTCAAGCCGAAACTTCGCGGTTACCGACACGTCGGTAAACGGGTTCTTGGCGGTCGGATTGCGGACCGCGAGAGCCAACTCCAAAAAGTCGTAGGCTTCAACCTTGTCGGTCAAGGGAGTGAAGGTTACGTCAGGGCCTTCGTTACCCAATGCGGACTCACCACCCCGATCGATAGTGCGAACGACCAAAAGTGAGCCCACACTGAACAATAGGAGAGCGAAGAAGATCACACTGATTTTTTGCATGATTTCAGGCCTTTCGTGATAAGCCCGGCAAAAAAGTTTTCGTCATGCGTTCCGAAGTCAAGAAGGTAGTCCAGTCGCAGGGCTTTGCTCATGGTGGACGAAGGCCTCTGCCAGCTTACAGGCGCTTTCGAAACCGCGGAAACGTTGCATCGCTTCGTGCGAAACGTAGAACTTGGCCGGGTTCTGGCTTACGTGGCAAAAGCAGGCGGCGCGCTTGCGTTTCTCGGTTGCGGTTATGTCCACATAATGCGTCGGTCGAAAGTGTTGAGTTTCTTCGCCGGTCGAGACTTCATAGTAGTACAGAGCGAATTTCCGTCCGGATGCCAGCCAGGCGTCGTAGGCCAGCAGCGAGCAGACTCGATGGTCCCGATGGGTGTCGATGGGCCAGTGCGTGAAAACCGCATGCGGCTTTTCCAACTCCAGGACCTTGCGGAATGCCTCGTAACGTGCCGAGTTGATTTCGGTGTTGCCGTCGGGCTGGTCAAAGAGCAGCGCGCGAGCCTTGAGGACCGCACATGCCTCGCGCGCTTCGCCGCTACGAATGGCGGCCGCCTCCTGCCCGGTCTTGCCATCGACTCCCTTCTCACCCTGGGTGACGTACAGGGCCACGACCTCGTGGCCGGAGTCCGCAAGGCGCGCCATGGTGCCGCCGCAGGCAGCTTCGGGATCGCCGGGATGCCCGCCGGCGACGACGATTTTGAGCTTGGGCGCCCCCTCTGCGCCGGCATTTCCAGCGGACAAAAAACCAGACGCCCCACTTGCCGTGATGCCCGCAGTGACAAGTAAGTCCCTACGTGTGATGGTTTCCACGCTGCCGGTCTCCCTTCTTTTGGACGTGATGCGCCACCGCCGCTGGCCGACTGCGACTCCAATTGCCGTTATACTCATAATGCTGCGCGACAGCATAGCGTTCGGAAACAACAACTATTGACGAGCCGCCGGGCTTGCCCCCGGCTTGTCCCGGCGGGGATAAACCCCGCCGCTCGTTCATTCTTCCGATTCGCTTTAGACATTTTTGTTGTCCGCGATTTGCATTTCCGCGATAGTACCAAATTAAGCAAGCCAACTACCACTAGCGGCGGAATAAAAGGATCCATTCATGGCCAAATCGCCGGAACAGATGAAAGCCGCGATGATCGCCGGGCTAAGCGAGAAAACCGGCAAATCGCTGGAAGAGTGGCTTAGGATCCTGCGCTCGAGCAAGCTGTCCAAACACAAGGAGTTCATGGGCCTGCTCAAGAATGAGCATGGACTGACCCACGGCTTCGCCAACATGATCGCCCTGCAAGCACTCCAGTCGGATAGCCACACTGCTGATGACACCGACGCGCTCGTTGAAGCCCAGTACGCAGGCTCGAAGGCGGCGTTACGCCCCGTTTATGACGCCCTGCTTGCTGCCGTTCGCAAATTTGGCAAGGATGTCGAGGTTTCGCCCAAAAAGGCTTATGTAAGTTTGCGCCGCAACAAACAATTCGCCATCGTCCAGCCATCGACGGCAACGCGTGTCGATGTTGGCATCAACTTGGCAGGGACCGCGCCGACCGAGCGCCTTGAAGCATCCGGCAGCTTTAATGCAATGGTCAGTCACCGTGTTCGAGTGTCGAAACTGACGGACGTGGACAAGGAATTGTTGGCTTGGCTAAAGGCGGCATATGACGCGTCGTGACGACCCGTCCGATTGCGCATTCAGAAAATCAAACAGCGGAGAGGGCGGGATTCGAACCCGCGGTGAACTTTCGCCCACACAGCATTTCCAGTGCTGCGCCTTCGGCCGCTCGGCCACCTCTCCGATTGTCTCAATCCCGTATGCATCGCTTCTTACACACCGGACGGAAGGCGGTTGGGATTAAGAACGCCTCTATCTTAACCAGTTCTCAAGCAGCCGTACAGGGGGGCAGCCCGGCCCCGCCATGCCAATCGGTGGTCTTATCACCGTGGAAGCAGCGGAACGCGGGCCGACGAGCGTTGCCTACTATGAAGTTCATTTTCGATGTGTCGCCTCCGCAAGAGTAGCCGCACCCAAAAGGAGGAAACTGTCATGGAACCCGGCCGCGTGGTGATTGTGGGGGCGGGTCCGGCTGGGATGGCGCTGGCGTACTTGCTCGCGCGGCGCGGCGTGGGAGTGACGGTGCTGGAGACGCACCACGACTTTTCCCGTGTCTTCCGCGGCGAGGGTTTACAACGGAGCGGGATCGACGCCTTCCGGCAAATGGGGCTCGGCGAACAGTTCGACCGCGTTCCACACGTTGAGGTGCGAACCATCGAGATCTATTTCGGTGGACGCCTGCGCGTCCGCGCCGACCCCGCCGGGCTTGGTCGAGGACAGGCGCGCCTGGTGTCGCAACCGGCGCTGCTGCAAATGTTGGCCGACGAGGCCGGGAAGCACCACTCATTCCTCCTCGAGTTCGGCGTCACCATGCGCGACTTCCTGCACGAGAACGGTCGCGTGGTCGGCGTCCGCGCCAGCGCCGCCGACGGGCCGCGCGAGTATCGTGCCGACCTCGTCGTGGGCGCGGACGGGCGCCACGCTGCGACCCGCAAACACAGTGGGTTCACCGAACTCTCCGCGCCGCAAGACTACGACCTCCTGTGGCTCAAGGTGCCGTTCCCCGACGAGTATCCCGACCGGGCTACGGCGCAAATTGAAATGGCGACCAACCGTGTCGCCCTGGCATTTCCCTCTGCGGACGGTCAGCTCCAAGTCGGGTTCATGATCGCTAAAGGCGGCTTCACTACCCTACGCGCCCGCGGCACGGACGGCTGGACGGAGGACCTGATCGGTCGGTTACCGGCCAACCTCGCCGCACACTTGCGAACCCACCGAGAGGCTGTGGCTCGCGCCGCATTGCTGAACGTGGTGTGCGGCCGGCTGACGGAGTGGACCACCCCAGGACTGCTGCTGATCGGCGACGCCGCTCACCCCATGTCGCCCGTCGGCGGACAGGGCGTCAACATCGCTTTGCGCGACGCGCTCGTGGCGGCCAACCGCCTCTGTCCGGTGTTGCTCGCCGGTGGCGATCCGTCCGCAGTCGTTGTGGCCGCGCGAAAGGTCCAGGATGAGCGTTGGCCGGAGATAGTCGCCGTGCAGCAGATGCAGCAGGACCAAGCCCGCATGTTGTTCAATCCCGACCGCTGGAGCAACCGGCTAGTACACCGTCTGCTGCCGTTGTTGATGCGCACTGGCCTAATCCAGTGGTTGCATCGCAAGCAGTATCAGCAGATGTCGGACGGCGTCGTTCCAGTTCGGCTCGTAGTTTGAGCCAGAACCGGCGAGAGGTGAACGATCTGCAGAACGGCTTGCGGGTGACCTTGCACCGGAAATCTTGGGAGAGTTCCGGATCACCGATCGGCCAACCCAAACGAATGCGACGGCATCACTGAAGCCAGCCTTGCCTCGGCCCCCGGCACGTTGTCGCCGATGGCGAGCGCGGCTCATCAACGAGATGACGGGATCCGCGATCGTCAAAGAGAAGTCGTATCACCCTTACCGTGAATTCCAGCGCCGAGATACGCACACTGCGACTCGCGATTTCGACGTGACTGCACAAAGCTATCGCGGTCGTCGCAAGGCGAATGGATAATCCCGTGGCGGGCAGGCCATTAGCCTTCGTCCGCTGTACGGCGGGTCAGGGCCCAGAAGACGGCCACCAGGCACCCCACCATGAGCGCCACGCCCCCAGAAAGCAGCCAGTCGGTGTAGTGGTTCATTCTCGTTATGCCCCCGTTTAATGGAATCGCCGGTAATCGGCTGCCAGCGGCGTATTGCCGCATTTTGCACAAGCAGAACAATACAAACCGAACAGGAATGGGCTTGTGCAATCCGTGCAATCAACTGAGCGCCACCGTCCAAAACGTGAAGTGCTGCCTGAATTTAGGATTGTGTCGCTATGCAGTGCACCCTTTTCCATGGCCGATATAGTGCAAGTATGGTGCCGCATTGCAAGTTGGACTTTGCCCGCGGGCATTGAGGTGCCAGTGAAACTTCTTTTGCGCCTCTTAGCGCCATTCAATGCCAGCTCACCTACCAACCTTTCGAACTCATTCGCGACCATGGTATGTTCGCTTCCTTCCCAGCCGCGAGAAGGAGATGCACCAATGGACGCGGCCGGATTGCACAAGCGGATTGATCGGTTCAAGGAACTGATAGATGGTCTGTAACTAGAAATGCAAGCAATCCAATCCGATCACGCACTGTTGAGTTGGCAGGAATACCCCAATTACCTGGGAGCCCTGCTGAAGGCCCAGCAAGGCTTCACCGACGCCAAGATTGCGCTGGAAACAGCGTCAGACCGGCTTGCGGGCAAGAAGCCGCGAGAAAGGTAGAGAGCCGGCTAAAAACAGTCATGAACCCGTCGAGCCGACGCGTTTTCCGACATAGCTGAAAGTGTTGTTTGCGTTCGTACCGAGAATCGCGATTGACGTGGTGCAAACCACGATGATCAACGCTAGCATGACCGCATATTCTACGGCAGTCGGGCCATCGTCATCCTTCAGAAACCTCAGGCCCGAAGCGGCCATGTGCTGAATTGACAAACCCATTCGCCGCTCCTCGATGGTCAAAGCAAGCAACACAGTCGGGCGGTCCAGATACAAAGGACGCTGCAAGAGTAGGTCAGATGTTGGGTCCTGTCAAAACGCCAACTCCAGTCGTTGACCGTTCTGGTCATAATTGGTAGTCCAGGTTGATACACTACCCATGCGGAATTCAACAGGCGGAGGTAGTCAGCGACGAGCGATTGCCATGAGCTAAACCCGAAGGATTTGCTTTTTGCCCATGCTTGCTTTCTGGTGCAGATTATTCCACAAGCGGCGATGGGAATTGGTGGGCATCCAAGTCGTGCCCCAGTGCGGTGCCCGGCATCCTGTCTACATCCACCAATGGAAGTGCAGTCGTTGCGGCAGAACGTGGACAGGGATTTGAGCGCCAGTCTCTAAACGTCAATCGCCGCACGCAATTTCCGCACGCAATTACCGACTTCCCTCAGCCCCAAGTAGCCCGCCAACTCTTTTCGAAAGTCGCGCAGCAATTGGACACCCTCCGGGCAATAGTTAGGTGGGAACAGGACGTTCACGGTACGGGGGGACTGCCATGGCGGCTGGTCAATTATTGGGTGTCATCCGCCACCTCCGCAGCGTTGCGCGCCAGCATGAAGGATCCCAAACCGGAGATGCCGAACTGCTGGAACGATTCATCACGCACCGCGACGAGTGGGCATTTCAGTTGCTGGTCCGCCGCCATGGACCGATGGTGTTCGGCGTATGCAAGCGCGTCCTGGGGAATAAGGCGGATGCCGAAGACGCGTTTCAGGCAACCTTCCTGGTTCTCGTCCGCAAGGCGACTTCGATCATCCCGCGCACGCAGGTGGGGAATTGGCTTCATGGGGTTGCTCACAAAACGGCGCTCAAGGCGAGAGCTATGGACCGGAAAAGGCGCGTCAAGGAACGAGCAGCAAGAGAGGCGAATGGCCCAATCGTGGTGCGCGGCGGAAACGTCGGGGATGAAACCTGGGAGTCCCTTCTTGAACTTCTCGACGGGGAGTTGAATGCGCTACCAGAGAAATATCGCTCACCAATTATTCTCTGTGATCTGGAAGGCCTGTCGTACCGCGAAGCGGCGGCCCGGCTGCGATGCCCACAGGGGACACTGTCCGGTCGGCTCACCCGGGCGCGCGCCTTGTTGGCCCGCCGAATCGCCCGCCACGGAGTGCCGGTGACCGCCGCGGCTCTCGCCGCTCTCCTTGCTCGGCAAGCCTCGGCCTCAATTCCGCGATCGCTAATTACCTGGGCCATCCGCGCCGGATCTGTTTTCGCCGCCGGAAATGCGCTCACTGCAGGCTTGGTGTCCTCAAAAGTTGCTTCACTTTCAGAAGGAGTCTTGAAGATGTTGCTGCTTTCCAAACTCAAAAGCGTGACCGGAGGGCTGCTGCTCCTGGCAGCAGTCGTCGCAGTCGGCTGGTCGTGGTCGGCCACGGTGTCGGCACGCGCCGGCGAACCAGGCGACGATGTCGCTCCTCGAACCGAGGAAGCGTCGCGGGCGTCGACTGTTTCCAAGACCAATCGCGGCACCACGGAAGCGGAGTTCGTCTTTCGCGGCGCGTCGAGGGGTGGCAAAACCGTGTCGCTCGTCGTTGCCGGCACGTCGGGGCCGGTCCTATGCCTTCCGGTGCGGGAAGACATCCAGGTTATCGTTGCAGGACGGCGAGTCGAACTGGAAGACCTCGAAGTAGGAACCAGGGTTGGAATTCGTTTGGATGGGACCAACCGTGTGATTCAGGACATTCGCGCATCGCAACGTCCGGAAAAGGCAACGATACTCAAGAACGCAAGCGAATCGAACGATCTCCAGTCACCCCCGATTGACGAGGTCCTGCGTGCACTGCCGCGGGTTCCACGCGGTGTTCCTGTTGTCCTCGAGGTGTTTCGTGACGACATCCAGGTGGTGACGGAACGATTGGCCCGGCAAGTCGATCCGCCCCGGTTTTTCCCCCTCGTTGGCGAGGCGGAACTCCACCATAATCACTGGAAATGCACGGTTTACTACATCGATACCGTGGAAACGAGTTATCCGTACCCTATGCGCACCAAACGGCCACGAACCCAAGTGGTTTATGTCGACAAGGACTATTTGGTCCCGACCAAGTAAGCAAGGCCGTGACCTGAATTTGGAGATCCTTGACGAGCGGACGGGCTTGTCCCGGCGGGGATAAACCCCGCCGCTCGTTCGTTTTCTGAAAAGCTACCCCTTTTCGGAATCGTTGCTCACTACCTTGTCGACTGCCAGACCCAGTGTGCGGAGCTTGTGGCGTAAGGTCGTGCGGTTTACGCCCAATACTTCACTTGCTTGACTTTGGTGTCCAGACGTATGCCGCAGCACCTGGGCGAAAAGCAGTCGCTCGACGGCGGAGATGACTTCTTGGTGCAACTGGCCGTTGCCCTGGTGCAATCGTGCATCAATGAAGGAGGCAAGATCGAAATTAGCGACCTCGCCGGCAGCTTGCTTCGGCGGGGCTGTTGACTGCAAGAGCTGTTCGGGCAGGAATTCGGGGAAAAGGATGTGGCCGGAGGCATTCAGCATTGCTTGCTTGATAACTCCCTGCAGTTCACGCACGTTTCCCGGCCAACTGTAAGTTTCAAGCAACTCAATCGCTTCGGGCGCGAAACCGCGAAGGTCCAGCTTGAGTTCCCGGTTCAGGCGGAACAGGAAATAGTGGGCCAACTCGGCCACGTCTTCCGTCCGCTTGCGCAGAGGAGGTACCTGGATGGTGACGGCGTTGAGCCGGTAATACAGGTCCTTGCGGAAGCGGCCCTCCTCGACAAGCCGGGGCAGATCCTGATTGGTTGCGGCCAACACGCGGACGTGGGTTTGCAACGTCTCGTGGCCACCCACCCGTTGGAAGCGCTGATCTTGCAACACCCGTAGCATCTTTGCCTGCAGTGCCAGCGGCATGTCACCGATCTCGTCCAGGAGCAACGTTCCGTTGCCAGCCTGCTCGAACTTGCCGACATGGCGGCGAGTCGCGCCGGTAAACGCGCCTTGCTCGTGCCCGAACAACTCGGTCTCCAAAAGCGTTTCCGGAATGGCGGCGCAGTTGATGACAAGAAAGGACAATGCCGTGCGACGGCTGTGTTGGTAGAGGGCGCGGGCGACCAATTCCTTGCCGGTGCCATTCTCGCCGACGATCAGCACGTTGACGTCCTGCGGCGCCACGCGACCGATCACCTTGCACATCTCTTGCATCACCGACGAGTGACCCACGATGCGATCGTCGCCATCGTCGGACGGCAGGACGGCGGGACTGCTCATAAGCCGCACAGCGCCGAAAGCCCGGCCAAGCACCTGGCTCAGGCGTTCGAGGTCGACGGGTTTGACGAGGTAATCAAACGCGCCGCCCTTCATGGCCTCGATGGCCGTCTCAGTGTTGCCATGCGCCGTGATGAAGATCACGGGCCGTTTCGGGTTTTGGGCGTGGACTTCGTGGAACAAATCCAAACCCGATTGGTCAGGCAATTGCAAATCGAGCACGATCACGTCGGGGTTGTCGCTGTCGACAGCAGCGCGGCCTTCATTTGCCGTGGCGGCCGTCAATACTTGAACATCGTCCCCTTGAAATACACGGCGGAAGGAGTAGCGGACGCTTTCTTCGTCATCAATTACCAGCAACTTTGGCATGGACTATCTCTGGAGGCGGTGGCAGAGTGAGAAGAAACCGGGCACCTCCCTCCGGCCGGTTGCCCGCTGAAAGCGCGCCGCCGTGTTCCTGGAGGATGCGGCCCGAGATGGAGAGACCCAGCCCGGTCCCGGTCGGCTTGGTGGTGGTGAACGGCTCAAATAGCCGTGAAGCCACTTCCGGTGCGATGCCGGTCCCGGTGTCAGCAATCGCGACGCGGGCTCCGCCATCAGCCGTGAGTTCGACATCCACCTCCAGTGCTCCGCCTTGAGGCATGGCGTCGAGCGCGTTGATCAGCAGGTTGACCAAAACGGTGTCGAGCTGACCCCGATCAATAAAGGTAGAAACGGGTACGTCGGGCAAGTGAATTGCCAGCGTGACGGCCTGTTGTCGGGCCCGGGTGCCGACCAGCGCAGCGGCCTGTTGGACGACCTCACGCAAATCGCAGGTACTGCATTTGGGGGCCGGCAATTTCGCGAAATTGAGGAAGCCCTGGACCGTTTGCTCCAGCCGGGCGACTTCACGGTAAATGACCCGTAGGTCTTCCAGGTTGAGCGGCTTGCGGTTTTCGCTCTTTAGCGCGGATTCCACAAGCATTTTTATCCCCGTCAGTGGGTTGCGCACTTCATGGGCGACGCCGGCCGCCAACTGGCCTACGGCCGCGAGTTGCTCGGCGCGGAGCATGTCACGCTGCTGTTGCTGAAGTCGTTGTGCGACCTCCTCGACTCGCGCTACGATGTGGTTGAGCTGACGGTCCAATGACTGCAGGTCGCCATCTGCTGCCATGCTCACCGAGCCAACGTCCTTGTCCAGATGCTGGGCCAGGTCTTGCACTCGTACGCTCAAACGGTAGATCGACTGTCGCAGCCCCCTCGCCACACCATAGCCCATAACAAGACCGCCGATCGGGCCAGCCAGCCCCAGTACGAGCAGTGCCAGTAAACCCTGTTTGCTCGCGTCGCTGCTATCGTTCGCGGCTTGTTGCATCTTTTTATGGTTCAGGGCCAGAAGCTCCTCGCATGGGTCCACAACGCGCCGGAGAGGATGAAAATCCACGATCTTTTTCAGGTCGGCGGGCGACTTTCCAGGGCCAACGGCGGCAAGCAAGCCGGTTTGTTCCAGCCGATATTGTTCATATTCGTCTTCGATCTTCTTTACACACTTCTTCTCGTCATCGGTAACAGCCGTAGCGCGCGCGTCCGCCAGGTCCATCTCGAAGTTCTCATGGTCCTCCGCGATCGCTTTGAGCAGATCCGCCTCCGGGTCGATGAGATAAAGAAGGGTGTGATGGCGGAGTTGGCGGACGCGAATTTCGAGCTTAAAAGCAGCCTGAAGGCTGCGGACGTTTCGAGAGATAATGCCCGCCATGTCGGTCTGGAGTCGATTGATATACCAGGCGCCGGCGAGGCAGGCCCCCAATAAAATCAGGCCGATTATGAGCGCAGGAGCCGTGACCCGGATCATCAATTTTGGGTACATGCGGATGCGCTCATAAACGGAGGAGGATCTCGCAGGTATCAGAACCTTTAACATTGCCAGTCTACCGTTTTTCCTTCAAACCATCCAGGACAGTACGCGATCCCTTGAGTTGGTCCTTGAGGCGCTGCAACGAGTTAGCCGCGATCGTCTTGATGTCTGCGATTTCGCCGGATTTGGCCTCACGCTCGAAAAGGGCGACCAAAACTACATGAATGTCAACCGCCGCTTTGATTGCCGTTTGCCCCACGGCCGACGTGTTCCAGATAGAAGAGCACGTCATATGCCAATCGTCGCGTGGAGCTTGCGAAAGTGTAAGCCTAGACAGCCACAGAAGAAAGAGCACGAAGTGCAACAGGACCAACGGTTAGATTTGTGCCAGATCAATGAGCATTTTTTTCCCACACAGGTAATTGCGGACTCAATGCGTACGTGTCTTGGGGGAGAAATAGCGGGGTACAAAATGGTGCGGCGGTGCTAGAGCCTAAGCCCTGGCAACCGCCGCGCGTCCTGCCACTTTAGTTAACCGCTCGCTCAGAAGCCGAACTGGAGCTGAGTACGCACCATCCAGCCGTCAACACCAGCGATGAAGCCGGCAGGCGAGGTGCCGTTGCCTGCTGGATTGCCGCCGTTGTAGAAGCTCAGGTCCGTTTGCCACTTCAGGTTCTGACGCTTGAAGTAGTAGTTGAGACCCACCGCGAACTCCTGGGACTCGGAGTAGTTCTTGAAGGCGTTGTGGACGCTCACCACCGTGGTGCCGGCCGGGATACCGAGCGCGGCGACCTGGGCGGCGGTCAACGTGGTGGTACCTGTCTGGTTGCCGTTGATATTGGCGCTGTCACCGCGGATCCACGACCAACGGGCAGCCACTTCAAGCTTCTTCGGGATGACGAAGTAGCCAGCCTGGACGGTGGTGCCATAGTCCAGCAAGGCATGCTTTGGGAAGAGGGCGATCTGGCTGGCGCCGGATGCGGTGTTCGCGGTATACAAGATCGGGCGGGTGTCGGCGCTACCGGAGACTTCCGTGCCGCGGAAGTTGTCGATATTACGCAGCCACCACTCGTTGTAAATGCTGAATCCACGGTATTTGGCGGCAGCAAAGACATCGTACTTGTACACGTCAAATGCATCGACGCCGAACGGGCTAAGATTGGCCAAGGTTGTCGTGGGCGAGATGCCGGGCAGGACGCCGGGGCTGACGCCGGCACCGTTGAGCACGCTGGTCAAGGTCCCGCCGTTGGAGCCCCCGCCGACGCGCTCGAAATCTAGCTCTGCCGTCGTGTAGTTGGTCCGGCGAGCCATCGGGACGAGATCCGTGGCGGCGCCGACGCGGGCGACAGGGTTGCAGCTGTAGTCGATGTCGCTGATGGAGTCGCCAAACAGATCATAGCGCTGCCGCTTGGCGTTCCAGGTACCGCCAAAGTCGTACCAGAAGCCGGCGTTGATGCCGGGCAGGTTGTCCAGCACGGTGTAGGGTTGCTGGTTGTCGTTGCCGTTGGTGATGAAGAGCATGCCGAAGAAGCGGTCGTCCAGCGCCTTGGCCTGGAGGGCCACACCGGTCAGCATGTTATCGGCATCTGCATCGAACATCCAGCTGGCCATCGAGTATTCGACGAATTGCTCATTGCCCGAACCCATGTATTCTTCAAAGGCAAAGAAGGGCTTGAATTTGCCGACGATACCGGTAATGGTCGGCTGGTACTTATACGTGCCTTCCGGGCAGTCCGGGCCGCAGCCCTTCTCCGAGCCCAGCGGATGCCAGTCGTAAGCGATCCAGGCCGTGAACAGACGGACGCCTGCGTCCACCGCCGCGACGTTCTGGCCGCCGTCGATATTGCCGACGGGGTTGGCAAAAGCGTTCTGCCGCGTGTCCGCGGCATTCAAACCACGGGTGTTACCGTCCAGTTGGAACTGGTAGCGGAAGTTCGGGTCGAAGGCGGTGCCCTCGAATATCAGTCGCAAGCGCTTGACCAGGAACGACGACTGATCGCTGGCTGTCGCAGTGCCGGTTGGGCTACGCACCCCGGTCAGATGGTTGTCGGTGTCGGTGACCTTGTAGCTATAGTAGTCGAACTGACCGCGACCGCGGATGCGCAGCTCGAACGGGATCTTGCTCTGGTCATCCCACTTGACGTACGACGGATCGTCGACGCTGCGAATGACGAAGCCTTGACCGTTGAAGAAGCCGGTCTGAACGCTGGCGGGCATGCCGGCGCCGGGGTGGTCATTGAGATAGTTCTTGATGATGTCTTGAACGTCCTTGTCACTCAGCTGCTTGGCAGCCGGCTCGCCGGCGGCCGTGGTTTGGACGGCGCCGCTTTGGACAAGCCGTTTCAACTCATCGATCTGGCGTTGCTGCGCCGCGACCGTCGCTTGCAAATCCGCCGCGCTTTGAGTCTGCGGTTGTGCCTGCTGGGCACGACCGACGCCGGCGGCGGCCAAGAGCACCGCACCGGGCCAGACGGCGAATTTGCAGAATTCGTTCAACCAGTTACGCACCATCTGCTCATCCTCCATGTGTAACGGGCGTCGCCCGCCTGAGCCAGTGAATCGGAGGTGGGCAACTCGTCCCTGAGCGCCTGCACCGCCGCACCGCTACGAGCTTGCTTTCGCAAGGAAGCCAAAGTGGCCAGGAATCCCCTATTGCAAGCTTTTTCGACCAATGGGGCGGCTGCGGATTATGAAGAAGAAGCGCAAGTCAAACGAATGTGAGGAATCTAGCTAAGAAGTAGAGAATAGGTCCGGGAGGAAATAACGGCTGGGCAGCCGAGGCAAGGGGCTTGTTTTGTGCCGGCAGTCGGCAGTAGGCAGTCGGCAGTAGGCAGTCGGCCGTTCGTTGCTTTCTTGCCCAACCACACCGGACTCTGGCATCGCATTTGCGGCAGAATCACATGCGGCCCAGTGCAGGTTGGATACCAATGACGCATTGGTCTGGGCCGTCTATTGACTTTACCGACTTAAAGGAGTGCAAAATGACGGGCGACAAACCGCTGCTTTTGGGCATTTTCCCCAGTCGGGATTTAGCCGAGGGTGCCATCGATGAACTGGGTCACGCCGGCTACACGCGCGACCATATCGGCATGCTGGCACCCGGTGGGAGTGTTGAGCAGGCCCAGCTTCCCGCGCTAACGCAAGAGGATGCAGCTGCCACCGGCGCTGAAACCGGAGCACTGGCCGGCGGCGGTCTTGGCATCCTGGCGGGGGCTATCGCGGTAGTTGCTTTTCCGGGAATCGGCGCGGTTGTCACCGGGGGTATCCTGAGCGTTCTTGCCGGTGCCGCCGCTGCCGGCGCGGCATTTGGCGCTTTTACGGGGCCATTTGTCGCAATGGGATTGTCGGAAGACGAGGCCAAGCACTATGCCACCGAGTTGAAAGCAGGCCGAACGATTGTTGCCGTCCAGATCGATAGCCCTGAGGAGCAAGACGAGGTGGTTACGGTACTTCGCAGCCACGGGGCCACGACAGTGACGACGCACAATGGTGTTGTGTTGGCACCTGCTGAGCTGGTCAAGGGGTAGCACTTGCTTGCGCTGCGTGCTCATCAGCGGTGAGCGGGCTGGACTTTGCCTATCGCTTCGCCGAAGCCGACACGGTAACCAGCACCCTGACACCATCCGGTTAGGGTTATGCGATCGGCGTCCTGCAAGAAGGCACGCTGCTCACCATTTGGTAGGCTCATGGGCTTGGTTCCGCGCCATGACAGTTCCAGCAGGCTGCCGAAAGAATCCGGTGTGCTGCCGCTGATGGTGCCCGACGCCAGTAGGTCGCCGGGTCGCAGGTTGCAGCCGTTGACCGTGTGATGGGCGACCTGCTGTGCCAGGCTCCAGTAGAGGACATTGAAATTGGACCGGCAAATGCAGGATGGTTGCGGCATCGTTGTGGCCTGGAGCAGAACCTCCAGATGGATATCGAATGCACCTTGCCCCATTGCTTGGAGATAAGGCAACGGGATTGGGGCTTGGGCCGGCCCGGCACAGCGAAATGGCTCCAACGCTTCCAGTGGCACCACCCAAGGTGAGATAGTCGTCAAGAAGTTCTTGCCAAGGAATGGCCCCAGGGGTGCGTACTCCCATGCCTGGATATCGCGAGCGCTCCAGTCGTTGAGCAGAACCAATCCAAACAAGTGATCTTCGGCTTCCGTAACTGGAATCGGGTGGCCAAGGTCATTGCCGGGCCCGACGAACACGGCCATTTCCAACTCGAAGTCCAGTAATCGGCTCGGGCCGAAAATGGGCTCGACGGCTTTGTCCGGTTTGCTCTGACCGTGGGGCCGGACCACATCGGTGCCGCTGACCACGATCGAGCTGGCGCGCCCGTGATAAGCGACTGGCAAGTGGAGCCAGTTGGGCATCAGGGCGTTTTCCGGCCCACGCAACATGGTGCCGACATTGGTTGCGTGCTCGCGCGACGAATAGAAATCGGTGTAGTCACCGATTTCTGCGGGCAGCAGCATGGTCACGTCGTTCATGGATACGAGAGCCTGTTGGCGCAAAGCCGGATCGTCGCGCAAGGTCCGTTCGTCGGACCGCAGCAGTCGACTGAGTAACGCGCGCGTCTCGCTCCAAACCCGTTTGCCCGCAGCCATCAACGGATTGAGTTTGCCCCGGTCGAAAAGGCGATACTTGCCCAGTGCCGGGACGTTGATCATGCCCTGGTTTTCAAGAAAGGTGAGGTCAAGAATTTGATCGCCGATGGCGACGCCGATGCTGGCTGGGCCGCCCGCGAGTCGGCGAAACACGCCGTAAGGCAGGTTTTGGATCGGAAAATGCGAATCGGCTGCGACGGGAATGAAGGAACGCAGGTCGGCGTCGGTTGTTTCATTCATGGTAGCCATCCCAGGGCGCGAAGGGCCTCGCGCGGTTCGTCGAAGCTGCAACTGCCGAATGAGGTCAAGCCGTCCCTGCGGGCTTCATGGATCTCGCCGATCGAAGCGTGCATTGCACCATAATGAAAGCCAGTGTCGTCGAAAACGAAATGGGCCGGATTTTGGTCGTTCAGTATGGCCACGACCTCGTCGGGCTTCAGATGCCGCACGAAGCCCATGACGGCCGCGCCGAAAACGTTGACAAACCCGTGCATTCGTGTGTTCATGACGGAGTCAAAATGCGGAAAGGGATGGTGCAATCCTGCGGTGGCCTTCAGGGGAACACCGTTCATGACCGCATTTCGTATTACAAATGCGATTTGCTCCGCGCTGGGGACAGCCTGGGCGGACGCACCGCCGCAACGCAACTTGAAGCCCGCCCACCCTGCGGCGCGGCGGTTGTAAAGCACGATTGCCTCGATTACGGTTGCAACTGCCTGCGCGCCGAGATCAAAGCCCCATTCGAAAAAAACGGTCAGCTTTTCAAAGCCCGTTGATTCGAAGACGGAACCAATGTCACGCAGCCGATCGGCAGTTGCCTTGGGGTCGGTTACGTCCACAAGATCGCTCGGAACCTTCATTTCCAGCACGTTGGCAACAACCTGATCCCCGTGCCGGTCGCAAAAGGCTTTTAGACTTTCAAGAGCACTTTTCAAGCTCTCGCGACATTGTGCCGCGGCTGAGTCCATAGGTCCGAGCACCGAGAATGCGAACGGAGGACCGGAGTTGAGTAGATCGTCATGAAAGGCGCTTACATTAGCCAGTTTTGCAGCAGGACAGACGAAACGGCCTAGCATCCAGGCCTCGGGCGACTCGCGATAGCGGGCATAGTTGGCGATCGCCTGCTCGAGGGGCAACTGAGCCGGCGGAAACAAGCCGGCGTAGTCGACGATGCCAGTGAGCAGCGTGCGCAAGCTCGATTTCATATTTGCCCTCCGCCGCAAGCCAGTCGCGGCGCCGTCTATGGCTCACGATAGAGCGTGCCGCCCTTCATGACGAGCCGGACTTTGCGCAGGGCGCCGATGTCGCGCGTTGGATCGCCCTCGACGGCGATGAGGTCGGCCAGCAGGCCAGATTTGATCGCGCCAATGCGATCGTCCTGGCGCAATACCTTGGCGGCGACTGACGTCGCGGCACGCAATGCGGCCGGGGGTTTCATGCCATAATCGACCATCAGTTCCAGTTCGCGGGCTCCATCGCCGTGCGCGAAGACGCCAAGGTCGCTGCCGTTGACGATTACGACACTTAATTCCAGGGCTTCCTTGAAGCTGGCCCTGCGTGTTTTGATTGCGGCGGGTTCGGGCTCGGCGTCGTGCTTCCAGCCGCGATATTTGGCCATGGCTTCGGACGCCGCCAGGGTCGGGCATAATGCAACGTTATGGCCCAACATCTGGCGAAACTCCTTCAGGTATCCGTCATTGCCGTGCTCGATGGTGTCAACGCCCGCCAGGGCGGCCCGGCTCATGCCCTCCTTGGTGGTGGCATGGGCAGCCACGGGGCGGTTCTGCGAGTGGGCGGTGTCGACGATGATCTTTAGCTCCTGGGTCGTAAATGTCGCACCCTTCGCATTGTCGGCGTAGACCTTGATCCAGTCCGCGCCGCGGCCAATTTGGTCGCGTACTACCCGCGGCAAGACCGCTCCATCCGCTTCTTCGGCTCCCTGGGGAATATGCCATTCCGGTGCGAAACTGTTCGGTGCATAGCTGCCCGTGGCAACGATAGCCCGCGTCGTGACCAACATACGTGGTCCCGGAATGATGTTTTGCTCGACGGCTTGTTTGAGGCCGACGTCGCTGTAGCCGGCCCCCTCCGTGCCCAGATCGCGGATGGTTGTGAATCCGGAAAGCAAGATGCTGCGGAGGTGATTGGTCGCGCGGCACACGCGCAAGGCGGCCGGCTCTTTGAGTACCTGGTCCTCCCAGGAGGCTTCATTATACGGGTGCAGCAAAACGTGCGTGTGGGCGTCGATCAGGCCCGGCAACAGAGTCATCTGCGGCAGCGCAATGGTACGTACCTCGTCGGGCAGCTTCACGTCGGCTGCTGGTCCAGCGCTGTCGATGCGCTCGCCTCGAACGAGCACGACCCAGCCTTCCTGGTTTTTTGCGCCGTCAAAGACGCGGGCGGGCTTCAGCAGGATCGGCCGGTCAACCGCGGCAACTTTGTCCGTTACCGGAAGCTGCGAATTTGCAGAGGCGTATTCGGCGTCGCCTTCCTGACGTTGGCAACCGAGTGCCGCTAAAGCCAGACAGAGGATCGCCCCGATGAGCCGATGCATGAACATCTCCTTTCAGCCAGCGCGCGGTGGGCGGAAAAAGAGAAACTCTTGGTGCATGAGTCGGAGTGACGTGATTAAATCAGAGCCTGTTTACCCCGAAGGGGTTTAAAACACAGCCCAGGGTAAGCGAATCGCCACCGTGGGTTGGCAAGGCTCTTCGCGTCTATACCGCGAAGCGGTTACACAACATCCCACTCTTGTAAAACCCTTTCAGGGTTTACTGCAGAGGCGCTTCGTCTACCCAGGGTGGCGCTTCGCTTACCCCATAGGCATCAAGTTAAGCCGAAGTCCAACAGGTTTGGGTCGTTAAGTAACTCAAAGGTCCCTGGTTTGGAGCGTGGATCTCTCCGGCATGTCTTCGCAAGGGTTTTGCGTACGTCGTCGAGGACATGCTCCAATTCGGCCGGGGTGAGTGCGGCTGCCAAACGGCCGGCAAAGCCCCGGACCGCTTCGTAGGCTTTGCTCAGGCTCTTCTTGGGATCGCCCCAAACGCTGCCGATCACCAGCCAGTGCTGTATCACCACCGCCAGCAGACGCGACCAGACCCGCACCATCTGCCGCAGCGCCGTCGAGCCACTCAACTCCGCCACCAGGCCTTGTGATTTCCAACGCTTGAATAACAACTCCACGTGCCAGCGCGCGCGATACAACACGGTCGCTTCGGTAGGCGTCAATTTTTCCCCAGGCACGTTAGTCACCAAGATCGTCCAGTCGCACCACGCCAGACGTGCAGCACTTGGTTCCTTGCCGTACTTGCTCAGGCTCTCGCGACGCAACTTCTGCCGCCGACGATTGGCTTGTTCCGCGGGCAGTCGCCAGGCGATCAAGCGACACGGCAAACGCTGCTCTTGGCCCAACAAGATCGGCTGATCAACAAACGGGCCACCTTGTTTTGCCAACCACGGTAGCAAATCCACCACGTTACCGTTGTTCAAAAGCACGTGGGTGCCAAACTGCAAGCGCGAGAGAAAATACTCCGCCGCCGCCGCCATCGCCGCGAAAACCTGCACATTGAAATAGCCCAAATCACTGATCCGCAACGACCCCTTGCCACGCCGGGCGTGCTGCCGGCTCGTCGCGCCGTCGGGACTGCGGCCTGGCTCGATTTGCACCTGCGTCAGGGCGCCGCTGCGCAGGTCCAATTCGGTCTGTAATTTCAGGGCTGCCTTGCCGCCGCCATGGCTGCCGCCGCAACCACGAAATTGCTCCTCCAACTCGTCCGGCAACGGAATCGTGGAGCTATCCAGCAGGTTGGTGCTCGTGAACCGTTCGAGAATCGGCGCCAATGCCTTATCCGACCCAACGATAAGTTTGGTTGCTTGGCAAAACACCTTTTGCAAAAAGTCGACCAACTTCGCCGTATGTCGTTGCTCGATCGCTTGCGGCGTGACATCGGCACCGCACTGTGCTGCCATCTGAGCCAACTTCTCATCAGAGGCCTTGGGATTTTGAAGGAAGCCCAAGACGAAAGTCCGAGCAAGCGATAGCGCCGTGAACTTCCGTGTACGTTCGATAACACCGCTCTCGTTCGCAGCAGTCTCAGCGATGTCCCCAAACAAACGTTGCAACGCCGAGCCAACCCTGGCTAGAATCCCCATCGGAAGCTCCTTCTTCCAATCACTGTTTGTCGTTATCCAGCGATTGTGGAAGGACTTCCAATTATTTTGAAGATCAATAGCTCCTTAACTTGATGCCTATGGGGTGGCGCTTCGCTTACCCTGGGCTGTGTTGTCAAACCCCTCCGGGGTAAATGCAAGCGCAAGATTTCTGCAGCGAAGGTCTGACCCCTTTTCGGATGGCTCTTATCGAAAAGCGACCCCACGTGAGCCAACCGATTTCGCCTGCATGGGCGTGCTTACTCTGCGCCGTTCTTAGTGACCACCGCCAGCGGTGCCCTGTGCATGTTGTTTGACGCGTAGCTGGGCGCGCGCTCGCTCCTGGGCCTTATACTTTGCTTCTTGTGCCTCGGGCGTCGTGCTCGTGGCCGCGGTCGAAGCGAGGGCCTGCTCGGCAGCCGCTTCGTTGATTTCCTCGGCCTTCAGGGCCCGGGGCGTCAACACCGTCACGGTGTTTGCGCGCACCTGGGCGAATCCGCCGTCCACGAAGAATCGCTGGGTGTGCTCGCCGCGGCGAATGCGCAACTCGCCGTAACCAAGTCGTCCGATCAGCGGCGCGCGGCCGGGCAACACACCGAGTTCCCCATCGAACATCGGCAGGACCACGAAGTCGACCGTCTCGTCGAGCAGGGCGCGCTCCGGTGTCACCACCACACAATTCAAGTTCTTGGCCGTCGTCGCCGTTTCCACCATGACTGCGGTTCTCCCGGAATGCCGTCGAGGTGATTATTTGCCTTCCGACATGCGCTTGGCCTGCTCAGCGGCTTCTTCGATGGCCCCGACGTACATGAACGCGCTCTCGGGCAGGTGGTCCCACTTGCCGTCGCACAGTTCCTTGAAGCTGCGAATGGTGTCGGCCAAGGACGTTACCTTGCCCTTCTTATTCGTGAACGCCTCGGCCACGATGAAGGGTTGCGAAAGGAACCGCTCGATGCGTCGGGCACGGTTCACGACCTGTTTGTCTTCTTCGCTCAACTCCTCCACACCCAGAATGGCGATAATGTCCTGCAGTTCGCGGTAACGCTGCAGAATCTGCTGCGTGCGCCGGGCCACTTCGTAGTGCTCCGCACTGACGAACGCGGGGTCGAGAATGCGGCTATTGGATGCCAGCGGGTCGATCGCGGGATAGATTCCGCGGGCCGCGATCTTGCGCTCCAGGTAGATGAAGGCATCCAAGTGCTGGAAGGCGTTGGCCGGGGCCGGGTCGGTCGGGTCGTCGGCCGGCACATACACGGCTTGCACGCTCGTGATGGCCCCCTTCGAGGTCGAGGTGATGCGTTCTTGCAATTCACCCATTTCCGTGGCCAGCGTTGGCTGGTAACCCACGGCGCTGGGCATGCGGCCCAGAAGCGCGGACACTTCCGAGCCGGCCTGCGAGAAGCGGAAGATGTTATCGACGAAGAGCAGCGTGTCTTTCCCCGTGGTATCGCGGAACCACTCGCACATCGTCAATGCGGACAGAGCTACTCGCAAACGCGCGCCAGGCGGCTCGTTCATCTGGCCGAATACCATGGCGGTCTGCGTGATGACCATTCGCTTGGTGTTGCCGATTTCGGTCTCTTGCATTTCCAGCCAAAGGTCGTTGCCTTCACGGGTGCGCTCCCCGACACCGGCGAACACCGAGTAACCACCGTGCTGGCTGGCGATACGGGCAATCAACTCGGTCAGAATGACCGTCTTGCCCAGACCAGCACCGCCGAACAGCCCGGCCTTGCCGCCTCGGACCAACGGCGTCAACAGGTCGATGACCTTGATGCCAGTCTCGAAGAGTTCGGTTTTGGTGGTAAGTTCACTGAATTTTGGCGGCTCGCGATGGATGGGCCGGTATTCATCGACTTCCACAGGACCGCGGCCGTCAATCGGCTCGCCGAGCAGGTTGAAAACGCGGCCGAGCGTGTTTAAGCCGACAGGCACCGTCACGGCCTTGCCCGTGTCGACGACTTTCATGCCGCGAACGAGACCTTCGGTGGAGCCGAGCGCGACGCAGCGCACCCGGTTGCCGCCGAGATGCTGCTGCACCTCGCCAGTCAGGTGCATCTTGACGCCCTTGTAGTCGGAATCCACCCGGCACGCGTTATAGATTTCGGGAAGATGGTTCTCGCCGAACTCACAGTCGAACGTCGAGCCGATCACCTGGATGATCTTGCCTTCGTGCTGGGTGGCTGTCGCCCCGTTGGTCGTGACCATGATTACTCCCTATTGGCAAGCGTCTAAATCTTGATATTTCGTCCGGCGTCGATGTCAGCAATTAGCTGGAGTATTTCATCACCGCCGTTTGGATATACTCTGTCCCCTAGTCGTTTTAGCTTTGGCAAATCCAATTCGATTCGGTTATGCATGACCACGTTAATGAAGTCGGCTATATCAACGTGCTTCTTGTCCGGCCTGCGGTTAGGCGAAACCATGGCAGCGAATTTGGAGGCCAACGCCATTTCCAGTTCGGGAATCTCATGGGTTTCTCCGACTGCGATTGTATGGCGAAACACAACTCTGAAGACGTCCTGCGTTGGCTTCATCACATCGATGACAGCTTCTTGGGTGGCTGGATCAATGAATCGGGTCACCACGGGGGTATCGCTAACCGTCAGCTGCGGATACGCCGCACGAAGCGAACGCACTGCTTTGGCTATATCTTTCTTCCGCACCAAGACGTCAACGTCTTGGGTCGCGCGCGCTTCGCTCCGCCAGACAACGATGCCGTGGGTACCCATCAAGACGCAGCGCACACCAGCTTGATGGAGAACCGCAATCACTCCCTGCGGAGTAATCATTGCTTCGTTCCGCTGTTTCATGCGCCGGAACAGGCACGTGAGGTCGCTGCTGATCTGGAGACGAACCAGATGCTTCGCAGCGGCGGGGTGCGGTAGCGGATGTAACCGCTGAATCATGGCGTGTCTCGCGGTCCGCTGGTGGCAATATTTCTTATTTTAGCGCTTCCACCCCGCCGATGACCTCGGCGATTTCCTTCGTGATCTGTGCCTGGCGAGCACGGTTGTACTGGCGCGTCAGCGTCTTGATCATCTCCTCGGCGTTCTCCGTGGCGGCCTTCATCGCCACTCGACGGGCGATTTGCTCGCTAACGGCGGCGTCCAGGAAACACTTGAACAATCGCACCTTGAATGAAACCGGCAAAATCTCTTCCAGGATTCCCTGCGCGTCCGGAATGAACTCGTACTCCACGGCAGGGCCGACGGGTGCCGCGACTTGCCGCCTTGTCGCCGGTGCTACTGTCGAGAGTGGCAGTAGGGTTTCGAGGACGGGCTCCTGCCGGGCGGCGTTGTGGAACTTCATGTACGCCACCTCGACACGGTCGATCCGGCCGGCGATGTACTCCGCGATGTAGCGGTTCGCTAGCGTTTCGACCTCATCGAAGCTCGGCCGGTCTTCAAACTGCGTGTAGCTTTGTTCGGCCGGGATATTCTGGTAGCGGAAATAAAGAATGGCTCGGCGGCCGGACAATTCGAGATGCAGGTTGACCCCGTCCTGGCGAATTTGCCGGATGCGGGCGATGGCCTCGCGCAGGATGCTGGCGTTGTAGCCCCCGCAGAGCCCGCGATTGGACGTCAATACGAGCAGAAGGCTGTTCTTGACCGTCTCGCGTTTTTCCAGCAGCGGATGCTTGAGATTGCCCGCACTGGCGCTGAGGTCAGCAGCCAGTTCCGCAATCTTTCGCGTGTAAGCCTCGGCCTCGTTGGCACGATCCATCGCCTTCTTGAAGCGCGTCGTTGCGATTAGCTCCATCGTCCGCGTGATCTTGCGGATGTTCTGCACCGCCTGCCGGCGTTTGACGAGGGCACGGGTTTTTGCCATATGCTTCTCACTCGATCCGTTCAGACAAAGACGCGGGACGAACCGCCGGGCTTGTCCCGGCGGGCATGAACCCCGCCGCTCGTTAAGCGTCAAGCACCCTTGAACTGGCCCTGAAACGCCTTGATTGCTTCGTTCAACCGGTCGTCGTCGGGAGCGCCGTCCTTTACCCTTAGTTCACGCTCATCCCTGAGAGCTTTCACCACCGCTGGCCGTTGTGCGTGCATGAAATTGAGGAATTGCTCCTCCCAGGCCGACACTTGCTTGATCGGCACCTTGTCCAGGAAGCCCTTGGTGCCGGCGTAAAGGATCATTACCTGATCGGTGACGTTCATCGGCTTGGTTTGCCGCTGCTTCAGGATTTCCACCATGCGGTAGCCGCGGTCGAGCTGCGACTGCGACGCCTTATCCAACTCGGTGCCGAGCTGGGCGAAAGCCTCAAGGGAGCGGAACGCGGCCAGATCGAGGCGAAGGCTGCCGGCGATCTGCTTCATCCCCTTGATCTGGGCGTTGCCGCCGACGCGCGACACGCTGATACCTACGTCGACCGCGGGCCGAATGCCTGCGAAGAACAGGTCGGGCTGCAGGTAAATCTGGCCGTCCGTAATCGAAATGACGTTGGTCGGAATGTACGCCGACACTTCGCCTTCCAGCGTTTCGATGATCGGCAGTGCGGTCATCGAGCCGCCGGTGTTTATGACTTTGAAAACCTTATGACCCGGGTACTTCGGCAATTCGTGCTTGGTTGCCTCTTTCTTCTCGAGCGGTCCCACGTAAACGGTGGGTCCGCCATCGGGTTTGCGGTTTACGGCCCAGTCGTCGGTAACCTTGGCGGAGTCCGACGTTTCCGGGGCGATTACCCACCGCTCGGCCAGCTTGGCGGAGCGTTCGAGCAAGCGCGAGTGGCAATAAAAGATGTCGCCGGGATAAGCCTCGCGGCCCGGGGGGCGCCGCATCAGCAACGATAGCTGGCGATAAGCCGCGGCCTGTTTGGTCAAGTCGTCGAAAACGCAGAGCGTGTCGCGGCCCTGCTCGTACATGTAGTACTCGGCCATCGCGGCACCGGCATAAGGTGCGATGTACTGCAACGGCGCCGCGGTGGCCGACGAAGCGACGACGACGATGGTGTAATCCATCGCACCCTTTTCGCGCAGCGTCTCGACGACGCCGGCCACCGTCGATTCCTTTTGGCCGATGGCAACATAGACGCAGATGACCTTCTCTTCCTTTTGGTTGAGGATTGCGTCCACAGCGATGGCGGTCTTGCCCGTCTTGCGGTCGCCGATGATCAATTCGCGCTGGCCGCGGCCCACCGGGGTCATGGCATCGATGGCCTTGATGCCGGTTTGCAAAGGTTGGTTCACCGGCTGTCGGCCGGCGACGCCGGGGGCATAGCTCTCGACGGGCCTGCTCAGGGTCGTAATGATGGGTCCCTTGCCGTCCATTGGGTTGCCGAGCGGATCGACGACCCGCCCAATAAGCGCATCACCCACCGGCACGCGGAGTAGCGCGCCGGTCGAGTGCACCTCGTCGCCCTCGGTGATCTCGAGATAGTCGCCCAGGATGATGATGCCGACCGAGTCCTCATCGAGGTTGAACGCCAGGCCGCGCACCTTGGTGCGCGTGAACTCGACCATTTCACCAGCCATGACACCGGTCAAACCGTAGACCCGGGCGATGCCGTCGCCGACCTCCAGCACGCGGCCGACCTCGCGGGTGTCCACCTTGTCGCGGTAATCCGCTATTTCTCGAGTGAGGACCGAGGCGATCTCACTAGGGTTGAGTCGTTGCATGGAGACTTCTCTCGTTGAGTTGATTTTGCAAGGTTGCAAGCCGGCTCTTGACGCTCGCGTCGTACAGCCAGTCGCCGACCCGGACGATCAAACCGCCCAACAGATCGGGGTCGACTTGCGCTTCGAGCACCGGCTCTTGCCGAAACGCCTTGCGGAGCTCGCTCGCCAGCCGTTCGCGCTGGTGGTCGAGCAACGGCACGGCCGAGCGGACCTGCACCACGACGCGGCGAGCGCGCTTGTTGTTCAAGTCAATGTATGCACTTAGGATCGGCCGAAGCAGATCCAGGCGTTCGTGCTCGTTGAGCACCAGGATGAAATTGGCCAGGACGTCGCTGACTCGGCCGGGAAGCACCTTGTTCAGCAACTCCGCCTTTTTTTCCTTACTTACCGTTTTGTTGGCAAAGAACTCCGCCAGTTCCGGGTTGGGAGTCAGTACCCCATCGATAAAATCGCGCAGTTCCTGCAAGACATCGTCGGCTTTGTTCTCCTTGCCGGCGGCGTCGAGCAGGGCTTCGGCATAGACGCGGGCGACGTGCATGACGCCGACGTCTGCCTCGAAGTGGTCTGGGTCGCGGAGTTCGGTGGGGTTGCTCATTGGATGCTCGCCAGAACGCGCTCCCGATCATTGGCCGCCACGCCCAGATCGTTCAAAGCCTCTTCAACCAGGCGGTGCTGGTCGTCGATGGTCATTTGACGCCGAATGGCCTTGGCAGATACCAGAGTGGCCAGCTGGGTGCTACGCTGAAATAGCTCAACCAGAGCCTGTTCCTTCTCGGTTTGAATTTCGCGGCGAGCCCGATCCTTCTCGGCCTGGATTTGACTGGTGGCCTGAGTCACCATGTCGGCTTTGACCTGCTCACCGTCCTTGCGTGCCTGGTCGACAAGGTCGCGGACCTGTTGCTGGGCCTCGTTCATCTTCTTTTCGAACTCGGCCCGCATCGCCTGGGCTTCGGCATTGGCCTTTTGCGCCTGGTCCAGTTCGCCGTGGATGTTGTCCTCGCGCTTTTGCAAGCCTTCCAACATCGGTTTCCAGGCAGTCGCTCGCAGCACAAAGACCAGTACGACGAAAATCACAATCGTCCATAGACCCAGGTCGAGGACACCCTTGAAGATGTTCGACTCCTCGTGGGTCACTTCCTCAAATCCCTTGCTTACATCCCCGGCTTTGTGCGGTTTCGCCGCATCGGGAGGCTCGTCGGCAATTGCCGACGAGGCCAGCCCGATCACAAGCAAAACAAGTCCCAAAAACAACCAGCCGCAACGCATGATGACCTCTCCCGATTGGATGCGAGCAAACTTATCGTGGTAACTGCTTGAAATCGCGGAGTTGGCCAGCCCGCCCGCGTACCGCACTTTTACCAGTTAAGAGGTCCCACTCTGCCATTGACTAGCATGCAGACCAGCAGAGCAAAGAACGTCGCACCTTCGAGCAAGGCCGCGATGACGATCATGGCTGTCTGCACCTTGTTTGCGACTTCGGGCTGACGGGCCATGCTTTCCAGGGCCGTCGCGCCGATGCGGCCGAAGCCCCAGCCGGCACCAATCATGACCAATCCGGCGCCTATGCCGGCGCCAACAGCCGCGCCCGAAAACACAGCGGAGTTCGGTCCATCCGCAAACGCCGGAGCGGCAGAGAGTAACAAGAAAGTGAAGGCTACTACGAACAGTTTCAAAACTTTCATGAGATGGAGACTCCAGCTTCCGCTAATTGTGACAAGGACGCGTAAAATGCATGGCAATTGCTACCGCGGCTTCAATGCTGTGGGTTAAGTGCCATGCCCATGAACAACGATGTCAGAAACGTGAACACGTAAGCTTGAAGAAAAGCGACAAGCAGTTCAAGCAGGCTAAGGGCAACAATGCCCAACACGCTGGCCAGCGTCACGCTACCCCATAGGAGATAGGAAGCGCCCCCCATAGCGGCCAGGTAAATAAACAGGAGCACGGTTGCCAAAACCATATGCCCACCAAACATGTTCGCGAACAATCGGACGGCCAGCACAAACGCCTTGATGGCTGTGCCTCCGAGTTCGATAACATAAATCATCAAACTAAGACCAAAACCAAAAGTCGAGCCGAGGATCCAGATCGCGATTTCACTGGCAGACGGCTCGGGTTTCGGGGCGTGGTGCTCCGTGGGACTGTGCTCGGGCGCTGGGTGATCGTGCCCGTGACCATGCTCACCGGTGCCCCAGGGATTGGGAACAATCTCAATATGCGGCCATAGTGATGAGAAGTACTTCCCGACTCCCATCTTTGCGATTGGTGCCCCATGCATCATGGCAAAGCTGACCAATGCAAGAGCGCCGGTCACATAGATGCTTGCCGTGGGCGACCCCATAAAGGGAAACATGCCGAGCAGGTTGAGGAAAAGGACAAACAAGAACAGGGTCCAAAGAAACGGCACATAGCGGTCCGCCTGATCACCGATGGTCGGCTTGGCGATTTCGTTGCGCACAAAAGTTAGAAGGACCTCGAAGCAATTCCAGAATGGCCCCTTGGGCAAACTGCCATCGCGGGCCTTGCGAGCCAGCGGGACATAAATAGCCACGATCAGCCCGGCGGCGAGAAGCTCGAGCAGCATGAACTTCGTGATTTTGAACTCATGGCCGAGCGCGGTGAAGGAAGTCAGCGGCACGTCCAGGCCACCGAATATCGTGTCGAATATGTGCCACGCGTCTTCCTGATCCTGGACATGGTGGAAAGCCGAGGGTTCGTGTGCGTGGCCTGCCATTCGGAACACCCCAATCGCAACATACGGTAAAACGCAGCGCTCGGCCCAGACGGTTCAAGTGCTTTTTTTCGCCAGGGCTGTCACCAGCAAACCAACTTCCAGCGCGAGCGTGAAAAGGTAGAAGATGCCAACCCAGATGAGGAATGCAGTCTGTCCCCGATAGAGCCCGGCAATCTCGGTGAGGAACAAGGCAGCACCGAGGACGAAAAACAATCGCACGCCGCCGCCGCCCAGGACCACGTAGGTTTGGTGTTCAGCATTTTGGCGAAAGGCCCAACCCGCCCAGACCATCACCAGCACCGCCGGCACCAGGCAAAGGAGTGCAGCCAAACCGGATTGGATCACCGCGTCCTCGCCGGCGCCCAGCCGACGTGCGGGCAAGGCAAGCAAGAGCCAGCAAGCCATGACGCCGCCGACCAGGATTAGGAGCCGTTTGGTCACGCGGTTTGGTCGTCCGAATCTGACTTGGCATTTTCGTCTTGGGCCGCTGTTTTGTCCAATTGTTGGACCATGTGAATCAAGTGAAGCATGCCGCCCGAAAAACCAAGCACGGTGCCGACAATGACACCCCACGGGCCCCAGCCAAAATAGTAATCCAGAACCGCTCCGATGCAGATGGGCACGACCATCTCCATGCCGACTTGGCCCAGCGCGACATACCGGCCCAGGTCTTTGCCGTTGCCGATCATCATGGGCATCTCTCTGGGTGCTGGTGCGGTGGTATTCTCAGAACCGCACTGTGAAAGTCAATCAAAAATTCGTTACTTTTTTCACGAAGTCGGCATCTGGCTCCTGAACAAGCCTGACGTGCAAGCGAAGGTGAATCTTGCATCTTCGCTTAGCGCGTCAGGCTTGCACTTGCTTGTAGGGATAGCTGTCCTGGGTCGCTGTCTCCTGCAGTCGAGCCCGTATGGTGGTGCATCTTTCCCAGCTTCCGATCTTAACACCTGGCGCACGATTGACTGAAATTATGGTTGACAACGAACTAGCGTTGGTTTAATATGACGGCGTTCAGCCGGTAGGTGTCTCCTCTTTATCTAGTAATCTGTTTTTGAGATCACACTTACCCCCGCACGGCAACGATTCCAAAAAAAAGTGAACAGATAGAGCAGCGGGCCCTGAGGCATTCTTCCTCCATTGCGCGGATGACATGCCTTTTTTTGTGGCTCTCCGCCTATTGCTGTTCCTTGTTCCGCAGCGTTGCTTCTGCGTGATCCCAGAAACCTCCCGCCTCCGACGTGCCGGGGTTTGTCGGCCACGTCTCGTCGAATTAGAGACTCTCCCAGGAATGGACGTCCGGGAGTTCCGAGTAATCCCCAGGGATGGCTCCCGTGGAACCCATTCAGGCGCCGGCTGCTGCAGGGCGCTGGAGTAGTTTCGCATGACCCGCAATCTCAATGCTTGCACCCGAAAGACCCTTGCCGACATTGCTCGTAAGAAAGGCGTCGTCGGCTGGCATGGCATGCGTAAAGAAGATCTGGTAACTGCAATCGAAGCTCTGCGGGTATCGCCTTCAGCTAAACCGCCGACCGGGCGAACTGCTGCCCCCAAGCAACAGACGAAGGCATCCAGCCGGCGGCCTCATCTCCAAACTGCCGCGGCACGCAACACGACCGCCACGACCGAAGAACTCATTGAGAGCAGCAAGTACGACGTCGGGATCCCCACCAAGGACCTTTCCATCAAGGTTCCCAAAGACTTGCCCGCAGGCTACGGCAAGGATCGCATCGTCGCCATGGTCCGGGATCCTTACTGGTTGCATTGTTACTGGGAATTGACCCGGCACGCCATTCAGCGAGCTGAAGCAGCCCTGGGTCAGGAATGGCACACGGCCAAACCCATTCTGCGGCTCCTCGACGTCAGTAGTCATGAGACGACGAGTTCCAGCGAAAGCATCCTGCGCGACATCGACATTCACGGCGGTTGCAACAACTGGTACATCGATGTCAGCAATCCACCGCGTTCGTACCGCGTCGACATCGGCTACCTGGCCCGCAGCGGCCGCTTTTACGTTCTAGCACGTTCCAACGTGGTGACCACTCCGCGGGCCGGGGTCAGCGACGTCATCGACGAAAACTGGGTCGACATCGACTCGAAAAAGGCCGAGCGGATTTACGCCATGTCGGGTGGTTTCGACCCGTCCGGCACCAGCAGCCTCGAATTGAAACAACTCTTCGAAGAACGCCTGCGTCGTCCGCTCGGCTCGCCCGCTGTGTCGAGCTTCGGCTCTGGCGGCATGATGCTTGGCGGCAAGGCCCGCAAATTCTGGTTCCAGCTCGATGCCGAATTGATCGTCTACGGCGCTACCGAACCCAACGCGCGGGTGACGCTCCAGGGCGAGCCGGTCAAGCTGCGTCCCGACGGCACTTTCACGATGCGGTTCAGCCTGCCCGACAGCCGGCAGATCATTCCGGCCGTTGCTACTTCGCCTGACGGCATCGAAGAACGCACCATCGTGCTCGCCGTCGAACGCAATACCAAGCAGCTGGACCCGGTGATTCACGACGGCAACGAATGACCTTGCGTTAATGAACCGCCGCGATTTCCTTCACCCCCGTCGCCTGGCGCGAACCGCCGGGCATGTCGCAGTCGCTTTCGGCGACGTTTCCGCGCCGCGAACTCCCCCGGCAAATACCGAAGTCGCCCTGGTCCGGTTCAGCCGCCGGGCCATGGCCACCAGCTTCGAGTTGGCCCTGCCTTTCGGCACACCCAATGCGCTTGCACCGGCAGAGGCCGTCTTCGATCTGCTGGACGCCCTCGAGGCTCAGTTGACGGTTTACCGCGACACCAGCGAGGTCGCCAACGTTAACCGCATGGCAGAGTCGGCACCGGTTGTCGTCGAACCGCGCCTGTTTGAATTGCTGCAAACGGCCGCCAAGATCACCGCAGAGACCGACGGCGCGTTCGACGTAACCGCCGGCGCGCTGATCAAGGTGTGGGGCGTTTTCAAAGGGCCGCGGCGGGTACCGGCAACCGCGGAACTTGGGGACACCCTTCAGCGCGTTGGCATGGACGGTGTGGCACTGAATGAAGCACAGCGAACCGTCCGCTACCTCAAGGCGGGCCTGGAAATCAACCTGGGGAGCATCGGCAAGGGCTACGCCCTGGACCGGATGGCTGAGGTGCTGCGCGACGAATGGAAAATAACGACTGCGTTGTTGCAGGGTGGCCACAGCAGCGTGTACGCTATGGGTAGCCCCACCGAAAACGGACGCGGTTGGACGGTCGCGGTGACTCACCCCTGGCAGCCGGGACGGCGTTTGGCGATCCTCCATTTGCGAGACCGGGCTCTCGCGACGTCGGCCGCGACGTATCAGCACCTGGAGCATGAAGGCCGCAAGCTCGGCCATATTCTCGACCCGCGAACGGGATGGTCGGCCGAAGGCATGGCCAGTGCCAGTGCGTTGGCACCAACCGCCGCCGAAGCTGACGCTCTCGCCACCGCGTTCTTCATCCTTGGCGTGGACAAGACCAAGGCGTATTGCAAAGCGCATCCGGAAATCGGGGCTGTGCTGCTGGCCAACGAACCGGATGCCCGGCCCGTTTTTCTGAATATCGACCCGTTTTGAACTGTCGTCGCTGTTTCCCGCATTGAGTGCCGACCATGAATGCCTGGACCAAATTCTTCCTTATCCTTTTGCGCATCGCGATCGGCTGGCATCTTCTCTTTGCCGGCCTCGCAAAATTTGCTCCCGACTATCGCGGCAGCGAAGGCTATCTCCAGGAAGCCACAGGACCGGTGGCACCTTACTTCCATGGCATGATCGGCGACAAGGTGGCGGATCGTTATGCCGTTCTGCCGGTGGCGGAGGGTAATGATCCGGCGTCGGTGTCCCATGCAAAGCGCTGCCCAGTCGCGCTCGCCCGAGAATGGGACAGCTATTGCAACGAATTCATCGCTCACTACCACCTCGATGAGGAGGTACACGACACCTACAGCCCGGCTAATTTCGCCGCCAGCACGACCGGTCTGCTGGCTGCGGAAAATGGGGGCATCCTCGTGGTTGCTGGGCTCGATCAGCCGCGAATCCTGCGAGCCGGGCTTCCGGATGGTGGCGACAAGTCGAAACTGCAAAAAGACTATTGCGACAAAACAGTGGAGAACTTCAAGGCGGCAACCGTGGTTTGGATGCTTTATGGCAGCAAACCGCAGCGATTCACGTCGCCGTGGGGCCCGCCGGTTGAAGCGGAACGAACCCCCGAGCAGCGCGTGCGCGACTACGTTGCCCAGCGCGAGCGCATCCGCAAGGCCCAGGCCGGCGAACTTGCATTCGGTCTCAACACGCTATTTGGTGCGGACAAAACGAAGGATCTGCTCGCCGAAAAGGGCGAAGTGAGCCGCACGCGCGCTGACCTGGCCAGGGAGCTCGACACGCGGACTTCCAGGCTCAAAGAAGCCCTCCGCGACGTCCTGACGCCGGAACAGGCGCAGAAGTACGGTCCCATGCCGGAACCCGTCAAAGCGACGGGAGTCACCGCGATGAGCAGGCTCGAGTGGATCGACTTCATGGTCCGTTGGGGCCTGGTCCTGAGCGGTGCTGGGCTCATACTTGGCTTGTTTACGCGCTCCAGTTGTGTCCTCGGGGCGGCCTTGTTGCTGTCGTTCTACCTTGCCGCCATGCCGCTACCGGGTGTGCTCGAGGCGGTGCGCGTCGAGGGCTATCCGTACGTCAACAAAAACATCGTTGAAATGCTGGCCCTGCTTACGCTGGCCACGACCGCCAGCGGTCGCTGGGCCGGGCTGGATGCACTGAACCCGTTCAACTGGCGTTCCGCCAAGCCGAAGGCTCCACCGCCGCCGCCCGACCGATATAACGGCACCGTTGTCAAAGGTCCGGCGCCGGCCGCCATTCCCTCCCACGTTCCTTCCCGGAGATAACGAACATGGCTCTCGATATGACCCCCGAACAGCGCGAGATTGGCAAAGCCAACTTTGGCCGTGTCAGCGAAGGGCTGACGCGGCGAGATTTTATGAAGAGCATGGCGCTGACCGGCGGCATCGTCGCGCCCATCAGCGCCGCGGCTTACTTCCAGTATGCAAGCGAGCAGCATCCGAGCCTGGACAAGCCGGTGAGGGCCGCCCTGATCGGCGCCGGCGACGAGGGCGGCGTCCTGGCCGGCGAGCACAATCCGAAATACCTCGAAATCGTCGCCGTCTGCGACATCCGGCCCTCCAACCAAAAGCGCATCTTTACGGGTGAGCCGACCGGCCCGCGCCGGGGGTTGAACTTCCACTACGGCCGCAATGCCAACAAAGATATCCTGGTTTACACGAAGATCGACGAAGTGCTGGCCCGCAGTGATATTGAGGCCGTTATCATCGCCCTGCCACTGTTCTTGCACCACCCGATTGCCATTAAGGCGATGCAGGCCGGCAAGCACGTCCTGTGCGAAAAACTGATGGCCTGGAATATCACGCAATGTAAAGAAATGATCCAGGCTGCTGAGAAGCATGACCGCATTTTGTCCATTGGCCATCAGCGGCACTATAGCCTGCTTTATGCTCACGCAGTGGACGTGATGCACTCCGGCGTGCTGGGCGACGTGCGCCACATTCGGGCGCTTTGGCACCGCAACAACGCGCGGCCCAAGCTGGATGCCAACGGCCGCGAGGTCGTCCCACCCGCGTACCGGGACAGTTGGAAGCCGGACATCAAGGAGGAAGACCGTGTTGCCCTCGAAAACGACATTAAGAAGTACGGCTACAAGAGCATGGAAGAACTGGTGCGCTGGCGGCTGTACAACCGCACGGGTGCCGGTCTCATGGCCGAGCTGGGCAGCCATCAGCTTGATGCCTGTAGCATCTTCCTGGGCAAGGTCCACCCGCTGGCGGTTAGCGGTGTCGGCGGCCGATACTTCTACCGCGACGAACGCGAGGTCGACGACCATGTCTTCGTGACGTTCGAGTTCCCTGGCCTGAACTACTTCAAGGAAGGCAGCCACGAGGTGAAGGACAAGGACGACAAGGTGATCGTGACCTACTCGTCGATCAACACCAATCAATTCGAGCAATACGGCGAATGCGTGATGGGATCTCGCGGCACGATGGTGGTGGAAAAGGAAGAGAACATCCAGATCTACCCCGAGGCCGGTGGCCGCTCCCTGGAAGTCACCGTTTCAACGACCGGCGCCGGCAAGCCGGCCCTGGAGGCGTCCAGCACGTCGGGCGGCCCGTCCACTCCCGTGGCTGCCGCAGCCGCCGGTGCATCCGGGCCCCCAAGCCGCGGCTACCGCGAGGAGATCGAGCATTTTGCCTATTGCATCCGCATGTGGCAGCAAGGCATGTCGAAATCGGATCGCCCCAATGTTCGCTGTCCCGGCCCCAACGCCATGGCCGACGCGATTATTGCGTTGACCTCCAATCTCGCCATGGGAAAGCAACAACGCATTGAATTCAAGCCGGAGTGGTTCGACCCCACGAACAAGGCCGTGCCGGACGCTGAAATGGAGCCGAAAATCGTGACAGGGTAAGTGTTGGCGAGCCGGGAGCGTGAGCGACCGGAGGTATCCACTCCTCCGGTCGCTCACGCTCCCGGCTCGCCGTGCGCGATGATAGCCCTCCGGTCGCTAACACTGCACCAGTTTCGCCGACTGCGTAGTTGTATCGGAGACAACGCCATCATGTTGTTCTGGCGACGAATATTAGCGGTCCATATCATCCTGCTAGCCGTCCTTTTGCTTGCTAGCACTTTTTCCTTGCTTCGTCGAACAAGCGTCGATCGCACGCCGTTTTCGCCGGGCGTTACCCTTGAAAACTACCAGAGGATGCACCGCAACACT
>Ga0206872_10020_pt1 | contig 53924 bp, 50 predicted proteins | sample Alteio_BWOrgCont_34_FD_152906 | JGI IMG/M metagenome (GOLD analysis project Ga0206872, IMG submission 152906) | Enriched cells from forest soil in Barre Woods Harvard Forest LTER site, Petersham, Massachusetts, United States -... | ecosystem: Environmental > Terrestrial > Soil > Temperate forest >... | reverse complement strand
GCGACTCGAACCCAATATCGAATGGAGCATGGATGCTTCGACGGGCTACGGGTCGCATGAGATGTCGACGGGGCATGTCCCAACCTTGGAGGAAGCGCATCGGCAATGGGCGATACGACTCGCCCCCTTTGCTGTTGAAGCGCCCGAATCGTGGATGGTCCAGGAATGCCTCTGGAATGCGGGACAACTCCTCTCTTTTACCTGCTACGACAGCTCGGTCGGCGAGTATTACATCGCGTTGGGTGGTTATTCCTGGCACGGCTTTCCTGTACGCGAAGTTTCCGAAACAAGCATGGTGCTGGCCGCCTGCGATTGGGACCTCGCCGCTGCCTCGCTCCGCTTCGTAGCGAAGACTCAACTCGTTAGCGGTGATATACCCAAGGGGCACAACATGCGCCGGGACCGGATGTCGGACGAATTTGAAAGCGATAACGAACTTTGGTTCATCTTGGGATGCTGCGAAAGCATCGCCATGTCCGGTCGTGCGGAATTTCTCGACGAAATCTGTGCGTTTTGGGACCAGGGCGAAGGAACGATTTGGGAGCACATCAAGCGCGCTTTTTATTGGACGCGAGACCAAGTCGGCATAGGGAAGCACGGTCTGATTCTCATTCGGCACGGGGACTGGAATGATTATCTTTCGTTGATGGGAGCTGAGGGACGTGGTGAGTCGGTGATGAATTCAGGCATGGCCTGTCGGGCCTTTGGTCCTGTGGTGGAAATCGCCCGGCGGCGCGGTGAGACTTCTTTTGCCAATGAAGTGGAAGCCTGCCTGGTAAAACTCCAAGCAGCTGTCGCGGAGACATTCGATCAAGGTTGGTTCCGGCGCGGTTACACTGATCACGGTAAACCAGTCGGTTCGTTTGCGGAAAACCGTTGTTTTATCAATGCCCAGACATGGCCAGTCCTCGGGAAATGTGGTACGGCGGAACAAAGGCGGACGGCCCTGAGGAACGCCATCAAACATTGCCACTCCGAGATCGGGCTCCTCCTCATGAGTCGCCCTTACAGTAGTCCGGCGCCGAGTGATATTTCGTGGTGCGCCATCCCTGCGGGCGAGGGTGAGAACGCGGGCATCTGGCCCCAGGCGATTCATTGGTTTGTGTGGGCATTGACCGAAGAAGGGCTTCTTGAGGAAGCGCTTGTCGAATGGAAATGCGGGACTTTGCGCACGCACGCGCTTCAGTTTCCCGAAGTGCCTTATGGCATCTTCAACGGCCCCGATTGTTTTTCATCCAGGTGGGCAGGTAAGCGGGAAGGTTGGACTCAAAGCCAATTGCTAAATCGGGCCCAGTCCATACCCACGAACCCGATGATCGCCTGGCAGGGTTTTACTTTGGAAAAAATCAACAAGGCACTTCAAAAACGGACAGCTTAGGGATGCGCTGCATCCTTCAATAACAACAAATAATCTCATGCATACCTCCATCTTCACCGCGACGTTACCCAAGACTTTGATCTATGGTTGTTTCGTCGCGTTATCCGTAATCCCCGCTTTCGCCGCAACGTGGAATCCCGATCCATCCCTGGGGAATCCCGACCAACATCGGCGTCTCTATGAAATCGCCCGCCACTACTGCGAGGTGAATTTTGATCCCGATGCGAACCTGGTCGGAAATTCCTCCCCGAATCCGCCGAACAAAAAGCATCATGGCACGGGAGCATCAGCCGCCTACGCCTACGGTCTCCTGCTCACCGGCGATCCTGCCGACGACGCCCTGGCCCAAAAAATTCTCAGGCGCGTCGTTACCTGTCAGGACACAAAACCGGACAGCCCGACCTATGGCGCTTTCAATTGGAGCGTGGAGGACAAACCGCAAGATCTCAATTCAGCCGCCTTCGTCGGCCTGACGCTGGTTGGCATTCTCGACATTGATCGGCAGCGGCCCTGCCTCGATCCCGACCTGCGCAGCCAGGTGGAGAACGCGGTTCGCCTCGCGGTCCAGGAAGTCATGCGCCGCAATATCAATCAGGGTTATACGAACATCGCCCTTATCTCCGTGGCTCTCGCCTCCGCCGGTGAAAAGTTCCTGGCGGTTCCCGGAGCCGGGGCATGGGCGCAGGCTAAACTCGATGCCCTGAATGCCTTGGCGGACGATGGCGAATTCGCCGAATATCTCTCCCCAACCTATACCGGGGTGGCCATATCGGGAGCTTATGCGGCGCGTAAATTCGCTTTCTCTCCCGCCTTTGCGGCGTCTGCGGATACCACCATTAATCACCTCTGGAAACAGGTGGCGGCGGCCTATCATGCGCCGACGTTTCAGTTGGGCGGACCCTATTGCCGCGCCTATGGCGACAATATGCTCCAATACACCTCCGATCTCAAATACTGGCTCTACCTCGGCCTGGGCGGCAATTATCCGCTTTCCGAGACCGATACCGCTCACGATTGGGGCAAGTTAAGCCTTTTCGGCCTGGCCACTACGCCGATTTCGCCGCGGCCTGAATTCAAGCAGCCGCCCATCCCGTGGCGGCAGTGGACTGCGGTGGGATCGCCGGGTGGTAACGCCGATGCGGACAATACCCTCGTGCGCCACTTCTCCCAATATAAGGACGGAAATTTCACTCTCGGTACCGTTACGACTCAGGACGAATGGAAACAGAAACGAAACCTCGTCGCCTTTTGGCGAAATGAGGGTTCTTCTCCTGACGGGGCCAACGTCGGCTTCTGTCAGGACGAATCGAACGAAGCCATTCAGGAAGGCGATCCGGGATTTCCGGGTGAGAAGGTTCATTTCTACAGCCAGCAAGTGAAGGACGCCGCCTTGGTGGCGCTCGTGGCACCCAAGGACGTTCCCCTGAAATCAGTCTCCACCCTTGTATTCGATGAAGGCGCCGTGATGGACGGGAAGGCCGGTTCTTCTCCCTTTGTTATCAAGGATGGAAGCATCACCACCTACCTCTATCCTGTCTCCAACGCGAGCGTCCAGTTTGGGACTCAGCTCAACACCTATCCAATGCCCAACGGCCAGGATTTTTTTAAAGTCCGCCCCGTTTCCTACCGTATTTCCCGCGTGACTCGTCCATGGAGTTTAGCCGATGTAGCCGGTACCTCGCACGTCCTAGCCTACCTCATCGTCTTTCGGCCATCGGATAAACCGGCGCCAGTGGTCTCGGACATTGTGCTAAAACCCGACGGAACCGGTGCCTCCGCGAAGGTTGATGGGACGGATCTTTCCATCTCGTTTTGAGAACTAATGATGTACGTAAAACGGACTGTCTTATTCTGCGGGTGTCTCCTCGTATCGGTCTCATTCCCGGTCCTCGGAGCGACATGGAGTCCCGATCCGTCGTTGGGAAACGTCGACCAGCATCGTCGTCTCTACGAGATCGCCCGCCACTATGCCGATGCGAATTTTGATCCCGACGCCAATCTCATGGGAACCGATACTCCCCATCCTCCAAACAAGACGAGACACGCTTTCCGGGAATCCACGTACTACGCCTACGGCCTGCTGTTCACCGGGGATCCTTCTGATCGCGCCCGGGCCCAGGAGATACTCAAGTGCGTCGTCGCCTCTCAGGATACGCGGGCGGGAAGCCCATCGAACGGCGCCTTTCTCTGGTACACGGATCAACACTGGGAGACGTTGCAAAACCCGGACCTCAATTCTGCCGCTTTCGTCGGCCTCGGACTCGCCGATATCATGGACCTGGATCGAAGGCATCCTTGTCTTGATCCAGACGTGCGGATCCAAGTGGAGAAGGCATGCCGCCTCGCGGTTCAGGAGATCATGCGCCGCAACGTAGACCCGGGCTATACGAACATCGCGCTTCTTTCCATCGCTGTCGCCGCTGCGGGGCAGAAATTGTGGGCGATACCGGGGGCAGGGGAGTGGGCGCAAGCCAAGCTCGATACCGTGGTGAACTTGGCCGGAGACGGATACGTCTACGAATATCTCAGCCCCACCTACACCGCCGTCGATTTCGCGGGTGCCTACATGGCGAGAAAATTTGCCTTCTCCGATGCCTTCGCCAAAAAGACGGACATCATAATCGATAGTCTGTGGAAACAGGTGGCCGCCGCCTATCATGCGCCCACCTTTCAACTGGGCGGTCCGTTTGGACGCGCTTACGGAGATGACATGCTTGCCTATGCCGCAGGCCTCAAATATTGGTTCTACCTCGGCTTGAACGGAGCTTATCCCATCAATGACTGGGACAAGGGTGTCGATAAAGGCGGTCTCTTTCTCATGGCCGATTTGCCGATTTCGGCGCGGCCCGAGTTCAAGGTGCCACCACCCTCATGGCGGGAATTCACTGCTGTCGGACCGGATGATAATCTCCATCCAACGCGCCATCTTTTCCAGTACCGGGACGGAAACTTTATCCTCGGCACCGTCGCGTTTCAGGATGAATGGAAGCAGAAGCGAAACCTCGTTGCCTACTGGCGCAGCGACGCTCCTCCACCGGAGGGATTCCGCGTGGGCTTCTGCATCGATAAGTCGAACGAAACGCTTCCCAACGGATTTCCCTATGCCCAGATTCTTTTCTATAGCCAGCAGGTAAAAGGGGCCGCGTTGGTGGCCCTTGTAGGATCCAAAAATATCCCCAAGGAAGGAGGCTGCTCCCTGGTCTTCGATAACGGGGCCACGGTGGCCGCTGGAAAGGACACCGTTCCGCTTCGCATCCAGGATGGCAGTATCAACGCCTACCTCTGGCCCGTCTCGACTGGTACCGCCAGCTTTGTGCCGCAGACTGACGCTCACAATCTTCTTGTTAATCGACCATGGACTTCTGCCGATGTGGTCGGGCCGCTGCATGTCCTCTCTTACCTGATCGTCTTTCGCCCTTCAGGCCAACCCGCGCCGACGGTCTCGGATATTGTGCTCAAAGGCGACGCGAACGGCGGGACTGCGAGCGCCAAAGTCGACGGTTCCAGTCTTTCTGTTTCGTTTAAAAACTAATCCCACAATCGAAAAATATGACTATGACAAAAATCTATACGTTGCTGTTTTCCGGGTTGCTCGTCAGCTCTTCTCTCGCGCAGGACTTGCCCTCCGTCACTCCTATGCCGACGCTTCCGCCACCTCTGCCCGCCGGAGTCAACGCCGCGACTTATCCGATGGGGAGATTCGATTGGTTTCAAAGAGTTGAAGGTAAAATTGAAAACGGAAAGCAAGCTGCCTCCACCTGTCAGCTAATTTTCGACGGAGATTCCATCACCGACGCGTGGCAGACCGCGGGAAAAGATGTCTGGGCGCAATATGATACCAAATATCACGCCTTTGATTTTGGGATTTCCGGTGATCAGACCCAGCATCTCCTTTGGCGTCTGACTCAGGGTCAGGCCGAAGGAATGCATCCCAAGTTGATCGTCCTTTTGATCGGTACCAATAACATCGCCAACTATACCCCCGCGCAAATCGGCGAGGGTGTAAAAGCGATCATCGATGCCTATCAAAAACGTTGCCCGGATTCGGCTATTTTGCTTCAGGGAATTTTTCCTCGCGGAGAAAAGCCGGAAGATCCTGCCCGCGCTAAAATCAAGCAGGTCAATGAAATCATCTCCAAATTTGGCGATGGCAAAAAAGTCATCTACCTCGATTTCGGCGATAAATTTCTCCAGCCCGACGGGACAATCAGCCGTGAGATCATGCCCGATTTTCTGCATCCGAGCGCAAAGGGATATCAGATATGGGCAGATGCCATTCAGCCCGTCATCGATCAATATCTGCCCGCCAAATAGTCGCAGGAAAAGTTCCGGAATTTCACGCTTACTTTCATGATCATTAAATCGCTGGTTCTTATTGTTGTTCTGGCAATTCCGGTACAATTATTTGCGGCAGATGTCCAAAAAGCTTCACTTCCCGCGTTGAAAGTTAAGGGCAATCTTCTCGTGGCCGATGGTCAACCCATTCGTCTGCGCGGCATTAACTGGGGTTGGTGGCATTTGTCCGGAACGCGTTACTCAGAAGCCGACATGCAGAAGCTGGCTCGATGGGGAGCCAACACCGTCCGGCTCGCGTTCTCGTACAACGACCTTGAGACCGACGACAATCCCCCTGTTTGGAAGGAGAATGGCTTCAAGGATCTCGACGATGTTGCACAATGGGCGAAACGTTATGGCATTTATCTTATTTTGGACATGCACGTTACTCCCGGCGGGCAGAGCCCCCAGCCTTACTGCGCAGGGGGAGGCAATCGCTTGTGGACCGATCCGAATGAGCAGGCACGTTTCGTCGCTCTATGGAGCGAGATCGCCCAGCGTTACCATGGACGGACGGAGGTCGCCGCCTACGAGTTGATGAACGAGCCGGGCTCGAATCAAAAGACGCCCGAATTGCTCCGCAGCATCGATCAACGCGCGATGGCCGCCATTCGGGCCGTGGATCCCGACAAAATCATCGTGGTGGGAGGCGACAATGGATCAGGGCAGGGCGATCTTGCCGGGGTGAAGTTTCCCGACCCTAATATCCTCTACACCTTTCATTGGTACCTGGGAGCGGGTGGCAACGAGGATTTTATCGGCGAAGTAAAACAGGACTCGGGAATTGCGAGCACTCACGATTGGGTTAAAATCGAGAAAACCGTCCAGGTCCCGACTGGCGCAGACCACATGAGCGTCGTGGTTCGATCAACCGGCAACTCCGGATCGGCTTGGTTTGATGACATCAAGGCGGAAGATGCTGCGGGAAAAGTCCTGCAATCGTGCGGTTTTGACCAAAATCCGCAGGGCTACCACCCTGAAGCTTTTCCGGAGACGATGAGTTACGATCCGTCGATAGGACATGACAAGCCTGGAAGCCTCAAAGTGCACGCATCGACCGAATTCAATGATTGGGGCGGCTGGGTTTCGGAGCGTCTGCCCGTTCAGACGGGGCAGTCTTATCATGTCTCCACCTGGGTGAAGCTTGACCAAGCCACCGGCGATACCTTTCTGAACGTGCAATTCTGTAGGAGCAATACGATGCTGGATCCCGTTGCGTTTAAAGAGAAAATCGTTCCCGCCGTTGAATTCGCCCAAAAATACAACGTCCCGGTGTGGGTCGGCGAATTCGGCTGTGACGTCTCAAATCCCGATCTTCAGCCTAAGTGGGCAAATGCCTGCATTTCGCTCTTTGAAAAGAACGATTTTAGCTGGACCTATTGGAGCGACAGGTCCACCGCCGCTCCGACGGGAATGGACTTGCAGCCCGAACACGCGGACGGCAGCGACTATCCGGTGAACGAAAGACTCCTTGAAGCACTCCGTGCGGGTTGGGCCCTGAACGGGCCACCGTAAGAAGGTTGTCGAAATGAGGCAACCAACTGGCCAGAGCTTGAAATGGATGATTTAGTGTGCAAGGCTTCCAGCGTGGTTGTGCGCTTTAAACTCTTTGTTCAAATCCTGATGGCCGTGCTGGCGTTGGGAATTTGCGCTCCACAGTCTGCATGTGCCGCCGGAGCATCGACGGTCAAAATGACTTGTTGCTGCACGGAAAATTCGACCTGCGCATGTCAATCCGACAAGCCCTGCAAAGAGTCATGCAGCCTCGCGCCCGTCCACGTTTTCGATAAGCAAATGACGGCCAGAGTCGGGGTCACATCATCCCGTCACAGTAATACTTTCCTGTATTCGATCGCGCTGATCAATGCAAGGAACTTGGCACTTAATCCGGTTGTTTCTCAACAGGAATCGAATCCTTCGCCGCCGTTTGGTGGCAGTCCGCCGCAGGCCATGCTGCGCCTCTGGCTCCTCTAGAGTCCGCCTCCATCAGTTACCAGTTTCCCGCGCCAATCGCTGCGGGACGATTGTATTCAAATCGTTTTTGGAGGTCGGATTATGTCTTTCATTCAGCAATTACAAACCATTTCAGGAAATGCCCCGTTGAGTCGCCGCCGCGCGCTCCTGGGACTTTCCCTTCTCACGCTCACCGCCTGTTCTCGATCGGTTCAGGAAACCAAGGCCACCGATAGCAACGTCGCTTATTATACCTGCACGATGCACCCCTTCGTGCGTTCCCAAGACGCAAAAGGAAAATGCCCGGTCTGTGGCATGGATTTGGTGCCGGTGTTGAAATCCTCAACACTCGCCAACACGGATTCAGGCGCGACCACGAACGCCGCTGCTGTCATCTCGCCAAGTTCAATGGATGGCAATGGCACGGTCAACATTGCTCCCGAGAGAATGCAGGAAATCGGTGTAACCACGGAAGTCGTCACCAAACGAAATTTGACACGCTCTCTCCATGCTCCTGCCCGCGCGGAAATGGACGAATCATCCTTGCGCGACATCAACGTTAAAGCCGGGGCCGGTTACATCACGAAACTCTACGCAAGTTACGAAGGAATGTCCTTTCGAAAGGGCCAACCGCTGATGACGGTCCTATGCGAAGGCTGGCTGCAAACCCAAATCGATTACATCAAGGCCTATCGCAATTGGAAACGGACACCGTTGGTGTCGCCGAACAACAGCATCGCCCTCGACAATCAATTGGAGCTTATGCGGGCGCGAATTCGGGTCTGGGATTTGTCCGACGATCAAATTCATGACCTTGAAAAGTTCGCGCTCAGCACGAATGACATCGATTTGAAAACGGGGCATGGCCTTTCCGGCAGTTTCGATGTCCTCGCTCCCTTCGACGGCTATGTTCACATGAAAAAAGCAGTCGAGGGAATGCGATTTGAGGCCGGTCAATCGCTCCTCGAGTTGGCCGATCATGGCCACGTCTGGATCGTCGCGCAGTTCCCGGAAGATCAGGCGATGTACGCCAACGTTGGTCAAAAAATGACGGTGACTTTTCCTTCGATGCCTCAGCACAAGGTCCAGGGGGAAATTAGCTTCATCGATCCCCATGTGGACGATCAGCAACGCCGAATCATGGCCCGCATCGTCATCTCGGACGAAGCTCACATGTTTCACCCCGGCCTTTTCGCAGAGGTGTCCGGTGAAATCCCGATGGGCGAAAGTCTCACGATTTCAGCCGGAGCCGTCGTGCCCACCGGCAACAAGTTCATTGTCTTCGTCGATCACGGTGGAGGAAAACTTGAGCCACGCCAGGTCGAGCTTGGTCTTCATAGCGGTGATTACTACGAAGTGATCTCCGGTTTGAGCGAAGGAGAGAGAATCGTTGCCAGCGCCAACTTTCTGATCGACGCAGAAAGTCGCATTCAAGGCGTGTTGAAAACATGGGGAGATCGCCCGTGAAAGTTATCTCATCGCCGAAAGAGCCGAATGGACTGATCGAAAAAATCACCGATGCAAGCGGACGCAATCCGGTCCTCATTGGACTTCTTTTCCTGATCGCCGTCTGCGTCGGATTTTATTCCCTGGCCAATATCTCGCTCGACGCAGTGCCCGATTTGTCCGACGTGCAGGTCATCGTTTACACCAATTGGGAAGGTCGCAGCCCCTCCCTAATCGAGGACCAGATCACCTATCCGATCACGAGTCGCTTTCTCGGCGCACCCAAAGTGAAAACCGTGCGAGGACTTTCGATGTTCGGCAGATCTTTTGTCTACGTGATTTTCGAGGATGGCACCGACCTTTACTGGGCCCGGTCCAGGGTATTGGAATACCTCAACAGCGTCCGCGAATCTTTGCCCCCCGGCGTCACGCCCACCTTGGGACCGGACGCCACCGGTGTCGGTTGGGTTTACGAGTACGCCCTGGTCGATGACACTGGGCAGAACAATCTCGCGCAGTTGCGCAGCCTGCAGGACTGGACGCTCAAGTATGCCTTGGGCTCGGTTAAAGGTGTGGCCGAAGTCGCCAGTATCGGAGGCTTCACCAAGCAGTACCAAGTCAATATCGATCCCAATAAACTCATCAATCATGGCATCACTTTGGATGAGGTGGTCGAGGCGGTCCGCAAAAGTAACAGCGATGTTGGAGGTAAATCGCTGGAAGTTTCCTCGACGCAATATTTCATCCGGGGCAGGGGCTACATCCATTCACTGGATGACCTGCGGCACATCTCGCTCAAGGCCACCGATGGCACTCCGCTGACGTTGGATCAGGTGGCCACGGTGGAGTTGGGGCCCGATCTACGCGAAGGATTGGCCGAGTTCAACGGTCAAGGTGAAGCGGTAGGGGGCATAGTGGTCATGAGGTACGGTGAGAACGCTCTCTCTGTGATCGATCGCGTTAAAGAGAAGATCGCACAACTCAAAGACTCCCTCCCGCCGGGAGTTCGCATCGTGCCGGTTTATGATCGGTCGCAGTTGATTCTTCGCTCCATCGATACCCTTCGATCAAAACTGATCGAGGAAAGCATCATCGTCAGTTTGGTTTGCGGGCTCTTTCTCTGGCATCTGCGAAGCGCGTTGGTGGCGATTATCATGCTCCCTGCGGCGGTGCTGCTTTCGTTCATCCCGTTTGCCGCGATGCACCTGACCGCGAACATTATGTCGCTCGGCGGCATCGCCATTGCCATCGGTGCGATGGTCGATGCGGCCATCATCATGACCGAAAGTGCCCATAAGGAATTAGAGCACGCCCGCCTGGTCCAAAATCGGAACCTGACAAATCCGGAGCGGATAGAAGCCATCCTACGCGCCGCCCGAATGATGGGGCGCCCACTTTTCTTTTCGCTGCTGGTTATCACCGTTTCCTTTATTCCGGTTTTCACCCTGGAAGGACAGGCCGGGAGACTTTTCCAACCGCTGGCGTTTACCAAGACCTTCGCGATGTTCTTCGCCGCCCTGCTCTCCGTCACTCTTGTCCCGGTCCTCATGGTGATGCTCATTCGTGGACGCATCACTCCCGAGGCGCGCAATCCAATCAACCGTATTCTGATTGCGCTTTATCATCCCGTCGTCGATTGGGTGCTTCGCGTAAGATGGCTTGTGGTGATCCTGGCCCTGGCACTTTTGGGGCTGACCATCATTCCGATTTTGCGCTTGGGCAGCGAATTTATGCCCCCGCTTAACGAAGGAGATATTCTCTTCATGCCCACCGCTCCCGATGGCCTGGGCACGCAGGAAGCTTCTCGAATTCTGCATGAGCAAAATGTCCGCCTGAAGCAAATACCCGAGTTTATGACCGTCTTCGGAAAAGCAGGTGCGGCGAATACTGCAACCGATCCCGCGCCCATGTCGATGTTCGAGACGACCATTCAGGTCAAGCCGCCGGACCAATGGCGCCCCGGTATGACCTGGGAGGGACTCCAGCGAGAAATTCAGGACCACGTCCAAACGCCCGGAATGGCCGACATCATCTGGATGCCGATCCAAACGCGGACGGAAATGTTGACGACCGGATTTCGCTCCAATCTTGGATTGCGCGTTTACGGGCGCAGCCTGCATGACATCGCAACCGCCGGGGAACAAATCGAACAGGCTCTCAAGGATTTTCCGGAGACCCGAAGCGTTTTTGCCGAGCGTTCCGAAGGCGGTCGTTATTTGGACATTGTCCCCAATCGCGAAGCCATCGCCCGCTACAATCTGTCCGTCGACGACATCAATCAAGTGGTGGAAACGGCCATTGGCGGCAACACGATCGGATACACGGTCGAAGGACGCGAACGCTACCCTATTAGTGTTCGATTGCAGCGGGATTTTCGAGACAGCATTTCCGCCATCCGTCAAATTCCCGTGGCCGTTCCGGGAGGTGCCCAAGTGTCTTTATCGGAACTGGCTTCCATCGAGTATTCGAGTGGGCCGCCCGAAGTGCGCAGTGAAAATGGTCAACTGGTCACCTACGTTTCCGTGGACACTATCGCCGATGACATCGGGGGTTATGTTAAGCGGGCAGGGGAGCGGTTGCATCAGGTCGTTCACGCTCCGCCCGGGGTTTATTGGGAGTGGGCTGGATCGTTCGAGCAACTCCAACAGGTGAAAGCCCGTTTGCTCATCATCATTCCGTTCACGCTTTTGATCATCGTCCTGCTGATCTATCTGAACACGCGTTCGTTCGTGAGGACTTGCATCGTGCTTTTGGCGGTGCCGTTTTCGCTCGTGGGCGCATTCTGGCTGCTTTATTTCTGCGATTATCAATTCAGTGTGGCCGTCGCGGTCGGATTGATTGCACTGGCAGGCATCGACGCGGAAACCGGCGTGGTGATGTTGATTTACCTCGACCAGGCCTATGATGATCGAGTCGCGCGGGGAGCCATGAACAAGATGTCCGACCTCATCGCCGCAGTGAAGGAAGGTGCCGTCCAGCGCATTCGCCCCAAGATGATGACCATGTCCGCGATTCTTTTCGGCCTATTGCCGATCATGTGGAGCACCGGCTCGGGCTCGGAAGTGATGAAGCGCATCGCAGCCCCCATGATCGGCGGCGTCGTCACCTCGGCCATTTTGGGATTACTCCTCTATCCCGTTCTCTACGTCCTCTGGCGTGGAACTCTTTTTAAAGATACTTCTTCTCGTGAGATCAAACCCGAGCCAACAAAGTTTTGAAATGTCGGCCAAAGCAGCAAGCACAAAGAAGCGCGCCAAATAAAATCCACAAGGGCAGAAATAGGAGGGATCGCGCCACCGCGTCTTGGGTGCTGCCGCCGTCCCGCACCGCTCGCAGAACGAGAGCGAAGACCAAACTGATAAACCCATAGCCAAGATTGAAGGTGACGCCCTTGAACGAAAGGACCGTCGCGCGATGGCTCGAATCGACCAGCGCATTGATATAGTAAGAGACCATGTATCCGAGCGCCATCATCGTGGCGCCGAGCGGAAAAATAAAAACAACGCCCCAATGCGTCCATCGGCACGCCACGCCCGTCAGCCCCAACAGGGCGACCACCCCAAGCAGGCCATAATTTCGCGCCACGGAGTTGGTCGCCACCATACGTCGGGCGACGGGTGAAACGATCATGCCAAGACCGCCCATGGAAGCGCCAATCAAGCCAAAGCTCGCTTCTGGCAACTCGATCACCCGGAAATAGGAACTGGAAAAAGTGAGGAAAAGCCGGACGACGCTGTCGATCATCACTCCCGCCGTGATGACGAAAAGCACCGTCGGCGTTTTCACGATCCATGTCCCTGCCTTGACCGCGAGATGCCACGCGGTGATTTCTGGGGCGCTCTCGTCTTTGTTTTCCGGGGCCACTTTGGTTGCCCGCAACGCAGGCTCTCGCAGGCCCAGCGCGGTCCAGAGCGTCAGCAAAGCCGTGAGCAAATTGAGATAGATGGGAAAACGCAGTGTCGATCCTTGGGCAAAATGAATATTCGCTCCAAAGAAAGACAGCAGCCGTTCCATGAAGCGGGGATCGTACACCGCTCCACCGACGAGCATCGCGATGACCATGCCCACACCCTGCCAGCGCATGACTTGGTCCAAAACGTGTGGCCATTCCTTGTCTCGACCGCGCTCGGCTAATGAATCGAACACCAACGCTTCATCCGCTCCGCTGGCCATGCCCTCCGCCATGCCACTCAGGATCCGATTCGCCAGACAGCAAAGCAGAAGAACAATTCCGCCATGAAGGGGAGCCGCGATGAGTAAAAGCATCTCCAGCACCATGAAGCTGGCCGCCGCAACGACCAGGGGTTTGCGACCAATCCGATCCGCCAGCACGCCTGCGGGCAAATCGGTGAAGACAATGGCGATGGCCCAGGCAAAATTGAGCAGCGTATATTCGGTGGCGCTGAGGCCCAGATCAAGAAACAGGACGGCTAGGACCGGATAATAAAAGCGTGAATTGAAGAGAACGCGGAAGAGGACAAAGCGACGCCAATTCCGGTCGGCATCGCTCATGTTCTTGGTTAAGTCATCCGTCATTGATCCACCTTAGTCCTGCTTTTCTATTGAGCTAGCACTGATTGGCGCCTATCGACAGTGACCCACAAGATCATGGACGAAATTACCCCTCGATCCGTTCAGGACTATCTCGACGAAGCGCCGCGCTGGCCGGACAATACGATCCTGGCCGATACGCCGCTGACAACCATGCAGTGGCGCATCTGGGGCCTCGCCACGGCGGGAAAGTTTTTCGAGGGCATGGTCGTTTTTATGACCGGCGTGGCGCTCCCACTGATGTCGTTGGAGTTTAATCTCAACGCCAGTGAAAAGGGTCTCGTGGGAGCCTCCTCGCTTTTCGGAATCCTCATTGGCGCGACGGTGCTGGGCGGTCTCGCCGACGTCGTGGGAAGAAAGGTGATGTTCATCAGCGAGATGATGCTCTTCACCCTTTTCTTGATTCTCGTTTCCATCAGCACCAGCTTTGTGTGGACCATCATCTTTCTCTTCGGCATGGGCGTCGCCTTGGGCTGCGATTATCCCACCGCACACATGATGATCTCGGAAAGCATCCCCAGCCGGACTCGCGGTCGCCTTGTGCTCAGCGCGTTCGGTTTTCAAGCCGTGGGCGCCCTGGCCGGAACGGTGCTCGGCTATCTCATTCTGCGGGAAAGGGACTCGGTCAGCGATTGGCGATTGATGTACGCCACCGCGATTATTCCGGCCATCGGGGTGATCATCGGACGTTTCTTCATCACGGAAAGTCCCCATTGGCACGTCTCCGTGGGAAAGACCGTCCTGGCGCAGCGTGAAATGGAAAAACTTCTCTGGCGAAATCCGCGGTATCCCAAAACAGTTCGGCTCATAAGCGCGCCGAGTCATCCCAAAGCGGGACGCATCAGCTTCAGTTGCCTTTTTGCCACCAAAAATATCCGCCGCGCGACCATTCTCGCCTCGGTCCCCTGGTTTCTGCAGGACCTTGGTACCTACGGAATTGGCATGTTCACGCCGACGATCCTCGCTGCTTCCATCGGCGTTCCCAATCCGGATGCCAGCAATCTTAGCGACGTCATCTTGCAGGACATGACCGGCGCAAAAGGCGCCGCCGCCATCGATCTCCTTCTCATTGTCGGCGTTGTCGCCGCGGTTATTTTTGCCGATTCGATCGGTCGGATCAAACTCCAGATATTCGGCTTCATCGGTTGCGCCGTGGGACTTTTCATCGCTTCCGGTTCGGTTTACTGCACCGGACCGACGAAGATGGCGCTTATTTTCACCGGCTTCATCATCTTCAACTTCATGACCAACCTCGGTCCCAATGCCATGACCTATCTGATCTCCGGTGAAGTTTTCCCCACGAGAGTCCGTGGAATCGGCGCGGGATTCGCCGCCTCGTTTGCCAAAATCGGCGCCGTCATGACCGCCTATCTGTTTCCCATCCTGCTCCAGCATATCGGCACCTCAACGCTTCTCTACATCCTCGTCGTCACATCGCTGGTCGGCGCCTACGTGACCTGGCAATTCGCCATTGAAACCAAGGGCCGCAACCTGGAAGAAATCGAATAGCGGATCTCGCTGTTGCTTCGTAGTGACTAGATCAGGCTCGCCACAATGTTGACGAACATCGCGAGAATGGCGGTATTGAATGCGAAGGAGATCAACCCATGCACCGTGGCCATTCGGCGCAGGATTTTCGACGAGATTTGCACGTCGGAAACCTGGCAAGTCATTCCGATAACAAAGGAAAAATAAGCGAAGTCGAGATAATCAGGGTGATCGTCCTTGGGGAAAAGGAGTCCGCCCTCAATGGCATCGCGCTTCTTTTTCGGGGCATCGATATAGTACAGCCGGGCGTAATGAATGCTGAAGAGCGTGTGAACCAGCGTCCACGAGAGCGCGATTGCCGAGATCGACAGGGTCATATGCGTGGCAAAACTGGTGCTCGAAAGATTCTTGCTGGCACCTAGGAGAATAATGACGGCAAAGAGACTAACCGCCGCTGCGGAGACTATGATCACGAAAAGAAAGGTCGCGCTGGCATCTTGAAAACGGGCCTCGCGGCGCACCTCGTAGGGGTCTTGGGTCGCGATGATCGCCCAGGCCAGGGCCACGATGGTAAAGGAGAAGACATCCCACGCACCCACGATTTGCATCGCGAATGCATGCCCGTGCAGGCAGGCAAAGGTCAGGATTCCAAGCACGCAGGCCAGGATGAACCGGTGATGCGCATCCATGAGGGGAAGGCTTGGCTTCAAGGCTGGCGTGGGATTTTTCGATTGATCCATCGAGCGTTGGTTTATCTTTTATTGCGCGGCTTGTCATCCAGGAAAGACATGACCTAAACTCGATCCGGAGGCATTTGCAGGAAAATATCTTTTTTCCCATGAACCCCGGCACCGATTTTACCGAGCGTTTTAACCAGTTTCTTTACCGGCGGCATATCCGCAAGTTGGAGCCTTCCGATATTGAGATGGCCCGGGACTGGTGCCTCAACTTGATCCGGCGCGAGTATCCGCATTTAAACGAAGAGCAAAGAGAACTCTTCTACCAGAATTTGATCAACGTCCAGATCACCGCCGTCGATGAATGGACCCGGCGCATGACCTGAAGCTCACGGCCCCAATTGCGGCTGCCCATTCTTGATATTGTCCTTGGCGATATCCTGCAAAGCTTTTATCACCTCAGGGGGGAGGGGGTGCGGGATGATGAAGACTCCGCTGCTGAGTTGCTCGTCGATGACCGGCGCGTAAATCACATAGCCGTTGAGCATGACGACCAGGAGGCGTCCCTGGTTTTGCCCTGTGACCGCGTCGAGATTGACCTTTCCGCGGTGGGTGAGGATTAGGTAAGTGGAGCCGGCGGCATCCACCCTCACGTCGGCTAAATCATGTTCGCTGACTTCGGGGATGGTGCGGATCAGGATCTGCTCTCCATTGGGAGGCACGGTGATCGTGGTGACTTGCGTGGCCGGTAGGCCATCTCCCGATGTCTGGACATAAATACGCAAGAGAAGCTGCGGCGGCTTATGCCCGGCGTGTGCGGGGAGAAAAGCAAAAAGCGTGAGAGGCAGAAGAAGCAGCAACTGGCGAATCTGGCGCATACGCGAGAATACGTTGCCGATCACGAAAGGCAAAAGGTTTGAATGACTCGCCAAGCTTTGTTAGTCTGAACGGTTATGCGACGGATTCTCTTCCCCTGCCTCTGCCTCATCATCGTGTTTGCATTTGGATCGGCCTCCGCCATCGACGTCAATCCGAGCAAGGACACGCTCCCCGCCAGTGCCTGGGACTCGAGCAGCGGCAATCATTTCAGTATTTTCAACGGCGATCCCAAACGTATCCAGCGTGCGAATGCGGTTGATCCCAAAGCCTTCGATAGCAAAGTGGAAGTGTCTCCGAATCCTCTTTCCCTCAAATCGGTCAAGGCAGTGGGGCCGAACCCCAGCATCAAGATTACGTTTTCTGTGCATAATCACGCCAAGAAAACCTACACCCTTTCCTTTCCCACCACCCAGCGCTGGGATTTTCGGATCGTGAATGCTTCCGGCGGCGTCGTTTACACTTATACGGACGATCATTCGTTTCTCGATACCGTCGGCACCTCGATGGTTAATAATGATGACAAGCTGGTTTACCCGGAGAACGTCGAGTTTGATGACATGACTCTGCCGTTGACGCCCGGCGTTTATTCGGTGCAGGCCGTCATGGCCAATTACCCCGAGATCAACGCGCAGGCTCAATTGACGGTCCAACCCTAAAGCGATGTCCGATTCTCCGGTTTCTCGAGGGAAATTTCTCCGTTCTCTCGGGTCTTCCGTCACCGGAATGGCACTTGGAACCGGAGTCGGCATCGCCGCCCAGGCACTCGCGGCGAAACTTGCCGCTGTCGTTCCCGAAACGGCGGTTGTCTCGCCTCCCGTTGAAAAAAATAGCTCGCCGCCAGAACCCGATCCCTTCAACACTCGCGGCCCTTCCGAGGGTAATCGCATCGCCCTTACTTTCGACGACGGCCCGGCGCCCGGCGTAACCGACCGCATCCTCGACGAACTTAAGCAGCGTCATCTCGTAGCCACCTTTTTCATGATCGGTGAGCGAGTCGCCGCTTCTCCGGAACTGGCGCGACGTGTCGCCGCTGAAGGTCACGAAATTGGCAATCACACCTATACTCACCCGAAACTGAACTCGCTGCCGGATCAGCAAGTCGCCTTGGAAATCCAGCAGACCCAGGACATCATCGGAGAAATCGTAAACTGCCAGCCGAGGTGCCTTCGTCCTCCGTACTTCGCATTTCGCAAAAACCAATCCGCCATCCCTCACGGCAAAGGACTTTCGATTATCTATTGTGACGTTGATTCAAAGGATTGGTCAGACCCAGGCGAAGCTAAAATCATCGATGCTATTTTGTCACAGACCAAGTCCGGCTCGATCATCCTTTGCCATGATAATCATCAGCAAACCGCAAATTGCATTGGTGAAATATTGGACAAACTTCTCGAACTTAAGTTCAATTTCGTCACTATTTCATCTTTCGTTGATGCTCCTCAGATAGCAAGTTAAAGGAGTTTATACATGAAATGAGTATAAAAGCCGACTTAGATCAAATTTCTTCCAAATTGTTCATTGACTAAAGCCTTCAGTTGATAAATAGTAGAGTTCATGGAAACGATTGATCAAAATACTCATTTAGCCGAAGAATTGGCCGAGATCGCCACGCAATTGCAACGGTCCTTCCTCGTGGAACTTTCTACCGAAGTGAATCGCGGAAACATCTCGATCCCCCAGTACACACTCCTCGGCTTTCTTAACCAGACTTCTGGTCTGAATATGTCGCAACTCGCCGAGCTGATGCGCCACACGACTCCTGCTACCACTGGCTTGGTCGAACGCCTCGTTGAAGCAGGATTTATCGAACGCTTCAGCCACCCGAAGGATCGCCGACAGGTCCTCGTGCGCATCACGGACAAAGGCCGCGAATTGGTTGAAGGTCTCAAGCGCGGCATCGTTCGCAATCTGCAAGAGCTCTTCAAGGATCTCACCCAGGAAGACGTCGAAGCTTGGTTGCGCATCTATCGCACCATCATTCGCCGCAGCACGCAGCAACACGCCGCAGCCAAGGCCTAAGCGTTTAGTTTTGCAACAAGGGGCATCGTCGAATTCCGGCGATGCCCTTTTTTGTGCCTTCTTTGATCGGGTGGCCCGGACTACTTGTTGTCCGGGCGCGCGAAGCGCGCAGGAGGTCGCTGGAAGATATTCAAACCTTATCGAAAATTGCTTAATCGTGAAATTAAGCTTCGCCGTGAGAGCGAAGGGAAAGGCGACTCTGATCTAAAGCAACCCAGCTTTATTCTTCTTCGGTCCAGTGGACGTCCGCTTCTTGGCCTTGGCGTGGGTCGCCTTACGCGGAGACGCCGTCCGGGGCGCAAAAGGTTTGACGAAGGCGTCATCAAACGTGAAGACATTCTTAAAGTCGTTAGGCGAATCCGTCTCGTTTTTGCCGAGGACGCTCGAGTTGACGAGATTGAAGACGACTTGGCCGAAATCATCGGTGGTCTTGACGCCCCATTCATTGAGGACAGCCTTGCTCATCGGGCCATATTCCTTGAGCGCAAACTCACGCAGCCCACTCAGCAGTTCCTGGCCGGAGACATGGCGATGGGCATGCTGACCGCCACGCTTGAGCGACTTGAGAGTGTGGTTGAGACCTTCCTGAACGAAATGGTAGGCGTCGGCGGAATAACGAAGATCCTTCTCACAGATCTGTTCAACGACTTCAGCGAAATTTATTTTGGCCATGGTTCTGATCACGATTTGCGCACAGGCACGGGGCCGGGCGTGCGCCAATCCATACGTACTTTACGCACGATGCCACCGACGACGAGAAGAGCAAGAATAAAGGCAAGCAGAGTCTGTTCCTTCGACGTCAGGATCGGTCGGCGTGGAGCGCTGGACTTCTCAGATGCCTTGTCATTCATGGATACGCCTTTTACTTCATCGGATACTCAATCCGCCCGCTATGGCCGCAGATCTTGATCTTACCCTTGTCCCGCTCCTCCATTTCAACGACGCCACCAGCTTCCTCGACCAGGACTACTCCCGCCGCGACGTCCCAGAGATTCACGCCCTGCTCGATATAGGCATCGAGGCGTCCCGTGGCGACGTAGGCGAGATCGAGCGCAGCCGAGCCCATCGCTCGAAGCTTGCGCGCCGAGTTTCCGTAGAATTGATAGAGCTTGAGGCAGTGATCAATCGAGTCCTGGCTCTTCGCAAAGCCGACGGCAAGCACGGCCTCGGAAAGCTTGTCGCGCGTGCTGACTTTCTGCCGGACACCGTTGAGATAAGTGCCCGATCCGCGCTCGGCCGTGAAGAGCTCGTTGCGCAAAGGATCGTAAATCACCCCGAGCAGAATTTTCTTCGTGGCGACTTCCCGTGCCGCAATGGAAACGCAGAAATGAGGAATGTTATACGCCAGGTTCATCGTGCCATCGATGGGATCGACAATCCATTCGACTTCCGCATTCGGATCACCCGGATTCTGCGAGTCGCCTTCCTCGCCGATACAGCGCGTCTTCGGAAAATGATCGAGGAGAATGCTGTAAATCAATTCTTGGCATTCCTCATCAGCAGCCAGCTTGATGTCATGGGCAAACTCCTCATTGACCTTGAGCGGGCTCCCGAAAGCATGGCGAAGACGTTCGCCAGCGGCTTGCGCGGCAGTAATGGCGGCATAAATCATGTCGCCAAGTATGAAGCAAGAACGGGGATGTGAGAAGAACGATGGTTTGCGAAAACAATTTTAACAGGAAGACACGGAAGCATGAAAACATGAGGAAACGGCTGTTCGGCCTGATCCTCTTCATTCCTCATGTATTTCATGTCTTCATGTTTTCCTGTTAAAAAGCCTGATGTCTCGCGAAGCGTATTTGAAGTCCGACCCCATACGCGATTGCAGTATTCTTTTACATTTTACCTTCCAGCTTCCTGCCCCTACCTTTTGACCTATGGCTATTCCTCTCGAAGATTCAGTAACGGACATCATCGGCAAGGCGCAACGCGGTTTGGGGCTCAGCGACACTGAGTTGGCAGATCGTATCGGAATCGAAATCGGCGAAGTTGAGGCCGTCGAACTCGTCAAGGGCATGGCTTTCGCGGAAGTCGAAAAATTGGCCCAGGCGCTCAATCTCGGGCCGCGTTCACTCGTCGCCTTGGCGGAAGGAAAATATCAACCGACCGTGACTCTACCGAAAACCGGATTTTTTCAGTCCAACACCACTTACGGCGACATGACAGTGAACGCCTACCTGGTGTGGGACCCGGAAACGAAACTCGCGGCGGCCTTCGATACCGGAGCCGATGCCATGGTTCTCATCGACGAAATCAAGAAACGCGGTTTGACCCTGCAGGATATTTACCTGACCCATACGCACGTTGATCACGTCGTCGAACTCGACCGGTTGCTGGAAAAAGCGGGCGGCTCCGTCGGCGTTCATGTCAACGAAGCCGAGCCACTGGACGGTGCGGCGACCTTCAAGCCAAGCGTGACTTTTTCTCTCGGCAAGCTCCACATCGAAGCGCGCGACACGGCAGGTCATTCCGCTGGAGGCACCACCTATCACATCCACGGCCTTGATGTGCCATTGGCCATCGTGGGCGACGCGCTTTTCGCCGGATCAGTGGGAGGCATTCGCTCCGATTACCCCACTGCTCTTCAGAAAATCCGCGACAACATCCTCTCCGCCCAGGACAACACGATTCTCGCGCCGGGCCATGGTCCACTGACGACCGTGATTCAGGAGAAAACGAGCAATCCGTTCTTCCCGGAATTTCGCAAGGCGCTGGCTGAGGATATTTAGGGGCATTTGGAATTTATGACGAGACTGACCAGTTGCGCCTGGGCAGTCTTTTCTCTCGTGATGGTCATGGCGTTGAGCGGCTGCGCCACGGTCAATAACTATGACGATTTGTCAGCCGTTCAAATCAGTGCGCTTCAGGAAAGCAACGCACGGCTTGATGCTTTCGACAAACGTCTCATCGAATTGGACAACAAGCTCGCCGAAGGTAAAATCCATACAGCTGTGTACAAGGAAAAAGCCGACGAGCTAACGTCACTGATTGCCGAGGAAAGCCAATTTCAAAACGCGATCCTGATCAGGGATCCGAAGATAAAAATCATGGCCCAGCATTTATTGGACAATATACAAAAAGCCGTTGAAGCAACGCCCAAGATTGCCGCCGTCATTACGATGAGTGTCCTTGAAGCTCTCGCCGGTTCACATGCAACCATCACTCCGTGATGAAAAGGAGCCGGACGATCTATCCTCTTGCGGGAATCTTCGTCGGAATTGCCCTGACACTGGCCCTGACTTCATGCGCCTCCGTAAGCGTTGAGGATGGCGCGGAGACCGTCACGCAACAGAAGCCCAAGATGATTTATATCCTGGATTTCAGCACGGCATCGGGTGATTGGCAGGTGGATCGTGAGGGCAGAGAACTGGTCGATTTTAAGAGGGACATTCAGTATTTACTGCAAAAGACGATGACCGAGGACCTGACCAAAAGGCTGATCTATGCCGAGCCCGGAGCAAAAACCGACTGGTCTCTCCACAAGAACGCATGGTTGATCCGCGGGCAATTCGTGACCGTATATCAAGGCAGTCGAGCCCTTCGAGGCGTTGTCGGACTGGGCGCAGGCGGGACCAAACTGGAAACGCACGTGCAGGTCTACGACCTCTCACACGATTCCGGCGTGGCGTTCATGACCTTTTCGACTTCCGGCGGAAGCAATGCGGAACCGGGCGCCGCCGTTACCTTCACGACTGCACCGCTGGAACTCGCTCTGGGAAGCGCCTCCGGAGTCGGCCACGGCCTGAGCGAGGACGCCAAACGCACCGCGCGCGAAATCACCGCCGCCCTCTCCGACTATATGTATAAGCGCGGCTGGATCCCCAAGGACGAATGGATCGAGCCCAAGCATTCGCACGGCGGCGATGTTTATTGAGCAGTGCTCCATGAAAATCATCGACGATCTCAAGGCCCTCAATCGCGAACAAAGGGCGACTTGCATCGCCAGCCTCCTCGGCTGGACCCTCGATGCCTTCGATTATTTCCTGATGGTCTTCATGATCAAAAAGATCGCGGGCGATTTTCACGTGGAGAAAGAGGCCGTTTCCTACGCTGTCTTCCTGACGCTCGCCTTTCGCCCGCTCGGTGCCTTGGTTTTCGGCTGGCTCGCCGATCATTTTGGCCGACGCCCCATTCTAATCATCGTCGTGCTGCTCTTTTCCTTTTTTGAGTTGGCCTCCGCTTTTGCTTCTTCACTCACCGCATTGCTGATTCTCCGCGCACTCTTCGGTTTTGCCATGGGCGGCGAATGGGGCATCGGTGCGTCGCTGGTCATGGAATCGATCCCTGGGCGGAGTCGTGGAACCGTCTCCGGCATCCTGCAACAAGGCTACCCTTTGGGATATCTGCTTGCATCGGTGGTCTATGGCCTTCTCTTCGACGTTATCGGATGGCGGGGAATGTTCATGGTGGGCGTGCTTCCGGCCCTGCTGGTCTTTTACATCCGGCTAGGCGTAAAGGAATCGCCGGTCTGGGAGAAAAACCGGGCGAAAGTCCATTATCTCGCCGTCCCGAAAGCCCTGCTCAAGCACTGGCAGATATTCATTTACGTCGTCCTGCTTATGACGGCGTTCAACATGTTCAGCCACGGCACGCAGGATCTCTATCCCACTTTCCTCCAGACCCAGCACAATTTGCCAACGCACACAGTCAGCGTAATCCTGATCGTCATGAACATCGGCGCGATCATCGGTGGCCTGACCTTCGGCGCGTGGTCACAGCGGATCGGGCGACGCCGGGCCATCGTCATCTCGTCCTTGCTGGCGCTGCCGATTTTGCCTCTCTGGGCCTTTTCCACCACGCCGCTTTTTCTCGGACTGGGTGCGTTCATGATGCAGATCGCGGTTCAAGGCGCATGGGGCGTCGTGCCCGCGCACCTCAACGAATTATCGCCCGAAGATGTACGCGGAACTTTTCCCGGCTTTGCCTACCAACTCGGCAATCTTTTCGCATCTTATAACATCGTGGTGCAATCGAAGATCGCCGCTGCCCATGGCGGCAATTATGCCTGGGCGCTGAGCAGTGTCGTGTGCGTCACTCTTTTCGCGCTGGCGGGATTGGCCTTCATCGGTCGCGAAGACCGCACTATCGTCTTTGGGCGCGAAACCGCGCCTACTCGCCGATAATTTTGACCAGGACGCGCTTGCGCCGCATGCCATCAAATTCGCCGTAGAAAATCTGTTCCCAAGTCCCAAAGTCCAGCTTCCCATCCGTGATCGCCACCACAACCTCGCGCCCCATAATCGTGCGCTTGAGATGAGCATCCGCATTGTCCTCGCCCGTATCATTATGCCGGTACTGACTATGCGGCTTCTCCGGCGCGAGCTTTTCCAACCACTTTTCCCAATCCTCAAAAAGCCCGCTCTCGTGATCGTTAATAAAAATGCTCGAACTGATATGCATCGAATTAACAAGCACCAGTCCATCCCGCACCCGGCTCTCCGTAACGCACGCCTGCACCTTCGAGGTAATATTTTCAAACGCGCGACGAGTCGGAATATTGAAGATCAATTCGTGGCGGTAGGTTTTCATATACAAAAGGGAGAGCCAATTATAGAAACATGCATGCCGAAGTACGTGCTTATCGCCACGCTGGTTTTGTCAGTTCTTTGGTCGTTAGGGGCGATCTTTATCGCCCCTAGGTTTGGATACAGTGATTATGACGCTGGTCAGTTGGGTGGAGGAGGTTTTTTTAAGATTTGGATAGCAGGGTTAGTGCTTTGGGTCGTCGTAATAATAGCCAAATCGATATCAAAATAACTGCTGCTGCGACCCGGTCGGCTTAAGCCCCAGCTTCTCATAAGCCCGTTTCGCAGCAACCCGTCCCTGCGGCGTCCGCTTAAGAAAACCTTCCATGATCAGATAAGGCTCATGCACCTCCTCCAGCGTCCCCGATTCTTCCCCAACCGAAACCGCCAGTGAATTAAGCCCAACCGGGCCGCCATCGAATTTGTGAATAAGCGCCTCAAGCAACCGCTTGTCCATCTCATCCAGTCCATCCTGATCGATCTCCAGCATGGTCAGCGCCGCATCGGCCGTGGCGACAGTGACGGGCGGAGTGGAACGCACCAACACATAGTCGCGCACCCAGCGCAGGAGATTGTTGGCAATACGGGGCGTGCCGCGCGAACGGCGGGCGATCTCAAAAGCCGCCTCGGGCAAAATATCCAATTCTAGCAGTCGCGCCGACCGAATAATCACCTTCTGCAAATCCTCCGCCGGATAATAATCGAGCCGGTTCACCAGCCCAAAGCGCGAACGCAAGGGCGCACTGATCATCCCCGCACGAGTCGTCGCGCCAATGAGCGTAAACCGCGGCAGATTCAGCCGCACGCTTCGCGCATTGGGCCCCTGGTCGATGATAATATCCAACCGAAAATCCTCCATCGCCGGATAAAGATACTCCTCGATGTTCTTATTAAGCCGATGAATCTCATCGATAAAAAGGACATCGCCCTTTTGCAGCGTGGTGAGAAGGCCCGCAAGATCGCCCGCCTTCTCGATCACCGGCCCGGAAGTCGTCGTAATATTCGCCCCCATCGCCTTGGCTACGATGTGCGCCAGCGACGTCTTCCCCAGACCAGGAGGCCCGCAAAAAAGCAAATGCTCCAGCGAATCATCCCGCTGCTTCGCCGCGCCAATGAGAACATCCAACCGCTCCTTGATCCGCAACTGCCCGACAAACTGGTCAAGCAGCGCTGGCCGAAGAGTCATCTCCAACCGCGGATCAGCGGGCAGGGGATCAAAAGCAGGTTTGTCGGGCATATTAAAAGCTATTTAGGAAATGAGATTCAATCGTAAACATCCCGGCGATGGCCAACTTTTATCACTAGCACGATAAGCTTCTCATTTTGAATCAGGCACACAAGCCGGTAGTCGCCCACGCGATATCGCCACGCTCCCTTAACCGAAAGATAGGGTTTTCCAAAACGACGCGGATCTTCGACTGATTCTAAATGTTTGGCGATGTACTTTTCAATATCTCGCTGTGCTGCTGTTCCGAGTTTGGAAAACTGTTTTTCCGCCGTTGGATCGAAGAAAACCTGCCATTTCACAGGCTATACTTTTTCCTGATTTCAGACATGGGAATGGGAACGCCCGGATTTTCAAGAACAGCCAAGACATCACGCAGGTCTTCAGCATCCTCCATTGCTTCGCGCAGGGCACGGGCCACCTCTTTCATTTCATCAAGTGAAAGGTTGGGTACTTCTTTGACGATTTCAGCCACACTCATGCTTCCTAAACTTTAATTGGGGTACTGGGCTGGGTCAACGGCAATCCCCCCAAGGAGATTAGTCGTTCAACCGTTTCAACATCAGGGATAATTACAACGTCTTCAACGCCTCTTTAACCAACTCCTCCACGGTCGACTTCGGCTGGGCATCGCGAATGGCCCGGACGGTTTTGTGCGCTTCGGCTTGTTTGTAACCGAGAGAAATGAGAGCCAGGACGGCGTCGTTGACGTGTTGTTCCTCGGGCGAAAGCCCCTGCTGCGCGGAAGCTGCTTCCCATGCGGCGGAGACGCCGACCTTGTCGCGCAACTCAACGATAATCCGCTCGGCCGTCTTCTTGCCCACACCCTTGATCTTGCTCAGCGAAGCAATATCGCCCGCAACGACAAGGCCGCGAAACATGACCGGCGTGCTGCCGTTCAGAATGGCCAGCGCAAGCTTCGGTCCGACGCCGGTAACGTTATTGAGCAGCAGCAGAAACAGGTCGCGCTCCTCAGCGGTGGCAAAGCCAAAGAGGATATGGGCATCTTCGCGAACGACGAGATGTGTGAGGATTTTGGCCTCCGTGCCGGGCTGAGGCAACCGGTCGTAAGTGGAAAGCGGAATATGCACGTCGTAGCCGACGCCGCCCGCTTCGATGATGAGGCGCATGGGAAGGACTTCCACGACAATGCCGCGCAGGAAGGAGATCATTGGGAATTAGCGTAGATAAGTTTTATACGCTTGTACACTGCGAAGCTAAATCTGCTTCGGCTTTGAAGTAACGCCCGTATTCTGCGCATGGGTAAGCGCGATCGCCAGCGCATCGGCGGCATCAGCTGGCGGATTTTCGGTGAGCCCGAGCATGGCCCGCATCATGAAACCGACCTGCGCTTTTTGCGCTCCACCTCGACCGGTGGCGGCGGCTTTCACTCGTCTGGGCGCGTATTCATAGATCGGCAGGCCCGCCTCCGCAAAGGCGAGTAAGGCCGCCCCGCGCGCGGATCCGAGAGTCACTGCTGTCTGATAGTTCTGCAGATAGATGATGCCCTCCACCGCAGCGACATCCGGCTGATATTCCTGAATCAAGTCCGTCACCTGCTGGTGAATAGAGACCAAGCAGCGCGAGGGAATAATTTTATCGGGATTCTTGATCACGCCATAAGTCAGCGCGTGAATCTGGCGACCCTCGACCTGAATAATACCGTACCCTGTGTTGCGCAGGGCAGGATCGAGGCCGATGATAATGGGCATAAAAAAGGTGGAGGGTCAGCCTCCGGCCTGACCCCATTCAGGGACAAGCCGGAGGTTGTCCCTCCAATGGATTAATGTCGAAAATGGCGTTGACCGGTGAAGATCATGGCAATCCCGCGCTCATCGGCGGCCTCAATCACCTTGGCGTCGCTGACGCTGCCACCCGGTTGGATGGCGGCGGTGGCCCCGGCTTCAGCGGCGGCGATGAGACCGTCCGGGAAGGGGAAGAAAGCATCCGACGCGACGATGCTGCCCTTGAGATCGAGATTTCCCTCGGAAGCCTTCCAAATCGCGATCCGGGATGAAGCGACGCGCGACATCTGGCCCGCGCCAACTCCGAGAGTGCGATCATGCGCGGCATAAACAATGGCGTTGGACTTCACGTGTTTCACTACACGCCAGCCGAAGAGCAGTGCCGCGCGTTCGGCCTCGGTGGGCGGACGTTTGGTCACGACTTTCCAATCGGCAGTCGAAACCGTATCGGCATCGCCGCGCTGGATCAGGAACGAGTTCCCAACGGCGGAGCGAATTTCCAACTCGGGCGCAGGCGCCGAGGTCTCGCTATTGATCATCAGGCGCAGATTCTTCTTCTTGGTCAGAAGAGCCAGCGCGTCCGGATCGAAAGCCGGAGCGATAATAACCTCGCTGAAAATCTCCGCGATGAGCTGCGCCGTGGCCAGATCAAGCGGGCGATTCACCACGATGATGCCGCCAAAGGGCGCCTGCTTGTCGGTGGCGTAGGCCTTGTCCCAAGCCTCGGCGAGGGTGGCCGAACTGCCCAGTCCGCACGGGTTGGTATGCTTGAGAATCGCGACGGTGGGAAGTTCGGTGAACTCGCGGATCAGCCGCACCGCGGCGTTGATATCGATGAGATTATTGTAGGAAAGCTCCTTGCCGTGGAGTTGCTGAAAATGGCGCGGGAAACCGCCGTAAAGCGCCGCAGCCTGGTGCGGATTTTCGCCGTAACGAAGCGCCTGTGCGCGGCGTAATGGCAGCGCGAACGTCTCCGGAAACACCTCAGGTTCAGGCAAGCGCGACGCAAGATATTTTGCGATCAGCGCATCATAATAGCCAGTCGTGCGGAAGACTTTCGCGGCCAGCCGTTCACGCGTGGAGAGAGTCGTATCGCCCTTGGTGCTGATCTCTTCGGCCACGATGGCGTAGTCGGCGGGATCAGTGATCACGGTCACGCTCCGGTAATTCTTCGCCGCGCTGCGAAGCATGGAGGGCCCACCAATATCGATGTTCTCGATGGCGTGCTCCAGCGTGACGTCCGGCTTGGCGATGGTCTGCTCAAAGGGATAAAGATTCACGACCACGAGATCGATCGGCTCGATGCCATGCGTCGCCGCCTGCTTGCGATGCTCCTCGTTATCGCGCAGGAAAAGAAGTCCGCCATGCACCTTGGGATGCAGCGTCTTCACGCGCCCATCCATCATCTCCGGAAAGTTGGTGATATCGGAAATATCCGCCACGGTCAGTCCCGCATCGCGCAGCGCCTTAGAGGTACCGCCAGTGGAAATGAGTTCGTAACCGGCCGAGACAAGGCTTTTGGCAAAATCGACCAGACCGGTTTTATCAGAGACAGAGAGAAGAGCGCGTTTGGGCATGGGAAGAAGGAGAGTTAGAGTTACGAAGTTAGAACGAACAGGCCGGGCTTGTCATGCTGATCTTGTGATTCAATTGATCTGGCCTACTTTAGGGAAACGGGAGTTAATAGTATGGGAGTCGGCCAAATTTTCATTTTGATAATTTTCGCTATTACGCTGTTTCTCGTTCCGATATTGTTAGCGATCCGAACCTTTCTAGCCCCGTTTTTTCCCAAACTGCAGGAGCAAATTCGCATAAGAGGGTGGGGCTATACCCTTTGGTTATTCGGCATCATTTTGATTTTATTCGTTTTATTTCCTTACAGCCCGGGTGGGATACAGGCTAACAAAAATGCAAAAACGGCCGCTCTGATGGAAAATATCCAGACTGCAATTCTTGCCTATCAAACCGAATACGATAAGCCTCCTCCGGGAAAGGATAACGCCACATTGATTCGAGAGTTAATGAGCGACAACCCACGAAGCATCGCCTTCTTGAATATCAGGCCTACCACCGACATGAATGCCAAAGGCGAAGCCTTGGATGCTTGGGGCACGCCACTGCACATCTCGTTAGCCGATCCCCAGCACCCCATTATTCAGTCCGCCGGCGTCGACAAGAAGTGGAACACTCAGGACGATATGGGCAGCGCAAAGAATCAGCCCTAGCCCTACTTTTTCGCTTCTTTCAGTACAACCTTGCGCTCACCTTTGACGATCTGCCCGATGATTTTACCACGGGTCAGCTTGACCGTCGCGGCGGCGTCCTTCGCTTTGACGATGAGCACCATCCCGATGCCCATGTTGAAGACCTGATGGATTTCCTCGGCAGGCATGTGCGAGGCGGCGCCGAGAATCTTGAAGATCGGCGGAACCGGCCACGTGCCGAGCTGGATTTCGGCATTCACGTTTTCCGGAAGCACGCGCGGAATATTATCGATGAGGCCGCCGCCGGTGATATGAGCGATGCCCTTGATCTCGATTTTCGCCCGGACCTTGCGGATGTCGGGTAGGTAAAGCTTGTGGACGCGTAGCAGTTCGTCGCCAAGGAGTCCGCCCGTGCCCACGCTGGCATCGAGCCGATAGCCGAGTTGGTTAAAGAGAATTTCGCGGGCAAGCGAGTAGCCATTGGTATGCAGACCCGTCGAGGGCAGACCGACAATGACATCGCCAGCCTTGATCGACTTGCCATCGATGATCTTCTTGCGATCAACCACGCCGACGATAGTGCCAACGAGATCATAGTCAGCGCCGTGATAGATGCCGGGCATCTGGGCCGTTTCGCCGCCGATCAACGCGCAACCCGCCTTCTTGCAGCCGCGCACAATGCCGGTCACCAATTGGTGAAAGCGATGGGGCTCCAACCGTTCGGACGCCATGTAATCGAGGAAAAAGAGCGGCTCGGCGCCGAGCACAGCGATATCGTTCACGCAGTGATTGACGAGGTCCTCACCGATGGTGTCATGCCGGTTCAGCAGCGCGGCGACCTTGATCTTGGTTCCGACGCCATCAATGCTGGCGACCAGCACCGGGTCTTTCATCTTGGGAAAACTGGCCCGGAAAAGGCCGCCAAAACCGCCGACTTTTCCGAGGACTTCGGGGCGATGGGCTTTCTTGACGAGGGCGGGCAAGCCGGATTTGACCTTGTTTCCAAGATCAACATCAACTCCGGCGCGGGCGTAGGCTTTTAATCGGTCACTCATGGTTATAAATCAATCGACATGAAGTCTGCCCTAGAAGGTCGATTCAGTGCAAAAGGGATTTAAGTTTTTTTTCAATTAAGGCCTATTTACACTAGAAGGAACCCGGTCATGAGTCCCAAAAGAGACCTCTGTGAAACTCTCACATTTAGCATTAGTCATCCTGAGCTTGTCGAAGGATCAGTTCGGGCTGCCTTTTCTCAGGCGTACGGAACTGATCTTGTCATTAAGTCCAACCCGGTTAATGGGGCACCACGGGTGTCTGGTCCGGCGCATTAGTGCTGCTTGAACCGGAAGGAGACGGGGACTGCTTGCCAGTTTCCCCCTGTGGCCCCAACAGGGAATCGGTGAGGGTGGCTCCGGCTGGCGGTGTAAACTGGAAGTCCTTTTCGGTCAAATTCGGATTGGTAATCTCGGTCTGCATTTCGGTGGAGTCACCGTTGCCCTCGCTATTGGCCATGGCGCCCTTGGCGGTCTGCATCATTTCCAGCACCTTTTTCTTGTTCTCATCGGTCACCGGTTCGCCCATGGCGGTGAGCGCTTTTTCCACGACCTCTTCGGAAACGGCAGGCGCCGCCGTGCCGTCTGTGGGTGGCTCAAGCGACTTCTCATACTTGAGAATCAGGCTGCTCGATTTGGAAATCCAGAACGTCTCTTTTGTGGAGGTAGGGGACGATCCACTCAGTACGTAACAATCGTCTCCGCCCATGAGTTCAGTCTTCTCAATCGTAGGGTCCTTTAAGCGCGAAAGAGCAAAACCTTTGTCCGTAAAGGCAGGCAGGAAAAGGGATGGAATGGTCCCCGTGGCGCCGCCCGAAATGGCCGACGCCCCTCCCAAGGCCGAAAGGTCATCCCCCACCTTGGCGTAGGCATTATTCATCAACAAATAGAGATAAGACTGGGTCCCATCGCTCCAGACCGCGCCACCCTGGGGCAAGGCCGCCGGTATGGATGTCTGGCTCCAGGTAATGAGATAGAGATTCGGCTTTTTCAGTTTGATGGTGAAAGTCGTTGTCGTCTGTATATTAACGCCTGCTTCCTCCCGATTCGAAACGATGTTTCCGACCGACATATAAGTCCCCATCGACTTATACTTGGAGAGGACCTTGTTCAGGATGCTCGCCGGATCGGAAGGTTCCACATGGGGTGGCGGCGGTGGCGTTGTCGTCAGTGTGTCCTGAGAGTCCTGGGCATTGGCCAGGCTTACCAACCCAAAAATCAAAAAGAAGATGGATTTCATCTGGAAAATCGCGGACGAGACTTCTTATCCGGGCAGGCTCTCCACTCAACTTACCATTGAAAATGTCGCGGTAAAGGCAAAGGATCGATTCCCCGGGGAGACGAATATGCGGCGTTTACAATCCTCATCCGCAGTCTTATAAAACGGCGTGAAATATCGACAACTCGGCACTTCCGACTTGCAGGTTTTCGTGGTTGGACTGGGCAACATGTCGTGGCCTTATTGTCGCTTTAGCGTGACTCCAACCTCTTGGTTGCAAAAATGACCGAAATCAACCGGCAGGCATTGGCCTTGCACGAGCAGTCGCTCGTCAAATAAAGTTACGACGTCTCAACCGTATCACCCGAAATAAACATGAGCGCTTCTTCTTCCCCTCTCGCCGTCGAATCCGTTTCTCTCGACGGTGCCTGGACCTTGCACCGCACCAAAACCGATGAATCATGGCCCGCGCTTGTCCCCGGCTGTGTGCACTCGGACCTCGGTCGCGCCGGTCTGCTTTCCTCAATCGACTGGCGGGACAACGAGGCGACCCAGCAGTGGATGGATGCGGAAACCTGGACCTATCGCCGCACCTTTAACCTGACCGAAAGCCAGGTTTCGAATACCACGTCGGAACTAATCTGCGATGGCCTCGATACGCTGGCCACCGTTTCGCTCAACGGAAAGATCGTCCTGCAAACGGACAACATGTTCCGGGTCTGGCACTGTCCGGTCGGCCCTGACCTGCGTGTGGGAGAGAACACGATTGAAGTCACGTTTCATTCCCCCCTGGCGAAGATGGCCGAGGGCCAGGCCAAGCGGCCCCTGCGCGAATGGAACATTTATTTCGACCGGCACGCGGGTCGCGGTTACGTGCGCAAGATGGCCTGCGCCTTTGGTTGGGACTGGGGCCCGGTCGCGCCGACCGCCGGGATCTGGAAAAATATCCGCCTGGAATTCGTCTGCGCCTCTCGCTGGCAGGACGTGCAAATCCGGCAGGAACATTCCGCTGGTGAAGTTACGCTCAATATCCAATGGCAGACCACCGGCCCCGGCGATGTTCGCCTCGAGTTGCGGCGAGGGGACATGCTCATCGCCGAGACCACCGCCGCATCCTCCGACGGAGAAGCCGTTCTCGTCGTGAAAAATCCCGAGCTCTGGTGGCCGAACACCCTCGGCACCCAGCCACTATATGAATTTCGCGCCACTCTGACCGATGCCTCCGGCGCGCACGATATTTGGCAGCGCCGAATCGGTCTGCGCGCCTTGCGCCTCGTCCGTGAAAAGGATCCGGTCGGCGAATCGTTCTACTTTGAGATCAACGGAAAGATCATGTTCAGCAAAGGCGCGAACTGGGTCCCCGTCCGCATTCTCCTTCCTGAAATCACGCGCGAGGACTACCGGAAACTCCTGCAGGACACCGTCGATGCCAACATGAACATGCTCCGCGTCTGGGGCGGCGGCATTTACGAGAACGACGATTTTTATGATCTCTGCGATGAAATGGGCATCCTCGTCTGGCAGGATTTTATGTTCGCCTGTGGGATGTATCCGAACTGGGACGCCGATTTCATGGCCAACGTTGAGGCCGAGGCCCGCGATAATATCCGTCGCATCCGGCATCATGCCTCGCTCGCGCTTTGGTGCGGCAACAACGAGTTGGAAGGTCCCTTCGGCGGCGCGGACGATTACCCGTGGGATGTCTACGGCCTGCTCTTCGATCAACTGCTGCCCAAAGTTTGCGCAGAGCTTGATCCCGACACCGCCTACTGGCCCTCCAGCCCGCATAGTCCGCTCGGTGATCGCAAGGATTGCGGCAGCGATCTCTCCGGCGACACCCACCATTGGAGCGTTTTCTTTGGAGGCCAAACGTTCGAGTCGCAACGCACTTGGCGCACCCGTTTCATGAGCGAATTCGGATTCCAGTCCTATCCCGAGCTGCGCACCGTTGAGAGCTTTACCGCACCCGAGGACCGCGTCCTCATGAGCCGCATTCTCGACTATCATCAGCGCAGTGAGGTAGGCAACCGAACCATCATGAGCTATCTCTGCGACTGGTTCCAGCCGCCGCTCAATTTCGAGGACTTGCTCTCCCTCTCTCAAATCACGCAGTCCCTTTGCGTCCGTTACGCCACCGAGCATCTTCGCCGCATCCAGCCTCTTTGCGGCGGCGTTCTTTATTGGCAGATCAACGACATCTGGCCCTGCGCGAGTTGGAGCTCGATCGATTCCTTCGGTCGATGGAAGGCGCTCCAATACGACGCCAAGCGTTTCTTCGCCCCGGTGCTCGTCAGCATTGAGGAAGACCTGCTCACCAGTCGCGCGCGCATCCACGTATCGAATCAGCGTCCTTCAGATGCAACGCTGGACGTGGGATGGCAAATCACCGACACCGACGGTAAAGTCCTCCTCGAGGAAAGCGCCACGGTTAACATTGACTCTCAATCGGGTCTTTATATCGCCGATCTCGATGCCAAGCCGCTGCTGGAAAATTATCATGCCCACGACTTGATGATCTGGGCCTGGGCCTCGGAAGGGGAAACCGTCCTCAGTCGCAACTGGGTTCCGCTCGCGCGGCCCAAGCATCTCAGTCTCGCCGATCCGCAGATCAAGACCGAAGTGGAATCAACCCCGGAAGGCACCGTCATCCATCTCTCCTGCGAGAAGCCCGCACCCTACGTTGTGCTCAGTTTGAAAAACGAGGACGCCTGGTTTGACGACAATTTCTTTCACCTGCATCCCGATGAACATCGAACGATCAAGGTGACGCACGGTCCCTCCATTGACGTCATCCGGCAACAACTCAACGTCCGCAGCCTGTCCAACTGGATGCCCGCTCGCAGGACCGCCGACGCCCTCACACCCAAACCCGCCAACTACGACCTCCAACGCAAGCGTTGAGCCGCCGTGGTAGCCGCCGCTGGCTCGGCGGCGGTGCTTTTTTCGGTAGCCCGGAGGGCCAACGGAAATTAGCCGGTGGTGCCAACCACCGGTACATCGTAATCAGACAATCCGCCCCGGCGGGGCGGTGGAAATCCGAGAGGTTGATCATATCCGCCGCCCCATCCGGGGCGGATGACTCCGTTGGCAATACCGGTGGCTCGCGCCACCGGCTAATTTCTTGCGGCCCTCCGGGCCTCAAGCTTTCTGCAACGGCTAAAGTATTTCAGAAACGCTTTACTCAGCCCCTTCACTTGCCTTGCGCTTTGCCTCAAGCTCCTCCCACCGCGCATACCCCGTCTTGATTCTTTCCTCCAAAGCCGACAACTCAGCATTAAGTTTCGGCAAAATTTCAGGCGATTTCTTATAAAGCTCCGGATCCCAAAGACGCTCGGTCAAAGCCGTCTTCTCCGTTTCCCACTGATCCAACTGCGCAGGTAATTCCTCTAACTCACGCTGCTCTTTCTTGAGAAACTTGGCTGGTTTTCCACTCACCACTACCGGCTTAGGCTCCGGTTTGCGTTCCGCCGGAATCTCCCGGAAGTGAACAACGGGCTTCGCCGCACGTTGCCGAATCCAGTCCTCATAGCCGCCCGTATATTCGAGGACCTGTCCGGCCCCTTCAAAGACCAGCACGCTCGTCACCACGTTGTCCAAAAAGGAGCGATCATGCGAAACCAGCAGCAGAGTGCCGGTATATTCGAGGAGTATCTCTTCCAACAACTCCAGCGTCTCGGCATCGAGATCGTTCGTCGGTTCATCCATCACGAGCACATTGGCCGGTTGCAGAAAAAGTCGGGCAAGCAGCAGTCGATTGCGCTCGCCGCCGGAAAGCATCTTCGCCGGCATTCGGATGCGATCCGCACGGAAAAGAAAATCCTGAAGGTAACTGTGAATATGCCGCGGACGTCCCTGGAAAGTCACGGTCTCCGCATCGCCCGCCACATTCTGCGCAACGGTCTTGGCATTGTCGATCTGCCCTCGCAACTGATCGAGGTAAACGACCTGCATATTCGTGCCCAACTTCACCGAACCGGATTGCGGCTCAAGTTGTCCCAGCAACAATTTCAGCAACGTCGTCTTGCCGCCACCATTCGGCCCAATGATGCCGATCTTGTCCCCGCGCCAGATGGTAGACGTGAAATTTTCGATCAACGGCGTGCCGCCAAAGCCGAAGCTGACATCCTTTGCTTCGATGACTTTTTGACCCGACATGCTGCCGGTCTGGATCTCGATCCGCGCCGTCCCTTCGCGTTGACGACGCTCGCCCCGTTCATTGCGCATCGCCTGCAGCGCGCGGACGCGACCCTCATTGCGCGTGCGTCGCGCCTTTACACCCTGCCGTAGCCAGACTTCCTCCTGCGCGAGCTTCTTGTCGAACGCCGCCCACTGCTTTTCCTCGGCGTCGAGACTCTGCGCCTTGCGCTCCAGGTAAGTATCGTAATCGCAAGCCCAACTCGTGAGCTTGCCACGATCCAATTCTACGATGCGCGTGGCCAGCTTGCGTAAAAACGTTCGATCATGCGTGACAAAGAAAAGCGTGATCTTCGAGGTCAGGAGAAACTGTTCCAGCCACAGGATCGAATCGAGATCGAGATGATTCGTCGGCTCATCCAGCAACAAAATATCGGGCTCGCCCGCCAGCGCGCGAGCCAAGAGAACGCGGCGCTTCAGTCCACCCGACAACGCGGAAAATTCATGATCCACCGGCAGGCTCATTTCGGTTGCCAGATCCTCCAGTCGCACGTCCGTCTGCCACTCTTCCTCATGCCGATCGGGTCGCAGGCCGGAGTGCATCACCTCCATCACCGTGCCTGTGATGTCTTCGGGAATTTCCTGGATCAGCCGTGTCATCACCGCCGCGTCGGGCCGGATAATCTCGCCCTCATTCGGCGTCTCCTCGCCCGTGATGATCCGCATCAAACTGGTCTTGCCCGCGCCGTTGCGCCCGAGCAAACAGATGCGTTCGCCCGCCTCGACTTGAAAATCGATCTGATCAAGCAGCGGGGCGGAACTGTATTTAAGGGTGACTTCGCGAAGTTGGAGTAAAGGCATGGCAAAAGGGAAGGGGCCTGCAACTCTACTCTACATCCCCGCCATCTGTCTCCAAAATTGCCGCCGCTACATTTCTCGAAGCTTGCTTCGGCTTGAGGGGTAGCCCGCGATCTCCGAGCGCGGGTCCGACCTCCGACCGTCGCCCGGAGGTCGACGGCTACCTCTGAAATGCCTCGGAGCTTGCTATGGGTTCTTTACTTATTTCGTCCCCGAACAATGGATGGCATCAATCTGAAAACCACCAAACAACCCAGTCTTGTCAGAGGGGGGTATGGTCACGGTCAGTTTTCCGGTAGTCAAACTTCCGTTCGGAACCGCCACCACAGAAGATCCATTTTTGCAGGAACCATCAATTTGCTTGGTATAACTGGTACTCACGTAGCCGCTGAGAACTATCCCCTTGGAGGGAGGTTGAACGGTGCTAACGCTCTGGTTCTCCATGATTGCCTTGATGGCCTGCAAATCCTTCGGATTCATCGTCGAAACGTCATCACCAGCCATTGCAGGAAGAGCCATGCCCCCCAAGAGGGCAATCACAAAAAATGATTTCAAGCGCAGTTTCACGTGCTTTTTCGCCTTGCCGCTAATATTCCATGGCTACTTTCCAAAAGCTAGGTCTTTAGAATTACATTTGGCCGTCATAAAGATTAAGCGCCTTGATGTCCGTGCGGACTCTCCAACGAGTCGACTATTTTCTGGGCTCGGATTGCAGATCACCTTCAGGCAGCGCATAAATCGTGAGTGCCAAAAAAAGATAAATGCTCACGGCACCCACCCATTCCCAGAGCGCCAGGCTACTCCAAAGAGAGGCTTTGACCGCACGATAAACCATCGGAGAACAACATTCATAAGCGAGGAACAAGCTCAACCGGCTCACGATCAAGGCCGTTACAGGCAAAATGACGGCAACAACACTCATCACACGAATCAGAAAAAGTGACGGCGGCAAACGGAGAATTGTCCCAAGATATAAAATGAGTGAGAGACAAAATCCCACGCTCGAAATCTGGGCCAAATGTTCGTGAGTGCGACCTATGCCCAGAAGGCGATAATGGCCGGGCACAATCAAGGCGGACAAAGTAAGACTAATTGCCCCGAGGACAAAAAATCTTCCACCCCAAGCCATCAAATGGGGCGCGAATCGCCCCAGGCGCTTCTGTAAAAAGAATGGGAACGGAAGAAGTACAAGCCCGGTGACTGCCAACCCGGCACTGGCAATCCAGTACGCGTGCGGATTGTCTCTCGGCGAAGCCAGGGATGAAATAACTGTATAACGCCAATCGTAAGCTTTGGGAAAACAGGCAGCAGCCCAGGCCAACGATCCAAAGAAACAAGCTCCCAACGCAATCAACGCGATAGTCGGACGAAAGGTCCGTGGCATAAAGGAGAGTATCACAGCATGCCAACTGTACTCTAATCAATCGTCATTATCGACGATGGCGCTGCGGCATTGATCCACGGCGTCCTGGAGATAATCATTCACCTTATGGTCGGGGTCGCCGAGGTTGATTTCGTCGATGGCGGAGTGGATATAGCGGATGGCCTTTTTCTTGTGACCATTATAGCCCTCGTAGGGATCGTCGGCGAGAAGCTGCAAGGCCTGATTCAGCAACTTGATACGCTTGGCATCGCCGGGCTTTTTCCCACCGGGATTCCACGCTTGGTGAACCAAATCCTGCGCCTGCAGCATCATGACGTGGCTGACGGCAAACGCCGGCGAAGAAAAGGTCAGGAGTGCGCCCAAAATGGCGACCCACATCAGGTTCAGCGCGAAGGATTTTTTCATGGGAGAGAGGCGTTCGAGTGGATTATTAGGGTAAAATAAGCAATGCGGACGAAACCGCTCTTGCGACAAAGGCAGAATTACTCGTTTAAAGAATAAGGCAAAGTGAAAATTTCCGCTGTGCTCTAAGCCGTAACGATGTAGTTGGAAGCAAGGATGTGAGATGAATTTCAAACCGAAGGCGTGTTCTCGTGGCATCGTCTTTTTCCTACAGTGTCAATCGGGCTATAGCTCGATCCCAACTGCTTCGTTACGACTAAGGCGAATAATCCGCTTGGTCCGGGCTTGCAGAGAAAAAGAGATCTGATTTGCCAGGACGTGGATTGGAGTAATCCGAGAAGTAGGTCAATCGTTTGGGCAATTGAATTTCGGGTTTGTCGTTGAACTTGGCGTATTTTAGCCAATCGTTCTTGTCCACATGGGCAAATAAGGGAGGTGTAGTGGAACGTGCGAGATCAAGATGGCCTGCCCAATCCGTGCCATCGCCTAATTTCCCGGTCATTCGCTCGTCGCTGAGGATGGCAATTCGGAGTGTACGATTGGGACCACTAAGTTGGCTGGCTTCTGCGGGTTCACTGTAAGGAAAGAAGGGGTGATCGGTGACAAAGCTCATTCGAATGGCGTTGGTGGTCAACTCGCCGGAACCGGAGCCTCTAAGTTTAAATGCCGTGATCTTCCATTTGGCAGTTAGATAGGGCTCCAGCCATTGGGCCGAGCCTGCTGTCCATGCATAACCATTCTTTTTTAACCAAACGCCGAGGCCGGTTGCATCGGTGGCATCAAGGGTCACGGCGTGGTAGTCTCCAATGTCTTGTTCGGCGACAACGATGGGGCTCTTGCTTGTCAAAATCGAAGCGGGTATTGGCGCAGAGTCACTGCGATAAATTGGCAGATATTTCTCCACGAGATCGAAAATCCGCGCATCTGCCACAGCCAATTCCGGCGTAGTCGGCGTCGGAACAAGAAAACCCGCACTGGCATCTTTGGAATCAAGTGTTGCAGAACGGATAAAGTGTTCGGTGTGGTGGTTTTTATCCCAAATAATAACGGCCACCTCGTGATTGATCCCTATGGCCCCGCTATTGGATAGCGCAATGCAGCCCCGAGCAACCTGCACGAGCACGAAAGAGGAAAGAATCAGCAGAAGGCCAAGGAGCAGCCCTATTTTCCTGATAGAAAGAAACTTATTCAAGATATTCAACTGTGGAGAGCAGCTATCTTGGGGTCAATGGCCAAAGGTTTTCACCGTCGCATGAACGTAATATTCTTGTTCAATCGCGTGAACCGCGCTAACTCTCACCCCTTACCTTATGGCACGCCTTCTCGACTCGATCAATTCGCCCGCAGACGTCAAAAAACTCTCGCAGGACGAACTCACTACCCTGGCTGCGGAAATCCGCGAGGAACTCATCTCCGTCCTGGCCAAGACCGGCGGCCATCTCGGGCCCAATCTTGGTGTGGTGGAATTAACCATCGCGCTCCACGCGGTCTTCGATACCCCTACCGATAATTTCGTTTTCGACGTCAGCCACCAGGCCTACGTCCACAAGCTGCTCACCGGTCGGCGCGACCGCTTTGACACCATTCGCCAGCCGGGTGGACTCAACGGCTTCATGCTTCGCACCGAGAGCGAGCACGATTCCTACGGCGCCGGTCACGCGGGCACGGCTCTTTCCGCTGCGCTCGGCATGGCGACGGCGCGCGATCTCAAGGGCGGCAGCGAGCACGTCGTCGCGCTTTGCGGCGATGCGGCCTTCACCTGCGGCATCACCTATGAGGCGCTCAATAATATTTCGACTCACACCAAGCGGCTCATCGTCATCCTCAACGATAACGAATGGTCGATCGACAAGAACGTCGGCGCCATCGCCAAGTACCTGACCAACATCGTTACTGATCCTCGTTACGCGAACCTGCATCGCAGCATGGAAAAGCTGGTCGAGCGTTTCACCGGCGAAACCGGCAAGAACATCGCGCTCAAGGCCGAGGGCGCCGTCAAGGGCCTGCTCTCCACCGGGCATCGTCCCAGCCTGATTTTCGAGGAGATGGGCCTTTCCTATTACGGGCCAATCGATGGCCACGATTTGCCGAACCTGATCAAGACGCTCGATTTCGCCAAGCACCACGATCACCCGCTGCTCCTGCACGTCATCACGCAGAAGAGCAAGGGCTTCGAGATCGGCATGTCGAAGCAGAAGAAATATCACGGCGTCGGCCCAAACACCTACGATCCCGAAAAGGGCGTCGAGACGACTTCCAACGCGCCGAAGACCTACTCGCAGGTCTTCGCCGAGACGATGATCAAGCTCGCCGACATGAATTCCCAGGTCGTCGCGATCACCGGGGCCATGCCCAACGGCACTGCGCTCGATCTCTTCCAGCCCAAGCATCCGGACAAATATTTTGACGTCGGCATCGCCGAGGAACACGCCGTTCTCTTCGCCGCCGGCATGGCCACCAAGGGGTACAAGCCGTTCGTCGCGATTTACTCGACCTTCCTCCAGCGCGCCTTTGACCAGATCGTCCACGATGTCTGCCTGCAGAATCTCAACGTCGTGTTCTGTATGGATCGCGGCGGCCTCTCCGGCGATGACGGCCCGACCCATCACGGTCTCTTTGACATCAGCTACCTGCGTTGTATCCCCAATATGGTCCATCTCGATGCGAGTAACGAGGACGAGTTGGCCGACATGCTCTTCACGGCGCTCCATCACGACGGCCCCATCGCCATTCGCTACCCGCGTGGCAATGGCCCCGGTGTGGCACTCAAGGCCAAGCCCGCGCTGATTCCCATCGGCAAGGCCGAGGTCGTTAAGCACGGCACGCAGGCGGTGATTCTTGGACTCGGCGCGCTCCTGCCCATGGCACTCGAAGTCGCCAAGGAACTCGAGGCGAAAGGCTTCTCCACGGCGGTGATCAATCCCCGCTCCGTCAAGCCACTCGATGTCGATACGATTTCCTTCTTCGCCCGCAGCGCGGATGTCGTCGTCACGATGGAAGATCACGTGCTCGCCGGTGGATTTGGTAGCGCGGTGCTGGAGGAACTTTCCAACGTCGGCATCCAAACTCCCGTGGTCCGCATCGGATGGCCTGATGCCTTTGTCGATCACGGCAAGGTGGACGCGCTCCGCACCAAGGCTGGCATCAGTGTTGCCAACACGGTCGAGAAGACGGTGCCCTATCTCAAGGTCAAGCCCGCCGCGAAAGTGACCGCGCAAGTCGTGGCCTAGCCGGGAGGCTGGGCTCTCCATTGCCGTATGCGTTTGGCCGCGATCATGCTCCTGTTCAAGGAGCAGTCCTTCGTTGAGGCCAGCGTTCGGGCGATCTATCCCGTGGTCGATGCCATTTGCTGCACCACGCGGCATGACCGGAATTTCTCAGGAAAGGAACTTGCGCCCGATCGGACCCTGGATGTTTTGCTGCAGATTCCCGACCCGGACAATAAAATCAAACTGATCGTGGATCGGGGCCTGTCCCAGGTGCGCGGAGGAAACAGCGAGGCCCGGTTGCGCAATACCGCGATGGACCTCGAACCTAACGCGGATTATTACCTCATCGTCGATAGCGACGAGGTCTGGCCGGTCGATGTCCTGCGTCAATGCTGGGAACACGTGAAGAAAACCCAGTGGGCCGCTTACAGAGTCTACAGCCGCACTTATTTTCGCACCTGGAACTACCAGATTGTGGAACCGGGCGATGGCTACCGTCCGCTGGCTTTTCTTCGCCGCGGCTTTTATTTCGAGCATGACCGCCAGGTTCAATGGCATGGTTCGGCACGATGGAAGGAATATTTTCGCAAGGGGCGGAAGCCCAAGATGGCACAACTTCCCTCCGATTTACGTCTGCATCACGGGTCGTGTGTCGGTGATGACGAGCGCATTCTTACCAAGCTGAAAAACTATGGGCACGCCTCCGGAGTTGACCCAACCTGGTTCGACCGCGTCTGGAAAAACTTCGATCCCGGCATCAAAAACCTTCACTATTTTGCGGAATCAAAGCATCTTTACGAAAGCCTGATCAAGATCCCAACCAGCGATTTGCCGGAGGAAATCACCCGGTGCCCATGGCCCGAGGGCTGGATTGAAAGATAATTGATCTATCCCCCATTTTTCGCATGCAAGATTCCTCCAAAGAAGTCGTCCTCCAACTTTTGACGGCGCATTTCAAATCTCCTTCCGGGCGGCCCCGCCTGCTCGACGCCCCGTTTGGCGAGGGCTGGTTAAAGGCCCGCGTCCCCTTCGATACGGAAATGGATGGCATCGATCTTTACACCACATCTTCTCCCGGTTACCGCACGATTTTTCAGGCGGATCTCGACGCGGGAATTCCGTCTCATTTGCCTTTGTATGACGCCGTCCTTTGCTGCGAGGGCCTGGAACATTTTGGCAATCCGCTGCTTTTTCTCAAATCTTCCCACCAACATTTGGAGAAGGACGGATTGATGGTGGTTACGACGCCGAACATTTGGTATCCCGCCGCTCGTCTGCAATACCTGATCCGCGGATTTTTCCCGAGTTTCCCCTGTCTTGCCGGAAAGATCGTCAGCGGCTCCCACATGCACATCATGCCATGGTCGTTTCCCCAGCTTTATCTCTATCTTAAGCTCGCCGGCTTTTCCGATATCCGGTTGCACGAGGAACCTCTGTCCAAGCCCAAGCACTTTTGGGAAAAGATCGTCGCGTGGCCGCAAATCGTTTATTGCCAGCGCCGCCTGAAAAAATCAAAAACGCAGGAAGAGATCGATTTTTGGAAGACCGCAGGGTCCGGCGGTTCCCTGTTCGGTCGCCATCTCATCGTGACAGCCCGTTCAGTCTGATTCGTTTAATCCCTTGGGTTTAATTCTCCGAAGCTTGCTTCGGCTTGATCGAGGGAGTTGGTTCCGTGGTAGCCGCCGCTGTCCCTAGCGGCGGTCCGTCGAGAAAAAGGCACCGCCGCTAGGGACAGCGGCGGCTACCTTAAAATGCCTCGGAGCTTACTCCAGGGTTCTTTACCATCAACCGTAGAAGCTTCGAAAAGAGATGATAGTTGAGCGCATGGCTCCGTGCGCTTTGGCCCATCTCGATCAGCCGGGCTCGATCTGTGAGTGCTTTTCTCAGGCACCGTTCCAATCCGTTATCTTCCAAATCATAGTAGAAGCCGTGCTCTCCCTCGAGGAATGGACGATAGCGGCGAATCGTCGGATAATTCATCACCGGCACGCTTCCGCAGAGGGCCGCTTCGTAATGCCGGAAACAATCCCAGCCCCAGCCTGATGGAGAAACGACCAAATGCGATTCGGCGCACGCCTGATAGAAATCGGTACGGGATAAAGCCGTCTCGGGCAAATAGATTTTATAGGCGCCTTCAACTGCGAGTCGTTGAAGGACTTGGCGGGCCTCTTCCCGCACGGGACTGGTATTGGATCCGGCAAAGAAGATGTCGTGTCGTTTGGTGGCGGGCTTGGCCAAAGCCTGCCGGGAATCGGATAGGCCTAGCGAAATGGGGCGCACCTTTTTCATGGCCTGAAGGAGCGGACTTTTATCGAGGTTGGAATGATGTCGAAAGCGGCGCGATGTATTGATCAACGGATGCTGCGGATGAAGGGGAAGCTCTCTCATCCAATAGGTCTCCGCTGCCTCTAAGAGGGGATGGTTCCATTCCGCGATGTGAGAGCCATCGGATCGATCAACGACGGTGAGGGGAACACCGCAGGACAGGGCCACCTTGGGAATTTCATACTGGCGCAGGACGGTATCGTTCCCGATTTTTTTGCGCATTTCCCAGATGCGCGAGAGCAGGGGACGCTGCTTATCCCAGAGAGGGCCATGGCGCGGGCTCGTAAGCAGGCGGGAAAAGCGACCGGCGCGCAAACCCTCCAAGGCTTCCTGAAGATTCAGGACCTCGACGAGGGGTGGAAGCTTGTAATCGGAAAGCTGCTTCGCCTCCATGCAGACCAGGGCCACGGGCACGTCCGCATCCTGGGCCAACTCAAGCAGCCAGTTATCGGCCAGGAGAAGGGGCTTTGGTGTCATGGAAACCCCATCATGGAAGATAACCGGCGTGCTTAGGAGACCTTCGTCAGTAGATACGCAGGCAAATCGGCAATCGCGATCCGCTCCTGTTTCATGCTGTCGCGATGACGCAAAGTGACCGTGTCCTTCTCGCCGACGGCGATAGGCTTGCCTGTGGCAGAGGTGCAAGCTTCCTTGGTGCCCTCGATTGTCTCGAAATCAATCGTGATGCCGAACGGCGTGCCGACTTCATCCATGCGCCGGTAGCGACGGCCAATTGCGGCGGTGTCGGCATAGGCGACCTTGAGCAACGGCTGCAGCGTCTTGTAGATGTCCTTCGCAATGGCAACCAACTCGGGCTTGTTCTTGAGGAGCGGGAAAATGGCGGCCTTGATCGGCGCGATGCGCGGCGCGAACCGGAGAACGACACGCGTCTCTTCCTTGCCGCTTTCCTCGTCCTTAATCGTCTCCTCGTCATAACCTTCGCAGAGAATGGCCAGCACGGTGCGGTCGACGCCCGCGCTCGGCTCGACGACTTCCGCGAGATACTTGGTCTTCGTTTCCTCGTCGAAATATTCGAGTGGTTTGCCGCTGGCGTTCTGATGCTGCGTGAGATCGTAGTTGCCGCGATGGGCGATGCCTTCAAGTTCCTGGATGCCGAACGGAAATTCGTATTCGAGGTCGTAGGTGCCCTGCGAGTAAAACGCGCGGTCCTTCTCCGGCACGGTGAGGATATGGATCTTCGCGCGCGGAATGCCGACCTGCTCATACCACGCAAGCCGTTCTTCCAGCCACTTGTCGAGCCACTCGGGACCGGTGCCAGGCTTGACGAAGAACTCGAGTTCCATCTGCTCGAATTCACGTGAGCGGAAAGTAAAGTTGCGCGGGTTGATCTCGTTGCGGAACGCCTTGCCGATCTGCGCAATGCCGAACGGCAGCTTCTTCTGCGAGACATCAAGCACGTTCTTAAACTGCACAAACATCGCCTGCGCCGTCTCGGGCCGCAGGTAAGTGATGCTATCTTCGCTTTCCACAGCACCGACGTAGGTCTTCAGCATGAGGTTGAAGACGCGGGGTTCGCCGAGCATGCTGCCGTTTTCAGGGTTGAACTTGGTGGTAGCCAATTCAGAATATTTTTCCCCTACAACAGGTTTATAATTTTTGTAGCCGCGCGCATCATAGAATTGACGAGCAATTTTGGTGGCGGACTCGATGCCTTTCCCTTCGGGTACGATGACCGCAAAAGAGAGAGGTTTGAAGAGGCTCAAGAGCGAAGTGCTATTCACGGTAAACTTAGTAACTGATGCGCCAACTTCAGTTTCCCAAAGTTTCTTTACCTCTTCGTGAGCATCAGCCCCCGGCGCTTCAATTATACCTTCGAAGGGAAAAACTGTGCCGCTTTGCGGCTCGATCTGATCCGCGCGATAACGCTTCTTCGTCAGCAAACACTCCACCATCGGATCAGAAAACGTCGCCTCATGCCCGCTAGCTTTCCAGACGGCGCGGTTCATCAGGATGGAGCCATCGAAGCCGACGATATCGTCGCGCAATTGCGTCATGCACTTCCACCAGTAATCCTTGAGATTCCGCTTCAACTCCACGCCAAGCGGGCCGTAATCCCACGCGCCATTGAGGCCGCCATAGATTTCCGACGATTGAAAAATAAAGCCCCGCCGTTTGCACAGGGCCACGATCTTGTCCATTTTCGCAACTGCAACTGGTTCTGCCATAAGGAGGGATATGCTCCGGCCAAAGACGCCCAACGGCAAATCAATTTTAAACGGTAAAGGGTCTCTGTAAAATGGGGCGCTTTAAAATTCCGTTATCATGAGCCGTAACGATGTAGTTGCCTTTGGATAAGCCGAAGGTTTTAAAGCACCATAGCCGGTGGTTGAGCGCAGCGACACCACCGGTAAACGGTTATCCCTGATGACGATCCGGGAGGGATCGCAGGGGAGAGCGATCCAACCAGATCGGTTTAGGTGACGCGCCGTGCTGTTATCCCTTACGGGATAAAATCCTCTTATTACATTTTACCGATGGTGTCGCTACGCTCAACCACCGGCTACCATGCTAACACGCCTCCAGCGTGTCACCGAAGGCATTGAAGGAAACCCCTACTTCTTTCCAACTGTCTTGTAAGCAGTCTTCGCGCGAAGAGCCTCGGCCATCGTCGAGCGCAAAACCAGCCCCACCGTGCGCCAGATCGGGTTGGGGAGCTTTTCCAGGTCGGCGCCAACAGTGGCGCGCCGGTCAAATGTCTTTGCACGGCCTTCGTAGCGGACGCGCGATTTCAGGGGAAGGGCAGGGCGGCTCATAGGATTCGGTAAAATGGACCTACCTGCAATCTTACTCGCAAAGTGCGACTTGGCAAGTGGGCTACATTAACTCACTGGGAGGCACCGAAGTCGGCAGTCGTTTGCCTAAAATTTCAGCTTGGGATCGGACCCGTTCTGCGTCCTCGTCGAACCGGTAGCCGTGGCAATTGGGACAGGTCGCCGCATTGCGCACCACAATGGATTCGCAGCCTTCGCAGACCTTATAGAGCTCGGGCTGCTTGACGATCTGGGCGGCGCGTTCGGCCCGGGCGGCGAGGGTTTCATTGTTCGACATAACCAACCGATTAAGCCGTTCATTTGGCCCATTTGTCCAGAACCTAACGCCGGTCAGGAGCTCCGAAGGAGACCTCTGCGAAACTCTCACATTTAGCATTAGTCATCCTGAGCTTGTCGAAGGATCAGTTCGGTCTGCCTTTTCTCAGAGGTACAGAACTGATCTTGTCACATGTGTGTGCGACAAGCTCAAGATGACTGATTGCTTGAAGAAAGACTTTTGCAGAGATCTCCCTTGGGGCTCAATAAATGCTGAACGAAAATTCGTCGGTGTAACCGTCGGGATAGTCCTTGAGCATCGAGGGCGGAAAGGGCATGAACGGCGAGGCCCCCTGAATGGAGGTGACGCTGATGGTGAGCAGGGGTTGCATGGAACCGCCGCCACTATCGATCACCTTATAAGTGACGATACCGTCGGGTGAGATGGTGTATTGAATGCGAACGGTGCCCACGCCAATAATTTGAGTTTTCTGCGGGGTCAGTTGCGCGTACCAACGCGAGCCGACGGCCTGGTAGAACCGCGCTTTGTACGCGCCCAAATCCGTTTTCATCGCCTGCGGTGAAGGTTGTCCGGAAATACCCGCCATCCCCTGCATGTTCGCGGGGACGATAGGCATCATGGGCGGAGGCGTGGCGACTTGGGCTTGTTGGGCGGTCGCCGAGGTCTGGGGCGCCATGGTGGGGGCAGCCAGCGCGGGAAGGACGGGCAATCCGTTAGGATCGACGGCCTGTGGTGGGGGCTGTTTGGGCGGGGGAGTCGGAGCGGGATTGGGCGGAGGAGGCGTCTTGGTGGGTGTAGGCGGTGTTTTCGACGGCTCTGCTTTCGGCTGCGGAGGCTGCTGGGGTTGAGGCGGGGTGGGCGGTTGCTTGGCGGGCTCGGCCTTGGGAGTCGGCGGAGTCGTCTCAGCCTGCGATTTTTGCGTCGGCGGTGCACTGGGCGAGCTGTCCAGCGAGGTGGCATGCGTATCTTTGCTGACCACATCTGGCATGATCGAATCCGGTTTGCGGCTCGTTTTGCTTTTGGAGGCGAGTACCGTGTCGTGGTCCGACTGGACCAGGGAGTCCTTATGCTTCGTATTCTTTTGGTCCGGCGTGGGCATGAAAATAGGCTTGGGCGTAGGGACCGCAGGCGGTGGTGGAATGAGATGGAGAGCCACAGTCGGACTTTTCTCCGGTTCGAGATTGGGCTCCGGGATATGCTTCGACAGGAAAACCAGCGCGAAGAGAAGCACCGCATGCGCGAGGAGGGAGAGCACGACAAACAGGACGATCCACTTCGTGGGAATCGAATCCTGGTCTTCCGTCTCGTATGACATGGGGGCGCTGTAAGGCATGGACGGGCTATACTAAATCAGATATTTACCCAACGGGAATTCAATTTACTAAGGATTTGACGTTACGAGGCCGCCAAACCGCGCGTTTATTTTGAGATAGGTTCTTACCGGATTACCGTTTAATAACGTTCCGATGGATTATTTCTGGGACGGATTCGCCATTCTTGCCTACTTCGGCCTCGTCATCGGGGTGGGACTGGCCTCGGCGCGTCGCAGCGGCCTGAGCATGCGCGAATTCAGCGTGGGCGGACGTCAACTGCCCTGGTGGGCGGTGCTGGCCTCGATTATCGCAGCGGAGTTGAGCGCGGCGACCTTTCTCGGAGCGCCGGGGGAGGGGTATCATCTGCGCAATTTCACTTACGTTCAACTGGCCATCGGCACGGTCATCGCGCGCGTCATCGTGGCTTATCTTTTTCTGCGGCCCTTTTACGACAATAACGTTGTCTCGATTTACGAGTTCCTTGAAGTTCGCTTTGGGGTGGCGACGCGCAATGCGGCTTCTGCGGTCTTTCTGGTCACGCGACTGCTGGCCAGCGGTACGCGGCTTTACGTGGCGGCGGTGATCATTGTCCTTGGTTACGAAATGGTGCACGGCGTCGCGGCGACGGACTCGGAAAAGGTCTGGATTTATGGTGGGGCGGTTTTGTTGGTCGTGATATTGACCACGATTTACACCGCGGCGGGAGGTATCCGCGCAGTTGTGTGGACGGATGTGATTCAGGCGACGGTGATGGGTGGCGCTCTGGTCTATGCACTCATCTCGCTTTGGTTTGGCGTGGGTGGTTGGAGCGGGGCGCACGGCGCGTTGACCGGGCCGACGGACATGACGGTTTTCGATTCAGGCATCGATCACTCGAAGGGCATCCTCGCCAACGTCTACGATATTCTTGGCAGCGAATACACCATCTGGGCCGCGCTGCTCGGATCGGTTTTCACCACCATGGCCACGCACGGTACGGACCAGGACATGGTGCAGCGGATGTTGACCGCGAAGGATTATCACAAGAGCCGGTTGGCGCTGATTCTCTCCGGGCTCATCGATATTCCGGTGGGGCTGGCCTTCGCGTTCATCGGCATTCTTATCTACGTTTTTTATCAGCATCATCCCGACCCGCATTTACCGACCAAGAACCCAGAGATTTTCTCCTACTACATCCTGCACCAGCTTCCGCCGGGCGCACGCGGTTTGCTGGTGGCGGGCGTTTTGGCCACGGCGATGGGCTCGCTCAGCACGGCGCTCAATGCGTTGGCCACCAGTTTCACGCAGGATTTCTGGGTGCCGTATCTGGGAAGAAAAGGAGAAACCGAGCGCCAGGTTGTCACCGCCGTTCGCTGGAGCACGGTGGTCTTCGCGCTGCTGCTCGCGGCAGTGGGCACGATCACGGCAGCGGTAGTCGTCTACTCGCCCCATGCGCGGATCATCCCCATCGTGCTCGGAATTTTTGGCTACACCTACGGATCGCTGCTCGGCATCTTCCTGCTCGGCCTGACGACTAAGACGCGCGGGACAGAGCAAGGCAATCTCATCGGCATGCTGGCCGGTTTTGTCGCCGTCGCCATCTGGAGCGGCCTGCCCTGGGATGTCATCAACGCCGTGCGCGGCCAGAGCTACGACATCAGCTACAACATCATCTATCTCGCCCAGCACGGCCTCCTGAAATTCTCCGAAGGCTACGTCCATCCTCCCGACTGGCTCGTCCAAATCGAATTCCCCTGGCGCGTCATGTTTGGGACGCTGACGACTTATGCGGTGGCTTGGTGTTTTAAGAAAAATTCGTCGAAGACAAATAAATGAAAAAGGAACCTACTTCCAAGAGTAAGGTTTTAAATTATTCGGTCGTAGTTTTTGTCATCATTATTCTCGTAGCAACGGCATTCGGACCAACGGGTGGACCTGGGGCTGCCTATCAAAAGTCTGTACTGCAAACAACACGGGCCATCGAACTGTCTTTGGATGCTTACTCTAAAGATCACAGCGGTCACTATCCGGAAGGAAAGTCTTCCACGGAGATTTTTCAACATTTAATCGATGGTAAGTACGTCACGGATCCATCAATTTTTTACGTTCACCTGTTTCATGTAATAGGGAAAGTTCCGCCTAAAGATGAAAGTCTAAAAAGGGAAAACGTTTGTTTTGATGTGACATGTTGTGTCGATTCATCGGCGCCTGGTGGATTGCCCGCCGTTTTTTTGACCGGATATAGAATCACCTATCAGCCAGGATCTTCAGCCGTACCTTTGCCGCTGCCTTATTCTCCCCCGTTCTCTAAAACATGGTCCGAATGGGTATACGGAGTGCCCTACTACAAACGACCATTTATTGCTGTCGCCTACAAAAATGGTTCTGCCAATTGGACGCTAGCTGATGAAGACGGCTCAATCCCCAATTTCATCCCTACCGATTTTGATCCGAAGGGGAAGACTTACCGGCAGTTGACTCCTTAAGAAATTTCACGCAACGACGCAACGTTTGTCCGTCAGTTTCTGTTCTTTTCGACGAGTTGGTACGTAGAAAGACAATTTTTAACAGGAAAACATGAAATCAGGAAAACATGAAAAACCTGTGCACATGAAAGTTGGATAGTCGGTCCCAAAAAATCCCTTCATGTATTTCATGTCTTCATGTTTTCCTGTTAAAAAAAATTCATTCATCCCGTGCAGCGCGACCGAGGAGATTCTTCACCGCCATGATGGGCGGGACGCCGTCGTAAAGCACGGCGTGGAGTTGCGTTACGATCGGCTTCGAGTCGGCGGGAATGGTCGTGTTGAGATGAACAGAAAGCGTAGTGGGAAGACCTTCGCAAACGCCACCAAGCTTCGGCAAAATCTGCTCCACCGTGTAGCCCTGGCCCAGCAGGCTTCCCAAACGAAAATTACGGCTCTGTTCGCTCGTCGCGGTCAGCATCAAATCGCCGATGCCGCTCAAGCCGGAGAAAGTCTCCGCCTTGGCTCCGGCATGGACTCCGATGCGCGTCATCTCCGCCAGACAACGGGTGAGCAATCCCGCCAGCGAATTTTGCCCAAGCTTCAATCCATGGCAGGCGCCCCCGGCAATCGCGTAAATATTTTTCAACGCACCGCCCAATTCCACGCCAATCAAATCGGAGGACCAATAGGTGCGAAAATTAGGCTGATGAAGAACCGCCTGAAATTGTTTCGCGAGATTCTCATCCTCCGCCGCGATGGTACAAGTGGCGGGAAGACCTGCGGCGATTTCCGAGGCGAAGGTCGGGCCGGAAAGCGCGGCGACTCGTGGTTCATTCCAAACCTCGCTGATGATTTCGCTGACGCGATCCCCGGTTGTGATTTCCAGTCCCTTGCAAAGGCTCAGCACCGGCACGCCCAGCGCCGGGAAATGGGCCAGCGTTTCGCGCACATGCTGCACGGGCACCGCGACGAGAATATAATCCGGTTTCACGGCGGGCCATTGCGCATCGGTGTGCGAGGCAAAATGGACCTGATGCCCCAAACGTTGCGCGACTTGTCCGATGGCGCGACCCCATGCGCCGTGTCCTAGAATAATGATGGTCATGTGACGTTCTTTTTCTTGGACGAGAACTCGATTCGCGATTCCGTTCCGGCCCGTAGTCGTTGAATATTGGCGCGATGCCGCCAGACGGCAAGTCCTCCCGCGAGCGTGGCCAGCCCGATATAAATCCAGTTCCCGGGATAAAACCAATCCGCCGCCGGTAGTAGGACGACCGAAGCGAGAATCGAGCCGATCGAAACGGTGCGAGTGATCAGCACCGCAATAATCCAGAGCGAGAGCGCGACGGCCAGTACCGGGGGCATCAGCGCGCCGAGCATTCCCGCCGAGGTGGCGATGCCCTTTCCTCCCTTGAAGCCCAGCCACGGCGTATAATTGTGGCCAAGAATGGCGGCGATTCCGCAGGCCACGAGCAGGAGGGTGACCGTCCAGGAATCGGCATCAGGAAAGCTGAGCGTCCGCACCAAATAGAGCGGCAAAAAGCCCTTGAGGAAATCGCTGATGAACGCAGCCAGACCCCAGTTGCGTCCCATCACCCGCCACACGTTGGTCGCGCCGATGTTGCCGCTGCCATGCTGACGGATGTCGAGGCCCCGCGTTTTTCCAATGAGATAACCGGTCGGAATCGAACCCACTGCATAGAAGAACACCGGCCAAAGCCATTGATAAGTGTTCGGGATCATTCCGATGTTCAATAGGATGCCGCGCTCAGGCGGCAAGCAGATTCTTCGGTATGCAGGTAGCCCGCGATCTCCGAGCGCGGGTCTTTCAGCACCCTCGCCCGGAGGTCGACGGCTACCTCAAACGTTTCCGAGTTATTTCCCATAAAAAAGTGTTTTTCCGCCGCGTAACAAAGTCTATGGTTTGCGCGGATGAAAATCGCGCTACTCCACTTCACGACCTGGCCGGAAATCGGCGGTGTCGAGAACGTCATGCGCGATCAGGCCGTCATGCTGCTGAAGGCCGGGCACGAAGTGAAGGTCCTGAGCGGCGCGGGCATCGACTCCGGCGAGGGCTACGAATTCGTCCTGATGCCGGAACTCACACCCGAGTTTGAACTTAACAAAAGCGTCAGCGCCGTTCTGATTCGCGGCCAATCCGACCAGAGTTTCAGCCAGTATCGCTCGACACTGGTCGAGGCGTTACGCGCGCAGTTGACTGGCGTCGATGTCACCTTCGTGCACAACGTCTTCACCATGCACCATAACCTGGCGTTGACCCGCGCTCTGCATGACCTTGCTCCGACGCACAAGATGATCGCGTGGACGCACGATCTCACCGCCACCAACACCGACTACGCGCTGCCCAACCCAACGCAGCCGCCGTGGAATCTCATGCGGACGAGTTGCCCTGATGTGACCTACATCGCCACTTCCGAATTGCGCGCCGCCGAGCTCAAGAAGAATCTCAAGCCGCCGGTAACGGCCAAGGTCGTCCCCAATATGGTCGATCCGGCTCGTCTCTTCATGGTCACAAACGAAATGCGCGAGTCGCTCACTTCCGTGGGCATACAGTGGCGTGATTTCGTCTTCTTCCTGCCCGCCCGCGTCATGGTTCGCAAGAACATCGATTTCGCCATTGAGGTCATCAAGAAATTGAAGGAGGGGGAACGCAATCCCCTGCTTTTTATCACTGGGGCGAAAGTTCCCAACAGCCCTGCCTCCGAGCATTACGGAACTTTTCTGCGTCAATCGCTCCCAGCTGAATTGCAGAGCCATGTGGTCTTCGTGAACGACTTCTTCGAGGTCCAGGACGACACCATGCGCGATCTTTATCTCCTCTCCGATTGCCTTCTTTTCCCCTCGAAGCAGGAAGGCTTCGGCATGCCGCTTCTCGAGGCCGCGCTTTATCGGTTGCCGGTCTGGTGCCAGGACATCCCGGCTTTCCGCGCGTTGGGCGGCGATGGAGCTTTTCTCCTCAAAGATTTCGCCAAGCTCGGCGATGCGGTAAAGTGGCTCGAAGCCCAGCCGACTTATAGACAACAGCGCCAGTGTCGCCGTTTGTTTGATCCCTCCAATGTCTACAGC
>Ga0206872_10017_pt2 | contig 54700 bp, 42 predicted proteins | sample Alteio_BWOrgCont_34_FD_152906 | JGI IMG/M metagenome (GOLD analysis project Ga0206872, IMG submission 152906) | Enriched cells from forest soil in Barre Woods Harvard Forest LTER site, Petersham, Massachusetts, United States -... | ecosystem: Environmental > Terrestrial > Soil > Temperate forest >... | reverse complement strand
TGTCTCGATCAGCCCGGGGCAAGTTGGTGGACCGCTACTGAATTCGCGCGGCGAAGTGGTCGGACTGGTAGCGACGAGTCCCGATAATGGAAAGACCGTCTATGCGCTGCCGGCTGAGGCGATGGGGAAGATTATCGCCGATTTCAATCTGTATGGCCGCGCGCGGCACGGCTGGGTGGGCGTCAACGTCACGGCAGGGCCCGATACGCTCCATGATGGCCGGACGGTGCGCGTGGTGCAGATCATGCCCGGCACGCCGGCGAGCCAGAGCGGCATTCAGGCGGGCGATACGGTGATGCGGATCGATTCGCGGGAAATTTACCGGCCGTCGGATGTACTCGATGCGTCATTTTTCAGTCATGTGGGCGGGACGATGATCGTGGTCGTGCGCCGGGGCGAGAAGCTTTACGATTATTCCTTCGCGGTGATCGAGCGTCCGCAGGGGCCAACCGCCGCTAATCCGACTACGCCGCCGGTGACAGGCACATCAACGTTGAGTTCCGGATCGGATTCATCGGCGCAAGGGCGGCCGGTTTTGGTTAATCATGTGGTGACGGATTCGAAGTAGGAGAGTCCCCCAGATCGCGATGATCTTTCGGAGGCTGATCCTTCGACAAGCTCAGGAGGACCGAAGAGAAACGTGAAAGTCCGGAGCGACCTCCTGTTCGCTTCGCGAACCCGGACAACTAGTTGTCCGGGCCACCCGAACCGTCGCACGGAGTACGACGGCTGCCTCGGAGAATGGGTCAGGCCGGAGGCTGACCCTCCATAGGTACGATGTATCACCGAGTGAAAACTTGGCGCGGCGTGGAAATCGAGTACCTTTGATCAATGGCTTTGCCGACCAAACCGTTAGTCGCGAATGAGGAGTTCTTTTGGGGTGTGGCGACGTCAGGTTACCAGGCGGAGGGTGGTTATAATGGGCCGGGTCAACCGCTCAACAACTGGGCCTGGGCGGAGAGCAAGGGAGCGGTGGCGCCCTCGGGACGCACGGCCGATTTTTGGACGCTGGCCAATGAGGATTTCGAGCGGTGCCGCGACATGGGGCTCAATTCATTTCGGATGAGCATTGAGTGGTCGCGGGTGCAGCCGGTCACGGAGCTTGGATCGACCGCCTGCCCAAAGCCCGGGGCGAAACCGCCGCCGTTCGACGAACAGGCACTCTATAGTTATGCGCAGCGGATCGCGGCCTGTCGCGCCCATGGCTTGGAACCTATTATCACGCTGCATCATTTTGTTCATCCGGCGTGGCTGGGACTGGATGCGTGGCTTAATCCGGAAACGATCAATCATTTTCTCGCCTTTGTTCGGCATACGTTGATCTATTTGTTGCGGACGTTGCCGCAGGATTTTGGATGCGCACCGCCGCGTTGGTTCATTACGATCAACGAACCGAACCTGCTCGCGTTCAACCATTACCTGTACCGACTGTTTCCGGGCGACCACATGATCGGGCTTGATCCGACGGTGAAATGTCTGGCCCATCTCCTGGAGGCACATATACGGGCTTACCGGTTGATCCACGAAATTTACGCCAAGTCGGAAACGAAACCGATGGTGAGCTTCAACAACTATTGCAGCGATCTCTACTGGAGCGACTCGGCGATGCTGGATTTGCTTTTTGCGCCGTCACGGGGCGTGCCGAAGGAGAAGGTGCAGGCGGACCTGGCGAAGCGTGCCGAGGCTTTTGACGAGAGCTTTAATTCCACCCGCCTTTTTCCCCGACACGGCCTGCGTTATTTTTTGGGGCAGTGGATCAAGAAATTCCATCACGGCGTGGCGAAGCGGGGTTTCGCCGCGCCCTGCTGGGATCAGGTCATCGCGTTGCTCTATGAGCGCAACGAGGTGCCGCTTGATTATATTGCGTTCGATTTCTACGATCCATTCGTGGCCCATGCGTTGCGTCTGCCGAGTTGGCATGATTTTGAGACGCGCAAGCGTTCGTTTCGCGATTGGATGCTGGAGAGCGTGGTCAGCAAATGGTGGGACTGGCATTTACTGCCAGAGGGACTGGCTTTCTTCGTCAAACATTTTGGCTCTTATGGCTTACCTGTCTTGATTGCAGAAAACGGCATGGCCCTGCGTCGATTGCACGATAATCAGCGTTTTCACCGCCGGGACAAAGTGGCCCGCAGTCAGTATCTACGCGAGCATGTCCGGATGGTCAGCCAGTTGGTGGAGCGTGGGCAGCCTCTCATTGGTTATCTCCACTGGTCGCTTTTCGACAATTATGAGTGGGGTTCCTTCGCGCCGCGATTTGGGCTTTTTTCGCTGGATTACACGGGTTATCCGACGCGTCACGCGGTCGATGTGAACGGCGATAATCCCTCGGCGACCTATGCGCAGGAAATCCGTGAGGCGAAGTCGCATTTTGCCGCTGCCGCCCGGCGCACCGAGAAAAAAACGGCGTCTGGAGACGGCGCGAAATCCGGCGCGGCTCCTGCTACAAACATTGCAGTAACGAGAGAATCGAACATTTCATCACCTGGCAGCGTCCAATAGATATGATTTCACCACGCGTCTTTACCGGAGGCGATCTGGCGACCAATGGCTACCTCCTTGAGGGCAAGGAAGGCGTGATCTGTTTCGACGCCCCGGAAGGGATGGCGAGAGAGTTGGTGCGTACCGGGGTGAGGCCGGTGGCGCTGTTGCTGACCCACGGCCATTTCGATCACATGTGGGACTCAGTTTTGATCCAGGAGGATTATCAGTGCCCGATTTATGTGCACAAGGCCGATGAGGCGATGGTGCTCGATACCTCTTACGTGAAAATGTTCGGGGTGGTGCCACCGATCCGCGCGCCGTCCCATGTGGAGAATTTTGACGTGCCGGAGCAGGGCTCGGCACCCTTTATTTGCGCGGGCGAGGAGTTTCAGATCTTTCACCTGCCGGGGCACTCACCGGGCAGCGTGGTGTTTTATCATGCGGGCTGGGGCGTGTTGATCAGTGGCGATACGCTTTTTTGTGGCGGGGTGGGACGTTGGGATTTGCCCGGCGGTTCCCGCACTGCGCTGCTTCAAGGATTGCGGAAGCATCTGCTTCCGTTGCCGGTAGAAACGCGGGTCTATGCGGGTCACGGTCCCCGCACGACGATCGGTCACGAGCGTGAGACCAATCCGTATCTGGATATTGTTTAGGTGCTGGCCACGCGACTGATTTTAGATCGCATGGAATATTAACGCCGTCTCTTCTTGGTCCTGACTTCCGGCGCTGTCCTCATGGAGTCTTCTGTCGAAAGCTCAGTCTGGACAGGAAATTTCCTGGATAATATCCAACCCAGGCAGATGGAAAGAATGAGGGGATTCAGGATAACCTCGCAAGAAACACCCGGAAACATATAGATATAGTTTTTAGGGATAAGTATCAATGCCGCCATCAAGACCAGTATCGACGGGAAAGTTCCGCTCTCTGCGGTTTTGCATCCTGCCGCCAGGATAAAGACGTATAGAACGAACATGTGATACGTCGCTATGACAGTCGATGCCAGAATATATACACCTGTGATCACAAAGGCGAAGTAATAGGCTGGAAGCAGGCCGCGCCAAAATCGATATGATGCAAAAGCAATGAATCCGACGCCTAAAAGCAAAATAAACTGGTTCACGGCCGTCAACAGCCTCGGAGACGTGCCTATGAGCAACATTTCGTATAATACTTTAAGTGCTCCATAGGCGGAATTGTTGTTGCCGTCGCCCATGGAGCCAAACACATAGAGACTTTGATAGATGTCGAGCGCCTGAAGGAATACAGAAAAGGAATATCCGGGATAAACTTTAACGGCGATGGCATAGCAAACGGAGGCAATTGCTCCCGCCATTAGTAGAAAGAGGGCAACTCCGCCAATGGATTTACGCAATCCAAAGCAAAGAAACAAGGGCGCCAACAAAACCGCATTGGGCCGAACATTGCATGCAACCGCCAGACATATTCCGGCGATAAGGAGATGACGTCGGTTGCAGCATAAATAGATATAGAAAATGAGCGCAAATCCAGCAACAAGCGATCCGACATTCGCGCGGGACAGTATGACCATGAAGGGATAGCCAAGCGCGAGGACTGAAAATGCAAATATTCGTTCCCAAGAAGTTGAAACAAAATACCAGCACGCCAACCAAAGTAACGTCAAGGCCACCGCGTAAAAGACAATCGTCGTAAAAACAGGACCCGTTAAAAGAATTCCATTCCCGATGCCGGTTACAACGAGCAAAGCCAGTGGTAGAGAGTGAAATGCTGTCAGCCTGCCACGGGACACAGCCCCTACATTTCCATAGGGATTATTTGTATAAAAATCCAGATAGTGAGAAGGCCATTCCGAAAGATTCGGAGGTGGCGAAGAAACCGTTGAAATCGATAATTTGATAAGATCCGCATGACGGTCGTTCGGATCACCTAGAAAAGTACATTGCCAGGAGTCCGTGGCTCCGTACTCATAGTCTATGGAATCAACAAAGCCATTAAGAGATGTAAAAAAAAGAATGAAAAAAAGGCCAAACGTCAGCCAAGTGAATTCCAATTTAATTCCTTCCTGGGGCCTGACGGAAAACATTTTAAGCATCATTAAATACCAGATATAATACCGATCAAAAATTGAGGCGTTCGCGCTCAATGACCAGCGGGCGTTTGCGGACCTGGAAGTGGATCGCGCAGATGTACTCGCCGAGCAAGCCGATAAAAAAGAGTTGGATGCCGCTGAAAAAGAAGAGGGCGACAATAAGTGTCGGGATGCCGCGCGGAGCTTGATTCCAGAGAACGATGTTGGCGACCAGGCTGAGCAATCCGAAAAGGATGCTGCAGAAGGCCAGGGCGAACCCCATCAACATGGTGATGCGCAGGGGAACTTTGGTGAACGAAATCATCCCGTTGAGTCCCTGGTCGATCAGGTGGTACAAACGATTTTTTGAGAAACCCCGTTTGCGTTCGCGCCAAGTATAGGAGACGCCGATGCTTTTAAATCCGCAACTGGCGATCATGCCGCGGATGTAGGGATAATAGTCGTCGAAGCGCTTGAGGGCATCGACAACGGCGCGGTCGATGAGTTGAAATTCGCCCACATCGTTCGGCACTTTGAACTCAACGAAACGGCTCACCGTCCGATAGTAACAATGGCGGACGACGCGCATGAGCAGGCCTTCCTCGCGATTGGCGCGAATGCCGTAGACGACTTCGTAGCCCGATTCCCAATGCTTGACCATGGCGGGGATGATCTCGGGCGGGTCCTGCATGTCGACCGGGAGCATGGCGATGATGGCGTCGCCGGTCGTGGCCATCATGCCGTTGAAGGTGTTGCAGAACGGGCCGAAGTTTCGCGCGTTGAGGATCACTTTCAGGCGCGGATCCTCCCGGCTCATTTCACGAAGCCGGGCCACGGTTTCATCCTGCGAGCAATTATCGCAGATAACGTGCTCGAAATCGTAATCGGGGAGTTCTTTTTCGAAGACAGCTTTGACCGCATTCCAGCACTCGCGGACGTTATCCTGCTCGTTGTAGCAGGGAGTCACGATGCTGATTTTCTTTCGACGCATTTCCTGTGAGAAAGCGTGGACAGGCACAGAATCGGGCATCTGGAATCCTTAAGTTACTTGGGCTGTTCAGGTGCTGGCGGTGGAGGCGGCGGCGTAGATTCGCTGCTGACTTCCGAGACGCGCCCGAAGACAGGCGGCAGTTCGATGCCAGCGGCACGGGCCAGATCAGTCACGGGAGGCAGGCCAGTGATGAGGTCCTTGAGTAGGTGCGAGATGCCTCCCTTGCCACCGCCCTCGCCGCCACCCCAGACGACGACCTTGTCGATCTTGAGGTTGGAAATGCCCTTCATTTGGGAATCGATCATGGCGGGGAGTTGATCAGCCAAGAGCACAACGACGGCCTCGCTGGCATTGCCACCCGCGGCAGCGACCAGTTCGCGGAAACCTTCGGCGCGACCCTCGAGAACGGCCTTGATACCCCAGGCCTCGGCTTGTTTGAGAGCGACGATTTTCTTGGCTTCGGACTCGGCGGCCAATGCCTCGGCCTGCTGGATGATGACGTTGCGTTTACCTTCGGCTTCGGCGGCGATCGTGACCTGTTGGGCCGCGGCCTCGGATTGCACGACGACGGCCTGCTTGGCGATTTCAGCGGGGACCACGCGTTCCGCATATTGCTGTTTGCGTTGCATTTCGGCGCGAGCTTCCTGGGCCTTGGCCTCGGCATCGAAGGTCTGTTTCTCCACGTCGGCCTTGGCGACGTTTTCGGCGACCTGCGCGGTGCGGGCGGCCTCGGCCTGCTTGATACGCAAATCGGCATTGGACTGGGCGATCTGTTGCTGGGCGGTGTTCTTGCCCTGGGTGGCCTCCGCCTGTGCGCCGGCGACACTGACGGTCATTTCCTTGTCGGCGATGGCTTTGCCAATTTCGGAATCGCGTTCGGCCTGGGCGACCTTGATCTTGGCGTCGGCAATGGCCTTGGCGGAGGCTTCCTTGCCGAGCGCTTCGATGTAGCCCGACTCATCGGTGACGTCCTGGATGTTGACGTTGATCAGGCGCAGGCCAACTTTTTCGAGCTCGGTGCTGACGTTGTTGGTGATGGCGATGATGAGTTGGTCGCGGTCGGCGTTGATTTCTTCGATCCGCATGGTGGCGACGACCTGGCGCATTTGACCGAAGATGATTTCCTTGGCGAGCTGCGTGATCTGGGCGTTGTTGAACCCAAGCAGACGCTCGGCGGCGTTGCCCATTTTGTCCGGATCGGTGGTGATACCGATGGTGAAAGTCGAGGGGACGCTGACACGGATGTTTTGCTTGGAAAGCGCGTTGTTGAGTTGGATGTCGATTGACATCGGGCGCAGATCGAGGAACTGGAAATCCTGGACGACCGGCCAGATGAACGCTGCGCCGCCATGCATACAACGCGCGCTGCGGCCTTCGCCGACACGTCCGTAAACGACAAGGACGCGATCGGACGGACATCTTTTATAGCGCGTCAGAAAACCGAGAAACGCCATGAACACCAGAAGGGCGCCCCCGCCCAACAAATAGACCAAATCCATATTCACCGAATTCATTTTTCCTCCAAGAGTTAAGAACTACGAAATTTTTTCCACGATTACCGCCTGCTCGCCGTGCAGGGCAAGAACACGTACCGAGGTGCCGGACGGAAGGGCGGGGCCTTGTGTGAAGGCGCGCACATTTTGGAGGCGTCCACCGTAGGAAACCTGCACTTCGCCCGATCCGCTGTTCTCTCCCGGAACGGAGAGATAGACGGTGCCAGTCCGATTGACGGCCTCCTTCAAGACGGCGGTGCCATCGGACTTCATCTGGTTGAGCGACTTCATTAGCGTGATGTAGGACGCTCCAATCACGATGCCGATCGCGATCCCCCCGGCGGCGGCGATGCCTGCCGGATACCCGGCCCGCAAAAGAACCGCGCCGCCAAAGCCAAAGCCCAGCAACATCGCCGAGATGCTTTTCAGGGAAAGATAGCTGGCGTATCCACCATGACCGCCATGCGTATCCACCGTGGCGTCGGTATTCGTGTCGCCATCATGACCAACGAACATGCCGAAGATCGCCTGCAGAACGATGAGGAAAAGGCCGAAGAAGCCGATGCCCTCGAAGAGCTGCAGGGAAAAGGGCTCTGGGGGCATTGGCCGAGGATGACCGCGAATAAGGTCACCGCAATAAAAAACTGGCAGGCAGTCGTCCCTTTTGAAACTCCTTACCCAAATGATACGCGTATAGTAGAATGAGAGAGTGCAAACGCGGGGAGTTCAAATCGTGGAGGGGGATTTGTTGGATCAGCCGGTTGAAGTCATTGTCAATTCGTGGAACCGGAACATCATTCCCTGGTGGCTTCTTTTGCCGCAGGGAGTTTCCGGCGCGATCAAACGCAATGCGGGGTTGCAGCCCTTTCGAGAAGTGGCGCGATTTGGTCCAATGAAGCTCGGGCGGGCCGTGCTTACCTCCGCCGGGAAACTTCCCTACAAGGGGATCATCCATGTTGCGGGAATAAACATGCTGTGGATGGGCTCGGAATATTCCATTCGAGAAAGCACCCGGAATGCCCTGCACGTAGCGGCCGAGGCGGGATTCACGTCGATGGCGTTTCCGCTCATCGGGACGGGATCAGGCGGCTTCTCGGAAGCAAGGGCCCTGGCGATGATGGAGGACGAGATTGGGAGGAGTTCGACACGGCCGGATGAGGTTAGATTGGTCAGATTCAAGAAAGCGTAGCGCACTCATATTCTATTTTCAGATCGCACGGTGGAAGGAGTAGCCTCTGTTGGCGCAAGATTTTCGATCTGCAGGCAGGCGTATTGGTTGGGACAGGGGGGGACTTGCCCAAATTTGGTACAGGGTTGGCAGGCGAGATCGCTGCGACGGAGGATGCGACTGCCTTGGCCCAAGGGGAGCCACTTGCGATCTCTGCCGCTGGTGAAGAGAGCTAGGGTGGGAACCCCGAAGAACGACGCGATGTGAACTGCGCCACCGTCCATGGTGAAAATTTCTTCGCTTGTGGAAATTTGTCTGCACAGATCAGGAAATGATCCCGTGAAACGCCGAGCCAAACCGGTAAAGCTGCTGGCGATTTGATCCGCAAATTCGGCGTCTTCCGGGGACGCAGCGATGAGGAAGGGGCGCTCGCGATGCCATTGAGCGATTAGGGCCACCCACGCTTCCAAGCTTAAACGTCGTGAAGGACTTTGTCGCCCGGCGATCAAGACCAAGGGCGGGGTGCTCGGTGGGTGGAGTCTGTTCCGAGAGGGGCGTTTTTTTTCGTCGTGAGAAAGTTCGAGTGCCTGCACGAAGAGGCGCGCGAAGGCGATGGTCTCGTGTTCGTCGCGCCAATCGTAGGGCGCGATGATGTCGGACCATCGCGAACCGCGATTGGCCTGAAAAGAAGCGATGCGTCCCGTTTTGGTTGCGGATAGTAAGGCATAGGCTTCCGCGAGTCCGAAGAATTGCTCGGTATTGATAACGAGGTCATATCGATTCCAGACCTGGCTTAAGGTTTTAAATGGATCGAGATCGTAACAAAGGTGGGGCAGGCCCCGGTACTCTGCCCATGACTTGGAACGGGTCTCGATGAGCCAGGTAAAATGAGTCGAATCGAGGCCAAGTTCGTTGAGCGCGATGTCGGCGCAAGTGAGATCGCCCATGCCGCCCGGACGGATGATGAGGACTTCTCCGGAGGCCTGTCGCGGCTTTTTCGGGAGCAGGAGGGCGATCCGGCAGAACGTCTTGTGAAGGACGCCATCCAGACTTTTGAGCAAGGACATTTTAAGAAAAAAAGCGCGCGTTATTGAGCGCCTGCAGTCGAACCGCTCCCAAGCTATCTCATCTTAGGATGGCGGAAAAGAAATCAATCGGGTAACCATGTGAGCATGGAGAAAGGCATCCGGGTCATCTACGTCGATTTGGATCAAACGCTGGCGCGGGTCGACTTGCTGGAGGAGCGCCTGCTCATCGGAAGTCTTCGCGCGGGGCATTTGCCACTCAAGACGATCTCCTGGTTCCTGCAAGGCGGATGGGCGCGCGTCAAAGAGGAGATGGCGGAACGCCACGCGATCAATCCCGCCCACCTGCCCTACAACGCAGGGCTGCTGGAGTTTCTACGAAAGGAAAAGCAGCGAGGCGTTCGTCTGGTCCTGGCGACCGGGGCGCCGAGAGTGTGGGCGGAGTCCATTGCCAAACATCTTGGCATTTTTGACCAAGTGCTGGCCACCGACCGGGAGTCCGGAAATTTAAAAGGCCATCGAAAGCTCGAGAGCATTCTTAAGGATGCGGACGGAGCCCCCTTTGGTTATGTGGGTGATGCCCGGTGCGATCGGCCCATTCTGGAGGCCGCCGAGTTGCCGATTGTGATCGGAGTCAGCAAAAAACTGGCGGGAAAAAAAGCCGGGCAAGCCGTGCTGATCAAGTGGGACGGCACGGCTTCCGATAAATGGTGGATGTCCCTTCGTTTGCATCAATGGAGCAAGAATGTGCTGGTGTTTGCGCCTGTGCTGGCGGCGCATCGTTTTGATGGTGCGTGGGAAGCCGCGATCCTGGCTTTTCTGGCTTTTAGCTGTACGGCGTCGGCGCTTTACATCTTGAACGATCTCTACGATGTCGATCTCGACCGGCAACATCTCGAAAAGCGACGACGGGCCGTGGCCACGGGTACGTTGCGTCCCGGACTGGCGCTTGTTCTGATTGGACTTCTGGGCGCCACGGCAGTGGCCTTGACGTTGTTGCTGCCTATAAAATTTGCGGCAGTGCTTTTATGCTATGCCGTGATCAATGTTTGTTATTCGCAACAGATCAAAAATATTCCCGCCCTCGATGTCGTCGCACTCGCATTTCTTTATAGCATTCGCGTTTTTGCCGGCGGCACTGCCTGCGAAATTTACGTTTCAACATGGCTGGCGGCCCTGACATTCTTTACGGCGCTTAGTCTTGTGCACTTGAAGCGCTATCTGGAGTTGGTCCAGCGCACAAGCCAGGGTCTTTCCTCTGCGGCGCGTCCGGCTTATGCGGTCGAAGATGCCCCGCTCATTGCGTTGATCGGCGTGGGCGCGGGGTTGATTTCGGTGCTGATCACCGTGCTCTATATTACTTCGCCGCTGGTTTATCCCGGATATAGAATGCCACGACTTCTCTTTGTCATTTGCATGTTACAGTTTTATTGGATTGAACGGATGTGGTTACTGGCTTTTCGCGGTCAAATGACCAGCGATCCCATCGGGTTCATGATTCGAGACAAGGTGTCTTATGGAATCGCCCTGGTTGCCCTGGTGATCGCGTGGGTTGCTGCCAATTTTTAAGGACTGCAGAGTATTTAAGAGCAGTTGTCGTGAACCTGAACCAGTGGGCCAAACGGGTTATTCGACCGCGACTGTGGCCTTGTCATCTCGGGCAATATCGGCAAAATTTCCCGCAATTGAGCCAAAGCCCGCTTCAGTCATTTAGCTGCGAATAACGCAGGATGAATCATTCAAGAAACTTCGACCGACCCCAGCCAGCATGTCACTCGCTCCTTTCCGAATCTTATGCCTGCTACTTGCTTTAATCGCGCTCCTGAGCGTTGCGAGAACAGCTGCCATCGGCGGGATGCATTTCACGGATCCGACGATCCCCAATAACGCCAATAACTTCTACTCCTATACGTTTTCGCATTTCGAGCCGTTGAGTCTTTATGCGACTGCTGCATTTTTTGTTGGTCTCTGCATCTACGCCAGAAGAGGAGGGCAGGAATCTTTAGGACTGCAAAGGGTCGTCACTTCGCGAAGGCTTCCGCTTTATGTCGCATTAGGTGTCCTCTTGTTTGCGGCTGTAGGCCGTTTCTGGATCCATCAGAATTTCGATCTCTGCGTGGATGAATATCTCAATGAATTCGAAGCCAAAATTCTTCAACAACATCACATCGTAGCCCAAGTACCGGCAGAGTGGATAGGTGATGTGCATGCAATGAATGTGGCATTTCAAATTTACCATGGGGACGCGACCCAGGGATACTGGGCCTCCGGCTTCCTACCGGGCACCGCCTTCCTCAACGCCGTTTTTGACTCGCTTGACCTGGGTTGGGCGCTGGCCCCGGTGCTGGCGGGATCCAGCATTCTTCTTCTCGCATCCCTGGCCCGGCGCGCCTTCCCGGACGAAGCCGTCCTTGCCGCGAATAGCGCAGTCCTGCTACTCGCCTGCAGTCCACAATTCCTGATCATGGCGCTGACGAAATTCGCGTGGCCGGTGCATCTCTGGGGAACGTTGCTTTGGGTCTGGTTGTTTACGCATCCCAATCGATTCTTTTTTCTTTTGACGCCGATTCTGGGCGTTTGCCTGATTGGATTGCATCAGCCGCAGGTCCATCTGCTGGTGGCGATTCCGTTTCTGCTCAGGCTTCTTTATACGTTTCGGTGGCGCGCCATGCTTTGGTTCGGCGCCTGGTATCTGGTGGGTTCATGGTCGTGGCTCCATGTTCTAGGCATTCTCCGGCCCACTGAAACCGGCGTGGGGGGCGATTTACGGAATCTCGCTCTCCCAAATCTCGGTTTTCCCTTTCTTCTTTCCGTTTTTATCAGCACCTGTCACTTCATCACGCTTTACGCGTGGATGACGCCGATTCTCCTACCACTTGTCCTGATTGCGGTAATCACCTGGAGAATGCAGCCTGCCCTCGTTCATGATTCCATCCCCGCGGCGGCGATCACGTTCTTGTTTTATTTATCTTTTCCGCATCTTCAGGGGCATGGATGGGGTTATCGTTTTATGCACCCGGCCTATGGATTGTTGGCCCTGGCGGGCGCGGGAGGGCTCGTTGCTTGGATCCGGATCTATAAGACTCCCCTGGCGGTCAACGCCCTGATTTGCAGTCTGCTTTTCAGCCTCATTATTCAAATTCCGTATCGAATATACGAAGTACGCGCCATGGTTCGTCCGCTCTCCCTGGCATGGGCCTATATTGCAAGCAGGCCGAGCGACTTTGTCATCGTACAGACTTCCGAATTTTGGTACGCTTGCGACCTCATTAGAAATGATCCTTGGCTGAGGCAAAAGCCTTTCGTTTTTGATGGGCAGCACCTAACCGACAGCCAGAAAGCCGATCTCGCCCGCAGAGGCAGTGTTCTTACTGTCGGTGCGGATGAGGTCCGCCCTTTTGGAGTCTTTATATCGAACCCGGCAAACGTACCGACCGGTGACTAAAGAAAATCCTGGCCCTGATACCGTTTTGATCGTCTTGCGGTCGTGTTTTAATCTCTGAACAACTTGAAAATCCAAACAAACGTCGAAGTGCAGCCTCTTGGCCCCGATGAAAAGCTGGACCTGAAAAAGGTCACGGTGATTTATACGATGTTTAGCCATCTCGGCGACTTTGTCGTGATGGGTGGGTTGTTGCGGAAATTCGATCTCCTCGGCGTTGAGTTTGAGAGCCTGGTCGCCCATCAAGGTTCGCCTCATGTTTCACTTTTTCAGACGGACTCCGCCAATCGTTTTTTTAATATCGCTTCATTGCGAGGCGCTCTGACTCTGCTCAAAAAACTGCGCGAGGCCAGGCAACGGGGACGGATTCTCCTCGGAATTCCCATGGCACCCGGCTCGATTCAGGCGTTCATTTTTTTCTGGCTGCTTAAGAAACTCGGGGCGCTGACGTACATCGTCGATTTTAATCTCGTTAATGCAGACGTGATCACGCCGCCCCGCCGTCGTTATGTTTTCGACCGGCATCTGACCCAGGCGGCGGAACTCTTTCGGCGTCCCGAATGGTTGGACGATATGAGCATGCCTCTGGCGATGGCCTGTCCGGAGATCGCCCCGGAGAAGACCATGCGTCGCGTGGGATTTTTCCCGTGGAGCGGTCGGAGTTGGCTGCCCGAATTTACCTGGCCGCAATCGCGATGGCTGGCGCTGGCCGAACTCATTCTCCAGGAGCCTGATGTTGAAATCGTTCTTTTGGGGCGAGATACCAATTACACCAAGTTCGCGGAGACCTTGCGCACCGGCCTGCCGGAAGAAATGCGGTCGCGATTTATTTCTGAGGCAGCCACTTCCGTTGAGGATCTGGTGGTTGGTCTCCGAAAAATCGATTGTCTCGTCACCCTGAATACTTCGGCACTGCATCTGGCCCACGCCTTGAAATTACCACTGGTGGCTTTGTGCGGATCGTCGCTGGAAATCTGGCAACCCGAGGGAGGCCATGTCCGAATCGTGCGGGACACGCAGGGCGCGCTGCCGCCTTCAGATAAATATTATCACGATCCCTTGCAGCCAAGCCTTCAGCGCATTGAAGTTGCTGGCGTTCATAGTGCACTTATTGACATATTTTCTAGGTGTAGCTCAAATTGATGCGATTTGCTCAATTTCAAAAAAATAACTTTATCCTATGGGATTTCTTTTTTCTCTAATAGATACGATTCCCGGCCGCTATCGATCGTTTTGGCATATAAAGCGAATTTTTATCCTATTGGCAGTCGATTTTATTTTATTAACTTTTACGCGCCGCCGATCAACCAATACGGTATTCGTCTTAAGATTTGATTTATTGGGAGATTATTTTATCGGAAGAAATTTTCTTCGAATGACTCGGGACTACGCGCCCTTTCAATCCAAGAAGATCGTATTGTGCGCGAATATCGATTTGAAAGAATTAATCGAGACTTATGACTCGGACGTTTTCGATGATTTTATCTGGATTAACCGCAAGAGACTGCTGAATGAATTCTGGTACAGGTTTAAAGTCCTGCGGCAGGTAAAACAACTGGGGGCGGAGGTGGCGATTCATCCCACTTATGGACGGGAGCCCTATTTGGGAGACTGCCTCATGCGTGCAACGTGCGCTCCTCAACGTATCGGACGGGAAGCCATACAAAATCCCTATGCGTCAAACCCCAAGCTAATAAACCCTTATCCAGCGATCGCCGATCTTTGCTATACCCGGTTATTAAAAGAGGATCACCACGTCACTTTCGATTTCTATCGAAACAGATATTTCTTTTCCAACGTGTTGCCCGGCGTTCCGTTGCCGCAAAACACGCGACTCAATCCGATTCCTGTGCCCGTGCCTGAAATTCCAGGCCCATTCGCGGTTATGTTTCCCGGCGCAAGCGAGGCCTTTCGCGAATGGCCGCCTGAATGTTTTGCTCAGGTGGCCCGTTATTTATTTCTGACCCATGGATTACGCAGTATAGTTTTAGGGAGCAAGGCGGACCGAGTAAAGGGACAGGCTATAGTGCAGGCTGCTTCCGATGTTCCGGTTAATGATTTCTGCGGACGCCTGACTCTTCCACAAGTCGTTTATCTCATGAGTCTATGCAGGATAGGTCTCGCGAATGATTCCGGGGGAGTTCACGGGCTCGCTGCGGTGGGGAAGCCGGGAGTGGCCATTTCCAATACCTACAGCTTTGGATTTTTTCATCCGTATCCTCAAGAAATATCCGACATGGTCAGTTTTGTCTACCCTCCGGCTTTTTATGCCCTGGATCTGCCTTGGGCTCAGCGCAAGGAAATCTATGGACGGAAAAAGCATTTCTCCATTACCGATGTATCGACAGCTATTGTTATCGAGCGAATTGCGGCTGTTTTACGGGGAAATCGGGAAATCGACCCGATTCAAGCCAGTTGCGATGAGGCCTCCTCTTCCTAGCGTCGGAAAAACGCCCAACGCAAGGAGACCAGTAGAGTTCCCGATGTTAGCGCCACATAGACCGAATGTAGAAGGTGTACGGTGCGCAAGATAATCCGGTGGAGGATGCTCACCTGTGCGAGATATCCCTCTTTCCAAGGCGCCGATTCATAGGCGGCAAGGTCGGATTGCATGCCTCGTTCCGAGACCGTGGGTAGCTTCGCGAGGCAGTGGACCGTCCCACGATCTCCATAACTGACGCGGTAGGGAATCTGCCCCAAATTTCGAGCCTCTTCGAGGCGGGGATGCCGCGTCAACCGTGTTAAAATGGCGCCGACTTCGTCGGGAGAAGACGTGCCATTTTGAAAAGCTGGAAATAATTCCGCCATATCTTGAATATAGCGATAAGCAGCCGTTCGCATTATCTCAAGATGAGAGAGTGCCTGTTCATCGTATTCGCACGTCCCGAAGATCGGCTCTATTCCCCGGGAACCGCGACGGAAGTTAAGAGGGGAACCGTGGGGCGCATGAAATAGCATTTCCACGATTCCTTCATGTCCGGCCACGATTCTCTGGCGCTGGATCGGCACGCCCAAGTGGAAAAGAAATGATTTGATCTGGCCGCCTGCATCCAATAAATCGCGAGCATGGGGAGAGGTTCCAAAATAATAGGTTTGAGGATGAAGCGCAGGATCGGTGTCGCGCAGTAATCGACAAAGAGAAGTGCAAACCGTCGCTTTCCAGCCGAGATCAACCACTGCCGTGTCTGATCTTCCTGGTGCCATTTCTGCAAAGTACTCAAGGACGAGTCGACGTTCTTTTTGTGCCTGGTCCAGTAATTCCTCCTGGCTTGCTTTCACCCACGACTCAAGTTGTTGCTGGTAGGCAGGCTGAATGAATCGTCCAAAACCGGCATGCACCAGTTGCTGATCGAGCGAAGCAAATCCCAGTCGACCCAGAAGAGGCGCGTGTACCGCGGGATCGAGACCCAGCCTGGTGATAAAATCGCGCAGTTTCATGCCGGGCGTCGGCATCAATAAAAACTCAAGGCTGGTAGCGTTGATCTCGCGAATGGCGGCCAGGTTAAATAGACGGCGCGACGCGTAAAAATAGACCGTATCCAAGCGAACGCCCCACACCTTTCTCAAAATTTCAAATCCGCCAAGAAGAGGAAATCCATCTCGAGAACAGAGAAGAAGACGACTGACGCCATCCTGCATGGCTTGAACGCAAAGCCAGTGCAGGAAATGAAAATAGATCGGCCCGGCCACGCTATAGCCGAATTCTTCCCAAAAATCCGGCTTCGTTTCGATCGATACACCTGCTCTCCGGGCGCGCACCAATCCACGTCCGGCACTGACGAAAATTCGCTGGCCATCCGGCGTCGCATTATTCCGATCGGTGACGGGAAGAGACCGATCATCCAAATCTCCGGTCACATGAATTGCCCGCCATCCGTTCAAGCGGGCGCGAAAATAGTCTGCATAATAATTGTCTCCAAAGTGCAGAAAGTCAGGGGCGGGATGTCCCAATTTATTCGCGACCAGTCGATAGAGTCGACCGCTGGCCTTGTTGCCGCCTTCATCTCCCGAGGCAAAAACCTCCGGATTCGGAAAGCCGTGTGCTTCCAGAATTGCGCGCAGTCCAACGGAGGGCAGATACATGTCGGAAAGAAAGATGACCTTTAATCCCAATTCCCGGGCGATGCTGGCAAGCCGGAGAAAACGTGGATCGGGATAGGTGAAGCGTCTTTCTGTTTCGAGTTCCAAGTCCTGCAGACGGACGCTTTCTTCCGGCTTCAGACCATGTTTTTCTTCGAGGACACGGTAGATATCAGCCAATGTAATCTGCTGCCCTGACCGTGTCCGTCGCCAAGCCTCGGCTTCGGCGCTGATTCTGGATCGAGCAAAATTGGGAAGTGATGCACGCTCCCTTTCTCCCAGGACAGACTCCATCGCATAAAAGAGGTCACTTGGCGAAACAAGCTTACGTCGCAAAGCCGTATCAAAGATATCAAAGGAAACAATTTTCCCCTCGGCCATCTTTTGCCTGATAGCATCCTCGATTAGTTTCATGGTCGAGAGTTGATGATAGGCCGGAAAAATCCGGTCTTCGCCGCTTCTGAGTTTTGGCGAATATCCCGCATGATCTTTTCTTAGGCGACATTTGGCATTTGGCGAGGCAGCTTTCGACTCCGGGCAAATACAGATGATGCAGATCGAAGCAGGCTTCCTCCGGCGCGCGCAAATTGGTTTTCATTGGAGCTCACTTTTCCTTGTCTCCGACCTTGAGCCGAGCGTATGCTCATCAATCAAAGCCGGTGTGGTGAAATGGCAGACACGACAGACTCAAAATCTGTTATACGCAAGTATGTGGGGGTTCAAGTCCCTCCACCGGCACTCTTCTTTTACCTCCGAAGAGAAGTCAATTTGATTCAATTTGCAGACAAAACAGACGAATTCCAGCCTCTTCATACCCCTCGAAGGGGATGCCGATACCTCCGATCTTTGACGCATCACAACTGGAGAGACTCATTCCGCTGTTTTCCGCCGTGCCTTCGATTTCGCAATCAAAATAAAATTTCACTTTGAAAAACAACCCAAAATGAAGACATGAAGCCAAACCTAGCGTAACTTCCGGGAATCGTAGCTTGGAAGTCACGTGAAAACAGAACGTCCATAACGGCCATGCGCCACGCAAGGAATATTACCCATGAATACTACTACCGTGTCGTTCAAAAAATCGGTTGTTAACGGATTCAAGATTTTTTATCGCGAAGTGGGCGATCCGCAAAAACCGTCCGTGCTGCTGCTTCACGGCTTTCCGACTTCCAGCCACATGTTTCGCAATCTGATCCCGCAGTTGGCAGACGACTATCACGTCGTTGCGCCCGATCTTCCCGGTTTCGGTTTTTCCGATGCACCGAGTCATGACACCTTCCAATATACTTTTGAGAACGTCGCCAAGGTGATGGGAGATTTCGTCGACCAGATCGGCTTGAAAAAGTTTGCGGTTTACATCTTCGATTACGGTGCACCCACGGGTCTTCGCATTGCGCTTCGTTTTCCAGAGCGGATCACGGCGATCATTTCGCAAAATGGTAACGCCTATGTCGAAGGCCTGAGCAAGGACTGGGCTCCGGTACAGACCTATTGGGAAAATCCCACACAGGAGAACCGAAACGCCCTGCGTAAACTGCAAACCCTGGAGACGACTCGCTGGCAGTATTACCATGGCGTGACCAATCCGGAAGCGCGTATTGCACCTGAGGCCATCCTGATCGATCAGGCGTTGTTGGATCGTCCTCAGAGCGCCGAAATTCAACTCGATCTCATCGGGGATTACAAATCCAACGTCGCGCTTTATCCCAAGTTTCAGGAATTCTTTCGTAAGCACCAACCACCGACGTTGGCGGTATGGGGAAAGAACGATCCCTTTTTCATTCCACCCGGCGCCGAGGCTTATAAGCGAGATAATCCCAAGGCCAAAGTGGTGTTTTACGACACGGGACATTTTGCTCTCGAAACCCATGCGGTGGAGATTGGCCAGGAAATACTTACGTTTCTAAAGGCGAACCTCTGAATTAGCCCAAACGCTTTTTCATCGTTCATGAATGAATGGAACGCAATGAATTCAAGTGAACCAGATCAAATGTCGGAGACATCCCCGGCTCCATTGCGTGGAGGGGATTTAGTCCTGCGACTTGCGGCAATTGGCGTGGTGATCGCGGGGATTGCCGGTTTATTTTTGTACGCGGGCGGCTGGTTCAATCCGCACGCACTGTCGCCAGCAACAATGATCACCGCGTTTGAACAGACGAGTGGAAAACATCCCGGTTTTCGCCGCAATCACGCGAAGGGTGTTTGCGTCAGCGGCTACTTCGAGAGCAATGGCCGAGGTGTCGCGTTGTCCAAGGCGGTTGTTTTTCTGCCCGGCCGCGTGCCGATTATTGGACGCTTTGCGCTGGCGGGAGGGCAGCCGTATCAGGCGGATGCAGCGCATACGGTGCGGAGCATGGCGCTTTTGTTCAAGTTGCCGGATGGTGAAGAGTGGCGCACGGGCATCAACAATATTCCTGTTTTCCCGGTCAACACGGCCCAGGGATTTTATGATCTATTGCTGGCGTCAGCACCTGCTCCTGCCACGGGCAAGCCTGATCCGGCGAAGATGAGCGCCTTTATGGAGAAGCATCCGGAATCGGCCAAGGCGATGCAATTGATCCGCAGTCAACCGGTCTCATCCGGCTTTGCGGATAGTACCTATAACAGCCTGAATGCCTTCCGCTTCATCAATGCCCAGGGTGTAATGACGCCGGTCCGTTGGGCGATGGTACCGGTCCAGCCGTTCGTGCCGTATCATGCGCCTGACTCCGGACAAGCTGATAAGAATTATTTATTCGATGCGTTGATTACGAGCATTCAAAGCCACCCGCTGCAATGGCACCTGATCATCACTATCGGTCAAGGCGACCCAACTGCTGATGCGACACTGCCCTGGCCACCGGACCGGCAACAGGTCGATGTTGGAACGTTGACAATCAATCAAGTCGAAAGCGAGGACACGAGTCCGGCGCGCGACATCAATTTCGATCCACTGATATTACCGAGCGGGATGAGCGGTTCAGACGATCCGCTGCTGAGTGCCCGCTCAGCGGCTTATGCGGAGTCGTTCACCCGGCGCGAAAGCGAGCACAAAGACCCCAGCGCGGTTTCGCCCGCAGAAACCGGAAAGTGACCATGGCCAACAATCCTACACAATTTGCCCTGTTATCGCGCATCCTTCACTGGTTGATGGCGGCCATGCTGCTGGCGATGCTGTTCATTGGTGTAGCCATGGTCGCGTCGTTGGGAAACTATCACCGGCTCGTGGCGATTCACCGGCCACTTGGTATCATGATTTTGATTCTGGCCGCGATCCGGTTGGTGAACCGGATGTGCACCACACTGCCGCCATTTCCGCCTACGATGTCTCCTTTGGAAAGGCGGGTTGCCTCGGCGTCCGAGCGGTTGCTCTACACTTTAATGTTCGCGTTGCCCCTGGTGGGTTGGGGCATGTTGTCGGCGGGTCATTATCCCATCGTGATGTTTGGACCCTGGCATCTGCCTCCGATTCTCCCGGCCAATCCGACGCTTTACGCCGTGTTGCGCCAGACGCACACCCTTCTCGCATATCTCCTCTTCGCGACGTTTCTGGCCTACCTCAGTGCGGTGCTGTTTCACACGCTGATCATTCGGGATCGACTCTTGAACCGCATGGCTTTGTGGTCAACCCGCTCCCGCAAAAGCAAACGGTCGTCCACCACTTAGTTAATAGGAAACCCATTTATGACCACAGATTCCGCCAACGGTATTGTCAAATTTGCGAGTCCGTGGCCGTTCCGCGAGACAGTTGAGCGGATTGAAGCGGCTCTTCTTGCCAAGAAAATCAAGCTGTTTGCCCGCATCGATCAATCTGCGGAAGCTGCGGCGGTCGGATTGACTTTGAGACCGACTACGTTGCTTATTTTTGGTGATCCCGGCAAAGGCACGCCACTTATGGATGCCCACCCGACTCTCGCCATTGATTTACCGCTCAAAGCGCTTGTTTGGGAAGCTGGTCCATCCGAGGTTTTCGTTGGTCTCACGTCTCCCGAATTCCTGCAAAAGCGGCATGGCCTTCCATCCGCTCCTTTCACCGAAGTCATTCGACTTTTCAATGCCTTGATCAACCCTGGACCTCAACCATGAAAGCGAAGCGGAAGTAGTGAGCCTTTCGATTGGGTTATTTTTTCCTGACAACAAACCCGATGCTGGTGCACGTAAACTCTTGAATGGATAATTTAAGATGAGGGCTCACATTGCTGTAAGGGGGAAAGTCGATGTAGAGATCCAACGGCAAAGTGCCATAGCTAAAATCGAGCGGAATCACTTCATGTCCCAGTCGGGTGAGCTTGTCAGCAATTCGTTCGATGTCTTGTTGCCTGAATAGGACTGTTGAACCATGGTCTAGTGTCCTGTCGTTCGAACTGACATTATATTCCGCCGTGTGAATGGAATAACCCCCAGATTTTAAGGTCTTTAATGAGTTCTCGATAAAATCCAAGCCGAGCTGGATACTTCCGAGGTGTTCCAAGGAGCAAATGGACCAGCAGAAATCGAAGTCTCGAAGATGCTCGGGAATGTGGTTCATATCCACAGCTTCAAACGAGACATTTTTATCGAAAGTTTCCCGGGATACTAGATGTGATTTATACACCGCCTCCATATTTGAGGCGTATTGGCCTGTTTCCACCCAACCTGTGCTCAGCTGGGGCGGGGCATCGGTAGCGTGGATTTTGACATTGTGAGCTGCGAAATAAGAGGGAAGACTTTCATCTCCAACAGCAAATCCCAAGCCGCGCTTGTCCGGGCCCAGCAAGCCGTTTTGCCATACGACCTGGCAGACGTAAGCCAGCTCCCACAGCTTTCGATGATAAATAAAATTAATTTTCAGTTGATCGAGCCAATAAGCATATTCGATAGATTCCAAGTCTTCCTGAAGGCAAATTTTTGACTTCAATTCGATTTTCTGTGGGCAATTATCCAATTTCCCTCCAGATCTGGCACTTTTAGTTTGTTGCTGGTTCGCCAGCTCAACGGCCATTTGCTTAATGTTGTGGACCATCCAGGGATAGCTTTTAGATGCAGACTGAAGGGCATCGTAGACTTTGATTAATTCCTTAATCAGGGGAATTCTCTTCAAAATATTCTTAAGCGTTCCCATATGCCATTAGCTCTCTGTTAACAAAATTACGGTTGCCTGCCGCTATTACAGCGGCTTGTTATGCGTTTGATGACAGCAAGTCGTGCTTCGGTCAATTCGTTTCCAGCACTTTGGGCTGCCGCCAAAACTTCGGCGGAAGCTGTTTCGGGAGTACCGCTGTTGAAAGGCGGCTCGGGCGCGTACTGCATATAAAGTTGGATTTCCTGGGCAACATGTTCGCCTCTTAACAAGGCCGCGACGCGCAGGGCGCCGTCGATTCCGGAGGAAACACCTGCCGCGCTGACGAATTTGCCGTCGATGACGACACGCTGATTAACCGGGATGACACCGAGTTGTTCCAGCAGATGAAAAGAGGCCCAATGGGTCGTGCTCTTGACGCCCTTGAGCAGACCAGCAGTGGCGACGGTCAATGCGCCGGTGCAAACGGAGAAGACAATCTTGGCGCTGTTGGCCTGTTGGCGAATGAAGGCGAGCACCTCTTCATCCTCCATCAAATCGACCTGGCCTGCTCCGCCGGGCACGATCAGGACGTCCAGTGGCGGAGCGTCCCAAAGGGTTTTCTCCGGCGTGAGGATCAGGCCTTTCATATCGCGCATGGGTGCGCTGTCCTGCGCCAGAACATGAAAGGTTGAGTTGGGCAATCGCGAGAGAACTTCAAAGGGGCCGGTGAAATCGAACTGATCGATGCGCGGAAAGATGATGGCGCCGATATGAAGATGCTCGTTATCAATCGAGGAGTTCATGCGGCGGATCGTGAGCGCTTTTACTCTTCTTTAGGTTTCGGGAAAGGTCGGCTGCTTTCGCGCACGACGTAGAGCGGACGTTCCTTGAGTTCGTCGAAGGCCTTGGCGAGATACTCGCCCACGATGCCGGTCACTAGCAACTGGACTCCGCCGACGCCCAGGATCGCCACCATGATGCTGGCCCAGCCTTGGATGAAATCGTTGTTAAAGAAAATCTTTCGGATGATGTAATAAACAATCATGGCGAAGGCGAGGAACGAGAAAAGAGAGCCCAGCACGGTGGCGATCCGCAGCGGCATGGCGGAGAACGTGGCGATGCCGTCCCACGCGAAGCGGATCATGCGCAGGAGCGGATATTTGGTGGTGCCGGCATGGCGCGGTTTGCGGTCGTAAAAGACGGGCCTCTGCTCGAAGCCGAGCCAGCTGACGAGACCGCGGATGAAGCGGCTTTGCTCGCGGAGTTTGCGAAGTTCGACCACGACGCGATGATCCATCAGGCGGAAATCGCCCGTGTCCTCGGGAATTCGAGTGCCGGAAAGAAGTCTCAGGAGACGATAAAATAATTTGGCGGTGAGCTTCTTGAAGGCACCCTCCCCTTCCCGGCTCTTGCGCTGGCCGTAGACGACATCCACGCCCTGCTTCCAGAGATCGATCATTTGGAGGACGACTTCGGGTGGGTCCTGCAGATCGGCGTCCATGATGACGACGGCGTCGCCGGTGGCCATGTCGAGTCCCGCCGTGAGGGCGCGTTGATGGCCGAAGTTTCGCGAGAGGGAGACGTACTGAAAACCGGGGTCCTTTTGATTTAACTGAAAACAGGTTTCCAGGGTGGTGTCCGTACTGCCGTCATCGACGAAGATGATTTCCAAGGCCCAGTCGGATTGTCCCAGTATCTGGACCAATTCGGCGTAGAGTACCGGGAGGTTTTCGGCTTCGTTCAAGCCGGGGATGACGACGCAAAGTTTTTGCAGTTTTCGCGGGGAGGAGGTCATTGCTTTTGAACCTGAAGAGGAGCCAAGGGAGTTTTGCCGGAAAACATCTGTTCTTCCATCAAAATTGCGGGGGGCTTGTGAAAGAGAGTGGACTGGAGCAGGCTGAGACTACGGATGATCGAGAAAATCTACTAAGGATGGGTTTTGTTAGAACTCGTCAACGGTGGATCGGAAGCTTAATCGTGATGCTGGTTATTTTGGGCGTCGTGAGCATCTTTATCTCCTACTTCTGCATTCCCAAATTCGAGCACTTATTTTACGCACTTTATGGAGGTCAGCCTATGGAGATGTTTGGAGGCAAGCCTCTACCCGAACTGACTGAATGGATTTTTTCAAATCGAATACCGCTAATAATTGCGAGCGTCATCTGGCCCCTCTTAGGAATCCTCTTAGTCTGGCGACTTAAGTTAGCTTCCGTCTTGTGGCATTATCTTCCATTCGTTTTGTCCATAGGACAAATTCTTATCACGCTATATGCGTTTTCTCTGCCCATGGTCAGCCCAATGGTTGGCGCACCCATCTCACATTCGTAAGTTTGCGAGGCCGACGGCAGCGGGAACCCCAGGGAAGCAGGCGGAACTGATCCTTCGACAAGCTCAGGATGACTAATGACAAATGTGAGAGTTCACAGAAATCTCGGAAGACATCCGCCGCTAGGTGTGATGTATCAATAGGTTGTTCATGGGGCTGCGGGGTGCAGCATGGAGTTGTGCAAAACCAACTACCTCCCCTTCAAGCAACCCCATGAACATTCACCAAAATGCGGCTCTTACTCCCTTGGGTCGAGAGCAAATGGTCCGACTCATCCTCGCGGGTGACACCGTGAAGGACGCAGCAGCGGCCTTCTCGGTGTCACCCCCCACCGCCTCCAAGTGGCTGGCCCGTTATCGCCTCGGGGGGGGATCGCCGCACTCCAAGACCGTTCCTCCCGGCCCAGGCAGCTACGCAGGCCCACCGCCCTTTTGCGTCAGCAGGAGGTCATTGCCCTGCGCCGTCAAAAGCTCACCGGCTTTCACATCGCTTTACGCACCGGCCTCTCCCGCGCCACCGTTTCGCGCATCCTGCGTCGCGCTCGGTTGAGCCGCTGGCGCGATCGGGTACCCGCTCCACCCGTTGTGCGCTACGAACGCGACCATCCCGGCGAACTCCTTCACATCGACATCAAGAAGCTCGTCCGTATCGTGCGGCCCAGCCACCGCGTCACCGGCAATCGCCGCGATACCGTCAAGGGCTTCGGCTGGGAGTACGTCTTTGTCGCCATCGACGATCACTCCCGCCTGGCTCATGCCTCCATCCATCCCAACGAGCAACAGTCCAGCGCCGTGGCCTTTTTAAAACAAGCCGTCGCTCTCTACCAGCGCTTCGGGGTGCGTCTCCAGCGCGTCATGACCGACAACGGTCCCTGCTTCCATGCCCTCGCCTTTGGCGCGGCTTGTCGCCAACTCGGGATCAAACATATCCGCACCCGGCCCTATACGCCCAAGACCAAGGGCAAGGCCGAGCGCTTTATCCAGTCGTCTTTGCGCGAGTGGGCTTATGCCTCCTCCTTCGATACTTCCGCTCATCGCGCTGACCAATTACCCCGCTGGTTGCATCGCTACAACTGGCATCGACCTCATTCCTCCATCGGCGGCAAACCTCCCGTCTCCAGACTCTCCCTCAACGAGAACAACCTGTTGACACTCCACACCTAGGGACAGCGGCGGCTACCAACTGAAGCTATTCCCCGTCTTCGCCGATGGAGGCGGTGGGGCAGACGTCGCGGGCGCGACCGGCGGCGTCTTCTTCATCCGCATTTTCGGGCTGCTTGAAAAAGTAGACTTTGGTTTCGTCGTCGTTGTATTTCAGCAGTTGGGGCGCTTCGGTGAGGCATGTCTGACAGGGAACGCAGGTGTCATCGACGTACCATTTGCCGGGGACGTTTTCGGGAACTTTGATGGTTTTATCTGCCATGATTTTTGCTTTCGTTGAGTTGGGTTTGAACTATTTGAATTGCACGGGCTGGCCGGTGGCCTCGAGTACGCTCAGCCACAAATCGCCCTGCGGATTGACCTTCCGGCGCCGGTTGGTGACGACATTGATCGGTAAATTGACAAAGTGCCCGTGCCAGCGACCGACGACCATGTTGGTCTTGCCCGCCAACGCGGCGTGCACCGCATTTTGGGCGAGGCGCAGGCAATAAATCGCGTCCTGGGGAGAGGCGGGCACGCTGCGAATGACATAGCTGGGGTCAATGTACTTGATATTGATCTCCTTGCCGATCGCCTTGAAATGGGTCTCGATCTGCTTCTTGAGAAAGGGACCGATGTCGCCGAATTTGGCATTACCGGATGCGTCCTTCGCACTCGCGTCGTTCTGCATGAGGTGCTGACCCGCGCCTTCGGCCACGACAACGACCGCGTGGCCGCGCCCGGCAAGCCGGTTTTGCAGGGACTTGAGCAGGCCGTGTTTACCTTCGAGATGGAAGGGGACTTCCGGAATGAGGACGAAATTGACGGTGTTGTCGGCCAGCGCGGTGAACGCGGCGATGAAGCCCGAATCGCGGCCCATGAGCTTGACCAGCCCGACGCCGTTCGGATAGCCCTTGGCCTCGCTATGCGCGCAACGAACGGCGCGGACGGCCTCGGCAAAAGCGGTCTCGAAGCCAAAACTTTTGTCCATGTACTCGAGATCGTTGTCGATGGTCTTGGGAATGCCGACGACGCTGATCTTCAGGCCGCGACTGGCGACTTCCGCCACGATTTCCTGGGCGCCACGAAGGGTGCCATCCCCACCAATGACGAAGAGGATGTTGACCTTGAGCTCGACCAGTTTATCGACCATTTCCTTTTTCGACTGGGGCCCGCGTGAGCTACCGAGGACCGAGCCGCCGTCCGCGTGAAGATCGCTGACGAGATCTGGTGTCAGGTTGAGAACCGAATGTCCGTGACGGTCGATGAAGCCCTCGTAGCCGTAGGGGATGCCATAAATCGTGCGAACGCTGTAACTATAATTGAGAGTCATGACGAGGCCGCGAATCACGTCGTTGAGACCGGGACAAAGGCCGCCGCAGGTGACGACGGCGGCTATGGTGCGCGCGGGATTGAAGTAGAGCTTCTCACGTGGACCAGAGCGCTCGATGGTGACGGGTTCGGCGCCAGCTTCAATTGTCGCTTGGATTTTCTCGAGTGAGTAATCGAAAAGGATTCGGTGCTCATTGGTGATAAACTCGGCATTTGCCTCATGGCGCAAGTGTTGCAGGGGCGAAAGTAACTCAGCCTCGCCGAGGCAGGAGATTTCAAAATCTTGTCGGGTAAATTTGGACATGGGGACAGATGGTCAAAAGCGTTGGGAAGCACTAACCGTTCCCGATGCCGTCGCAAAACGGGAAGGACTGCCCGTTTTGCCTGTTCCATCGGCGAAATTCCTTGGAACGAACGCTCGATTCGCGGCAAACTCCTCGTGCCCTCCCTGTGCCAGCTAAAACCAGCATCTTCAGAATCTCCCGAAATTAATATCCATGAATAAGCGCTTGCTCGTTACGGGGTCTTCGGGACTGATCGGTTCCGAGGTGTGTCGTTTTTTCAGCCGCGTGGGATTCGACCTTCATGGCATCGACAACAACCAGCGGGCCGTTTTTTTTGGCGAAGCCGGGGATACGCGCTGGAACCAATCGCGACTTCACGAAGAGGTGCCCGGCTTTGTTCATCACGAACTCGACATCCGGAACCGGCAGGGAGTGCTGGACTTGATCGCGGATTTAAAACCGGACGGCATCGTGCATGCGGCGGCGCAGCCTTCGCACGATCGCGCGGCGGCGATTCCGTTTGATGACTTCGACACGAATGCCGTGGGCACCTTGAATTTGCTGGAGGCTGCACGTCGCGCCTGCCCGGAATCGCCCTTCATTCACATGTCCACGAACAAGGTGTATGGCGACCGGCCCAATTCGCTGGCCTTGCAGGAGCTCGAATCCCGTTGGGACTATTCCGATCCGGCTTACGCCCACGGCATCCCGGAAGATTTTCCTGTGGATCAATCGAAGCATTCGCTTTTTGGCGCGTCCAAGCTGGCTTCCGATATCATGGTCCAGGAATATGGGCACTATTTTCAGATGCCCACCTGCTGCCTGCGCGGCGGATGCCTGACCGGACCGAATCACAGCGGCGTGGAGCTGCACGGATTTCTCAGTTATCTGGTGAAGTGCAACCTGGAAGGCAGGGAATACCGGGTCTTTGGCTACAAGGGGAAGCAGGTACGGGACAATATCCACTCGGAAGATGTCGCTCGTTTCATGTACGCTTTTTTTCAGGCGCCCCGCGTCGCGGAGGTCTATAATCTGGGCGGCGGGAAGGAAAATTCCTGCTCGATCCTGGAAGCATTCAAGCTGGCGGAGAAATTCAGCGGCAAGCCGATGCGTCACACTTATGTGGAAGAAAACCGCATTGGCGATCACATCTGCTACTATAGCGACCTCCGCAAAATGAAGGACCACTATCCAGGCTGGACCCTGACGAAATCGCTGGAGCAAACGGTGGGCGAGATTGTCGAATCCTGGCAACGACGGATTGCCAACTAAGCTGATGAAACTGCTGATCACTGGTATTTGCGGCTTTGTGGGAAGTTCCATCGCTAAATATCTACGGGCCGATTCGCCCGACTGGGAAATCCATGGGCTGGACAATTTTATCCGTCCCGGCAGCGAGCGGAATCGGCTTGAGCTCAAGCAGCTCGGGGTTCACCTGCGCCACGCCGATCTTCGATGCGCGAGCGATTTTGAAACGCTGCCCGCCGTCGATGCGGTGATCGACGCGGCAGCCAGTCCCAGCGTCCTGGCCGGGGTTGATGGAAGCACGAGTAGCCGTCAACTGGTGGAGCACAATCTTGCGGGAACGGTCAATTTGCTCGAGTACTGCAAGGCGCATCGGAGCAGTTTTCTACTTCTCAGCACCAGCCGGGTTTATTCCATTCCGCCTTTGGCTGCGCTTCCGATGAAGGTTGTCGATGACGCTTTCACGCCTGATCCGGCCCGTTCGTGGCCGACTGGAGTGAGCGCCGAAGGGCTGGACGAAACATTTTCCACCCGTGCGCCTGTTTCACTTTATGGCAGCACCAAGCTGGCATCGGAAGCGCTGGCCTTGGAATATGGCGAAGCGTTCGGATTTCCTGTCTGGATCAATCGTTGCGGGGTACTGGCGGGAGCCGGACAATTCGGACGCGCGGACCAAGGCATCTTTGCGTACTGGCTGCACTCCTGGAAACAGCGGCGTCCGCTCAAGTATATTGGTTTCGATGGCCTGGGCCATCAGGTGCGGGATTGCCTGCATCCGGATGACCTGGCGCGTCTGCTGATCCGTCAACTCCGCTGTCGTGAGGCGCGCGAAAGGCTGGTGCATGTGGCGGGAGGAGCGGAGCAAACGATGTCGTTACGCCAACTCAGCGCGTGGTGTGCGGCGCGTTGGGGTGAGCAGGCCGTGGCCTCCGATCCCAAGCCGCGTTCGTTCGATCTACCCTGGGTCGTGCTCGATTCCCGCAAAGCTCACGAGACTTGGAATTGGAAACCGAAGGTAGCGCTTCCCTCCATTTTGGAAGAGATCGCCAAGCAGGCCGAAAACGAGCCAGACTGGCTGGAGCTTTCCGCTTCCTGATTATTTCATGAGTTCCGCACCTTCCCCTTCACCGCTGCAGTTGCTTTCCATTGTTCTTCCGGCGCGGAATGAAGAGGGTTGCATCTGCTCGACCGTGGAACATCTTCACCTGGAGTTGAACCTGCAACATGTGCCGCATGAAATCATCGTGGTGGACGACGGCAGTAGCGACCAGACGTGGCCCATGCTGGTCGAGTTACAGAAGAAAATTCCGCAGTTGCGACCGATTCAGAATTTGAAGGAGCACGGTTTTGGCCGCGCGATTGTCTGCGGACTCGATAACATGCAGGGCGATGCCGTGGTGATCATGATGGCGGATGAATCCGACGATTGCCGCGATGTGGCTGTTTATTGGCGGGAACTGAACAAGGGCTTCGATTGCGTTTTTGGCAGCAGGTTTATCCGGGGTGGAGGAACCATCGATTATCCGAAGGTGAAGATGGCGCTGAATCGGCTGGCCAACGCATTTATCGCGACGCTCTTTCGCATCAAATACAACGACACGACCAATGCGTTCAAGGCCTACCGCAAAACGGTGATCGATGGATGCCGTCCCATCATCGCGCCCCATTTTAATCTCACGGTCGAGTTACCCTTGAAGGCGATTGTGCGGGGCTACACTTGGACTATCGTGCCGATCACCTGGCGCAATCGCCGCAGTGGCGAGGCCAAGCTGAAGATCAAGGAAATGGGCAGCCGCTATTTTTTCATCTGCATGTACGTTCTACTGGAAAAATATTTCAGTCGGGGCGATTACAAAAAGCCGTCCGAGCTTGTCTAACCACCACTGTCAGGTTTTGCTTACTTGGGCAGCGTTTGGCTGGCGCCCTGAATCGAGATCGACCAACCGGGCGGGTTGAGCGGCACATTCACGGGGCCACCCTGATCGATCAGCATGGCGTATCGGGGCCAATGATTATCCACGACAACTTGCGAGGTGGTAAATTCCGCCATTGATCCCATCGCGCAGAAAAATAGCGCGAGATAGAAGGGCTTGGGAGTGCGCGCAGTTGCAGCCAGATGAATCAGCGCCCAGACGAAAAGAACTTTGGGGATATAGAAGTAGCGGTCCCCATTGACCAGGGGCACCAACACATCCGGCGGCGAAATCCGGATAAAATTCAGGACCACAAAAACTGCACACAGCAACAAACATCCAATAGTGAAAATATGCTTTCCTGGATTTGATTTTATTTCGCGCGCAATAAAAACAAAGAGAATCAAAGTCAGGGCCAATCCGATCAACCAATAGAAATCCACCGGCTGGTAACCGACCGCCAGCGACCAGGGAACCCGTATCACCGCGATTTTAAGGCAGAGCAGAAGACTGGTTAAAGTCAGGGACGGTCCCGCATTTTTATCCACATAGTAAGAATGAAGCGCCGACATCTGGACGAGCGCCCCCAAGATCACTGCCACGACATAAATAAGAGGAAACGTTTTCCGATTCATGCTCCAACGCAAAAGAAAGAACGGTGAGAGAGCCAGGCTGAAGGGCCCCGACATGGAAAAAATCAAGAGAACACCGGTGACGAGGTAGCGAGCCCAGCGTTTCAAGTCAGGAACCGGAAACAGGACGAATGTCGTCAAGGCCAGGCCTCCCAGCCAGATCGTGTCCGTCACGACTAAAAAGATTTCGCAGGTGTGCGCGACGAAGGCCGTTACCAAGGCGACAATCGGCGCCCATTTTCTGTCCGGGTATTGAATTAAAATGTAGGCCACGATCAGACTATAAATTCCCAACCACGCCAGGTTATAAAATGCGGGAACAAACAAAGTCGGGACCGGGGCTACCAGCGCCGCCAAAATTCGGACCACCGTATGATAGTAGCCGTTATGAGGAATCAAAAAGGCGCTCAATCCCGATTCGCGTTGTTGCAGGAAAAAAACGCACCCGTCTTCCGCCGTAAATTGCGGCTGAACAAAACTGACGGAAGTCCGGTACATCAGGGTGAGTGTCGCCAGCGAAAGAACAATCGCCAGACTGGCGAGCTGAGCATTTTTGCGGGCTGTCACGTAAAAGGCGAGGCCCAGGGCAGTGATTAAACCCGTCCATCCCGCGGAGAAAGCCACAGAGAAATAGAAATGACTTTCGGCATAGAGCCCTTGGGCGACCATGGGCATCGACCACTCCACGACCAGAAGCGCAATCGCCAGAAAGAGCCAGAATTTGTCCTTAAGCAGGCTGATAGGAAGCATATTGATTGAGTTAGCGGGCTGGCGCCGCGAAGAAATTTAAATCCCACCGATCTTTCCATTCCAGCACGGGGAGTTCGTTTTTGAACTGAATTGGAAGCCAGGTGTAGCGCCCATCAATGGCATTTTCAGGCCGCCAACGATCCGCCATAAAGATATAGGCATCTTCCTTGCCCGCCACAGGAAGAATGAAGGTGGATTGAGAATTAAAGGTGGTGCTTTTTTCCTCTTCCGTGCCGATGCATGGATTTTCCAGTTCCTGCCAGGGCCCCCAAATCGAATCCGCCACCGAAAGCCGGGCGGCATTCGGGTGCCACCCCGTACAACCGGAGCTGATCATAAAATATTTTCCGCGATGCTTCATCAACGCGGGAGCTTCATGGAATTTTCCGGGAAAGATCCGGACATAGCGTCCGCTCGATTGGAGATAATCTTCGCTCAACTGAGAAATGTGGAGGACGCCATTTTCCTCGGAGGAATAGATATGGTACGCGGTCTCGTCCTCATCAACGAAAAGATTCATGTCGCGGGCCATCTGCCCTGCATCGAAATCACGACGAAAGATTTGGTGCGGTGGATAATGGGGAACCCAATTGCCGGGAAATTCCAGCCCCTTCATCTGTGCCAGTTCCGCGGCATCGAGTGGCTTTTTTAATTCATCCGGGACGTTCATGGGCCACGCTCCAGCATTGGGGCGGATACTTTTCACGTACTGGAAAGGTCCAGTAGGCCGATCAGCGACGGCGATTCCGCTTCGAGCGGACGAGTAGCCGATTCCATTCAGCTCGAGATGAAACCACATGACAAACTTTCCGGTCGTCCGATTGTAAATCACCTTGGGCCGCTCGAGAATACAGCCGCGCACAATTTCACTTTGGGGATCGTCGTCGACTTTGAGCGCGATTCCCTCGTCTTTCCATTGGTAGAGATCGCTGGAGGAATAGACATGCACTCCCACTTGGGCCTGGTTGCCGGCTTCGCCCTCGATCTTGTGCTCGCCATACCAGTAGTAGCGACCTTGGTGATGGAGAACGCCGCCGCCGTGGGCATTGATGTGAATACCCTGATCATCCGGCCAGAATTCACCTGGGCAAAATTGTTTCGAATCCATGTCTTGCATTTGAAATCAACTGGACGAAAAAAGCGACCGTGTTTGCTGACGCTGCCTCAGGCAGCCCGCACGGCTTGCCGTTACGATGCTAAACAGTTTAGCGTGAATGCCAGCATCTGCCAATTGACGACAACAGAGGGGGTGTGCTTTTCTGACTTTAGTTTAGCCCTGATCTAGCGATCGATGCGTAGGTAGAATCGCCGCCCTCTTGTTTTTGATGTCTTAATAAACTGACAGTAAAATCCTCCATCTCATGAAAAACCTGGCTATCATCGGTCTCCTGAGTCTTGCCCTGACGGTTGTGCATGCAACCGTCACCATCACCCCGATGAGCGGCGGGTTGCAAGTTACCGGTGATGGCGAGCATCTCAAATTCACGGTGAGCTATCCTGTCCTGCACTCCACCGATAAGAAAAAATCCTACGGAAACAAAGGGGTCGAGGTTAAGGACAATACCGCCGTTTTGAAATACGAAGGTGGCGGAGAGCTCGACATTGCGATCGATCCCTCGGGAACGATCACGATGAAGGGAGACAATTTGCCGGCGGACGTCGGGTATGTGGAAGTGCGAATGATCATCAGCCTCGAATTCAATGTCGGGGGCACCTTCCAATTCGACACGGCTGCGGCGAAACTGTTTCCGGAAAACAAGGACAAGGACCATTTGTTCCAAAACAACGCGCAGGTATTTGTCCTGCGGGCCGGGGATGGAAAGGGAATTAAATTCACGGTTCCGCAGTACTCTTATCAGGAGATTACCGATATGCGCGCGTGGGGAACGCAATCGTTCGGGTGGATGTCACAAGCGACTTACAGTCCTGCTACCGCGCTGACTTATAAGATCGAAGATGCGGAACGGGCCCCGGCTGCTGCTGATGGCTCCAGCACCAACGCCGCTCCCGCCACGCAGTAATTATTCGAGCAGCTTGATGTGGCCCCAGTGGGTCCGGTCGCCTGAATTTTTGTCGGTGCCGTTCCACATGATCTGATGCTGGCGATTTTTGCCGTCGACACTGTCGTCGATTCCGATATCGAAGAGGAGATCGACGCCAGCCTTCGGGGCCGTCACGCCGAGTGCCTTCCAGGGGATGGCCGCTTCGAGCGTATAGCCTTTTTCGTCGCTGCCGGGGACGATCAACGTTTCGGTCGGATATTGTTCCGGGCTGTTGAAGTAGTTGAAAGTGGCCTTTCCAGGGCCGGAAGCGGCGATGATCAAATGGCGGTCGCTGAAGAGGAGCGCACCGCCCTGATCGACATTTTCCGAACCGAAGAAAAGTTCAACGCCATCGCCATTCCAGATGCTTTCCGGAGTGGTCGTTTTATTGAGTAGCGGGGTGGGATCGACGACGGTGACCAGGACGTAGAGATTGTTTTCATCCCAGCAAAGTTTGTAGCTGCCCTCGATGCCGCCGGAGTCGGCTCCGAAGACGACCCGCTTGCCAGAGATGATGACGGGCGGGATACCCGGCCAGTTTTTCGTGGTGCCGTTGATCGTGATCGGGCCGGTAGAGTGAGGAGCGTAGGCGACCTGCTTGAGATTTCCTCCCGTGGAAAAGAGGGGGTTATCGTAAACGAAGGGAGGCCTTGTTCCGTCGAGAACATTGTAGATGTCGTAATTGGTCTTCATCATTTCCGCGAGCATCGGCTTGTAGGGCCGATCGGCGACATTGAGGAGACCGGTGTTGGCCCGTTCTCCGCTCATACCGGAGAACCAGCGACCGGTGGCGGCCTGATCGATGAGGGTAAACCACTCGATGCCGACGACGTAGCCGAGCGATGCCGATTGCTCGACGTAATTGCGATAAGCAAGGCCGCGATTCTGCTGCGTGCCGACATCACTGCCGCCGGAGAGGCCCGATTCCTTGTTGCCGACCCAGTAAAACTCGCTGAGGAACATGGGACGACCGGTCCAACCGTAAATGCGATTCATGAAATCCTTGTCCACGCCGTTCGTGTAGTAATTGAAGGACATGATATCGAGATACTTTCCGGCGATGCGGCACATCTGCTCGTTGTTGATCGTGCCGGGCTGAAAGCGATTACCGATCATCATGTGATTCTTGTCGTATTTATGGAACATATCGGAGACGAGCTTGTAATAGGTCTCGAAGAATTTGCCGGTGAAGACGTGCATGTCTTCGGAGGCCTCCTTGGTGTTGACCGGCAGCGCCGTTTCATTGAGGGCATCAAACGAGGCGGCGGAAAGGCCCCAGGCTTTGTTGAAGGCATCGATGGTTGAGTACTTGGCACTCAACATTTTCACGAGCTCCAACTTGCAGGGATGCGCGCTTCCCTTGAGAGTGGGGACGACCTTGGGGATGTCCTCGTAAAGCGGTTCGTTGGTGAGGAAGTAGCCGATGAGAAGCGGATCGTTGACCTTGGCGGGAAGGTCCTTCGCAAAATTCACGTCGAGCTGGGCGATATTGACGGGATCGAAAGGATCCCAGGCCCCGGTGATTCCGGGGATATCCTTGATGACGCCACCCCAGGGCTCGATCGGCATGTGCGCGGCGTAGGGAAAGTTTTTGGCCTGAACCACCGTTTCGGTGATGGGAGAGAACGCCCCGATGGAATTGAAACCCCATTTGCGGACGCGATCGATCATGGTGTCTTGGAATTCACCGATTTCGAAGGGCTTTCCGTATTTGCGAATCATGTTGGCGGTGTGGAAAGAGAAGACGCCGCCGCCCACGTTGGGCATGTAAGCGGTCTTGAATTCGCCATCGGTAGGCGGGAGCCATTCGTAGGCAGATTCCCGGCCCTTGACTGTGGTGTAATCGTCGCCCGGGGCGAAAGCGCAGATGCCAAGATGAAAGAAAAGATTGCCGTCCGGATCGACGAGCATCCATTTGTCGCCTTTCTTTTCGACATGAAAGAAGCCGGACTTTTGCAGCCCGAGTTTCGGCCCGCTATCGGGCAGACCGCCATATTTATCGAAGGTGGGCGGAGTAAGGCTGGCGTAGTAGGCCTGTTCGCTGGTGACATCGTCCTTGAGTTCGTCGACGCTCTTGACCTTGCCGGGCCAATCGAGGGACTTCATCTGGCCGATGGAATCGATGAGATGGACCGGCTGGGCGTTGGGATCGACCGCACCGGTGGTAATGGTGAATTTCATGGGAACATCGGGATTGAACGGGACATGGGTGTGCAGGACGTAGATGGCCCAATTCCATTCGCGGTTGTCCACGAGTTCGAGGTAACTGTTAACCGGCACTTTTATCGTGAACGATTTGCCCTCGAAATTAAACAGCGTGAAGTTGGGCGTATGGTCCTGGTAGAGGTGCGGCTTGGCCGGTTTATCAATGGGAAAAAACGTCGACTCCCCGTCGCCCATCTTCCACTTGCCACCCTGCTGGTAGGCGAAGGGGATGAACATTTGGTATTTGACCGTTTTGACGTTGGCCGGGACATTTTGAAAAGTGAAAGTGACCTCACTGCCATCGATTGAGACCGTGGCCGTGGCGCCTTTGTCATACTTGATGGTGGCCGTATTTCCCGAGACAGTTTTCTCTAGGACTTTCTGTTCGGCCTCGGGGACGTCCCCATTGAGAACCGGATATTCAAAATCGAATGTACCCATGCTGCCAGCGTCGATGTGAATTCCCTGGTCATTCAGGGAAAGAAGTTCAGCGCGGGTTATGTCGACGTTGAAAAAAAGAACGAAAACGAATAGAGAGACAATTTTGAATTTCATACGGAGAAGAAGTGAGGACGGAGGACGCCCTGCAAAAACCGGAGAATGAGTTTTAAGTTGCGCCGTAGATGGAGGCTACGAAGCGCGTTATAACGTGTCGAGATTCAGCTTGGTGAACAGTTGATCGAATCAGAGCTTGTTCACGCTAAATGCGACTCTATCAGGAGCCCCAACTGGGCGAGCCAATCCTAGCCCAGGGCAACGCCCTAAACGAAGCCTTTTCCCGGTAGGCCGAGGAAGTTTCATTAGTCATGAGCGGGTTGAACGCGGCGCGATCCCGCAGCCTTCTCTACTTATTAGAGATCCGGTTGCAAAACGAATGTAAAATCGAAACGCCCCGGTTCGATCCGATACTGGGGCAGCGTATCCGGACCGCAACTCGCCGTGCCGAGACCGCGCTGGGCGTAATCGAGATTCACAATGACCTCGGGACGGGCAACCACATCAGTGGTGTGAGTCCACTTGAAAAGATCGTGGCTGGTGAAATGACTGGCGGAAGCCTCGAAATAGCGGTTGCTCCAGAAGCGGACGCGGGCATGGCCGGGTTCTTCCAGCTCGAGCCAGCGGACATCGGTTTTGTTGCCGTGTTCCTGCGGCAGGATGTAGGGGATGTATTCGTCTGTGACGGTGCTTTCGTACAGGCCCACCGTGGTGGCGCGCTTGCGGTCGCTGTAGTTTTCCCATGGGCCACGACCGAGCCAGCGAAGCTTCTCAAAGCCGGGTGCGAGTTGGAGAGTGAGGCCGATGCGGGGAAGATCGGGTAGGCGCTTGTCGGCAATGACGCTGTTTTCGAGGACGATGCGTCCGTAGGGATAAAAGGTGACGGTTTGCTGGTGCCGGAAGCCAAAAGCAACGCCGCTGCCTTTGGCGAGTTGAACGGTCTTGAGGACAGCCGAGCCATCGGGGCGAAGTGCGATGTCGCACGATTCGGTGGTGACAATGAGATTGTTGAGCCCGGCCTTGAGCCATTTACCGAGGATTTTCGAGTCCTGACCAGTCCAGCCCTTGATGCCATCGTTATCGGTGGGACCGCGCCAGACCTGAAGTTGCGGGCCATCGACGAGAAGCGGGCGCCCCTGCCACGACAATGAGGCGATTTTGCCGCCGAGGCGCTGGATGCGGGCCTCGATATTGTCTCCGCGCAGGAGGGTGTGGCTGCCTCGTTCCTCGATGGAGAGTTTTCCGCCGGAGGAAAGCGTCTTGAGATGGAGTACTGGCTTCCAAGCCGGCTCGGCGAGGACGAGTTGCTCCCACGCAACTTCGTGACCGGCCGGACACCACGGGGTGGCTTTGGCGGTGCGGAAGCGGACGTTGAGATGCGCCTGCTGGCCGGGTTTGAGATTGAGCTTGGGGAGCTTGAGTCGAACTGTTGCCACTGTTTGGGGGGCGGTCTTCAATTTCGGAACGGTTCCCCGCGCGGTCACTTTTCCATCCACCAAAACTTCCCATGCGCCGATGAAACCTTCCAGCGTGGTGAAGTTGTGCTTATTCGTGATGGTGAGCAGCCCCTGCTTGAGATTTTTGGCGCGGATGCAGATGGGCTGCTGGACTTTCTTGGCTTCCCACATGCCGGAATGAGGTTGGCGGTTGGGCCAGACGAGGCCATCACAAACGAAATTGAGATCGTTGGGTTTGTCGCCGAAATCGCCGCCGTAGGCCCACCAGGTTTTGCCGTCGGCGGTTTTCTGGCGGATGCCGTGGTCGACCCATTCCCAGATGAAGCCGCCCTGGACGCCGGGGGTCGACTCGAACATATCCCAGTAATCGGCGAGACTGCCGTTGCTGTTGCCCATGGCGTGCGAATACTCGCAGAGAATGAGGGGACGCGGATCGTGATTATTTTTGTCCGTGCGTGCCTTGACGATCTGCTCGATCGAGGCGTACATGGGACAAATAATGTCGCTGCCCAAGTAGCCGGTGGCCCATTCGCCCTGCATCTTGAGTTGGGGACTCTGCGGAGGATAAATGGCGCCTTCATAGTGAAGCGGACGAGAGGGATCGGTATGACGAATCCACCCGGCCATGGCATCGTGATTGGCGCCATAGCCGCTTTCGTTGCCGAGCGACCAGATGATGACGCTGGGGTGGTTCTTGTCCCGGCTGACCATGCGAACGGCCCGCTCCAGGAACGCGGACGCGTAGCGGGGATCCTCGCAGATTTGGAATTGGAAGGCGTGGGTCTCGAGATTGGTCTCGTCGATGAGATAGAGACCGTATTCGTCGCAAAGGTCGTACCAAAGAACGTCGTTGGGGTAGTGCGAGGTGCGGACGGCGTTGAAGTTGAACTGCTTCATCAGGACGATATCCCGGACCATCGATTCGCGGCTGAGGGTCTTGCCGGTGACATCATCGTGTTCATGGCGGTTGACGCCCTTGATCATGATGCGCTGGCCGTTGACGAGGAGCTGCCGGTCGCGCGTCTCGACCCGGCGGAAGCCGGTGCGGCAACTGGTGATATCGACGCGGTCCCGCCCCTGAATGAGCGAAACGACGAGTGTATAGAGCCGGGGCGACTCCGCGCTCCAAGGTTTGATGTTGCGAATCTCCGGCAGAAAGAAGACGGAACGGAGCCGATACCGGCCCATGCGATTGAAGTCGACGGTCTGACGTACCGGCTTTTTCAGGAGTGGCTTGGCGCCGTCGAAAAGCTGGATTTCGATTTGCCATTCGCCCTCTGGCGGATGCGTGGGGAGGTGGCCCATGCGTGCGTTGACTTCGAGCGTGCCGTAGCGGTACGAGTCATCGAGCCCGGCCCGGCAGAAGACGTCTTCGAGGTAAAAGCGGGGCGTGCTGTAGAGATAAATTTCGCGAAAGATGCCGCCCATCCACCATTGGTCCTGGTCCTCGATGAACGTGGCGTCGGACCATTTGACGACTACGGCGGAGAGGAGGTTTTCTCCCGGCTGGAGAAACTCAGTGATATCGAATTCGGATGGCAGGCGCGTGTCCTTGCTGAGACCGGCGGCCTTTCCGTTGATCCAGAGATAGAGGACGCTTTCCGCGCCACCAACATGAAGGACGACGCGGCGACCGTCCCAGTTTTTTGGTACTGTGAACAAAGTGCGATAGACGCCGGTCGGATTTTTCGCCGGGACTTCGGGTGCCTCCTGCTCGAAAGGCATCTGGACGTTCGTGTAGTGGGGCTTGTCGAAAGTGTCCTGCATGGTCCAGTTGCTGGGGACGGGAATTTTGCGGAAGCTCGAGGCGGCGGAATTGAAACCGGGCTGGAGCATTTCGTTGCGCACATCTTCAGGCCGGTGGAGCAGGGTAAAATCCCATTCACCGTTGAGTGACTGGAAGTAAGGCGTCTTCTCGCGGGAAACAGTGCGGGCGTTGGGGATGTCGGCAAAGGGAAGCAGGCTGGCACGGGCGGGAAGGCGATTGAATGAAATCGTAGTGGGCGATTTCCAAGTGGGTTTGCCGCCGATGAAAAGCAGGTCAACGGGAGAGGTGGTCATATTAAAAGGTGTGAGGGTGAAAGAACCGATTAGCTCAACTCCGCCGTGTAGCCGAGCGTGAATTTGGGGCCGGAGACGGCAGGTTTAAGGACGATACGCTGAATTGCCACGGGAGTGGTGATCATCGGGTCGTGGTGACGGTACGGATGGTCTTCAATTCCAGCGAGGACAGTGCCTGCTTCGAATCGAAAGACGAGGTTGAGTTCGCCAGCTGAAATGGTGGCGGAATTCTTTCCGGTGGCGATGGGATGAACAGTGACGATGGCTGTTTCAGCGCTGCGAATTACGGTCAGGTCAAATTCGTCTCGTACCGTGAGACGGCCCGCGCTCTTCTCGAAATGAAACGTGCGGATGAGTTTGAGGCAGCACGCTTCGGGCGGATAACAGCCCGCAAGATCGACGACGAATTTGGTTTCCTGCGGCGTGTTGGAGTAGTCGAGCACCGCGACCGCGAATTTGTCTCCGGCTGCCTGTTCACACCCATTGACGATGGGCAGCGAATGTCCAAGAGTGCGGGCGGCGAGATTTTGGTAACGCTCAGGGCCAAAGAATTCCCGGGTGTAAAGCGGCTGGCCGATTTCGGTAACGAATCGATTGGCATCAATGTTGAGAATGTAATTGCCGCAATCGTTGTGATTATGATGCTCGTTATTGTGGCCTCCCTTGGCGGCAAATTCCCAGAGGTGGCCTTTCGCGTCCGTTCCCGCAGCGATGACGACCGCGAGGTCCTTCATGAAAATATCCTTGGACGCTGTGCTCGACGGTTTTTCGGGCAATTTTTCAGGACAGCGCAAAAAGAAGCGGACGAGATAAAGAAGATCGGAGCGTTGGAAGTCGAGATCGAGACCCTTTTCCAAAATATGGGCATAATTGACCAGGGCCTGGTCGCGGCAGAGTGAATCGTCAAGGCGCTCACCGAGGTAGAAAAGATTGGCGGGACGCATGACCCCGATGGGTGGGCTGTCGGAGAAACAGAGGAGGTGTCCACCCGCGAGAGAAGTGCGGGGACCGAAGCGGGCGATCTCACGCACGTGATCATCGCCGACAAAAAGCGAGAGTTCGCCTTCTGTTCGGGCCTCCAGTTGCTCGTTCAAGATCGTAAGCCAGCCGAAGCCATAATCCCAATAACCGGGGCCTTCGGAAGAAGCGCCGTCCGCGCCGAAGCCGGAAAGAAAAATGGGCAGGCTTTCCTTCGCCTTGAACAGCATTTTGGCGAGAAGAGCGTCGTCATCCAACCGACTGAGGGCGGAGCCGAGAACGCCCTGATGGCAGACCGCGTTCCAGTTGTTGCTGATCTTCCCCCACCACCACTCGTCAGCTTGCTTATGTTGCTCGAGATAATTTTCCCAGATTTGCTCATGCAGACGGGCAAGGATGCGCTCCTCCAGCTCGGCAGGAATGATACTGCCAAACAGATCGAGCATTTCTGTCATGAGATTGGCGGTCTCGGCGCAGAAGAGATCAGTGCGCAAGGGATCTCGCTGGCTGGAATCTTTCACATGCACGGGAAAGGCCCAGGCAGCTTCCTCGAAGATATCGGTTAGCTTGGTCAGCAGGGAGGGAATCAAGCGCGCGCGGACGGGATCTTTTTCGTCACTGAGAAGAAGGGCGATGGCGGCACGGGCCAGTTGGCGGCGACGCTCGAAGTAAACGACCTCAAACTCCCACCGACTGCCCGTGCGGTTGAAGATGAGATAGAGATCGTCCGTCAGCGGCGGCATCGACTGGTCGGCCTCTTTTTCCGCACGGGCCCGGATCGACTTGGCCAGAGGCTGAAGCAGCGGATTGCGGGCGACTTTTTTCCACGCCTCCGAATCAAGGGCGGGCAGAAGGGGTCGACGAGGATGAGTCGCCAAAATTTTCCGAATTTCCTCTTGAGAGAGGACGTCACGGAGCAGATTTTTTGACATGGAATGTGAATCTTTGAACGAGAACAAGGCGCCGTCGTACGGAGTGCGACGGCTACCTGCTGCAACGACAGGGCCGATTACTTGAATCCAGCTTCGCCCGGCTTGTGCACGCTCTCTCCCTGCGCCACGATTTTTTCCGCGGCTTTTTCAATGGGAACGTTGGGGCAGCTATCAATCCAGGGACTTCCTTCCGGTCGCGCCCAGAGTGCGGCGTTGCGAATGACTTGGCGCACTTCCTTCTGGTGATAAGTGGGATAGGTTTCGTGGCCGGGACGGAAGTAGAAAATCTTGCCGTTGCCGCGCTTCCATGTCGCGCCGGAGCGGAAAACCTCGCCGCCCTGGAACCAGCTGATGAAGATCATTTCATCCGGCGTCGGAATGCCGAACGGTTCGCCGTACATTTCCTCATGAGGAATTTCAAAATAGGGAGGGAGGCCCTGCGCGATAGGATGCCCCGGGTTGCAGACCCAGATGCGTTCCTTTTCGCCGGCTTCACGCCAGGTGAGCGAGCAACTGGTACCGAGCATCCGCTTGAAGATTTTCGAGTAGTGCCCCGAATGGAGGACAATCAGACCCATGCCCTGGAGGACGCGCTTCTGCACCCTGTCGACGATCTTGTCATCGACATCGCCGTGCGCGCAGTGGCCCCACCAAGTGAGAACATCGGTCTCTTCGAGGACTTTATCCGTCAGGCCGTGCTCGGGTTGATCGAGCGTGGCGGTGCGGACCTGAAAGTCGGGCGATTCACGGAGTCCCTCGGCAATGGTTTCATGCATGCCTTTAGGATAAATTTTGCCGATCGTGTCGGGATGTTTCTTTTCGTGGACGTATTCACCCCAGACAGTTACGCGGATTTTTTGGCTCATGGCAGGATAGGATATGGATTTCAGTTTGTGATTTAACGGCATCATCGTTCAGAAATGCCGCAATACAAGATTTTATAGCATTACCGTTTTCGCGGTTGCTCTAGGCCATAAATGTTTGCCTACACAAACTTTAGTAGTTGACGACGATCTAATTTGTTTACACAATATCGACGCCAATGAATCACGATATTGCCCCGGTGGACGCTCCCACGGGTTGGCGTCGTCATGTCACCTCGCCCTCGCTACCTGAGGTGCATGGCTCCGTTGCCGTTCCGGTCACCAGCTCGTTCTGGCGGAAGATGGCGGCGTTCAGCGGGCCCGGATTCATGGTCGCCGTCGGGTACATGGATCCCGGCAACTGGGCCACCGATCTCCAGGGAGGAGCGTCCTATGGATACACGCTTCTGAGCGTCGTCCTGATTTCGAGCCTCATGGCGGTGTTCTTGCAGCATCTGGCACTGAAGCTGGGAATCGTCAGTGGACGCGACCTGGCCCAGGCCTGCCGCGATCATTATTCGAAGCCTTACGCGATTTTTCTCTGGGTGCTTTGCGAACTGGCGATCGCCGCCTGCGATCTCGCAGAGGTGATCGGCATGGCCATCGGTCTCCAGCTTCTCTTCGGCATTCCCCTTCTATGGGGATGCCTGATCACCTGCCTCGACGTCCTGCTCGTGCTCTATCTGCAAAACAAAGGATTTCGTTATCTGGAAGCGCTGATCATGGTGCTGATCGCCACCATTGCCACGTGTTTTATTTTTGAGCTTTATTGGGCCAAGCCGAGTTTGGTGGGAGTGATGATGGGCTTTGCCCCGAGCCCTCAAATTCTCAGGAACTCCGATATGCTTTACATCAGCATCGGCATCATCGGCGCGACCGTCATGCCGCATAACCTCTACCTGCACTCGTCGATTGTGCAGACCCGCAAGATCGAGCAGACCCACGAAGGAAAAAGGGAGGCGATCAAGTTTGCCACCTTCGATTCGACCTTCGCGCTCGTGGGGGCGATGTTCATCAATGTCGCGATTCTCGTGCTGGCCGCCGCCGCTTTTCATGGCTCGGGACATCAGGATGTCGCGCAGATCCAGGACGCTTACAAACTGCTCAGCCCGGTCCTTGGCGTGGGATTGGCGGGTGTACTTTTTGCGGTAGCGCTGCTCGCTTCAGGACAAAATTCCACGCTCACGGGGACGCTGGCGGGCCAGATCGTGATGGAAGGATTTCTCAACATCCGGCTGCGACCCTGGTTGCGCCGGTTGCTCACGCGCGCCGTGGCCATCGTGCCCGCCGTCGTCGTCATCGGCATCTATGGCGAGAGCAAGGCGAACGATCTACTCGTTGCGACGCAGGTGGCCTTGAGCATGCAACTCGGGTTTGCAGTCTGGCCGTTGATGCGATTCACCAGCGACAAACTGAAGATGGGACCGTTCGTCAATCCGCTTTGGATGAAGTTCGTCGGCTGGGGCCTGACCGCCGTCATCATCGTGCTCAATGCCAAGCTGGCGCTGGACAGCGTGCTGCCTGCCTCGTTTCTCAAAGTGATGTATACTAGCATTGGGTTGCCTTCTCCTTCGTGATTACGAAAGGCCTCATGTACAAAAAAATCCTGATTCCCCTGGAAAATAGCGCGGCGGATAAAGCCATTCTCGAACATATCCGCTCTCTCGCCAAATTAACGGGGGCGAGTCTCCTATTGATGCATGTGGCAGACGGCTGGGTGGCGCGAAATTTCGAACAATTCCAACTCGCGGAAAGTGAGGAGATGAAAACGGACCGCGCTTATCTGGAAGGTGTCACACGCACGCTGCAGGCCGAGGGTTTCGAGGTCGACCATGTGCTGGCGATGGGGGAACCTTCCGACGAAATCGTCAAATTCGCCCGCACGCACAAGGTGGACCTCATTGCGATGTCTACTCACGGTCACCGCTTCATCAGCGATTTGCTTTACGGCAGCACGGCGGACAAAGTCCGGCATTTGGTCGATGTGCCGGTGCTTTTATTAAAAGCGAAGACTCTGGCGTAGGGCCAGTGAATGGGCATCTATCGGCGGTGGAGGGCGTACTATTAGTGAATGCCAGTAGACACCAAAATCTCAGGCCTCCTCACTTTGCTCCTGGAAAGCCTTATGTGGTAGCGGTCTTGCTTGAATTTTTTAAAAGCAGGAAGAAATAATAATTCAAGTTAGGAAGCCATCCCTTTTTGTGTTACGCTGCCTTTGACTAGTCTGTACTCTGTTGTATAACATCGACTTGCGTTAAAGACACAGTCAAAGAAATTCTCACATGGCTCTCGTCGAAATGTCTCATCCAAGGAGCCCGCTCCTCTTTGTCAAAATCTCCGGTTGTTTCGTGATGGCAGTCGGAATCATCGTCTTAATCGGTTGGTACTCGCACTTGCCGACGATTATCCAGTTGCTGCCCAGCCTTCCGCCGATGAAGTACAACACGGCGCTGGCCTTCGTTGTCTGCGGAGCCGCACTCCTTTTGTTGACGACGCGTCGGGCGGGAGTGGCGCCGTGGCTGGGCGGGGGCGTGGCTCTTTTAGGGCTATTGACCTTGGGGGAATATATCAGTGGGCGGAATTTTGGAATCGATCAGCTCTTCTTCCATTCCTACATTGAAACGGCGACAGAGTTCCCCGGACGAATGTCCCCCCTGACTGCCAGCGCGTTTATGGTCCTGGGCACCGCACTGGCATTGACGGGAGGCTGTCATCGGCGGAAGAGATTATTCGCCGCCGTCGGCATGCTGGCCTGCGTGGTGGCCATGATCGCGGCCATGGCTCTTTTGGGTTATGCCCTTGGGATAGAAACCGCTTCCGGCTGGGGCGGATATACGCGCATGGCGGTGCATACGGCGACGGCTTTTCTAGTCCTGGGAACGGGTCTGATTGTTTGGGCGTGGCAGGCGGCGCGCCGTGTCAATTATGACTTTCTGCGTTGGCTGCCGGTGACCGGTTCCGTGACGTTGATGGTGATGATCGCGCTGATTTCCTCCGTCAGTTTCTTCCAGTTAAAAAATTCGACCTCGTGGAAGCAACACACTTATGACGTGCTCGGGACCGCACAAGCGTTTCTTGGCGATATTTTCGACATCCAGCGCGGGATGCGCGGATACGCGATGACGGGATCGCCCGCTACGCTTGAGACCCACCAGAAAGGCATGACAAATGCGCCCAAGGATCTCGCCCAGCTCATTTGGTTGACGCGGGATAACTCCACCCAGCAGGCGAATCTGAAACCTGTCGCCATCGACCTGGACAAGGTGATGGCCTATGCCCGGCGCTTGATTGAACTCCGTCAAACGCAGGGAATCCAAGCGGCCGTCCAGTTGGAAACAACCGGTCAGGGATTTGCCACGGCAAACAGCACCCTGGCCGATTTGCGCGCGTTCACCGACGAGGAGCATGCCCTACTCAACAAACGTTCCACGATAGCCGACGCTGACTTTCATAATATCGTCAAACTGGTGATTGTCGGCAGCGGTCTGGCCGCCGCACTGCTCATTCTCGCCAACATCATGGCCAGCCGCGAGGTCAGGTTGCGGCGCCGCGCCGAGGCCGGGTATCGGAAAGTCGCCAGCCTGCAAAAAGTGATCCTGAACTCAGCCGACTACGCAATTATTTCCACGGATACGACCGGCATCATCACCACGTTCAACTCCACTGCGGAAAACTGGCTGGGTTATTCCGCCGCCGAAGTCGTTGGAAAATTGACGCCCGCGCTCTGGCATGATGAAAAAGAAGTCGTCGCACGCGCCGCCGCGCTCTCGAAAGAACTGGGGAGAACAATCGAACCGGGATTTGAAACGTTCATCGCAAAAATCAAGGCGGACAAACCCGATGAAACCGAGTGGACGGTGCATCGCAGGGATGGAAGCGAATTTCTCATGGCGCTTTCCGCCACCGCCCTGACCGATGAATCCGGGACCATCACCGGCTACCTCGGGATGATCAGCGACATCACGGAGCGCAAGAAGGCCGAGCAGGAATTGAAGGAAGCGAAGGAGCGCGCCGAATCCTCCGACCGCGCCAAGAGCGAATTCCTGGCCATCATGAGCCACGAGATTCGCACGCCGATGAACGGCGTCATCGGCATGACCAGCATCCTGGCCGACACGGAACTCTCCGAGCTGCAGCGCGATTGCGTGAGCACGATCAGCACCAGCGGTGAATCGCTCATGACGGTGATCAACGACATCCTGGACTTCTCGAAAATCGAATCGGGCCGGATGCAGCTCGAAAGCCGTTCGTTCAACCTGGAGCGCTGCATCGAGGAGGCAGTCGATCTCTTTGCCGCGCCGATCCGGATCAAGGGTCTCGAGGCCGCTTATCTTGTCTCTGAAGATATTCCCTCCCACTTGGTGGGAGACGCCTTACGACTTCGCCAGATTTTGGTGAACCTGATTGGCAACGCGCTTAAATTTACGTCCAAGGGCGATATTGCCATTAATGTCGAATCCCAAGGACATGATGAAAAGGGCTATCACCTCGTATTTGCCATTACCGACAGCGGCATTGGTATTTCCAAGGAAGGTCTCGAGAAGCTGTTCAAGGCGTTCCAGCAAGTCGATACTTCCACCACGCGCCGTTACGGCGGGACCGGACTCGGCCTAGTGATCAGCAAGCGCCTGGCTGAATTCATGGGCGGGACGATGTGGGTGGAGAGCGAAGTCGGCGTGGGATCAACTTTCTTCTTTTCCGCGATCCTGCGGGCCTCCGATGTTCCCGACTCCGAGCAGCAATTGCCTGCGCGCGGCGCCCTGACCTCTCACACCGTTCTCATTGTCGATGATAACGCCACCAATCGGCGCATCCTGGAGATTCAGTTGAAAATCTGGGGAATGAAACCGACGTCCGTTTCCAGCGGGGACGAGGCACTCGCGAAACTCAAGGAAGAGAACTTCGACGCCGGGCTGATCGATTTGCAAATGCCGGACATGGACGGAGTCACACTGGCGAGGGAGATTCGCATCCGCTCGCAAATGCCATTGATGCTTCTTTCCTCCTCAGGCGAGACCATCATTGGAAACGACGCGAGCCTCTTTCAGATGCAGATCTCCAAGCCGATCAAGCATTCCAATTTGTTCAACGCGCTACTCAAAATAACGGGGGCGGAACCCCGACAGGTGCAGAGTCTCGCGGAGAAGTTGTTCGATCATACGATGGGTGTTCAACATCCGCTTCGCATCCTGCTGGCGGAGGATAATGCGGTGAATCAAAAGGTGGGTTTGCTCATGCTTTCGCGCCTGGGTTATACCGCTGACTTGGCGACAAACGGCCAGAAGGCGTTGGAGGCGATTGAAAAGGCCACTTACGATTTGATCCTGATGGATATCCAGATGCCCGACATGAACGGGATCGAAGCAGCCCGTCTCACCCGGGAAAAATTAGGCGAGAAATGTCCTCCCATTTTTGCCCTGACCGCCGAAGCGCTTGAAGGGGATAAGCAGCGATTCCTCGATCTCGGTTTCGATGGTTATCTGAGCAAACCGCTGCAGGCGCCTGCCCTGCGGGACACGCTGAAATCGGTTAAAAGCGCTTAGTCTCCCGCGAAAGTTCAGGTCGCCGCCTTTTCCCGGGTTCAAACGCGGGCACTTTGCATGAACAGCATGCAAAGCTCACGGATTAGGAGGCCTTCCTTCGACAATCTCGTGGCGCTTAAAAACTACAAGCCCTTGATCCACAACCATCAAGAGCTGTCTCGGATACTATTGGCACGACCGATGCACGTTCAGTTATAGCGGCATAAATGTGCCATACAAAAAACTCCAAGAACAAAACTATGAAAACAACTCTTAACAAAATGTCTCGAAAAGTCGCTTTTCTGGGGATGATCCTGGCCGCCGCTAATGTGGCCATGGCGCAGACCTCGTCGGTGACGACAACCACAACCTCGGCTGGAACGGTGCGTGAATTTACGCCCAATTCCTTCACCGTGGCCACCACGACGTCACCGGCTCCGGTGCGTTACACCTACTCTAAATCGACGACCTATGTCGATGAGAACGGAAATCCCGTTTCCGTGGAAACGGTGCGGTCCGGGCTTCCCGTGACCGTCTATTATGACCGTAACGGCGATAACCTGACGGCGACCAAGGTTGTCGTGAGAAAGAGCGTCGATACGAGCCCGGACGGCACCACGAGCAGCCAAACCACGACGACGACCTCCTCGCAAGGTTTGGTGAGTTCGTTCACGCCTGATTCTGCGATCACCATCAAATCGGACACGTCACCGCAACCGGTGAGCTACACTTTTACCAAGACGACCACCTATGTGGATCAGAATGGAAACCCCGTTTCGGTCGATACGGTGAAATCAGGTGTGCCGGTGACGGTCTATTACGATCGTAATGGTGACCAGATGGTGGCCAATCGCGTGGTGGTGCAGACCGACCCGAATGCGCAGGTCATCGAGCACAAGAAAACGACAACCACGACGACCGACACCACCCCGAATCCGTAATCGAACTCAAAGATCAGCATGAAAAAAATCTATCAACTCATTCTTACCGGCATGGCGGCCGGGGGGCTTCTGGCGCTGACTGGTTGCGCAGACCAACCGAGTACCTCATCGACCACAACCACAACTGAAGAAACGACGGTTCAACCAGCACCAACAACCACAACAACAGTCGTTCACTAAACTTAGTAACAACCGAAAATAAAATCATGAAAACGTTAAAAACCACCCTGGCCATTGCGGCCCTCACTGTAACTTTGATGCTCGCCGGCGTAAGTTCTTCTTTCGCCGACTATTATCAGCACGACCATAATGGTTATTGGGATAATCATCGTTCTTATCACCATTACAGCTACTACCATGGCCATCAAGGCTACTGGTATCCGCAGCCGAACGGTGTCCGTATCTGGATCAGTATCTAAACGGATTGCCTAAGTAAACTTAAGCGGGGCGCAGAAACTCTTCTGCGCCCCGTTTTTTTTATGTGAACAATCGCTTTTAGTACCATTTTGACACAGCAACCCAGCGACAAAGAATAGCAAGCTGCCGTTAGCAAGCTTTTGGGCAGCCGCTTATGTTGGAAGAATGAAACTAGCGTCTGCCCTCTTTTGTTCGTCCATCGCCTTGGCCTTATGGACGGCAACACCCGTTACAGCACAAGCCGCCAATGACACTGGAACCGATGTCATCAAAAACTACCTGGTGACCCAGGTTACCAAGATGGATGCCGCATCACATGACTACGTGGCCAACGCGGCGGCCTACAATAAGATCATCGAGGCCAACGGCGGTGACTACAACAAGGCCGCGATCAATAACGGACCCGAGTTGCTCGCGCTCGTGGCCAAGATGCAGGGCGATTACAAGAACCTGCACATGAATGGATACGAGACGGTCGAAGGCATTGCGGCGGGCGTGAAGGAGTTGGTGAAGTACGATATCTATTTCGACTCGGGCGTGCCTTCGAACGAAGCGACGACTGATAATCCGTCGGCCCCGATTGACCTCAAGACCGCCTCTGGCGAGACCATTGATAACAACAATGGAAATCTTTTCCACTACGTCATCGAGCAATGCCTCTGGGGCGCGAACAAGGATTTGGTGAAGAAGCTCAGCCCGGAAGCCTCGGCCAAGTTGCATGGCATCGTGGTCCTGCCTCGGGCCGATGTCCTGGTTGCTTCCTCCATCGATTGCGCTGACAAGGCCGATCAGTTCCTGGCCGATTCGAAAGCCTGGCAGCCGACCCTCGATGAATGCGTGGGCGCGTTGGTCTGGATGACGCCGACCTTCAACACGTACTATGACGACTTGAAGGACTCTCTCTACAATCCGAGCGGCAAATACGTTTCGGAAAGCCGCGTGCTCGATATGCGTGGGATCATGGGCAGTCTGCAACTGGTCTATAATGCGATTCGTCCTCAACTTGAAGCGAAGGACCCGGCGTTGGCCGCGCAGCTCAAGAGCGAGTACGACGGCATCATGCGCCATGTCGATGAAACGGATCGTCGCGACAAGGCGGCCCGTGCCGCCGGTAAAAAGTTGAGCGAGGTTGAAATCGACGAATTGGCCGAACAGGCCAAGCACATGAGCGATCAGCTTGCGCCCCAGCTTGAGCAAGCCGCGACCATTCTCGGACTCAAACTGCCTCCCAAACCCTTCCTTGCCTAAAGTTGGCTATTGAGGCAAAAGACTTTTCCCGTGAAACGGCTCACCCCTCTAACGTTCGCCCTCTTTCTGGTGTCTGCTGCCCTGCTCAGGGCGCAGGTCCCGGTGGTGGATGACGTGCATCAACTCCAGGAGAAGCTCGATAGCTCGATCCTGGATGTTTACGAGGGCAACGTCTCGCCCCAGACAGCGCAGGAAATCGACAAGGCGTGGCAGGCGGTGGCTTCCGATCTTTCGAGCAACGAAGCTCGTTCGTTAATCCCGCCAGCATTGTCGATCTCTACTCCGAACGAGATGGCGGCGAGCATCGGGGCCAGTCGCGGACGACTCGAGCAGATTGCCGCATTGGAAATGTTGGAAGATCAACGCGCTGGACGCGTGACCCTGACGCAAACGTGGCGGGACTTGATCACCCTGCCCAAATTCGCCAACGCGGACGATGGCGGACTGCTCCTGCAACAGCCCCCCGATCAAGTCAAGCAGCCGGGCGTCACACAAAGCCTGGCCAAGGAATACGTGGGCTGGCAGGTCACGCGCACGCGGCAGCTTTTCGACGAGTTGCAGCGGATGATGGCAAGTGGCGAAGCTACTCCGGAATATGTGGCGGCCAAACTCACGGAGATCCAGGCACTCTCCAATTTTCCTGCGCCGCTGTTGCAGGCCGCCGGTGTGACAACACCACCTGCGGTTGGAATTGAACTGCCGCAGTTGACCGAGCCGTACAACACGCCTGCCGCCGCCGCCAGCCTCGCAGCCTGGCGCGATCGCATTGAGGCGACGCTGCCCAATCTGCTTTCGCCCACCGATATCACACGGCTGCAACGTTTGCTGGCGAGGTTCATCGACGTGATTCCCAAGGAATATCGCAACGGTGTGCAAAACAGCGCGGTGGTCATCCCGCTCGAGTACAAGGAAGCGATCCAGTTCACGCAACAAGCGCAGAGCCTCGTCAACGAACTCGCCCCAGTCTGGCGTCGCGACCAGCATGACGCCTACGAAAAGTACAAGCCCGAACTGGTGCAAAAGCTGGGCGTCCTAGCGAAGCAGATCGACCAGGTGCAGGACCTCTCCGTCATCCAAAAGACCTCCGGTGAAATTGGTTCGATTTTGCAGGACCGATTCGGACTCAGCGCCCGGCGGGCTGGCGACAAGGGGCAGATCATCGAAGAGACGGCCCTTGATGTGCGCGATTCGTTGAATAACTCGCTGGCTGCGGCCAAGGCAGGCCATTGGTCGGAGGCAGAGTCGCTGCGCCTCGATGCCTACACAGCTTTCGATTCCGAAATCGAGATTCGCGTGATGCCGCGCAATCCCACGCTAGCCACGCGCACAGAGCGCAGCTTCCTCGATGGACAAGGCCAGCTCGGCATCAAGGCTTTGCTGGATCGCGGCGCATCGATGGACGAGTTGACGGCGGGCTATGAAACCGCGCTCAAGAATCTCGACGAATGCGTCGCGTTGCTGAAGGTTTCGGTGTCGCCCGCCACGATTGGTTTCACGGCTTTCACGATCGTGGCTCGCGAAGGACTGGAAGCCATCGTGATCCTGGCGGCACTGCTCGCAGGTTTACGCGGTGACGAAAATGCGCACATCCGGCGCGGTATTGTCCAGGGCGCAATTCTCGGCGTCGCGGCGAGCGGCCTGACCTTCTGGCTGTCGCAAACGGTGATCCATTCCCTGGTCCGTTACGGTGAAAAACTCGAGGCGGTTGTTTCCGTGCTCGCCGTCATCATTTTGCTCATCGTGACGAACTGGGTTTTCCACAAGATGTACTGGGTCGGCTGGAACGCGAAATTGCGGGATCTTTCCAAGTCAGCCAAGGCGGTGCGGGCGCCTTTCTGGGAGGTATCCGCCCTGCTCGGCGTCGGTTTCCTGACCGTCTACCGCGAGGGTTTCGAGACCACGATTTTCATGCAATCACTGGTGCTGGAAGGTAGTGCCTCTTCTGTAATGTTGGGCGTGCTGGCTGGCTTTGTCTTCATCGGCACAATTGGAACATTGATCATGTTTTTCGGCGCGAAGCTTCCGTATCGCAAGCTGCTCATCGTCACGGGCGTACTCGTGGTTTCGATCATGGTGACTTTCCTCGGCTCGGCTGTGCGCTTGTTCCAAACGGTCGGCTGGCTTCCGGTCCATCCGCTGCCCGGACTCGACTTGCCAAATTGGGTGGGAGTCTGGCTCGGAATTTATCCTTCGTGGGAAGGCATTTTGATCCCGCCTCTAGCCTTGGTTTATGTCGGCGGCGCGTGGCTCTACACGAAAATCATGGCCCAAAATGCGCAGCAAAAATATCCAAGCGTGGCGCCGACGATCGCCCCTCTTTCCAAGTCGAAGAACCCCGTTTCCGTCTAAGGAAACACCTCCAGAGAATGAGTATGAATAGAACAACTACACCCCTCGCCTGCCTTTTTCTGGGCATGATGCTCACATCTCACTCTGTTTTTGGCGCTCCGGCGGGAACGGACGCTCCTGTGCTACCGACTAGTTCGACTGCCGATTCGGGCCCGACTCCGACCACAACCCCGGGCTCGTCTGCATCGCCGATTGGAACTCCGACGATGCCGGAAGGCCTGACCGGCGCGGGTGAAGCCAACTTTTGGAAACAGGATACCCTGACTGGGGACTGGGACGGATTTCGCAAAAATCTCGAAAATGACGGCCTGAAGATCACGCCGACTTGGATCGGGGAAGTCATGGGGAATCCCAGGGGTGGCGCGGCCCAAGGCGTTACGGAAGATGGCGTGTTCAACGTCGCGCTCGATTTCGGTCTCGAACGGATGTCCGGAGGGGCCGTAAACGATCTGACAATACACGCGAATGCCCTTTATCTTTACGGCCCGGGGGTATCCCCGAAATACGTGGGAGATTTCAGCAACACCAGCAACATCCAAGGTTACAACACCATTCGCCTCCAAGAACTCTGGCTGCAGAAATGGTTCTGGGAAAAGCGGCTTTCAGTCAAGGTTGGCAACATAGCAGTTGATACGGAATTCTTCCAGTCCTCCAGCTCTTCGTTGTTCATCAACTCAACGTTCGGCACGCCCGATCTTATCGCTAATAACATAGACAACGCGCCGGTTTATCCCGTGGCTTCACCGGGCGTGCGGATTCAATTTCTGCCGACATCCCAATATTATGTCATGGCGGGCGTTTACGGCATGGACCTCAACTCCACCCCGGCGACGGACAATCATAACGGCACGCACTTTGCAATGAATGGAAGCAGCGGTATGCTGGTCATGTCGGAGGCCGGTTATCTGCTCAATCAATCGCCGAACGATCGCGGCCTGCAGGGAACTTATCGTTTGGGTTCGTTTGTGGAAACCGCCAACTGGAATAACTGGGGATCGCAGGCGGCTTTCGCCAATGGCACCGGCTCGCTGCAAAGTGCCGGAACGAACTTCGGTATTTATGGCGTGATGGACCAGCAGATTTACGCCAAGGACGATTCCGCCATCAGCCTGTTTGTCTGCGGCGGCGGGGCGCCCTCCAATGTCAATTTCGTGAATGCCTATATCGACGGCGGCTTTAATTTCACTGGGTTCATTCCCGGACGTGCCAATGATATTGCCGGTCTCGCGCTGGCCCATGCCCATGTCAGCGGCAACTTCAGCGACAGCCAGGTCCTGCAGGGCAGCGCGCCTTTCACGGAGGAAAGTGTCCTCGAGGCGACCTATAAAGTTCAGGTCACGCCCTGGTGGACGATCCAGCCCGATTTCCAATATGTCATGAATCCCAGCGGCGTGGTCGGTTCTCCGAATGCGGTTGTTCTCGGAGTTCGCACCAGCGTGGCTTTTTAGAGGCCTCCGACGCGCATCAAAATCCCAAGGCTACCTCAGGGAATTCCTCTTGAGGCTTGTATGGCAAAAGGCGCAATGTAACTTCGAGCCGACGTATGTTAGACGGATCCGACTTAACCGGCTTGAGGCAAAAGCTGTCTTTTCTTTCCTGCCTGGGCATCGGAATCGTGGGACTTTTCCTGGGCTCTGGTAGCGTCTGTGGCGATCAATCGACCGTATTCGGACAGGAAACTCAAAGCGAGGCTGCACTGGTCGGCGGGCTTAGCCCGAAGGATCGGGACGCGATCACCCAATACCAGGCGGAAAAAACACCTCCGGAATACGCACCGTTCGTCCAGCAGTACCTGAAGAATCTTGCTGATGTTCCGGGA
>Ga0206872_10019_pt1 | contig 55039 bp, 37 predicted proteins | sample Alteio_BWOrgCont_34_FD_152906 | JGI IMG/M metagenome (GOLD analysis project Ga0206872, IMG submission 152906) | Enriched cells from forest soil in Barre Woods Harvard Forest LTER site, Petersham, Massachusetts, United States -... | ecosystem: Environmental > Terrestrial > Soil > Temperate forest >... | reverse complement strand
AGAGGCTGAACGGACGGCAATAAACCTTCATAAGATGCGTCCTTCATGATTTCAAACGGAAAATGGTCATAGACACAATGCCCGTCTGCACGCATTTGAGCCTTCCAGGTCTCCCATAGTGGATTATCGGAATGACAACCAAGGACAAGATACGCGCTCCCGGTTGGTGAGAGAGCCCTTCGGACTCGTTTCATGAAGTCTCGGACATTTGCCTCGAGATAGAGTGTTTCATGGCTCGTTACCAGGTCGACTGCGCCACTGGGAATTCGATCCCATTCTGAGGGATCAAGCAGCCAAATGCGTGGGACCACTCCCTCGAACCTTCGCGAGGCTTCTAGGCGAGCCACGGCGAGCGGTTCGACTCCGAACATTTCCGCAGGGGAAAACCGTTGATTCAATCTTTGAAGAAGTCCCCCGGTATGACACCCAATGTCGAGTATTACTCGAGGAGGGACTCTCAAATCCTGTTCGATGTGCCCGATGAGCGAAGACCAAAAAACTTCGTTAACTTTAGGCAAATCAGCATCGAGCTCCGGATCACCGAAGAAGGTATTACGTTCGATGACGTTCTCTTTCATGGGCATCGCTGGGACGAGCAGCTTCGCGCCAGAATGTCGCCAGCAGTAGGGTCGATGCCAAAATGAGTAATAAACAATTCCACAGACCCACGGAACGCATTTTCCAAAGCCTCGCGGTCGTCAGGACCACGCATTCCAAAATACGGGAAATGATGCAGGTATTCGCCGAATACGGTCTCGCAATCGCGCATATAGGCGCGCGTATCTATGATGTGAGCGTGCCAAAACTCGTCGATGGGTCCCGTAGGGCAGATTTTTAGCCCGGGATAGCGGGCGTTCAAGGCCAAGAACTGGCGGTAGAGTGACTCGACCTCATCGCAAAATTCGGCCGTCCAGCCATGCTCTTCGACCATCTTAAGCTTTAACATGGAGAAGTCGAGCTGGCCAACTTTGTCGAGTGCAATGCGCAACTCGGGGTCGCTTGCGATCATCGTCTGCGCGGATTCAAACGATACAAGTTCGCTTCTGACGAAAGTGCCCATTTTGCGAATCCCCCTTAGTGTCCGTTTCGCTTATTTATACCATAATCGGGAGATGGCCTTAAGCCTGCTCAAATCGAGACGAAAAATGCTGTCCTTAGAGCTTGTCCACCTCATTAGATCCGTTACCCTTCGCACTCCTCTCCGGAACCCACGGACTGACTAGGGCGAGGAGATGAATTTCGGCGGCCCTTATAATCTCATTTTATTCGCATTCCTTACGTTCTTGTTTGGCACGGATGACCCCGCGGTCCACACCCAATTCGCTTAGCGTCGAGAACGGGGAAGTACCGGAAATCCAGCGGTTGTGGACTTCCCAGGTCTGGAACTTCCGCTCGTCGAAATTACAGGCAGATCTGGATACCGAACTGATCCTTCTAGGAGACCAGCCATAATCTGCTGTCGCCTCGCGAAATCCTATGGGGTCATTCTCGGACCAGTACAGCCCTTTCTAGAGTGGTTCCGAATTGATGGGTAACGGAAGTCCGTCCAACACTGAGCATGGGTATTGGTAGGCAACTGCGACCAGCATCGCAGCCAGCGAACATACGGTTTGTGGTCAGTTTGAAATTAGATAAGTCGGGATTCATCCCGGCTGTTAGCCGACTCTGAACGAGAGTTTCTGACTTACCGATTGAAACGATAGGGTGGGATGGTGCTACGCGAAATTTGAGGTAGGAGTGGCCATTAACGAGAAGCTGGCGTTTGTTGTCTTAATAGGCAACAGCAAATTTCAGCGCGCAGTGTGGGATTTGAAGATTGCGATATGAATGGACAAGAAAATTGAGAGATCGTAATAGGGTTTGGAACAGGCTCTCCGCAATCGAAAAGTGAGTACCCGCCTTGGAATTTGCCCTTCGTAATCTGGCAATCGAAACGGTTAAAGCTCAGTTGGCTGTTCGACGGTTTGAGCGAGAAGGGTTGTTTCAGAAGACCGAGAATGCCGAGACTTCCTCATCAGACAAATTATCCGCTATTCATCGCATGGCGAAGGTTGAAGGCGAGACTCGTGGCCTGGAAGAGACGTTGGAACTATTGGAAGACGAAACTTAAAATAGATTCCATGAGCCAGATGCGCTTTGCATACAGCAAGACTCCAATTCTGAAATCGACGCCGAAGGACCAACGCTCGATTATCGCCGACATATTGCTCGCTGCTGACAGGCCGCTGAGCTTCGTTGAAATTGTTGCCGAAGCACGGAAAGCCCGTTATGAGGAGACTTTCAAGGGGGGAACAATCGAGTCACAATTGAGCAGTCAGTCCAATATCATCTCGATGCGATGGTCAAATATCGAACCGTAGAAATGTCCAACTGACTCTACCCGTCTACCGCATCGGGATAAAAATATGATACTTCGATGCCGTCATGCAATTCATCCGTCGTGAGACTGTCGCGGAGGCCCAAATTGAGAGATTTTGTGCAGTTGATTGCCTTGTGGCTTCCGCTGCGCTGTCGGGAGTGCCGCGAGCGATTTTACGGATGGTTTTGGTTGGGGCTTCGGCGGAGCGGACGGTAGGCCACTTTACGCAATTGATTCTGCGACTACTCGTGTATTCTCGCCATCAAAGAACGCGGTTGACCTGCCACATTGCGGACATCTCCGTTCGCCTTTAGCGAGAAACTTTGAAACAACCTAAAACCGCATTCAGAGGGGACAGGATACCGCCGCGTTGTTGCCCTAAATATCATTACTGGCCTCGGAGCTCGCAGCACTTTACAGGTTGGTTATCAGAGGTTTTGAACTCAACCGCGTGTGTCCTCAAGGCGGTGGAGCCGCTTCAGGAATTCCACGGATACATCCACACGGACAGGACCAGCGCCAGCTAAGCAGTCATCGGGTATCGTGCCAAGCGGGTTGGCATCGGACTCAGGGCCCCGGGACACGGCTGCAAAGTCAATTACGATGTCGAGTTTCTGTGTAAGGTCCCGTCCCCGGCAATGTTTACGTCGCCTGAATATCACGCCGCGATTCTATCTGATAGCGCGTCCTCTTTACACGACTTTTTTGCATGTCCCGATTGGCCATCCACTCGGCGCGCCCGCCTGCGCGAACCGGTTGCATTAGCTCGACTGGCAATCGACAAAATCGATGCATTTCCGAGGGCGTGAGTCGTCGGGTGCGGTGTGCCATTTTTCAATGCCGATAATTTCCACGTTCATGAGCGCGTCAATATCAATGCAACGCCAGTTCTCAGGAGAGCAGTCCACCCTAATTGGACGGCCATTACTTTCACCACCAGACTGATAAGAGAGCGCATGGGATTTGCCATTTTTCGTACCGCGCACATGAGGGCACATCTTCCGGTACTCCCGGTCGTAATAGGCTGTGATTGCCTTTTTCTCTAAAATAGCTCGACGGTCCAGACCGTAGGACCTGGTTGTCTCTCTCGGGGGACGGCAACAATCATTTTTCGCTAATTTGAAACCCGCATTTCTCTGTATCGAATGAGGAATTGGCACCGCGAGAAGCTGTGTCGCCGGAGGATTGGATAGAGTTTTCGATTCCAGAGCCGTGTAATTCCGGCATCATAACGGTCCGCTACCTGACGTACCGCTTGATCGATAACCGAGGCGAACTCGCCGTCCGGCTTGTCGGATAAAACCACTTTGCTTTTTGCCTGGATAAAGCCGTATCGGTCTGCGGCTGTGCCGACCAACAGGTCGTCCACAGACTCCTGCGTTTCGCCGCGCAGAAGAGTGATGCGGCCACCAGGCGAGAAAGGGCTGCCTTGTCCCACCGCGAGCATTTCTACCGCCAGCCAAGCCGCGATGCGCGCCTGGTAGTCGGACCCGCGGTGCATTCTTGCCCCACCGGATGATGAATGACGCTTCTTCACAGACCCTGAATTCTCACCGTCGCAGATCCATAAGGCAAGCGACTATTGGCTCGCCAAATGCGGTGGCCGAGATGTGTTTTTCGATTTGACCCATTCGAGAAATGCTTCAATCTCGTTCTGAGGAGCGAATGAAGATCTGTAACCGGCAAGCTCAATGACAGCACGGCGAAGCACGCTCGCCACGAATTCTTCGAGTCCGTCTCGGTCGATCCCGATATGTGGCTGAAGTGTGGACATGATGCCGTGAAGGATTTTTGACAGGTCTTCCACAATAGACTTCGCAAATTCGTCGGCGGTCGTAGGTGATCCGAAATCGATGGGGTCCTCCGGCTTGAGGTTGAAAAACGCTTCCAGCACCGAGCGGATCCGTGACTGACTTCCTTTCGAGTTTGTTGATCGCGAAAGGACCTCGAGCGATGTCTCAAGCTTCGCTATCGCGATCGAATCGATCTGTTCCGCCAATGCCTCATGATACCAATAGGCAGCATCGCACCAAGCTTGCTCCAGCCGGGGAAGCGTAAAGCGGCCGCTGACGAACGCAGTCACGCATTTTCCGACCGCATCGACCAAGGGCGCTGATTTCAGCAAAATGTCCTGCATCGTTCCGGCCCCGATTGTGATCCCGGGATCGTGAGTGCCATGGCCACCGCAGTCGGTCGTTGCGGTTCGAGACAGCGTCTGACTGTTGGCTCCGCCACGTCGTGCATCGAGCCTGGACATCCTCCGCGTATGCCACGAGGTGGGGAGGGCCAACTGCAGCGTCACAATGACCAAATCTGCTGCAAGCGCCCCGACCTCCTCGCCTCGCTCTCGGTCACAACCTTCGATGTTGATCTGAGCAAGCCAGTGAGCACGCTCCGAGTTCATGCGTTCGAGCATTTTGTCGAAGTCGCCTCTTCGAATCGAATCCGCATGAGGCGGGTAGAAGTCGGCTCGTGGTACGTCGTTCACGTAAATGAACCGCGCCGGTCCGATCGTGAATTCGGGAGCAGGCCAGGGCGAAATCGCGCATGGAACAAAGACTTCACGAGGCTCTGCCTCGTGCTGAAACCACGACTCCAGCTGAGCAACTAGAGCCGTGATATCGTTTGACAGCAGGGCCGCGGGGTCGCTCCGAAGATGGCCCTCGATCATCTTGAAAATCTCTCGTTTGATTCGCCGAAAGGCTATTCCCCGATCCAAGCCTGAGCATTTCTTGACCAGGGCTTCTGTCATCCTGTCGAACGCCTCGTACGCATCCCGGGTGAAGACGACGATGCCTCCCGCGCTGGGTAAAGCCCACTCCATCCCTTCCAATCGGAGATAATCCGACGTGACCTCGAGGAAATGGATCGGCCTATCCTGTACGTTCCGAATGACGGAGCGCAGCAATCCCAGTTCTCTTCCATAGTCCGATCGCACGAATCCACCCTATAGCCCAGGCCAGCCCGAAGGCCGCCGATTGCGGTCCAATAACACTTATCCTTTCATGAAAGTGTTTTCCTTAGTAGATCGCTCTATCGAATCTCTGTCGGATTCGTATTGGGAAGTAGGTAAGGCTCCTCTGAACTACCTATGCACTCTCGCCGCATCCGGATTAAACTCATGGATCGGAGGCTTCGGATGGAACAACCAAACCTTGGCGTGATCCCTGTCAGTGAGGGATTGCTTGCTGTCATCCACCGGAATTGCGAGTCGAAATCGCTCGACTACAAAGGTCCAATGATCTGGAACGCCGAGGACAAGAAGGCGTGCTGCGAGTTGACCAAAGACATCATGGCGATGGCCAACACTGACGGCGGATATATCGTGATCGGTGTTTCGGAGGTGGAAAGCGGATTTCGTCTCGATGGCCTAGCACCAGATCAGGCCGGGACGTTCGAGTCTTCGCAGGTCTGTAGATTTGTACAGAACTACGCAGACCCCCCGGTGAACGTGCGGGTGATGAAGGTGACCCATCAAGGGCTCCTATTTGTGGTTTTGGAGATTCCGAGATTCACCGACACTCCACACTTATGTCAAAAAGCCTATCCAGACGTCCTTCGCGACAGAGAACTGTATGTGCGAACTGACAATAATGAATCCGCTCCGATTAAGTCTTCATCGGATTTTCGCGCTCTCATCGAAACTTCGATTCGTAATCGAGCGGATTCACTGCTCTCATCGTTTCGCACGATCCTAAAGGGGTCAGCAACGAATGAGATTGCATCTCCAACTGACCAGGACAAATTTCAGAGCCAGGTTGACGCGGCGCGAGCTCAGTTTGATCGGCGAGATCCACTCAAAGAAAAGAACTACACCTATTTTATAGAGACGGTGTTTCAGCCGACGGCGTTCGACCAATATCGGTTCGCTAGCAACAAACTGGAAAGTGCGGCCCAGCACGCGCACGTCGATTTTGTGGGATGGCCATTTCTCTTTTTCCCATCCACCCGTAGAGAACTCCTCTCACAAACCGACGAAGGGATCGAAGTGCTGATTTGTACGACGGACTTCGCCGACCAGGACATATTGGATTTTTGGCGACTGAACGAATCGGGACTGTTTTACAAACGAGAACTCACACCGACTGGAAACACGCCGGAGGCTACAGCTTCCGCTCCGCGGATACTATGGCAATTTGCAGAAGCCATCTATTGTTTGAGCCGCCTTTACGAGCGCCTGCTTTTGGATTCGGATTTGATTACGCTCAGCGTCACGATTCACGGGACACGGGGGAGAACACTGTACTGGCAAGAGAAGGGGTTCTATTTCAGGGCGTACCAAGCGAACCGGCCGACAATTGAGGTGCGAGGCACACATTCCCTGGCGGAGTGGAGGGCCGGCCTCGAGGACCACGCGATCGACCTTTCCCGTGATGTTTTTCGTTGTTTTCAGTTAGAGAATCCGGACGAAACCATGATGCGCACGCAAATCCGCAACATCTTGAAAAGGAGACTCTGACCCTCCTAGGAAAAACCGAAGTTCTTTTTGAGATGTCGAAACATGATCCCGGCGGGGGACAGTTTCAAACGTGCGGATTCGGATTTCATCTCTTTGTGTCTAGTGAGTATCTCTTTTAAGGGCGGAGGCTCGAGTAGATCGACCGCTTTTTTCACGTCCTCGATTTGACTCTTATAATGAGGAAACAATAGCGAAGCAATCGAGAGCGCGCTAGACCCCATCCAACGAGAGACATCGAAACCATAGAACTTTCGACGCTCGGAAGCGAGTCTTTCCAATTGTTTTGCATGGTCATCGAGGGCAGAATCGATATTCCCTATTACGTGGTTTCCCACTGCAGTAAGGTCAGACTCAGATGTGGACTCGACATCACCGATACCGCGACGGATTATTTCTCTCAATTCGGCCAACGCGCCATTTTTTCGCAACTCGATCAGTGATCCGGTGGGGATGCCGTTCAACATTTTATGTTGACGGCCATCGAGCGAGATCGCTTTAGCGATTAAAGCATCGCGGCGCGCGTCGACATCGGCAAGAATGGATTTCTCTCGGTATTCGTTTTTCCATTGAAAATAGCGCCACGAGGTTGGCGCATCAATCAAGGGATTTCCACCAAATCGATTGCTTCTAAGAACCGCATCATTCACGACCAGCAGCCTGCCATAGAGCATCTTCCTTAGCACAAACCCTGGCTTTGTCGCCGCGATGTCGTTCTTCAGGAAGTCTCTTGCATAATCGCTAAACTGCGTTGAAAATGGTTCGGTTGATCCTACGTCAAAGAGTATCCGGCCTGGGTCAACGGCATGCTTGAGTATCGAGTCACAATCGGGCAAAGGGTTCAGAAATGCATCAAGCTCCGCTTGGGACGAGAACTCAATTCCGAATATCGCAGAAAAATGCTGAAGCATATCGGCTTCCGCGGCGCTCTCAAGAACGCTGCGGTACCCTTTGTCCGATACATAATCTGGAGCGAAAACAACAATCGGGACATCGAGCGGAGCTAATGCCAGTTCTCGATATGAAAGAGCATTCAAAGCGTGTTTGAGTGCGAGACGAAATAGCTCCTTGGGTGGAAGGCTTTCAGCGTAAGTCGTAAGGCTGTGGAGCGGATCGGGCAAAACAATGGTGTCCGCATAAAGGCCGACAGAACAGGCGATGTTATTGGTGTACGAAGGAAAGACATCGCCACCAAAAACCGTTTTCAATGTGCGTTGGTCGCGAAGGTGAAGCTCGACGATGGGACCATGAACATCCCAAAATACCGCAAGCCCCGCAGTAAACTCCTGGAGGTCGGACATGAAGGCATCGACGACGCGATCTTGAGTTGCCATAACCCTCGCCAATTGCTGAGGGTCAAGTCCTCGACGCTTCATTTCCGAAAAGATTGAACCGAAATTATTATCAAGGATTTCAAAGTACCGAGTCTGCACTTCTTGAAGCGATATCTGCTTCATCGCTCTGTACACATCTGCGCCGGCGGACGCACGAGCAGCGGCTCTCACTTGAGAACCCACTGAGGCGGCATCTATTTTCCCGTCCTCTGCAAGGCGAACTGCCGACAATTCACGGAGCAAAACAGGATCGCGCAAGACCAATCTCCCTGCCTTCAGCTTTTCATTCAGCGACATTACGAGATCATGCAGCTCGTCTCTGTCCATAACGTCCCCATCTAGCAATTACAGTCTAAACTTCAGGATTTCCGACAAGTGGGCAGAGCTGACGATCTTCGGCGTCTTCCCTGTTGCCGAAACTTGCGCTCTCCGCGTGCGGCAGATCACCATAGCCGACGTAGCGCCGGACACAATTAACCTTAGGTGAAGCCTAGTGTTTTCCGGGCAGCCACGCTGCAGCCCCTCACTAAGGATGGTTGGTCAGAAGCGAATGCAGATAGGCTTCGAGGAAGGGTTCTCTCAAGTAAGGGTGGATCGGAGTGCGGATGTTGCGAGCACGAACTTGACCGTTAGGATTGCTCATGAAATAGCGCACGTCCTCGCTATTCGCAGAGAGATATCAGCCAAGCTTGAGTCGAGCTTCTACGAGGTTCCTAATTTCGGTTCTGAGGTGCTCATTCTCTTTGAGAGTCTTCGCCTGCACTAGATTCCAGACGCTCGTCTTACGGTATTCCATCCACTGAGCTGCGCCGGCAGATGCACGTCGTACTCGTCCGTCGTAATCGAACTGGTGGAGGCAGGGCGGTATATCCGTTCGGCACGGATCGACGATCATGATCTTCAGCTTGGGGTTGAGGAGCATCGCGTTCGAAAGGCGGAAGTTTATGTGCTCATCTCCAAACCCATAGCCAATGATTGTGAGTTCGTCGAGTTTGTTTAACACTCCGTCGAAGATCTGTAGCTTTTCTTCGCCTTCTTTGACCTTGGACGTGGCGCTGTATTTGTTTTCGCCAGTCAGCATCGATTTTGAAATGATGTCGAACTTACCGTTGAGGTCGCTGATCGCGCGGTCTAGGCCCATAAGAATGGGCTCGCCGTTCTCGTAGTAGACCATTCGTCGAAAGAGAAGGAAGTTCTTCGCCAACTCCAGAGACGAAGGTTTACCAAGCTGCAAATTGCACAAGAGCGAGCCGTCCTGATATGTGAACTCGCTCAAGCCCCCATGCAACTTGATCAAATTGAAGCCGGGTGTCCCCTTCAAGAAGCCAGGGTGGTGTGCGTTCCAACCCTTACGCTTGGTATAGGTGAACTGGATTCGATTGCTGAGCTCCAGGTTGGACACGGGAAATTCAAGTTCGTGGTCATCACCGTATGTGATCGGTATACCCAAGTCCAGAGCCAAGAACTCGAAGTTCAGATCGTGATTGAGCGATAGGACCCAGGTCTCCTCGTCGGAAAGAAATGTCTTCAGGGCAGAGAAACAGTCCCTGTTCTTTCCATAGAGAACGGCAAACGAAACTTCCTGATAGAGATCGAGGATGGTGTGGATGACGCGATAGAAATAATCGAAGAGAGAGTGGTACGAATCGCGCTCTGGCTGCGTCGGGCTTCCTAAACCAGCCTTCTTCTCAATATTCGCGAGGAAGGCTTCGTAATTCTTACCTCCACTCTTTTTGTACACAAGCAGCGAGTCCCATCCCGCTACGATTGTTTTCGGGTCGATAGGCCGGTTTTTGCCGTACGGTTGCCGCAATGACATGGCTTTTGCCATTCGTCCTACTGTTTCCTCGTTGAAGAGATTCAGAAAGACCTCAGTCAGTTCAATCGTGAGCGGCATTCCGAGGTCATACGAGAAGCCTGCGCCTAGAAGCAGTCCGTTCTTCATGTTGAACCCTCCAACGCGTTCAATTTAAGAGAAGGACGGGAGAGCCTGCGAGTTCTTTGAGCTCTTTGCCTGCTGCTAGAAAGACTTCCGCAAGTTCATTTGTACTAAGTCTAGTACGGCCAGAGAATAGCGCGTCTTCCAGGCGTGGCGAAACTCGCGCAACAAGGTAATGGAAAGATTGTCGGGCGAACACAAAGCGAACATGGCACAATTAGTCAGCGAGTGGAAATCACCACTCTACAGCACCAACGAGTGGGCATCAGCTAGAGTTCAAATCTATGAGTAATCCAGCATCCAGCGGCGGCGCGGGTCCTGCTTTCGAAGCGAAGGTCGGAGCGAGCTATCTCCTTTCTATGCTTCTCGAAGTGGAGGCTCGAGGCCTACCTGGACGTCGCATTGAAAGTGTCCGTCTTCAACGAGGTGAGGAGGGCTATCCACTTGATGACATTGTGGTCCACGGAGTCAGTCGGGAGGGCCAGACATCGAGTGTCGAGATTCAGGTGAAGCGCACCATCACCTTCACGGCCTCAGACAAAGAATTCAAAGATGTAGTTCGCCAGATAGGAGCGGCTGTTTCTGCCGAAGATTCCCTGCAAAGCCCGCATGGCTTTGCAATCGCGATTGGCCGAACACGCCAAAGCAAGGAGCCTTTCTATCAGGATGTTCTGAAATGGGCGCGGAACATCGAAGATGCACTCGCCTTTCGCGCAAGGTTGGACAGGCCGGGTGCGGCAAATATTGCGATGCGGAACTTCGTGGATGTCTTCCGCGCCAATTTGGCTGATGCTGGATTTGCGGATGATGATGAAACACTCTGGAGTTTACTCAAACGCGTCCAAATCTTACAGTTTGATTTCAATTCTGAAGCGTCGGCCACCAACGAGCTAATGCGAGACCAATCGTTGAGAGCGCTCAACCGAAGTGATGCGAACGAGGCTCTGAATCTGTGGTCTCGTCTCACAACACTGGCGCTCGAAATGGCTGCTGTGGGCGGCAGCCGGACGCGTGCCGAATTAGTCAGCGAATTGCAGAATTCATTCCATTTGGCAGGAAGCCGCTCCAATGCCAACGCGATGGAAGCTTTGTTCGAGGAGTCAGAACAGGCTATCTCAGGATTTGACAACACGGTGGGAGGCGTCACTCTCCAGCGTGAATCACGAATGGATTCCATTCGCGAAGCTTTAGATCAAAACCGATACATTGTGATTCGAGGAGAATCGGGTGTTGGTAAGTCAGGTCTTCTTCATAGCCTCGCAGCAAGCCTGCATTCAGAGGCCCGCTTCCTCGTCTTCGCACCAAATCGCGTTGTTGAACGCGGTTGGTTGTCTCTGAAGACAGCGATTGGCTACGACGGTGATGGACGCGACTTGATGAACGAACTCTCGCTTAGCGGAGCGGGCATTCTCTTCATAGACAGCCTGGATTTCTACAGTCCGACAGAACAGGAGACCTTAAAGGATCTGCTTGTCTTTGCCGCGCGGCACCCGACGATGCGAGTTATTGCAACGGCTCGGACAGAATTCGGACAGGTGGAGCCGACATGGATACCGCAAGAAGCGTCGATCCGATTCGGGCCAGCGGCGACGATTCACTTGACCGAACTCGATGAGGGCGAGATCGACGAGTTGCGAGTTGCAGCTCCCACGCTAAAGTCTTTGCTCTTGAATACTCATCCAGCCAGAAAGATCGTACGAAATCTCTTCCGCCTTTCTCGGCTTTCTGCTCAGAGAGCAGATGATCCGTGGCCGGCTACCGAGACACAGATGGCGAGGCAATGGTGGGAGACGGCAGACGGACGTGTGGATGCCGAACTTCGGAATCGTGCACGTGTGCTCGTTAAGCTTGCGAAGCACTTTTTGCTTACTTCTGAGCCATTCGACAGCTCCGCCGAATCGTCCTCGGTTATTGACGCACTCTTACATGGCGGAACGATAAGAGAATTTGGCAGAGACCGAATAACGTTTCGCCACGATGTTCTTCGAGAATGGGCGATTGCCAATCTGGTGTATGAGGATAGGGGGTTTCAATCGGTTCCTGATCTCTCAGCGCGAACAACCTCAGATCAAGCGCGCGGCGCGGAACTAGCCGCCCGCATTGCGCTCGAAGATGCAGAAGGGGTACCGCGATGGAACGACCTCATACGCTCATTGGCCGCTTCGCACGAAACATGGCGGCGAGCCGCCATCTTGGCTATGGTGCGCTCTGAAGACTCCGTCAGAACGCTAGTAGCGGCTACTACGGCTCTATTGGAGAATGAAGGTTCTCTCTTGAGAGAGTTGATCCGCTATGTCTTAGCGGTCGAATTTGAATCCGGCGTTCAGCGATTTAGGGATGCTGGCATCAACCTTGAGAATATTCCCGAAGGCTGGAAAGTTCCTCGGAATCGTTCCGTCGGTAGTTTGATTGTCTGGTTGACGTATGTCGTTGCGTATCTGCCAGCATCCGCTCTTCCAGACGTCGTTAAACTGTTCTCCGTATACATTATGGGAGTGGTTGGCAGTGACTGGCTAACGATCCGCCTCCTCCCGCTGCTTCTCGACTGGTTGTTCCTGATCGAAGCGGAACGTGATGCTGATCCCTACGGATTTAAGAACGACATTTTCGATGGCAAGTTGAGCCGAGAAGAAATCACGATCATCGAGGACGAATGCAGAACAACTTTCCTCCTTTTCTGCAAGCTGACGCCAGACCTGGCTGCTAGGTATCTTCAATCGTTTGCCGGGCGAGAGCATCGCGACGAAATACGAATTGAACTTCTTAAGACCAAGGGCACCGTGGCCCAAGCTGCACCGAAAGAACTCGCAGATTTTGCTCTAGAGACCCTGATTCCGAAGGAGGAATCTCGGAGGAGGAGAAATCATGACTACCTGCCGGATCGCCCATTTGAGTTCATCGATATCAAGTTCACGCCGTCCAGCCCATCCCAAGGTCCATTTCTTGACCTTCTCATAAACGCGCCGTCTGAAGGACTGCGCTTAATTCGCGGAATTCTGCTTCATGCCATCAGCTTCCACCGTGGTGACAAGGAGGATCCACATGCCATCGTCGTGTATCGCAGTGGAGAACCGGAATCATACAAATGGGCCGATTTCTACACGTGGTCGCGAGATTATGGCAACGGATCAGGACTTGTTGTTTCAGCATTGATGGCGCTCGAAGCGTGGGCGCATCGGAGAATCGAAAAAGGTGGAGATATCGAGAGTGTGGTCTCCGATGTTGCTGGACCTCTAGGAAATGGCGAACGATCAAGCGCCGTGCTTTTGGTTGTTACCGATATCCTTATTTCTCATTGGCCCAGTTCCGCGAAAGCAGCAATCCCTTTCGTTGGCTGTCCTCAACTGCTTTGTCTGGACCGCACACGTCCTGCGCATGACAACTTTCAATTTCCAGACTGGTTCGGCCTCAAAGAAATCCAAAAAGAGCCCTCGGGGTTTGTGTCGGCACAAGACCTAAGGCAGCGTCCATCGCGCAGGGCAAGTCTGTATGACCTGCTCGCACCGTACGCATTCCACAACGAAGAATATCGACCAGAACTGAAGAATACTCTCACCCGAGCGAGCAAGCGACTCGGGATGCCAGAACATGATTCGGATCTGGGTGATCCAAGAATGATGGCGATTCACGCCTTGAATGTGCTCGACCGCTCAAACTGGTCCGAGGTGAAAGATGAAACAGGTAATCCAACAGGAAAATTCGAATACCAAGCTCCAGCGGTCGAGAGGCGACAGATGGAGCCTCTCCAAAAGGAAGCCGCTCCCCGGATGGAGGAACATTCGCTGAGAACCGCGATCCTCAACGAACTTTACGCTAATCCTGAAACGACGGAAGAATTCTTGACCGTATCCGTCGATTGGGCGAAGAAGCACGAAAGCGTGTTTGAGTCGAGACCTGATTTCGATTGGGACGGCAACCATTCGACGAAGTTAGAGGCCGTTGTTACCGTAGCGACTCTGATCGCACGTAATGGTTCTGCAAAGCTCCTGGAACATGAGGGGGCATGGGCACGTGGTGTCTTTCATAAAGCCTACGAAGGCAGAATCGATCCTGTCTTTTCTCAGCGCGAGGGCCTCCAATTCAATCCTCAGGCAATTGCATTCGTGGGACAGAGTTTCCTGCTTGAGCGGTCGCGGCAGCCGAACGACGACGAGCGGCTGCTTCGATTTGCTGCTTCAGCAAGCTATGCCCCTGCGCATGGATATCGCGCGATCCTCCCACTTTTATTTCGTCTGGACGTACGGTGGCTACCTTCCATCTTGCGATGCGCGTTTGAAGCATCTATCGACGCTGTCGGATATTGGAATGACTCCGAACAAGAGAAAATGGCGCATCAAGCTTCTTTCAATCAGCGGGTCGAGTTGCGCATTCGGAAAGAGCTTGCATGGTTGCGTGGAGAAGGCCCTGAACCAACCTGGCCTACTTTCCCTGTGAAACGGGCGACCCGGAGACGCCGCGGCATACGGCTAGGACAAGCTGACATAGCTGCGACTGATGAACCTCATGAGCCTCAAGAGCGGGTGAACTATCATTTGGCAGCTCTCTGGCTGAAACAGAATCGCCAGTTCCTTCGGGGCGTTCCTGTGTCATCCTGGATGTTGGATATAGTCGCGACCTACACCGAGTGGACTCTGCTCGCAAATGGAAAGGGCGAGGATAAGGGTGACCGCTTCGATCGAGGTCCATCTGAATGGAATGACGTGTTTTTTGAAGTCCTGCCAAGATGCCTCGGAGATCGGGACACCTCCTCCCTACGTGAGTATCTCGAAGTTCTGTTCCGTGATCTTCCCGAAGAGCCGCTCATGAGCTGTCTCTCGACTTTCATAAGAAGCGCCGATGTCGGGCATTTTGACGATCACGTGCTCTCAGTGTCGCAGTTGTTGGCAATCCGATCGTATGCCGTGGAGCGCATCAAGACAACGAGGCTTTTTTCCTGGAATCACGATAGAGACGAAACCTCTGTGACTACGGATATGACCGATATTCTTGCAACACTTTGCTTCAACAACTACAACCTATTCCAGCCTTCTAAGTGCTACGTGCCGTCCGGCTTGATTGCAAACGTCGATCCCTTCCTGCCTTTGCTGGAGGAATTTATTGATAGTTGGCGATCTCCTTTCGTGACGTTGATGTACCTCAACCTGTTTGAGATTGCTCCGCGTCGAGAGCAACTTTCGTTCATCGTCGGATGTACTGAGAAATGGTTGGAACGGTTTCCTCAGGACAACCGTTTTTGGATTGAATGGAGTGTAGGACAAAGAATATCGATTGTTTTGAAGAAGATATTTGAAGATTCGCCGACTGCGTTTTCCGAAGACTCGGTTCTAGAGCGGATCGATTTTGTAGTCAGTCGTCTCGTCGGGCTAGGCGTTCCGGATGCGCATGAGCTTGAACAGAAACTCTATCGGATCAATCTTTGAAGGTGAACGCGGAAAATGGAGATTGTCACACCTCAACAGTATTCCGTTCTCGATGCCCCGGCCTTCGCGTCACACGGGTATTAGGGCTACAATTAGACGCATTCCTATAACCCACAAGAGCTCTTGGAACGCAGAATCTCTCGGCTGAACGCTATTAATGCAATGATTCTCCCAACTACAGCAGCTTCGGGCTTGGCAAACGCGCGATTTGCAATACGCTTGCAAGAGTTCTCTTTCTGTCCCATTTGCCTAGCCCACGAGTTCTTTCAGATAGATAATCTCCAGCATTCCTGGACGCATTGCTCCAGGCAATGGAATGCGAGCTGCATCGTTACTTGTCCTGGTTGTTCTCGGAGTTTCGAATTCGTGGGCCAACCTAAATGCCCTTTTTGTGAGATGGGCTTTGCAGATGGTGTTCCGCTGGCTCCCTACTTGCAACCAGAGAGTCTATTGGAGCGACTGCTGACCAGCCGCAAAGCCGCTCGAGCAACGCAAATACTCCGCGCAGAAGCAGAATTCAACGCCCTGTATACATCCTGGAGCCAGGAATCAACTGGCAGCGAACAGATCTGCACAGACGCGAGAACTCTGTTTCATGGCGAATTGAGAGCCGTGTTGACTCAGCACCAGCGGCTCCTCGCTGACTTCAGTGACGATTTGCAGAAATTCCTTTATGGCGCCCCCATCCGGCTTGCAAAATTCGAAGCCGAGTATTCGTGGAAGTTTGACCAGGAACTTGGCCGGGAAATCGATCAAATTCTGGAGGGTATGTTGCAAGGGAAACTGGCAATCCAAGTTTCGCTTGGATTCCTGGCGCGATACAAGCAGCGGTTTCCTCTGGCGTACAGTCGAAGCTACCTCGCTGCGGAGTTGAAGCGTCGGTATAACGCGCAGAGGCAGCTTCCCCGACCTGGATTTCAGTTGACACTTGACTACGCCAAGACCCTGCCGGGTCTGGAGTTTGAGGAGTGGCTGGCACGCTTGCTTCGCGACGCCGGCATGCCGGGTGTCGTAATTACCCAGGCGAGTCGTGATCAGGGCGCCGACCTCGTTATTACTGTGGGACCGCGGAAGATTGTCATGCAGGCCAAACAGTGCCAGGACACAATCGGCAACAGCGCCGTTCAGCAAGTCCATGGCGCCTTGCCTTATTACAACGCCACTGAAGCATGGGTCGTTACGACTTCCACCTTTTCAAGGGATGCGATCGACCTCGCCTATCGCACGGGCGTCCGGCTTGTGTCAGGGAATCAGTTGCTGAATCTTCCGGCGATGCTTCGCGTTACGGAGGTCATACATGAGCCGCAAGTATCTGCAAGCTTCCCCGAAAGAACACCGCCCCCGGTGGAATCCGCATTCCGTGCCTACAAGGTCCATGACCCGGACCTCGCGGTGATTGTGGCCCCTGCCGCCATTGCGACCCAGAACAGTCTGCTGGCAGGCCGTAGGAGCGGCGAATTCCGTATCTTCAGCGGATGGACGAAGTGGCAGATTGCTTGCTTGGGTGGGGGCATCGCATTCCTGCTGCTCATTGGCTGGGCGGCTTTGAAAGCATCCAACAGACATAGCCCACACGGTCAAACACCGGGGCAATCCCAAATTGCTGCCGAACAGGGGGTTCGGGATCTCCTTCAGGATTACCAAAAAGCTGAGTTCAGTCGTGATGCCGCCGCTCTAGCGCAATGCTATGCTCCCACCGTTCAGACCTTCTACCTGCACCACAACGTCTCAAGGCCTGACGTGCAACAGGAGTTTGAACGCGTATTTGCCGGCTACACAGAGGTACACTCAATGAAAATCTCCGACCTCACATTTAGCGATGTCACCCCCGATCAGGCCACAGCAGAATTCGAGAAAACCTGGGATTTTCGAGGCGCCAATAACAACGCCGGCGCAGAACGTGAGGAGATGGTCTTTCAGAAACTTGACGGCTACTGGCGAATCGCAGTGGAACGCGAGTTGACGATCCATTGGACCAAACGAAGTGCTCGGACTGGCCAAGACGACCTGGCGCCGAGTGGTTCGTTCAATTAGAGAACGCATCGTAACTGTCGGGTGCCCTATACCGTGGATGGCAAAGGATCGAGTTGCCTCGTTTTCGACGCGGACTGCTTCGACAAGGTAACCGGCACGATGTGGTCGCTGTGCTTCCGTTCGGCCCACTGGAAGAAGCCCCCGCAATCACTGCGCACATCGCACTGCTGACATTCTGGAAGGTACGAATTTTTCCAGTCCGAAATCGATTTTCTCGCGAAGCGCCAAACTGACGGATTTAGAGTGCAAAGTTGGTGATTATAGATAGAGACGTTCATGTTTCTGACCGCGAGAAATTCCACAGCTTCTTCAAGTTCATCGCGATAGTCGTAAGGATCGATCCAAAGAGTATCGATGTTTCTCGGCGTGTATCCCGTATACTCGAGACCCATTAGTGCGATGTGCTCGGCGAACGTCAGGTTTCTATAGATGTATTCGGCCAATTTCACTAGGCGTGGGATCGTAAGCTTGTGGAGAACAATCCGAATCTCCACACGAATTCCGCGGCGCGCGGCCTGGTGAAGTCCCGCAACGGTCTGGTCGAAGGCACCCTTCGCTTGCACCACGAAATCGTGGGATCCCGCAAAATCGGAATAAAGCGGAACGCCGAGGCTGATCATCGGGTGTTCAAGCGCGGCAAACCGCTGCGCATAATCCGGCCACGCAAACGTTCTGCCATTCGTGAGCATGTGAAGTTCAGTATCCGGCATGGACGTTTTGAGTTGCTCAATTAGCGAAAAGAGATGATCGCCGAGGAGCGTCGGTTCCCCGCCTGTGATCGTGAGGTATGGAGGAGGAGTCGCAATCAGCCGAATGAGTTCGAAGTTGCGTTCCGTTAGCGCCATAACATCATCATGATCCTTCGGAGGCTGCGAGCACATCAGGCAATTGCTATTGCATCGCTCAGTAACAAATAGATGGTGATGATTTTCATAGGGGCGGTAAAGGGAACGCACGGTTCCGGTATTTCCCTCAACGACGACGATGTCGCCATCTTTCAGGTTGTCGGATTCCCGGAGACGATGAACATACGGTAGGCTCGGGGCATGGTGCAACTCATCATGGGAGATGATCGCCCGATACCCTGATAGCTCATCACGAGGAATTGACTCATGTGCTGCAAGAAAGAGAATTCTCTCCGTGCGCTTCTCGTGCGGAAGGTGCTCCGTCGTGAGGACGCCGACGATGCTCCGCTCGAAATTGCGTGAGATTCCGGTCGTCGTCAAGCGCATGCCACGACCTCTCTTGTCACTTGCTCTCCGGTGATCCACGACCACAAGATGTGCATGGTTTCGTAGTCATTTTCATCAATCAGGGAAAACAGGTGCTTGATTACTTCCATATTCCGCGCGCAGAATCCGCTTGTCGGTCGATGCCCGTACATATCGCCCTGGGTGGCGTGGTGGTATACCGGGTCGGCGGCGCAGTAGGACTGGAACGCGCAATCGGAGCAACCCGCGAGTGATTGATTGCAGGATGCCCGAAAGAGTTGTAGCGCTGGATCGCCCGTAAAGATCGTCCGACGGGTGTCTTTGTGTACGTTCCCGAGACGGAAGGTCCAGTCGCGCATCTCGGCCAGCATTCGCGATTCGTCCGAGGCGTAAACATCTCCGTCGAAGTTGTAAACGAGCACGTTCCACGCAGCGCCTGCTGGCGACTGCATATCGACGTACCGTGTGCTATTCGGAGTCAAAATTTTTGTTAGGAGAATCTGCGTGTACACTTCGGCAATGCGATAGCCACCACGGTTGACCTTGAGGATATGCGCAAGACCCTTCTTGTAGAACTCGAGAAAACTCTCGATCTCGTACCCGGTGCGGTGACGGGTCTTCACCGCGAACCCGTAGGGGCTGATCGGGCGGAGAAATATGGAATGAAACCCTCGGCGGACGTATTCATTGACGATTTCGACTGCGTAATCGAGGGAAGCGGCCGTAGTCGTCATCAGCGCGGCAACGTTTTCCATCCCGAGGATTGCGCGACTGCGCTCGATGCCTTCGATCGCCTTCTCATAGCTATTGTGTCCGGGTCTGGGCCGGTTCTTGTTATGCAAAAATGCCGGACCATCAAGGGAGGTTGATACCTTCACACACTCATCCCGGAAATACAGGAGCATATCGTCGGTCACGCAAGCAAGATTCGTACAGACGACAATATCGAGATCCTTCCCTCTTTCAATGGCTAGCTTCTTGGCTTCAGGGACAATGTATTGGATTAGGTCAAAGGCGAGCAGCGGCTCGCCCCCTTGAATCTCAAGTGTCAGGGCAGGCGCCGGGCTATCCATCATCATTACGATAGCCCGATCCGCAGTTGCGATGCTCATATCGAATTCGCCTCGCGTCGCCGTCTGCCGGGACACTTGGCAGTATTCGCAGGAGTGTTCGCAGCGGAGGGTCACGACGAAGATGTGCAGCTTGGTCCCGTCGCACATGTGGTCGAACTTCGTCCGGACTTTCGTTGCCAAAATGTCGAGGAGCGGTGATGACGATTCGTCGTAGACGAATTGCTTCGCCTTGAGGTCCTGGTAGAGTGCACTGCCCGTGTCGAGGCGCTCGTCGGTGAGGCGATGGACGGTTCCCGTTGGAACGAACAGGAACTCGCCAGTCTCGTTCACGAGCAACTCTTTTCCGTTTAGGCGCGTGAACCGGAAAGGAAGCAAGTGAAATTTCGGCGGCGCGGGAGCGAATCTCTCAAGCGAATTGAACTCGCGGGTCATAAATAATTTTCCCTCAGGGCCGAGGGTTGCCGAGAATCTTAAACATCCCGTCGGTCTTCGCTTCCTCGACGGCATCGCCGAAGACGCCCAGAGGTTCGTCTTCCAAGACACCGGACTCCGAAAATGCTTTCGCCAAGAGGACATCGCGGATGCCGGAGGTCTTGGTTTCGATTCTCTCTCGTAGCGCAAAATCCATGGCGCTCGTTATGAAGGCGTCCTTCGTTGACGCAGGATCGGCGACCGTTGTGGAATCCCTGGGGGTGAGAACTACCTCCGCTAATTGGTCATTTCGACCATGTGTTTCGCAGGTGAAATCTCGAGAGAACCAATAGCAGGTCTTGAGCAGGACCTCGTCACTCACGATGCCGCGGTCGATTTCGATCACTATGCAGCGTCCATCGGGCGTACGAATGCTCCCGAACTGATCCATTGTCAGTATGCGCTCGAGGAATGCGACGAATGTGAGGAGTGCGACGAATGAGAAGAATGCGACGAGTGAGAAGAGTGCTGTGCAATCATCCTGAAATTCTCACCTTGCTGCTTAAGGATGAGCTTCGGAGCCAGCGTCTTCTGGACCGCAGCGTTTGGCGAAGTCAGGATGTTCGCCTCGGGGAGGGAGGTCGTGGCAACAAAGGCAGAGGTGTTCCCACTGGTTGCGGCAATCGCTCCGCCCATGAGGACGGCCAGTTTACTCGCGATGCTGCCAAGAAATTGCTTCCGATCCTTCTGCATCGAACCTCCTCAATGCGCAAAATCCTAGTTGGCACGAATTCTATATCAATATTCGTTCCCAGCCACGATATTATTTTCGTCGGGCACCGTGGCGGAAGATCGAGTATGCCGACCAAGCGAAACAGCAACGCACGCAAAGGCTGTAACGATATGAAACGGATCGGCTTGCAAACGACCATGGATTCGCACGCAAGGATAGCATGAACGGGCAGATCACGCATTCGGATGCGATCGGAATTGTGGCAGTGCTCTTTTGGGGGAGCACCATCACATCCCTTGTCGGCTTTTTAACGGATCGGCAGTTACACGCAATTCTGAGAACTCATTGGAAAGTAATGATTGCTTGCGTCATGATGGTGGTCCTATGGCGTATCCCAATCGACGGTGGGTTTTTCCATGGAACGGAATACGAAGACTCCTATGTGTACACGGTTGCCGGCCGCCAGATGGCGGAGCATCGGCACATTGAGCCGAACGCTGGTGTGCTTCGGTATTCCATCACAGTATGCGGTGTGGGCAGCCTGGCGTTATGCCAGGAATCCGACAGCTTTCCCGAGCATTTGATCGGCTATCCGTTTGTCATTTCCTTATTTTCTTCAGAGTTTGGCTATCGACCGTCTATCGGGTCGATAGTTAACATTGTTTGCGCCTGCCTTGCGGACTTTATCATTTTTGTTTTGTGCATGATAATCGCCGATGATGTGACCGTCGCCGCGAGCGCGGCGCTGATATTCGCTATCACCCCCGTATTTGCCGTGTGGGGTCTCGAAACGTCGGCAGAGCCATTCTCAAACGCGTGCATGAGTCTCGCGCTATGGTGGTGCCTGCGCTACGCGTTCCCGAGGCCGGAGCAACGAAGTCCTTGGCATCAGTTCGTGACCTGGTGCGCGTTTACGACGATCCTGCTTTTCTCGCTCACGGTGAAACGGGAAAACATCCTTCTCATAATCGCCTTGCCGGCGATTGTCCTTCTGGTGCAATGCCTCGATAAGCGCTCGCAAGGCTTCTCGGTCCGCCGTTCCTTGTGGCATGTGCTCAGTGCGGCTCTTGCCCTTATGTTTAGCCTCCAGATGGGAATCTTTCAAACTGTGAGCAGTGAGACCGCGCTCCTGCGCGCATACCCTCCAACTCCATCAGAATTGATCCGGCTGCTGCCCGTATTTTCGCGTTCGTTCTTTGTACTTCCGTGGTACGGGGGCGCAGTCGTTCTCGTTCTCATTGGTGCCGTCGTTGCCTGGCGCCGCAAAGAGCTTGGACTTTTTCCTCTTCTTCTTTTCGTCGCCTATTTGCTCCTCTACGCATTTCATATACGCAGTTACTACGAAATGCGATCCGGCGACACCGACCCCCGTAATGCCCTTCGCTTTTCAATGAATCTGATGAGTCTCTGGTCCGTCCTGGCGGGCCTCGGAACGGCTGCATTCATTGGATGGTTCCGGCGCAACGTTCGTTGGAAGTACCACCCATTGCGTGACCGCTGGATCGCAACAACCATTGTAGCGGTCGTTCTTGGTGCAACTTACAGCGCCACTTCGTTTCTGAGGGAGGACGTGGTCGCAGACGAATTCCGCATGAGGATCGCACCGGCGCTCGCGGCGGTGAAAATCGCCGCAAGCGATCAAACCACGAAGAGCTATATTCTTACGTTCGAGCCGCTGATTCCGCAGATGTATGCAGGGCCAGAGGCGGATGTTTTCAACTTCGAGGATCTAAGTCCCACGGTCATGAACGAGATTGGGTTTACTCAAAACGTGACCGCTGTGCTGTATGTGGACGAGGAAATACACCAGACCACTGCCGATGCAGATCGGTATGCGAGTCAACTCGCGTATTTTAATCAGTTCCCTCGCACGACATTGACGAAAACCGCAGTATCTTCAGTAGTGAGGATATGCCTACAGGAAGGACCTGGGGGCGCCAGTGAGAAAAACGGCGAAAAGTAAGCGCGTCCGGCCGACCTTCATCAATCTTGGTCTGGCTTCTCCGAGGGCGTTTTGTCGACAGCCTAAGCTACTCAATCCTCATACTCAAAATCGGCCGCCTTAGTTCGGCGGCCAAGATCAGTCCTTGAATTCGCCCAAGGAACAAAGAGCTTCCTCCGGCCCCAGCCAGCGACCGTGTACCAAATCCGATTCGGAATACTGAAATCTGTCGGCCTATCTGCCGATGTCTCCACATTGCTTGTGGCTGTCAAAACCGACAGGATGATTCATCATGGGGCGCAAAACGTACTTGCCCCATTCAGTGCGCCGTACGATAATCATTTCGCCGTAAAACCCCAAGACAAAAGGGAATCGTAATGGGTTGGCGATTTCGCAAGTCGTTCACTGTTATTCCTGGCCTTCGGCTGAATCTCTCAAAAAGCGGCCTCAGTGCCAGCATCGGCGGGGCTCCGTTGACACTCAATGTTGGGCCGCACGGCTTGATGGGAACGGCATCCATCCCTGGTACGGGCATTTCATTCCGGCAGCATTTCGGGTCCGGCAGCCAATACCCGCACAACGGAAGCCCCCCTACAGCCTTACCAGGATCCTATCCCGGCCGCATTCCGGCGCCCATACTTCCCCCCGGTTCCATTCCATCATTCCCTGCTGAGACATACATCAACACTGCGCCCGTCGAAGAGATTCACAGCTCAAGTACCGAGCTGCTGACGAGTGCCACCCTTAAAGAACTGAAGAACCTCATCGCGACAGCATTCAAGCAGCATGAGGAAATATCTGCTGAATTGAGCAACGCTCGAATCTCGAAGGCCACAGCAGAGCGCAGGTTCAATTCATGGGAAAGCGGCTTTTTGTTCCGGCGGCTGTTCAAGAAGGCATTTGAACGGCGCAGAGAGATGTTTGAGTCGGAAACCGCAAGAGTCGCGGAGTCGGAGGAGCAACTGAGACTGTCAGCAATCGCAACTGAAATCGATGTGGAGAATCAGCAGGCCGATCTGTATTACCGGCTCCGGGATCATTTCGCCGCGCTCACGGAAAGCGCCGCGATCTGGGACATAAAAACCCGCCAAGCAACGGACAGATTCCACGAGCGCACGACCGCAATGACAAAGTTGGGCAGGGAGCGCGTGCGATTCGAGCTTGGACAATGTGACCTCATCGCGTGGGATCAAGAAGTTCCGCATCTGCACAATGCGAAGGGTGGTGAAATCTACTTATTTCCCGGCTTCATCCTGTACCGAGCAGCGCGCGAGGCGTTTTCGCTGATTGAATATCATGACGTGACAGGGACAGTGACGATGGTTTCTTTCCAAGAGGAAGAAGGCGTACCAGCGGATTCAATCGTCATTGGTCAGACCTGGGCAAGGGCAAATAAAGATGGAAGCCGTGACAAGCGTTTCGCACAGAATTACCAGATTCCGATTGCCCAGTATGGCGCCGTGGCGCTCACGAGCGAAAACGGACTTTGGGAAGAATTCCAGTTCTCAAATTTGCAAAAGCTCCTGAACTTCATCACTGCCCTCAACACTTTCACCGCATCATTCGCGAGGGTAGCGAATGACTAGACGAAAGAACGGCCAGAGTGCAGCAGGGCTGGGAGTTATCATTGTTCTCGGCTTGATTGCAATAGCAGTGCGGGCAGTCGGACACGCCATCGAATCTTCGGAGGGGTGGATGTTCATTTTCCTCATCGCGGCCGCGATTATCTTGGTGTTTTTGCTGAAGGCAGCCGCGAAACGGAAGAGGCTCGGATACCTTATGAGCAAATACGGGAATGAGCAGATTGTCGCCCTCATCTACAGCCACAAGTATTGGCAAGGCCAGACCGCAGAGCAATTGATGGACTCTTTGGGTAACCCTCGCGGCGTAGACAGGAAGCTCCTGAAGACGATGAAACGGGAAGTCTGGAAATACAATCCCCGCGGGGTGAACCGATACGGTCTTCGCATCACGCTCGACAACGACATTGTGAGTAGTTGGGATCACAAGCAATGAATTTATGGTCTTGACTGAATGCGAACTCGGGCAAACTCCAAAGCATTCTTACGCTTATGACAATCCTAGTGCTCGTTGTGACGAGGCGAGCGACCGGCTGGTGGGCAAGAAGTGTGCCGAGAATGCTCAGGGCCACCGAGACTAAAAGCTGTCGGGAAACTCCTCGTGCACTCCCCGCCAGTTCCCGACAGAATTCCCCAAAAACTCGCTCGAGTCTTGCACACATCCGGCATGTGGAGCGGCGTCGGGAGACGAGCCGACTCGAGTTGGCGCCAAACTCAGACTGCTATCCTGTAGCGATCCTCAGGCTCTTCATCCTGTTCACCAACCTCATCGCCGCTGTCCTCTTTTGAACCGGAAGCCAGGTGCTGGGACTGTTCGTAAGCCGCTCGCTCTCGCTTATCGCGTCGCACAGAGAGCAGTTGCTCCCCGACAGTATGTTTGGGTGAATAACAATACTGCACGTAGGCCTCGAAGAGCGACTGGTTGGGGACGCCGCTTTTCAACACATCCTGAAGGTGATTCTTATAGAGGTAGGCGAGCGCCTCGGGGGTGATCGTGTAGTGCGTTTTTTGGCCCCGCTTGGCGATGGTAGCCGGCAGCCATCCCTGTTCGATCCAGGAGAGAATTTGCGCTCGCTGGACTTTGACGGCGCAGGCAAGACTGTCAATGGAGAAAAGGTCGCAGCGAATCTCGCGGAGGTTATATCCTTCATGCTCGAGTTTGGCCCGCAATGCTTTGGGGGTGCGGTGAAGCTTTGCCGCCATCTCCACGAGCGAGAACTTGACCAGTCCCTCCCGCAAGGCATTGAACTCATCGTCGGTCCATCGACGATGATCGAGCCGTCCTTTGAGGCCATACTGAATGACAAAGCGCCAACACGCCTCCTTTGTCTGTCCTGAGTGACGTTGGAGGCGCACGACGAGCTGTTCGAGCTTACTTCCAGAGAGAACCTTGGCCTGTGCTGCCATGGCCAACGCCTCTTGATTTAAATAGAGTGACCGATCTCCGGAGCGAGAAATGGCATTCGCCATAAGAGCCTCAAGATGCGACGGGCATAAAGAAAATGCCGCATTGCGCCCAGAGTCACTTGATTAGCTCGAAATGTCCAATACTTTGCAATTATCGAGCGATAAGCCGGAGCTATCTGGTGGGTCGAACACATCTGTTTTTCAAAGCTTTGCAGTCCGGTTTGCTGATTCGACCTTGACCGAGCGGATCGAAGAGACAATGGGCGTTTCGTGCCTCAAGTCGATTTCGCACTGAGAACTAGTTACCGCAATCCGCGTAGCCCCCTTCGGCGTATGAGCGCGTACTTCGACGCAACTCGGCGTATTTTTGGCCAAAACTGAGTGGCGTCCCTCGCGTCCCAACGAATTGATGGCATGATTTCCACAGGAGAAGGCATGATGTTCTCCCCACTTCGACTCACATTGCTCTTGCCTGTCAAAAAGGAGGGCCATGTACGACTGGGCAGAATTCCGTCATTTTTTGTACTTGCTCACCATCCTGGAGAAGGGTGGATTCCGCGCCGCGGCGGACGAACTGCATACGTCGCAGCCGAACCTAACGGTGCAAGCCCGGCGGTTTCAGGATCACGCGTCCCTTCGCCTCTTCCGCAAATCGAAAAACGGTCGGATCGGCCCAACTGAGACCGGAATCGCCTTTATTAATTTGGCTCGACTGGTTTTGGAGATTCGCGAGGAAGTTGTCGACGCTCTTATCGCCATCGAGCGGGGCGAAATCGGCGTGATTCGCTTTGGATCGACCCCACTCGTCGATCAGGATCTATTTCGTAGCTTCTGCAAGCTGCATAAAGAATTGCTCCCGCGAACTACTGTGCGGCCCACCCACGGAGATGCGGCGCAATTGGCTCAAGAAATACTTGACGGCATGATTGATGCGGCAATCATCACTCTGCCTCTCGCGCATCCCGACCTTCATGTCGAAGAGCTGCGCCGTGACAGGATTGTGGTTTGCCTTCGCAAGGATCATCCGCTCGCCGCGAAAGCCGCGCTCCAGGTGTCCGATTTGCAGGACAATCTCACAGTCATATACCACCCCCATCACCATCCGGATGCGCATCTCCGGCTTCTCGAATTGCTGTCTGATGCGGGTGTCGCACTGGGGGAATACTCGTGCGCATCGCATCCCTCAGAGATGCAGAACCTCGTCGCGGAAGGGCTCGGCCTGGCCCTAATTCGCGAGGGAACTCAGCTCGAGGAAGGTTTGATAACCCGGCGTCTTAGAGGTGTGGGTTGGACAGTTGATACAGCCGTCATTTATCACATGCAGCGCTACCCCAAAACTGTTCCCGTCCTTGTCAGAATGCTGAAAAGGGCTATCCAGAAAGAGAGCCTCAGGAGTGGCGTTTCCACGGTACCTCGATTCTCGAACGGAGCTGCGAAAAGTCTTGCTGGAGCAGCGGCAGGAACTCAGGAGCAATCGTCTCTGTACATCGAATCTCGCTGATTGGTGGTATACAGTGCAGCATGATCGCCGGATTTATTAGATCTATCGTACGTGGCGACTTTAATGCGACAGCCATGACTCATGTCCATGCCCCGACTGTTTCCGGTTGCCAATTAGCGCTTCATTTTCTGAATAAGCAACTATAGTTGCTATTTTAATCTCAGGCCATCGCGGCACGATGGCAATGTGGCCAAACCGGTCGGAGCAGACAAGAAACGCAGGACTACAACGCCCAACCAGGTCTTCGGCCGAGCTGTGACCGAGAAGAGGGTCTCAAATAATCTCTCACAAGCCAGTCTGGCTGCAGCGCTTGGTTATAGCAACTACTACCTGGGTCTGCTAGAGCGTGGCCAGGCCAACGTCACTTGCGATGTCATGTTTGCGGTCAGCAGCTACTTCAAAATGTCCATTGGGCAGTTTTGGACGCTCGCCGAATCTCTACCCAAAAGGGCGGGTAATGCAAGGTAGGTTTTCAACTTCTCGCCTGCAAACAGTCCTCTCATGTTCAAAGGGGAATTAGATATCGCGTGGTTGCAACGCGGTTCGAGGGGAATTGTGCAGAAGCAGCGGAAGGTAGATCAAAGCCAGCGACAGCACCTTCCCTTTGAATTGGAATGTGGCAAGAAACAAATTTCAACATCAAATCCTGCCTACGGTCGCTCCCCAAAGAATTCCCTATGACACGAGCCTAGAGCCATTGATTCGCCGAGAATCGAAGTGGACTCACTTCAATTAATGATTTCGCTTTGCCGGCTCCTCTTCTGCATAGGTCCAAAATCGACTCAGAGGGAGCATATCGTAGTAGCTTACGATTGCGTACATGATGTCGAAAGTAAAGTTTTCTTTGCCCTGCTCGATGTTTCTTAGATAAAACTCTTCACATCCCACATTGGCTGAAACCGTGGCTTGAGATACGTTTTTCTGGATGCGGAGGCGAGTAATTGCCGCTCCGAATATCTCGCGCGGATTTCCAGATCTTCGGGGATTTCGAGCTCCGATCGGTTTGTGCACAGACCAATCGTGCTTCTCGGGGCATGATTGATATAGCAACTATAGTTGCGTATACTTTCGTTGGACAACTATAGTTGCTATATCGCTCGTCGACCTGACGAACTTTCCACTACCCTTCCGGACCACGAGAGGCAGCAATGACCTCGGACACCGTCTACTTCCCGGATTCTGAGACGCGCCTGGCCAACGCTCCTTCTCAAAGTGATGACCAAACTTCGTCGTCGCACCTCGATGAAGTTACCGATGAGAGCTTAATGGGGGAAGTTGGGCGTGGATCGAAGGATGCTTTAGGCCTTCTATTTCGCAGATACCGCCGCGCGGTGTTGAGCGTCGCAAGGCGCATCCTGAGAGACCCCTCCGAAGCTGAAGATCTGTGCCAGGAGGTCTTCCTTCTGGTGTTTCAGAAGGCGAAGGTCTTTGACCCGAGCAAGGGGACAGCATCCTCCTGGATTATCCAGATCGCCTACCACCGCGCCATGAACCGAAGGCAATATCTGGCGTTCCGACAGCACTATCAGGCCCATGAGCTGAATGAAGAGCAACTTGCGAGCCAGCACGATTCGCTTCTAATTGACGAGTTGTCGGCCCGTGCGCTGGTTGAGCGGCTCCGGGGGGAACTGACTCCAGACCAGCAGAGAACCCTGGAACTCCATTTTGCTGAGGGCTATAGCCTTCGGGAAATCGCGGAGAAGACTGGCCAGACACTCGGGAATACAAGAAACCACTTCTACCGCAGCCTCGAACGGCTTCGCTCTCTTGTTTTCCTCAAAAGGGCGCACAAGTGAGAAAATTGGAACGAAAAAGCGGAAGAACGCGGCAGCCTCTGTGAAACCTGAATTCCATGCCGAGTTTGTCGAGCTGAGCGCCCTTTATTTTTCCGGGGAGATCTCGGACGAAGAGTGGGCTCTGCTCCAGGTCCATCTTGCCTATTGCGAACCCTGTCACGAGAGGTTCCTTCAATATGAGAGAGTCTCGTCCGATGTAATCCCGGCGATGGCCGCGGCGATCGCCAAAGAGCATGAAAGCGCGGTGCGGGAATCCGCCGAATCTGTCAGAGCTGCAGAAGAGAGATTGATGCGCCGGCTCGAATCTCTCCCATCCCCAACCGTAACCGTGAAGGAGCCAAAATTTCGCTGGAATCAGCCTCCCGTTATCGTTGCAACCGCTTGCGCGGTGGCGCTGGGGTGTCTCGCAACAATGCATTACGTCGGCCAAAGAAGAGCCGCAGTGGCAGGGCAATCCGCATCCGTGGCCAGTTCCCAGCCGCCTCAGCCCGCCCCATCAGGCCAGCAGGGAACAGATCTCGAGGCGGCACTCAAGCGGAGCCAGGAAGAGAATGCGGGGCTCAAAAAGGAACTGACCGAATCGGAAGATCGTTCAAGACAATCGAGTCTGGCCTTGGCCGATGTCAGGCGCAATCTCGAGACCGAGCAAGCGTCAGTGAACCACATCAGTCAGGATCGCGACAGCCTTGCAACACAACTTGCCGCCGTCCGCACGGAAGATGGATCGCTGCGTAGCCAACTGGCTGAAGCAAGTACGCAGGGGCCGCAGCAGTCGGCACGGGTTGCGGCGCTTGAAAACAAGGTTCGAGAGCTCAATGCAACAATTGAGGAACAAGATACTGAGCTCAGCGAAAAGTCGCAGATGCTCGATCTCGACAAAGATCTTCTTGCCCACGATCGCGACATTCGTGATGTGATCGGAGCTCGAAATCTCTACATTGCGGATATCTCCGACCTGACCGCGAACGGGAAGACGGCCAAGCAGTTCGGCCGTATCTTCTACACCAAGGACCGATCGCTCATCTTTTACGGCTTCGACCTTGACACCCAGACCGGCCATAAGTCGAGCGTCTCTTTTCAGGCTTGGGGCAGCGGCAGCGAGACACCCGCACCCCTCAGCCTCGGGTTGTTCTACCAGGATGATGCGCACAAACGTTGGGTGCTCAGGTGTAATGACCCGAAGACACTCGAACGTTTGGACATGGTCTTCGTGACCGTAGAGCCTCCCGGTGGAAGCCAGAAGCCGACCGGCAAGCAGCTTTTGCGCGCATATTTACAAGTTCAGCCGAATCACCCCTGAGAATCATCAAAACTTCTGATACAAATTGCCTCCGTCACCGGTAGACAGAGTGAACCCAATTCACTTGAGGGCCTAGGAGCGCTGCATGAGATTCTGTTCCATCCTGGTTGTTCTTTTCCTGCTTCCGCTGATTGCGCTTGCTCAATCCACAAGCGCGACGATCAGCGGCGGAGTGACGGACGCAACCGGCAAATTCATTGTGGACGCCAATGTCGAGATTGCCAACGACGCCACAGGTGTCGTTTACTCCTCGAAAACAAACAGCTCAGGAATGTATCTGGTCCCCATTCTGCCTCCCGGTCACTATCATGTGCAGGTCTCGAAGCCGGGTTTCACCACCATCATCAAGGCCGACGTGATCCTGAGCGTCCAGAGCGCGTTGGCCCTCAACTTCATCCTGCCGGTCGGGGCAACATCTGAAAGCATTACCGTAGGTTCGGGAACATCGGAAATCAACACAACCGATGCATCAGTCAGTACGGTCGTCAATCAGAAGTTTGTTGCAAACCTTCCTCTGAATGGCCGGAGCCTGCAGGATCTCATTCTGATGACGCCTGGCGTCATCACCCAGACTCCCCAGAATACCGGTCAATTTGTAGGCGAAAGCGGCGACTTCAGTGTCAACGGCCAGCGCACCGAATCCAACTACTACACAGTGGACGGGCTTGCCGCAGATACCAGCCCTGGGAACGGCGGTGGAGGGTCCAGCCCCGGCAGCAGTGGATCTGTGGCAAGCTCAACGGCTCTAGGCACGACGCAAAGCCTGATCTCAATCGATGCACTTGAAGAGTTCCGGGTCCAGAGCTCGACCTATTCGGCAGAGTTCGGCAGAAGTCCAGGCGGCCAGTTTTCTATGTCAACTCGCTCCGGGACAAACATCGTACATGGCACGGCCTTCGATTATCTGCGCAATGACGTCTTCGATGCGAACGATTGGTTCAACGACTTCTTCGACAAGCCTAAGACCGCGCTCCGCCAGAATGACTTCGGCGGAACATTCGGCGGCCCCATCGTTCTTCCAAACATATATTCAGGCAGAAACCATTCTTTCTTCTTCGCTTCCTATGAGGGGCTTCGCCTGACGCAGCCGCAGGCGGCGAGTGCGGAGTATGTTCCGGATACCTTCATGCGGCAGCAGGCTCCAGCCGCTCTCCAGCCGATTCTCAATGCGTTTCCCATCCAGAATGGCACCGACTATGGCACTGCGGCCAACCCTAGTCTGGCTGAATTCATTGCTCCCTATTCGCTACCGAGCCAGATCGACTCGACCAGCGTGCGCCTCGACCGCTCTTTCAGTTCGAAACTGACCGGATTCCTGCGCTACGCGCACACGCCGAGTTCAACATCGACGCGCACACTTTCGGTGCTTCAAGAAAACCGTTTTGCGAACGACACCTATGCGCTTGGCTCAACATGGCAGATTGAATCGGGGGTAACGAATGATTTCCGATTAGGCTTCTCGACTGCCTACTCATCGGTGGATCAGACCTTGGACTCGTTCGGTGGAGCCGTTCCCGTCAATCTGAATCAGCAGATTGGCCTGGCAGCATATCCAACTTCGGCAGCGGAATTGCTCATAGACGTACCAGGAATTGGTTACGGTGTCGTCGAACAGAAGAATCCCGAGAATAAACTTCATCAATGGAACCTGATAGATGCGCTCGCGCTAGCCTCCGGCCGGCATTCCATCAAGCTTGGCGTTGATTATCGGCACATTGTGTCACCTATCATTCCGACATCTCCTTCGGTCACGGCCTTCTATTTCAGCGGGGAGCAGGTTCTCGAAAATAGTTCGACCTTCTTGGACATCATCAAGCAGATCCCGGCAACTCCTCAATTTGATGAGTTTGCCGCCTACATCCAGGACGATTGGCGACTGCGCCCAGGAATTTCTATATCCGCCGGTCTACGCTGGGAGGTCAATCCGCCTCCGACTGCGGCGAACGGTGAGTACCCGTACACGCTTGAAGGAGACATCAACGAACCTCAGACCCTCAGTCTCGCTCCCAAGGGAACTTCGATCTGGCACACTTCATGGCTTAACTTTGCGCCGCGGCTCGGAGTTGCCTGGACGTTGCGCGGGCAACCCGGTTGGGAAACGGTTCTGCGCACCGGTGCTGGCGTTTTCTTTGATACCGACGACGAACTCGCGGTGAGTGGATTTACGGCATTGGGGTATGTCGCGATCGATTTTGCGGCCTCAGCGCCACTTCCAGTCACTCCGGCTCAGCTTAACTTTGAACCAAATGCAAATCCGCCTTATACGAGCGCCGCTATTTATGCCTTCCCAAGCCATTTGCAGCTTCCGTTTACTTGGCAATGGAACGTCAGTCTCGAACAAGGAATGGGTACCGATCAGAGTCTCGTCCTGAGCTACGTCGGCTCAAACGGACGCAGATTGGTCCAGACGCAGCAATTGTCGATAGGGTCGCTTAACCCCGATTTTGGAACGGTGGTCTACGTTCCGAACGGTTCGTCATCGAATTACCAGGCTCTCCAGGTGCAATACAAGCGCTATCTGCACCACGGTCTGCAGGCTCTGGCCTCTTACACTTGGTCCCATTCGATCGATTTTGGGTCGAACGACCAATCCTTTGCCTTAGCCAGGGCATCTTCAGACTTCGATCTGCGGCATAACCTGCAGGCCGGGGCGAGCTGGGATCTGCCAAACTCAAGTAAAACAGGCATCACCAGCCTTTTCATCAACCATTGGGGTCTCGATGGGAGATTCTCGGTGAGAACCGCCTTTCCAATTACGCTCGAAGGCTCTCTTGTGACCGATCCCGCATCCGGACGACAGTTCTACAGCAATTTGAATTTTGATCCGTCGATGCCCGTGTATGTATATGGGTCGGTATACCCGGGAGGAAAAGCACTGAATAAGGCTGCTTTCAGCCTTCCAAGCGGCGATCAGTCCGGGGATGCGCCAAGAAATTTTGTCCGCGGTTTCGGCGCATCTCAAATCAATCTCGCGCTTCGCCGTCAATTCCATCTCGTCGATCGTCTGAATCTGCAGTTCCGTGCCGAGTCATTCAATTTATTCAATCGCCCCAACTTCGGGTATGTGGATCCTGTGTACACGGACTCAACCTTCGGCCAGGCGACGGAAATGCTTAACTCGAGCCTTGGGACGGTGGCGCCGGAGTATCAGCAAGGTGGAGCGCGCTCGATGCAGTTCGCCTTGAAGGCGGTGTTCTAGTGGGCCCTAATCGAGCGGCGAAGCCGGTTTCGCCATTTCGCAGTTTTTGGTTTTTGTGGCTTGTGGCTGTCCCAGGATTATTGGTGATCGAGTTGCCCGCTCAGAACCATGGGTTCAGTGTCCGGGATTCGATCGAGATGGTGAGATTCAGCGATCCGAGTGAGGACGTACCGGGCTCTACCGCTAAGTATTCGCCGGACGGGAAGTTCTTTGCCTGCACTACGACCAGAGGCATCGTGAGTTCGAACCAGGTTGAGTCGAGCATCTGGGTGTTTTCGACGCTTGAGGCAAGGAAGTATCTGGACAGTCGCGGTACCGCAATAAAACCTCAAGCGCGTTGGGTCACAAGTGTTGCAGCGCGAATGTCGATTGACGCCATTACCCCTTATGCGCCGGTCATTGAAGATGTCCGCTGGGCACCCGACTCGAAATCGGTTCTGTATCTTGCGCAAACAGAAGAGGGAACGAGGCGGCTGTATCGGGCCTCGATCCTGAGCCATAGGATCGAGCCAATTTCTCCTCGCGAACGCGACGTCCAGCGTTATAGCTCTGAGGCAGGTGAGATTGTCTACACAATTTCCCGCTCCGATCCTGCGATAACTTCGGCGAACGAATTGCAATCCGATCCGGGCGCTATCATTGCAACGGGTGTTGCGCTTCCCGCTCTTTTATTCAAGCTCCAGACTTCAAATCGAGGAGACTGCGAGCTCTGGGCTTACCGCAATCAAGGAAGCGTGCGGCTTCAAAGTCTGGGCTCCTGCTGGCCCGATATTGTTAGCCTTCATTTGGATCCTTTCGTTCTCTCTCCGGACGGGCAATTACTTGTTTGGCTTGATCACGTGGAGTCACTGCCAAAGGCTTGGGAAGAATTCAAACCGAAATCCGGGTTCGCCAATTCGGCGGATTCTGGGGGCGCGGACAAGCCCTCGAGTCAATTCGTCCCTCAGGACGTGAGACAGTACGGGATCTTTGATCTCCGTTCAGGCAGAATGGCGAAATCGATTGACGCGCCCTATGCCGGTTCCTGGGGATACTTCGGTCTCAGGTTCGCTGCCTGGTCGCTCGATGGACACAAACTGGCAGTTACCGATGTACTCCTTCCTAAGCGGGACATTCGGGACAGTTCCCCGGGTTCAGAGTTAGAGCCATGTCTCGTCGCAGTTTTTACGGTGAAATCGGGCCAAACTCAGTGTGCAGTATCAAGCGCTCCCGAGCGAGACAGAACGAATGACTACGGCCCCTACCATCTAGAACAAATTCGATGGGGAACAAGCAGCCAAGAACTTCTGGCCTGGTTTCGTAATACAAGAAACATCAAGCTGCTGCGATATTCCCAAGAAAAGGAGAATTGGCAGATATCCGAAGAAATGACAGTGGATTCGATGGAGGTTCCGAATTCCGACAGTAAAGGTCTCCCGGCGATTTCAATCAAGCAGAGTTTCGACGATGGCCCGCCCACTCTTTGGATCAGCAATCCTAACCAACAGGGGCTGACGCTTTGGGACCCCAATCCTCAGTTTTCGCGGATGACCTTCGGCAAAGCATCTCTCTACGAATGGACCGACAACTCGGGAAGGCATTGGACCGGAGGGCTGGTATTGCCGGTTGGTTATCGCTCCGGCATGAAATACCCGCTTGTGATTCAGACCCACGGGGTCTGGGACCAGAACTTCATGACCGACGGGTGTTTTCCCACAGCGATGGCGGCGAGACCTCTGGCGAGCGCAGGATTCGTTGTGCTGCAGATTGGGTTGGTCGACCCGGTCCTCCATACCGCTTTACCTACAGAAGCAGAAGAGGCTGCAAGTGGAATTGACGGGGCGATCGACAAACTAACGTCCGACGGGCTCATCGATCCTAACCTTATCGGGATCACTGGTTTCAGCCGCACGAGTTGGCATGTTGAAACAGAACTCGTAAGGCATCCGCACCGATTTGCCGCTGCCATTCTCGCCGATGGCATCGACGAGGGTTATATGCAATACATTCTGTTTGCGGACGGACAAGATATGCTCCGACGAGAGTTCGACCGCGTCAACTCAGGCCCTCCGTTCGGAGCCAACCTCAACAAATGGCTGGAATCTTCGGTGACTTTTCATCTCGACCAATTGTCGACGCCGGTGCGAGTAGAGTCTCACGGTCCTGAATCGCTCTTGGGAGAATGGCAGATCTACTCCTCACTGCGTTTGCAGCACAAGCCAGTCGATCTCATCTATTTCAGGGGGGAACAGCATATCCTTCAGAATCCCGCCGACAGGCTGGTCTCACAGCAAGGAGCGGTAGACTGGTACCGATTCTGGCTCAAAGGCGAGGAAGACCGGGATCCACTCAAAATAAGCCAATACCATCGCTGGGAGGCCCTACGCGCGGAACGTGACCACGCAGATGCGCGCACTCTCGAACCTTAAGGGCTGAGCAGATGGCCATCGTAATTTCTTGCGTGGCCATCTGGCTCAGGTTTTTACCTACTTACTCATCAGCCTCGTAGCCGGCGCTCGTGCCGTACGCCGGGACGCCGTCCTCGATGTCGGAGTGCTTTGATAGGGGGTTATTGTCGGTGTTGATCAAGGACTTCGCGGAGTCCTGTGACAGGATGCGAGGTTTTACGTACTTTTTCATTGTCTTCTCCTTTTCTGATTTATCTCGGAGTCTCCATAATCGAGCATGGAGATACCGGGATCTTTATTCGGCGGGTTGTCGAGGTCCGGTAGCCCAAACCTTCTGTCGAGTGTTTACTCGCTACCTTGCAGAGCGCGAAGCCAAACTTCGAGACTAATAGCCCTCGTCAGGCTTCGAAGTGTACCCGTTCGCGTACTTGCCTGGAAGTCTTCCAAGGCCGGCAATAATCGTGACCGATCGATATACCCGCTTTCTTCGGCGACTGAACGCTCGAAGAGGGATCTGATTTGCAACTGATTCTGACGAATTGTCCGAACTGGCCTGCCAATGATGAATGCCTTCCGTTTTCGCTCAAGAACCTCGGCTGGCATAATTTGCTTGAGCGCCCGCCGCATGAGAGATCTTCGCCGGCCGGGGCGAACCAACTGGTCCCGCGGTACATGTGCGAGGAAAGCTACGAGGTCCCGATCGAGGTAGGGGAAGCGGTACTCTGTTTTCTGACGATCGCTCGCCTTGTGCCTTGGAAGGTTCTCGAGCAATACCGACCACGCCTTCAGGAAACTCACGAAGCTTGGTGGCATTTCCTGCCGATGCCAATACAGATGTTGTTGCTCGGCAGAGCAGCTTAGCGCCTTTCGACAACCTTCGGACACCCATGGCGGAATCGCGGAGGGTGAGAGCGCGTCGGGTTGATAAACCGAGTAACGATACGAAACAACTTCGCGGAGTCGTTGTATTAACGCCGTTCGATCGGCAATACACCAAGCGAGCGACCTTTTGGCCAACCGAAAGTATCGATGCCGATAAAGCAAGTCGCCCAATTCGGGTAAAGATGTGGGGATGCCCCCAAGGAGCTCGTCCCCACCGAGGCCTGATAGGACCGTCCGAAAACCATGTTCGGCCTCGGGTTGAACGGAGGACGTCTGCCAGTCCTCGGGCCATACTGAAAACGCCGCTTCCTTAGCTAGGTCGAGTTGACCTGAGGGCTTCGACTCGTTCAGGTCGATATGAATGCCGGCCTTTCCTCGCCGGGACTCGACTATGGTCACAAACGGCCTCTCATCCCAGTTCGGTTCACTGGCGTCGAAATATGAGATTGTGTCGACGAACTCCATGTGGGCCTTCCCAGCTCTTCCTCGCAATTCATCCGACATGCAAACGATCGCGCCCGAATCCATTCCGCCACTCAGTTGCGCGAGGACCGGCGCACCTTTGCCAGATCGACGATCGACCGCTTGTCGAAAAAGGTCGCAAAAGAGCTCTTCATATTCGGTATCCGTTTTGCAGGCGGGCGGCGACATTCGATGTGCATCCCAGTGTCTACGAATATCGGCAGATCGCTCACGGATCCTCACAAGGTGGCCGGCGGGCACAGCGCGAATGCCCCGATACGGGGTGTATGACCCGATTGGAGCCGAACAGAGATAACGCGCCATAAATTCCTCACTTAGATCGCCACGTTTTGACCGACTGACGAGGCTCAAAAGAGTCGACGACCACGAGATATTCTCACCGTGCAATTCGTAATAAAGCGTCCTTGTTCCAGCGTGGTCGCGCGCGAGATAAAGAGACGCATCCGGACGAGACCACAAAACCAAAGACCACTCACCCACCAATTTTGAGAAGCAACTCTCTCCCCAATATCCCCATGCCGCCAGGACGATCTCAGGGTCGGGGGTTGTGTTGTCGGGTAGGCCCAACACGTTTGCCAGTTCGCAAAAGTTATCCAGTCGGCCATCCCACAAGAGCATATTGCCGCGCTTGTCGGCCAAAGGCTGAGCCTCAAGCCGCGAGCGTTCATGAGTGTAGAAGGGTTGGCATCCCAGGCCTACATTTCCCACCGCCAGAAGAAATGTTCCGTCGGGCGCCAGGTGGTTGGTCAGCCGGGAGATCTTTCTCAGATCATCTTCCCCGACAAGCCGTTCAGCTTCGCCTCGAATTCCGAAGATGATTCCCATCGTTTACTCCCCTCGGGCGACTAACAACGCTCGAGAACTGCGTAGATTTCGGCTGTGTACGGCTTGTCGTTGACCACAACTCCATTCAGTTCGCACCAGGCATGGGACCTGTAGGGGAGTAATTGCGCTCCGATCACCATCTCCACACTCCAGCCGTGACGTCGAAGGAGGACGGTCGTTGCCGCGGAGCGCTGGAGGCAGAGAACCTGCTTGAAATAGAAAACACAGGCAAGATCCATTGCGTGGCACAATGTCTCGGTCGGGACCTTGGCCTCCGGCTTTACATGAGTCACCGGTTCGTCGCGAACCATCCGGTGAAGCTCTCTGAATCGCCGGAAATGCATGACATATTCGAAGTAGAGGAGCAGAAGCCAGGCTTCAATCACATAACGTCTCACAGTTGCCTCCTTCCGACGGCACAATATTCAACTGCCGGCACAGGAACGCGATCCGCCGTGCCAGGGCTTGAACACGGACCGTGAGGGGGAGTGCCGGCGAGTGTCCCCGCTGCTCGCTATAGTCGAGAACGATTGGAGAGGACTGCGTTTTCCGCCCCTGGAGCAAGGCAACCATCTTGCGCACATGGGCCGGATTGCAGCGTTCGTCTTTGTCTCCGGAAACAAACAGCGTGGCTGGGTAGTCGACCTCCGTGCGCACCCGGTGATAAGGCGAGTAGGCGTAGAGAGCTCGAAAATCGTCAGGATCTTCGGCCGTCCCAAACTCTCCGCGCCACCTGGCAGCATCGTCAAACTGCTCATACCGGACCATGTCGACGAGCGGCGCAATGGAAAGCACTGCCCCGAATAAATCCGGTCGCTGGGTCATTGCCCCTGCGACAAGCAGACCTGAATTCGAGCCGCCAAAGATTGCAAGTTTTTCCGGAGTCGTAATTCCTTCGCCATGCAGCCACTCGGCGGCGGCGATGAAGTCGTCAAATGCCGTCTGTTTGTTTCGTCTGCGACCGGCCTCATGCCAGGCTTTGCCGAACTCACCGCCGCCGCGAACGTGGGGTAAAACGAGTACGGCGCCGAACTCCAACATGATCGTCACAAGGACGGAAAACTGCGGCGTCATCGCCACTCCGAATCCACCGTAGCTGGTCATGATCGCTGGCATCGGAACAGAACCCGATTCTGGCTCTTTCGAGACCAAGGTCACCGGAATCGCTTTACCGTCCTTGGAGGTAAAGCACGTCTCATGGACCGAACATGGCCGATTCGATTGCGGCAGGCTCCGTTTATGCCAGAGCGCCGAGGAGCCCGTCTTCACCGAATACTCGAAGATTGCCAGTGGGCAGTCGTACGACTCATAGCCATAGAAAAAGCTGTCCGTATTCTGGCAGGGAGCCGGAATCATAGTTATGGTTCCGCTGAACGGAACTTCGACTGATCCCTGCGGGCATCCTTTGAAATCCAATGATCCAATCCTAGTTACGCCATGATCGAGGTAGCGCACAAAAATCCGGTCACGCGTGACGAGACATTGGAGTATTCGCGTGGCTCGCGGCGGCATCAGTGTTCCAACTTCGTCGCCGTCCTCTGATATCTCAATGAGCTCGGAATTGCCGGAATCTTTTTCGGCGAGAACCAGTATCCGATCGTGGCAAAGAATGGGGTTGTAGGGCACTGGTCGGTCGCGGAAAACTGCGCGCCAACGTGGCTGGCTGATGAAAGGCGAGATCGAAAGGTCCAATACCGTCCGGCGGTCTTTGAGGTGAATCCAAATCGCTCCCAACTGCACGGCGTTTGCAGTCAATATGAGGCGGCTGCCGTGAAGTTTCGGCACTCGAAAAACAACCTCGTCGTCGCCCGTCTGGCCGAACCGGTGAAGACAAATCTGGTGTTCGTGTTCAACGACCGCGGTCTCCTGCACGTAGAAATAGCCGTCACCCTCAGGCGCGAATGCAAATCCTCGCGCGTATCCATGAGGGACCGTGTGAGTCAAAACAGTTCTGGACTTCATGTCGATGATGCGGACTTCCTTGCGATCCTCTCCGCCGTGCTTGACCTCATATGCAAGGAAATTTCCATCCTCGGAGATCCTGTAGATCCCAACCGAGGAGAAAGGGTCGTCGTGCTCCGGAGACACCAGCAAACGCTCCTCCGCGTTCGCCTCGTTACGCACATAGATCGATCCTTGTTCCTGCCCTTTGTTTCGTTTCCGGTAGAAATACCGATCTTCGAGATGCGCCGGCTGGTCGACAATCTCGATGTCGAGGTAATCCTGGACACGGAGTTGCAATCGGGCGAGATTGGTGCATTGCTCGAAATAGCTATGGAACAGGCGACTCTGTTTGTGAAGCCACTCTTCGGTATGGGGTGTATTCCGGCTCTCGAGCCAGCGATAGGGATCAGCAACCGTGACTCCGTGGAGCACCTCTTCGACCGGAAGAAAAGGGTTTGCGCTTACAGACATAGCAGCTCCTCGAGTTCAGGATTTTGCGCCGCGAGGTCCATATGCCGCGCAAGGCTTCGGGCGTAGCTGTCTGATTGAGGCGAGGTACCTGCAACCCGCGGCCAGTTTCCGCGACCGTAAAGGTAAGCGTAGATTGAGAGCAGCGGCGCCAGCACAAATGCGTGCTCGATACTTCCTGCTTCCATCCGTTCTGCCCAAAATCTCCGAAAGACTGAGCGCACCTGATCCTGGTGTTTCCGATTTAACTGACAAAGTCGTTCACAGGCAAGAAAGGGATTGCCGACTGCGGCCTCGCTCCAGTCGATGAAAACGCAGCGGTTTTGATATGAGAGGATGTTGCCTCCATTCAGGTCGTTATGGATCAGGGTGTCTGGAATTTCGAGCGACTCCATCGAAAGGCATGCGCGTTTGAGAATTGTTCCGAGTTCGAGAATCCGGTCGCGGTTAAGAGCCGGTACTCTGGTCGATTCCTGCCTCTCCATCGCTCCCATCAGATACTCAGCGACCGGTTCAATTTGATTTCTCAGAGCGCGAGATCGCTGGTTGAACGCGCCCGCGGCCAAGAGATCATCAATAAGGTCCAGTGTCTGAATCTGAAGGGTTGCGAATCCACTCGCCGCGCCGGTCAGGGCATCCGCTGTGGGGATTGAAGGCAATGGAGAACCTGCTTGCTCGGTCAGCCATGCGTTCCATTCTTTCTTGATTGCGAGGAGTCGAGGCAAACTCGCTGGGAATAGATCAGAAAGGAGAGCCGTCAGAGTGAATTCGTGTTGATTGGGTTTCCCGGTTGCCTTGAGCCAGCAGGCGTTTCCGTTTTCCATACTGAATCGGATCAGGGCAAATCCTCCGCCCGCATTCAATTGCTCCGGATCGGCGTTCGAAGCAAGCTTTTGCCCCGTAACTTCCTCTACCCAGGCGACAGCTTCATCAATCCAGCCAATGCTGGAAAGCAGGCTTTCTGTGCCACCACAAAGTATCGAAACCAGACGATCGCGTTCTTTACCTGGTAACTCGATCTCTGAAATTTGTTCGAGCGGTAGTTTGAGAAGATTCAGGCTTGCGCGTGCGATGCTCCGTACGATGGCAACGGCGATAGGGGCGTCGTCACCTGTCTCCGAAAGGAAGTCCAGGATCAGCACTTTCAGTCCCCACTTAATTTCAGCCGCTGCCGTGAGTTGCTGCGTGTGGCGCAACTTCCTTGAGATGAAGACCCGAGGGAGACGATAGCTGCCCTGGGTCTCAAACCCAAGGATTGCTCTCGACCGAGGCTCCACCATTGCAATTCGATACTCGACTGTCTCAGGCGTTGATTGCAGTTCTGCCATAAGGCCTCGGCATTAACGGACCAAGAGCTGGTTTTCCTTGAGGGTTTCGACGAACTCTCGGACATCTCGCCCGACTGTTTCCGCTTGCACTCCCGTTTCGATGGCCAGTGCAGCGATAACTGTGTCCATATCCTCTCCGCGCTTAAGAGCCTCCCATATGTATGCGCCTGTAGAGTTGAGCGTTGAGATCTTCCCGTTCCGGATATCAAGAATGATGGCGCCATCGGCGTTCACGGTCGCGTGCAGTTCGGAAGATTCTTTGGTCATCAGACTGCTCGATTGTTCACGGGTGGCGGAGTTGCCAACTGTGAACAAGAGCTTACCCCGAAACATAAACAGCAAGGGGAGGGAAGTGCTGGATTGGCCAGAATTACTCTTCCCGGCGCGAAGCGGAACCCGCGAGCTCCAGTGTGCCGATCATGACTTGCCTCGCCTATACTCAAATTCAGTGCGGGCGCACGGAAGGATACTGTAGTTTCGTTAGACAGGCACTGCAATACCTGCAACGCGACTCAACTGGTCAATCTCGTCAAATCGCAGAAGAGCGCGAGGCTGCTCACGGTCGCCGGGGATGAGTGCAAGCTGCGCTCCTTCTCTCTCAAGAAATCCGCAAATCATGTCAAAACCTCTTCGAAGCACATAGATCGGCCGCGACCAACCCGCTCTCGTGCGCTCTCTTTCGGCATCCGGCAACAACTGAAGCTTTTCTAGGAGGAGCCAGGATCCAGGCCCAATCGAAGGGTTAAGTTCGGCGCCCAGGATTCCATGAGCCAGGCGCACAACTCGATTATCCCAGCATTGCAGCTCGGGAAACTTCAAAGAAAGCAGCGGAGGCCACCCCCCGAACTCACTTCGCCGGGCTTTCCATACATCGGCTGGTTCTGGCGGGTTTACCTCATCCCGCACCGCCGAGGCATCTTCGAGACGGCTCGCGCGGAGAAACACCTGAAGCGAAAAGCGGCCCTGATCGGAATGCCACGAGCCACCAGCCCGAAGCGCATCTGTGTACCTCGCCATGCTCGCTACTGAGAGATGAATCAGTGCGTTGACGTGAGGGTCTGACGACGTAGGGCGCCGATAACGCCGTTCACTTCGAGCACTAAGGTTTGAGTGTAATTCCTGCCTTAGGAATTCACTGACAAACAGTTCTTCTTCTTTGGTTCTCTTGAAGCGCTTTCGCTTTGTCGCGAGCAGCTGGTCTCGTGAGGCATGTTCCCAAGGAAGGATCAACGCTGCGGGCTGCCGGCTGTCAGGAAGTGAATATAGCTTGGAATACTCCGGCATAGGCAGGCTCATGGCGAACATTCGTATTCGCCCTGCGATCCGAACTGACCCAGGGTAGGCAAAATTCTCGCGGCCACGATAAATCCTATCGGAGCCGAGCAATAAGAGTCGCCCCCGGCTGACAAGGCACTGGCTGCACCGATATCCATTCCCGAACTGAAGCAGGTAGGTACGTCGCGGATTGGGAGACATTTTCTCGGCATCGCCAACCGGTTCAACCAAGGCCATCGACCCGGACGGGATGCTCGATCCAACACTATCCTCGGTTCCGACATGTACGTAGAAGGTGCCAGGGTGTGTCCACGATTCACTTTCTAATGCTCGAATTGGAACTGCGGTATGCCATTCTCGAACGAGTTTTCCGAGCGGAGCATCGCTGTCGAACGCCGCGTGGGAGGCGAGCCGGGCGGGCAAATCAATTGGAAGATCACGTTCAAAGGGATACGACTCAAAAATATGTGTTCGACCGCTATTCAACTGGAAATCGAATTCGCGAATTGATCGAAGGTCGTATCCAAATAGCCTGTGCGCGCCTTCCAATGTCAACTGACAGGTTTCGGACACATCGAGCAGCGTCTTGAGAGTAGGGTGCTCGCTTGTGCGGGCAAGATTCGAGAGCAGATCCCGAATCACCGCTTCGCGCCGATCGCCTTGAAGAATTTTGCGCTCATTCCTCGGTGTGATTCGGCGATACAGGTTTCGAATATGGATTAAGGCATCACTGATTTCATTGCGGGGGATGGCTCTGTACACAGTCGAGAATTCTCCTCGAAAAGAGTGCCGAAATGGTAGCGCATGTCTGCGAGGACCTGGGGAACTTTGAGCAAATAAGCTGAGGGATGTGCTTTATCTATCGAATTTACGAATTCCCGCTTTGTTTGATGCAAGAACAAAACGCTTCGCCCTCGATGTTGAAGATTTTCCGGCAACCGAAGAATCGGGTCAAGGGCTTGGCTCTTTGCAGGAGAAATGCACACTAGCCTGAACGAGGCGAAGATTCGATATGATTCGCAACGTTAAACTGCTACTTGAACCTGACGCGTGCGCCGCTAAGCCTTCGGACGCGCTGCCGGCCAACGCGGCTCCCGACTGTGCAGGAGAGTGGTTGGCCGGAAGTTCCGGCCAATTGTCAAGACCCTGTTAGAGCCCCATTCATCTAAGGCAGTGATATGCCGGGTTCGACAGTCAGTTTGCGAAGAGATTGTCGATGGGAAATGCTCACATCCTGCTCACGGCTCTTGTTTGGTCGGCGAGCTGTTGCTTTGCCTGCCGGTCGAAATTTCCATTCGGAGACTTCACGCAAATTTCGGGCGCCTTATCCAAACGATATTTCGCCAAGTCAGCGATCGTAATCAATTCAAGTCCATGCAACCGGCAGAATCGATAAAGGTCAGGCACGCGGGCCATCGTGCCATCTTCGTTGAGGATCTCGCAGATAACGCCGAGGGATGGGAACCCAGCGAGGCGGGCAAGATCCACCGCAGCTTCGGTATGGCCTCGCCGCTCAAGGACACCTCCGTCACGGCTGCGTAGTGGGAAAACGTGCCCTGGCCGGGCGAAATCTTCGGGACCGAACCTCTCATCGGCAGCGGTATGAATCGTTTGGGCCCGATCGTGAGCTGAGATGCCAGTCGTTACACCTTTTCTCTTCGCATCGATCGAAACGGTAAAGGCTGTCCCGCCCAACGCAGTGTTGTTCGGCACCATCGGCGGAAGTTTCAATTCATCGGCCCTTTGACTGCTCATTGCCAGGCAGATCAGGCCGCGTCCGTGAGTCGCCATAAAGTTGATGTGCTCAGGAGTCACCAGTTCGGCTGCCATGACCAAGTCGCCCTCGTTCTCTCGATCCTCATCGTCGACGACAACTATCATTCGTCCGGATCTAAGCTCACCAAGCGCGCTATCGATACTTGCTCTTGCGGGCCGCGCGCCCGCCGGTAAATCTCCCATTTCGTTGTGTTTTCGGCCCTCAGTGTACCCTTTAGGTTGTGGAGAAGGAGCGCAGTTGTGGGCGTCGAGGCTCAAATCGTGTCCCATCTTTGACTTCTTGGTCCTTAGATAAGGGAATGAATGAGCATTGGGCGGAACTTCACATCGCACACGCTCGACAACCTGGATGCCTGCCTGAGCTAGAAGCCAAAATTTCCGTGGGTTGTTTGAAAGCAGCCGCACGCGGCTGATCCCAAGGTCACGCAGAATCACGCCGGGCAACCGAAAATCGCGATAGTCGGCACGCAATCCTAACGCGTGGTTCGCTTCGACAGTATCGAGGCCTATGTCTTGCAAACCGTAGGCCTGCAACTTGGCTATCAGACCAATCCCTCTTCCCTCTTGTTGTTCGTAAATCAGGAGGCCGCACCCCTCGCTGGAAATTTCACTCATGGCCAACTGCAGCTGTTCTCCGCAGTCACATCGCAACGACCCCAACGCGTCGCCTGTCAGGCACTGCGAATGAATCCGTAGCAGTGGGACATTTGAGGTGACCGCACCCATAACCAGAGCAATCGCCGTCTCGACTCGTCGACTACCGCCGCAAGTTTCCTGCTTATATCCGATGGCTTGGAATTCTCCCCACTTAGTGGGGAGTCTTGTGCTTGCCAGTCGTCGAAGGATTCGAGACTCGGAATCAAGTATCATGGCGCAATTTCCAACCGGCATTTTTCATTAGCTTCTGCTACTGCTGGTTTATGTGACAGTTCTTCGTGCCCCATGCGCGGTCGCACGGCCGGGGCAGTCGCACCCTGCCATCGCGCAAACAAATCGTGAGGAAGCTCGATCCCCAACAGGTCCAAGGCCCGATTGACCGTTTGATCCACAAGTTCTCTCACTGTGACTGGTCGATGGTAAAAAGCAGGCAAGGGCGGCATAACTATCGCTCCGATTTCGGCTACCTGCACGAGGAGTCGCAAATGGCCGAGATGGAGCGGCGTTTCGCGGACCAGAAGGACAAGCGGTCGGCGATCCTTAAGCATGACGTCTGCAGCCCGCAATAGTAGATTGTCTGAATAGGAATTCGCAATCCCCGACACGGTTTTAATAGAGCAGGGCGCAACGATCATTCCGTGAGCGCGGAAGGAGCCCGATGAAATCGAGGCGGAGATGTCCCCTGGCTTATGAACAAAGGTCGCCATCGCCTCAATCTGCTCGACCGCAAAGTCGGTCTCGAGCGCGAGTGTTCTCCGCGCGGCTGGGGTGAGCACCAAATGTGTTTCAACATCCTCGACCTCCTGGAGAACTTGGAGCAGCCTAATGCCGTAGGTTGTTCCTGTGGCGCCCGAGATTCCAATAACGATACGTTTCATAGCCTTTTTCCTCTCTCCCGTGCCACTGGGCGAACGTCACAAGCGATGCCGCCCGAATTGATCAGATCGTGATAAAGAAGAACGTGACTGAGCCGACACAAGCGAAACGCCCGATCCGCATCAGTGCTGGGGAAATGCCTGTTAGCCAGACCACTCGTCGGATAGACCGCGGCGTGCAAACCATTCCTTTCGTGACCGGGGTCTGGGAGGATTCCTCCCAATTCCATTCCATTGCCGGCAGGCACTTCATGAAGCCTGAGAAATTAATTCCCAAGGGCTACCGTGCGAATCCGTAACTTTTCCAATTCGCCAGAACCCTTTTCTGGAGATCATCGGGATAGGCGAACCGGAATGAGCTACGCTCGGGCAACTTGTTTCCCCAGTCTTCCGGTCCCAGGCAGTTGTACACGGATTTCGTCCCGTCATGGGTCACCTTTTCACTTTTGGTAGTGAATGCAATGAGTGGATAGATCGGTGTGTGATGGAGTATGACCTCGCCCTCGCCAGGACGGCACCGAGTGGCAAAGCCCCAGACGAGTTCTTGGAGATTGGTTGGATCGATGTCATCGTGGATGACCATCACCTTGGGGATTTGTGGCCCCAGCTTAGCTTCCAGCATCAACCTGCCGATTTGTCGGCACAGATCTTCTTTCGTGCAGTTCATCGTTTTCCGGTAGTCGATGGGGACGGTCACCACCCACCAGTGACACGCCGTCGCTACGGGCGACCAAACCATCGTCGCCGGTATTCCTTTCTCGCGCAAACTGAGCAGAATCTCCGCCGCACCCGTAATTCCGCAACACGTGTGATCTTCTTCTACCGGCTCTCCAGCTGCAACAACGGGAAGGATCGGTTGATTGCGGTATGTGATTGCTGTGACATTGAGCACCGGTTGGTGTTCCGCAGTTCCGGCCCATAGATATCCGGCATACTCTCCCATTGGGCCTTCGAGCGCCTTTTCATTGTGCGAAATCGTTCCTTCAACCACGATTTCGGCCGAAGCTGGCACTTCCAAGTCGGAGGTCTCGCACTTCACAACCTCAAGGGGTTCCCCAAAGTAGGCGCCTGCATACTCACCTTCGCTGACGAAAGCCGGCAGCGGCATGCCGCAGACGAATGGCACAAACGGTTCGCAACCTTGGGCGAGTGCAAAGGGCGTCGGTTTTCCCTCGTCGCTCCACATCTTGTGAATCATGCCTAGATGCTGGTGTTCGTCCACGATCCCAGTCATTCTGTTCTTATCCAGGAGCATCATGCGGGAAATCGACCAGTTGGTCCACTTCTTGTCCGGGCTTTGCACAATCATTGCGCCCCAAGTGTTGAAATATCGCCCTGCGTCGCCGTGATGAATCAAAGGGGTTGGAAACTGTAGTAAATCCACGTGGTCTCCAAGCTTGATGTTCTCCTTGCAGGGGCCAGTCTTCACGCGCTTCGGCGGGATCCCTTTGCGGGTTCTCGCTGCAGCGAGAACCTCAACCATCGCTTGTCCGGTCGCGTGCGGGTCTAAGCCGAGCGATAACGCGACGCGCGCCAGATAGAGTCGTTCCTGACGACTCGTGGCTGCGGGTGCACCAAGCACGCGAAATCCCTTGGGGTGACCCTTGATGTTATTGAAGAGAGGCGCAGGTGATCCGGTCTCATAAACACGACGTGTAATTGCGCCGATTTCCAAATTCCAATCGACCTCTTTTTCGACCTGCTGGATCTCTCCAAGGGTACTCAGGGCATCGATGTATTCCCGCAGGCTCTTGATGTGTTTCGTGGGTCTGGCTTCTTGAATAACGGCTTGATTCGTTTCCATTTCTTGATCCTCCGATTGGGAAATTATGGTGACCCGCCACTTCTGAAGGCGGAATTGCGACGTAGAGATCCAGAAAGATATGCAAATGCGCCTTATACACAATCGCACCCGTTCTTAGTTTCAGGAATGTGAGCAACTGTTAGCTGACCGTGATTAAGGTTGGGCAGGTGAGGCGCTCCGCCGGTCTCGAAAGCTCATTTCTTATCCTGCCCTCGACTGCGGCCGGATCCGGCTGACGAGGGATGCCGCAATTCTTTCAGAGACTGCCGGAACACCTCGCAGATCTGGTTCCGTTTCGATCCGTTCAGACCAGATCTGAAAACCATCCGCAGCGTCAACGGCTCGGGAAGTAATTCGCAACAGGTTGTCGTCCTGGCGCACCGTACCTTCGAATACGACCTGAACGTCAAGTTGTCGGGCCAGCGAACAAATGTCCATCGCCTTCGCGACAAGTGGCGCAATCGAACTTGAGGCGGTCACCCGAATTCCATCTGTGCGCACAAGTTCGTGAATTAATTCATCCGTGATCAATTCAGCGTACACGCCCGACGCGACGCTCCCAGATGCGTTTAAGAACGGCAAAACGGCTGCGCGGATACTGGGCCCACGACGGTCAGGTTCGCTATGGAACAGAGCACCCGCACTAGCGTGCGAACCGTGTCGAGATTGATTTCGGAATACGGGCGCATAGCTGCCAGGTCGATAGTCGATTACAACTGGGTCGCTCTGGCTCACCGATTCGTAGTATTCCTTCAGTTTGCTTCGTAGCCTGCGGGCTTCGCTACGCACAATTGAATCCTCGCTGGGACGATAGGAAGTTGGGCGGTCGTACACCTCTGTGCCAATCAGATACTCCTTGAGCATGTCGCCCTCGCCTGCCAAGGTTTTTTCGACTGAGAACTGAAGAAATCGTGCTAGTCGGTCAGACTGCACAAACATGGAACTCTGCAGAATTCGGGAGAGTTCTTCACGAATTGCTTCGTCGGAAATCGTCTCATTGTTGACTGCTCTCGTTATCAAACCTTTTTCTGTAGTATGAGGGGTTGCCAGACTGTTTCGGCTTCCAGAGCACCGAACCAAAGGTTGAAATGCCATATTTACTCGATCTGAAGCACCACTCTTCCGGTCATTTCCGTTAACCATCTTCACTCCGCTCACCTCGCCTTGTTCGTTTCTCTATCTCATTCTGATTTGCGCTCTCTTGTGACCCATTCACGGATATAGGCCGGACAATTTCTAAGTTCGAGTCCGTTAGACTGGCACAGCGCCAGAAGTTTTATTGCCTCCCGGTCCACAATGAGAATGTCTCCGAGATCGAGGGCCACTACGTTGCTATTCTGTTCCACCGAAGCGCGAAGTATGTCCGTATCCTGCTCAGTAATCTGTCCACTGAGGTGCAAGATCACGAGATCCTCTTCGATAACTCGGCGATCGATTCTACAGGTCATCGTCGGTTCTATCACGATCGCACCCTTCAATATTCGGCTGCGCAGCACCGGCAGAACTCTGCGCGTCCGCAGGGAATTAGAGGCGTGCGCTGTGGAACATGCAAGTCTGTTGCCATTCGTAAATCTATGAAACGACACCAGCGAACGCTCGCGTTGAAGTCAAGATTTGTGACACGTATCGTGAATCCGGTGACTGTGGTGGAAATGAAGAATTGGAGTCTGGCGACTTTGCTAGGGCTTCAGCGGAACTTGAACTTGAGCTTATTGATTTTCAATGCTTTGATTCTGTGGTCTAGGGTTGACGGTGGAATGCCTAGTCTGGCCGCCGCGCCTGAGGTTCCGGAAACCCGGCCTCGACACGCGGCCAGCGCCGCCTCGATGATCTCGCGCTCCCTAATGGCCTCGGGGTCTCCTTTGAAAGGTGCGTAAGACTCCGCCAGAGGGTCCCGCAATGTTGGTTCCTTCGAAAGCCACGATCCGTCGATTGCGAAGGTTCCGTCAGAACTTAGAATGACTGACCGCTCGATTACGTTTTGCAATTCGCGGATATTCCCTGGCCAGTCATAGGACTGCAACAGTTCGAGCGTCTCGTGGTCGATTGACTGGAGAGGTTTGCCCATACGGGTCGCGTATCGATGGGCAAAATACTCAACAAGCATAACGATGTCCTCTTTCCGTTCCCGGAGAGGCGGCACCTCGATAGGAAATACGTTCAATCGATAAAAGAGGTCTGAACGAAAGGTCCCATTCGCGAGGGCCTGATAGAGCTCCCGATTCGTGGCAGCGATGACACGGATGTCGACATGAATAGGCTGAGTTCCTCCTACCCGTTCAAATTCCCGCTCCTGCAGCACTCGCAGTAAGGCGGCCTGGGTGTCGGGCAGGAGTTCACCAACCTCATCCAGGAAAATGGTTCCACCATCGGCCAGCTCAAAACGGCCAAGCCTCCGATGGATCGCCCCGGTGAAAGCTCCCCGCTCATGTCCGAACAACTCCGAGGCCATCAGGTCGCGGGGGATCGCTGCGCAGTTTACGCTGACGAATGCGCGCGAGGAACGAGCGGATCTCCGGTGAATGGCGCGTGCAACAAGTTCTTTGCCGGTTCCCGTCTCACCGGTGATTAGAACTGTGGAATCACTCAGCGCAACCAGCGAAATATCTGTGAGTACCGCCTTCAAGGCGGGGGAAGTTCCAATAATCTCTTCAAACATCGACGCCTTGTCGAGTTCTTCGCGAAGAGCGGCATTTTCCTGCCGTAGTCTTTCTTCCGCTGTTTTGCGGTCGTGTATATCGACGGAGGCAAGATACAGACGCGTGAGATGGCCATTTTTATCGCGTACCGGACTGCAACGAGACAGGAACCACCGAAAGCTCCCATCACCTCTGCGGACCCGCTCCTCAATTTCCACCGCAGAGCCCGTCGAAAAGGCACGCTCTAGCTCGGTCTTGACACGTTCCGCATCATCAGGATGAACCTCATTACCAATCGCGTCTCTCTGCTGCCATGCCTCCAGAGTCATGCCGAGGTAATCGAGCGAGGCTTGATTGGCATAGATTGGGCGTCCATCAGCCCCAAGTACACCCAGGTAATGCGGCGTGAGGTCCAACATCTGCCGGAGCTCCATTTCCTGTTCCTTGAGCTTTTGTTCAGCCTGCCTACGCTCAGTAATGTCAGTCGAACTACCGAGGAATTGCACAAAATCGCCGCTCGACGTAAGGACGGGACGACCAACTGCGTGAATCCATTTGACCATTCCATCAGGCAATAGAACTCGGAAATCCACATCGTATTCGACTTTTTCCAGAATTGCCCTTTCGATCGTTTCTTTCAACTTAAGGCGATCCTCCGGATGGACTTGTTCAAGCCGCCTCTCCCATGCCGGGGACCACTCAGCAGCATTGAATCCGTAAATCAGGTAACACTCCTCGGAGAGTGCTGCGGAGCGATGCTCCTCATTCCAGACCCAACTGTCCGCGTGAGTCAGCCGTTGTGCCTCGGCCAGGTATGTCCGCCGACTTCGCAGCTCCTGCGTCAATTGCTCCTGTCGCGTGACGTCCATTCCGGTTCCAACGAAGCTCTTGGCGCATCCCTTCTCAATGGCTGGCTTACCGACGCACCGGATGTAGCGAATCTGGCCGTCTGGCCGTACGATCCGTTTCGTGAAATCAAATCCCTCATTGAAGGCAAACATCTTCTGAATGGCTTCGGTAACGAACGCCCGATCCTCCGGGTGTACAAGAGACAGGTATTCTTGCGTGGTTGGAGGCCTGCCTGTCCCAGCAAGGCCGTGGATCTGAAATAGTTCAGGCGACCAGTGATCGAATCCGGCAGAGTTGAATGCCCAGTTGCCCATATGCGCGAGCCGCTGTCCCTCCGCAAGGTAGAACTCTGCCCGTTTGAGATCTTCAATATCGAGACTCACGCCGACCCAATAGAGCAGAGTTCCATCACTCGCCCGAAAGGGTTCGGCACGGCTGAGGAACCAGCGGTATACTCCCTGAGCATTTCGAACTCGAAACCTCACCTCGCCTGCACACCCCGTGCGCAGACAGGTTGACCATTCTATCCGCGTCCTATCGCGGTCGTCCGGGTGCAGAAGCGGGATTTGGAAATCCCAAGCTTCGCCGGTGGCCCTTCCGAACCGGAGGGGATCATCCTTCGAGAGCCCCAGGTAATCCGCAGTTCTCCTGTTCACGAACGTGATGCAACCAGACAGCGAAGCGTACCAAGTGTACTCGGGAATCACGTTCAGGATGGCTTGCAATTGTGCTTCGAGGTGCGGGGAAGGTTGATGGGCCTCACGTACGTCGGATGGAGTCGACTGCCACGGTTCCTGACGGTCATCCATCTCGTCGCCGGCCATGGATTAGTGCTCCTTCTGCGAAGCATACTTTGACCAGTGCGCAAACACGTAGGATCAAAAGCAAATCTGAATGTGGACTAGGCCTGTCGCCAAATGTCCGTATAAGCGAGTTCAGCAGGGTTTGCCAGCAGCCCAAGCAGTGAAGAAGTGGGATGCGCGGAGGCGCTTTCCACGCGGCGCGGCCGCTTCACTCACAACTCCCTTGTCGCTAACACCGAAATGGTTCAGCCAGCCTCCAGACTGACAGGGACGGAATCACTAATGCCCGTTTTGGCTGGTTCATTTCTATTGATGCGTCGAATCGTGCACTGAACGCGAGCATCTTATCAATTGAGCGCCGTGTGCCTCGCACTCATTCATCATGCGGATTTCGTCGATTTCGACAACGTAGGACTCAATCCAGGTGCAAGTTTACCGGTCGTCCACCCGCTCCCTCGGCCTGCACATCAACGAAGCGCCATCATCTCGGTTCACCGGATAAACAAAGTTGGTTCCCGTGTGTTTCTCAGTCGGGTCCATTCTCAGGTCGTTGTCGAGCGAGTTTCAGGTCCCCAATCCCTATGGAATATCTTATCGCCCGGCATGTCCCAAATTTAGCTTGGCTGCCTAGCTGGGAGCAATCGAACTTTGGGTGGGCAAAACTAGACTCTAGTAGGTTGGAGCGCTACTTTCGGCAAACTCTCGATCGGTCACTAGTGGGCAGCACTCATCGGTCTTTGGAGCTTCGAGATTGCTTACCAGCCTGACAATCTTGGGGTTATAAACCGTACGAAATGCGCTGAGCAATGTCAACATCTGAGGTCAACTGGACTTATTTCAGTCGCCGGCCTTCACCGCGACATATTGTATTTGTGGTTGTGCCTCGCCAAAACTCCGAACTGTTGGTGGATAAAGAGATTGTCTGTACCTCGGCCTTATCGGACGCGAACGGTGTTAGTCTCGGAGCGCGCTCTCTGGGCATTGGAAGCGCTCCTCAAGCCCACTGCGACCGCCTGCGAAAAGGCAGTTTAGTAACATCAACCTTGCCGCCGCCCGCCACTTTCAACTGCGCGCGGGACATCCTCCAGTCTTTAGCCGATCCAAGATTCTGGGCCAGCATTCCCGACTTTCCACACCGTTCACTTCCCCCAGATGTCCCGCGCACGCAGATCCAGCCCGACTCCTGTCCAACCGCAAGCTCGCGATAGAAGTAACGATCTCGAATACAGGCAAGTCGAGGGTTTCGACATCGAGATCATGCCGAACCCGTCGCTCGATGACACCCAAGTCCGGGCAGGAGCGAAAGTACGGCACCGCACGCCGTTGCTGGGCTACAAGCCAGTCTTCAGCCTCAGGCAGATTGCGATCCTCGAACCATCGGTAACGATCGCTGGCCCGAAAACTTAAGGTTCAGATGAAATTCGAGGGCACAGTTCGCCAGAGTGACAACCTCTTGCGTATTACTTCACGGGTCGTTGACCCGGCAGATGGATCCCAAATCTGATCTGAATGCATTGAAGCGGAGCCAACGTTGCTTGCTCTTCCGACGGTCGTTGCAAAAATTGCATCATCGCATTCAAGGAACATCCAGACTTAACGGGTAATCCGTGCGCCTTCAAATGCAGGACAAAGGACGTCAGATCTTGGAGCGAGGTAGCATCTCGCCTGGAAAAACAGCGGCTTGCCTTTCGATCCGGGAGTTCGTCGAGGCCTACGCGCACTGCGCCGATCGTCGCGATGCGCAAGATCAAATGCCTCTCTTCACCATGGGCGCTGGCTTCGTTTTGTACATGAGCGCCAAAGATCCGACTCCGGCTCAGGAACTGCACTCGCCCGACGCCTTGGCTCCAATCTTCGCGGACCTGAACAAGTACGCCCCACCAACGTGCTGGGATAGTGCACGATGTTTATGGTGATAGGCGAAGCTTACCGCCTGGCGCACTACGTCACCCTCGACAGGGAAGGAGACGTTTAATGCTCGCCTTACTCCGTTATTTCGACAGGTCGATGCGGAGTATCTGATCGTGGCCGATTGCAGAGCATATGCGGCATGATACACCGGCGAGTCCTGTCAATCGTCAGCCCGACGATACAGTTCGTGAGAGCTCAGTCTGTCCGGAGATTGTCGCGGGACCTGCGAGCCATCGTTGCCCGTAGAGGCATGGCACCTAATTCGGCTGATCACCATCACCGTGAGCTAGCCGTTCCTCACGTTTCTTACCTTCTTGCAACATGCGAGGCTCGCAAATGAGAGGAAGGAATAGCCATGAAAGTGCGGAACGTATTGTCTTGTCGTGTTGGTAAGGGATTGTGGCGTAGCGGATGTAGCCAGGCTCGCTGTCTCTTCGC